>Ga0070731_10002250_pt1 | contig 18633 bp, 16 predicted proteins | sample Coa_R1_2_FD_66448 | JGI IMG/M metagenome (GOLD analysis project Ga0070731, IMG submission 66448) | Surface soil microbial communities from Centralia Pennsylvania, which are recovering from an underground coalmine fire - Coalmine... | ecosystem: Environmental > Terrestrial > Soil > Unclassified ... | reverse complement strand
GAAAGATGGCCGAACTGATCGCGAAAGAAATGGACCGTACTAAAATCGCACTTCTTTGGGGCACAGCTAATCTCACCGGCCATCCGCGTTATTTGGCAGGGGCTGCCACAAATCCAGATCCCGAAGTCTTCGCTTATGCCGTACATCAAGTCAAAGAGGCCTTGGATGTGACATGCCAACTCAAAGGGCACAACTATGTTCTTTGGGGGGGAAGGGAAGGTTATGAGACCTTATTGAATACAGATATGCGGAGGGAACTAGATCAATACGCCCGGTTTCTTTCCCTGCTTGTCGATTATAAGCACAAAATTGGATTTAAAGGCCCCTTGCTCATCGAACCCAAACCCTGCGAGCCGATGAAACACATGTATGATTTCGATTGCGCCACAGCGTATGGGTTTTTGCAGAAATATGGATTGGAAAAAGAATTCAAATTCAATATTGAAAGCAACCATGCGACCTTAGCAGGGCATACCTTTCCGCATGAAGTTGCCTACGCCTTAGCTTTTGACATGTTTGGGAGCATTGACGCAAACGATGGAGATCTCATGCTCGGTTGGGACACGGACCAATTTCCTATGGATGTGATGGCCTATACCCATGTTCTCTACCTTCTTCTTCAAAAGGGAGGATTTAAATCAGGAGGCTTTAATTTCGATGCGAAAGTCAGACGGCAAAGCATCGATCTGCAAGATCTATTCACGGGCCATATCAATAGTGTGGATACCTTGGCCAAGGCTCTATTGCAAGCAGCGGAGCTGATTGAAAAGAAACAGATTTCAGATTTTGTGAAGAATCGCTACAAGGATTGGGATAGTAAATTGGGACAAAGCATTCTAAATGGGGAAATGCACTTTGAATCGCTTGCCCACTATGTGGAAAAAAAGAAAATCGACCCCCAGCCTCGATCAGGCCGCCAGGAAATGCTCGAAGGTTTATTTAATGATTTGAAGATTTAAGTGTTTGTCTCTCGCAATCAGCGTATTTCTGAAGGAGTGCATCGTATACTTTTTCATTCTCAGGATTCGGCTCGACACGAAATGCGGGAATCGGATCTGTGAATTCTTTAATAATTTCTTTCCAAGAGATAGGTTTCAATGCGGCATGTGCGGCGCGAAGCGCTGCCCCGAGAGCAGTACTTTTGCCCACAGCGCTTCTTTCTACCGTGCAATGATGCACATCTGCGGCAATCTGCAAGATAGGTTTATTATGCGATACACCTCCCGTTGCATAAATCACATTTTGTTTGAGTTTCATCCATTTGCTATGCAAGCGCATGGATAGCATTTGCGCTTCGATGAGCGCCCGGCAATTGGCCGCTGCGTCTTTTGCATCCAAATCAAAACGTTTCACACCCGGCTTTAAAACTTTGGGAATAATTTCAGGATCGAAATAGGGGAGAAGGATGGCGCCATTATTTCCTGGCCTAGTGCGCATTAGAGCGTGATTGAATGCTTCCCAATCCAGGCCATACTGCTCTCTCATTTTCTGAATGGCCAAAGCGCCATTGAGAAAGCAATTTAAGGGCATGTAATCGCCTGTAGGACTGACAAAGAGATTTCCTTCTCCTGTGGGATCGATATGAGGTTCTTGGAGCGGTCCGAAATGCGTAAAACTCGTGCCAAGGCTCACTCCTGTAATTCCCTCTTCAATCAAACCCAGTCCGATCATACTGCTAGGATTATCTCCCGTCCACACGACGGAAAGCGCTCGGGGATTTAGTCCGTATTTGACAGCTAAATAGGGGTTGACGGGTCCGATCACCGTATCGCTTGCGACAAGAGGGGGAAGTCTTTGCTCCAAATTAAGAGCGGTTGCTTTAAGAGCCTTGGGATGCCATTTTTTTTCCCGAATATCCATGAGGTTCATCCCTGACCCATCTCCATAATCGATAGGAGCTATTTTTCCTGATAGGAGCGAAGCTAAAAAGGAACTGACCAATGCGATTGTTGCTGTTTTTGCATAGGCGTTTGGGTCTGTTTTAAAGAATTTGCGGATTTGAGGCCCTGTAAATCGCTCAAAAGTATTGGATCCTGTGGCCTCAATAGTTGCCAATGGTCCGCCCAAAGCATCCCGAATCTCTTGGCATTCTTTTGAAGTGGAAGAATCCATCCAAATGGGAGCCGTTTTTCTAGAAAATGCCCCCTCCAAATTCTCTTTTAATGACCGCGAAGCGTCGAAAGGTTGCTCGAGAAACGTTTCATTTAAATAGACAGATCCATGTTGTTGGGCCGAACCGGAAATAGCAGCAATGTCCTTTAAATCCACCCCATCCCTGCGCATCATTTCAAAGAGTTTGTCCAATGCCTCTACCCACATCAGCGGATGACTATGGACGACCAGTGGATCGGGATCTCTTAGAGTCCCGCTCTTTGTTTGATAATGGGGAAAGTCTCTTTCAAAAATAAGCTGTTTTTCATAGATGATTTTTCGAGTGCCATAGTCGATGGCAATTGCCGAAAGACTCTGGGTACTGCAATCAAGTCCTAAAAACAAGCGGCCTATAGATAGGTTCATGATCACATGGTATAAAGAAAATACTATATTTTTGTAAGTGTCTTTAAAAAACAAAAAAGTTGCCATTTTTTTAACAAAAAAAATGGCAACCTTTTCGATAAATCAGAAATAAAAGCTTAAGCTTTGATCTTGATATCCACACCGGCAGCGACGGGAAGCACTTTAAGCTTGTCGATAGTGTCCGGAGTAGGATTGAGAATGTCCAGCATGCGGATATAGGTGCGGATCTCAAATTGCTCGCGCGACTTGCGGTCGACGTGAGGAGAGCGCAACACGGTAAATATTTCCCGCTTTGTAGGCAAAGGCACGGGTCCTGCGATCCGTGCGCCAGTGCGCTTTGCTGTTTCTACGATATCGGCTGCAGCGCGATCGAGAACGCGCTGATCATATCCTTTCAACCGAATGCGTATTTTTTGTTTGCTTTGTTGTTTAGCCATGGCTAGTCCTTTATATTACTTCTTTGTGATCTCATCTTGGATCTTTTGTGGAACCCGTTCAAAATGCGAAGGTTCCATCACATAGGTCGCACGTCCGGAACTGATCGAGCGCAGTTGTGTCGAATATCCGAACATTTCGCTTAACGGTACTTCAGATTCTACGAGTACAGTGGCTTTTTGAGACATCTGACTCATAATCTTGCCGCGGCGGCGATTAATATCGCCAATCACATCGCCCATGAATTGTTCAGGGGTAGTGACGACGACTTTCATAATAGGTTCTAGAAGAATCGGGCTGCACTTGCGGGCGGCTTCTTTGATCGCCATCGAACCGCAAATCTTAAACGCCATCTCGCTAGAGTCCACTTCGTGATAAGAACCATATACGATGGCCACTTTGACATCGACTAGACCATAGCCGGCGAGCACGCCTGTTGTAAGACCTTCGTTAACCCCTTTGATGACGGCAGGAATGTATTCTTTGGGAATCACGCCGCCGACAATCTTGCTGACGACTTCATTGCCTTTGCCTTTTTCGTTGGGTTCGACCTCGATGACAACGTGCGCGTATTGACCGCGTCCACCAGATTGCTTGATGTACTTGGTCTCGTTCTTGCCCGCGACAGTGATCGTCTCTTTGTAAGCGACTTCGGGTTTGCCCACATTCGCATCGACACTGAATTCGCGGAACATGCGATCGCGGATAATTTCGAGATGCAATTCTCCCATCCCCGCAATGATCGTCTGGCCCGTCTCTTCGTTGGTAAAGACACGGAATGTCGGATCTTCTTCGGAAAGAGAACTTAAAGCCAAAGAGAGTTTTTCTCGGTCGGCTTTCGATTTCGGTTCAATCGCCATAGAGATCACAGGCTCTGGGAATTCCATTTTCTCGAGGAGAAGGGGATTATCTTCACTGCAGAGGGTATCACCTGTCGTTGTGGACTTGAGGCCGATGCATGCGGCGATATCTCCAGTAAAAAATTCATCGCGGTCTTTGCGTTGGTTAGCGTGCATTTCCAAAAGGCGCGAAACTCTTTCTTTTCTGTCTTTGGTCGTATTGATGATCGCGGTGCCTTTTTCGAGCTTTCCAGAATAGATGCGCACAAATGTCAGGCGACCAACATAAGGATCGGACATGATTTTGAAGGCAAGCGCTGCAAGAGGAGCGTCATCGCTGGGTTGGAGCTCCATCGGCTCGCCAGTTGAAATATTAATTCCTTTGATCGTGCCCCGGTCTAGTGGGGAAGGCATCCAATTGACAACCGCATCGAGCAGAGGCTGAACGCCTTTATTTTTGAAAGCTGTTCCGCACAGAACGGGGTTGATTTTATTCGTGCAGACGCCCTTGCGAATTACCGCATGGAGTTCATCGACAGTCACAGATTCAGGATTTTCCAAAACCTTCATCATGAAATTTTCATTGCTCTCGTCGACAGTTGCAAGTTCCTCTAGCATCGATTGACGCAGTTCTTTACATCGGCTGAGTAGATCCGCAGGGATTTCAGCTGTCTCATATTTTGCTCCCATAGTCTCATCGAGGAAAAGATAAGCCTTCATAGTGATGAGATCGACCATTCCTTTGAATTCGGATTCGGCTCCAATAGGGCAATGGACAGGAATCGCATTGGCACCGAGCTTTTCTTTCATGGAGTTGACCGCCATGAAATAATCAGCGCCTACTCGGTCCATTTTATTGACAAATGCGATCCGCGGCACTTTATAGCGCTCTGCTTGGCGCCATACTGTTTCGGATTGTGGCTGGACGCCGGCTACGGCATCGAACACGGCAACAGCGCCGTCGAGAACGCGTAGAGAGCGTTCTACTTCGATTGTGAAGTCCACGTGACCTGGAGTGTCGATAATATTGATCTTATGCATTTCCCCATCGCGGTCTTTCCAAAAGACGGTGGTGGCTGCAGAAGTAATCGTGATGCCCCTTTCGCGCTCTTGCTCCATGAAGTCCATAGTCGCAGCGCCTTCATGCACTTCGCCAATGCGGTGTACGCGGCCGGAATAAAAGAGGATGCGTTCGGTAACAGTTGTCTTACCGGCATCGATGTGTGCCATGATACCGATATTACGGACATTTTTTAACGTGTCGTTTTCTTGCCTACCCATTTAGATCTCCTTTACCATTTATAATGTGCAAAGGCGCGGTTAGCTTCTGCCATGCGGTGCATGTCGTCTTTTTTCTTGATCGTAGAGCCCTGATTGTTGAAACAATCGACCAGCTCTTGAGTCAAGGCTTCTTCCATCGAGCGGCCAGCCTTTTCGCGTGAGTTGCCGATGATCCATTTCATTGCAAGAGATGTACGGCGATCGGCGGGGATTTCAATAGGGACCTGATACGTTGCGCCCCCGATCCTGCGCGATTTAACCTCGAGTGAAGGTTTAGCATTTTCGAGTGCCTGTTCGAATGCGGCTAAGGGATCTTCCGATTTAATTTTTTTGGCAAAAGCATCGATAGCATTATATACGATGTGTCTGGATTTTGCTTTTTTGCCGTTTATCATCAATTTGTTGATAAATTTTGCTAATACTAAGCTCTTATAGAGAGGATCAGGATCGATTTCTCTCCTCACAGCGCGTCGTCTTCTAGACATAGGACCTTTGTTTCCTCGTTTGTATTCGTTTATTTTTAGAGGTGGTTGTAAAACTCCAATTTGGGTTCCAAAGCGAGTTTTGCAATTACCTCAATCAAATCCATTTCACTTGGCCGCAAAGTATATTCTTCGCCGGCCGGCCCTCAATTGGCCCTATCTTACAAGAAGAGAGGCAATGGCGGGCCAGGATGCTTTTTAATGAAGCATCCTAATATTACTTGGGAGTTTTAGCTCCATACTTAGATCTGGACTTCTTGCGATCTTTTACAGCAGCACAGTCAAGGGTTCCTCGTACGATATGATAGCGCACGCCAGGCAAATCTTTTACACGACCGCCTCGGACAAGAACGATGCTGTGTTCTTGCAGATTGTGTCCTTCGCCTCCGATGTAAGCGATCACCTCTTGACCATTAGAGAGGCGCACCCAGGCGACCTTTCTCAAGGCAGAGTTCGGTTTTTTCGGAGTTTTAGTCTTCACTTGCATACAGACTCCTCGTTTCTGAGGACATTGTTGCAGCGCAGGGGATTTTCGCCTTCTTACTTTTGGACGTCGGCCTTGTCGCACCAGTTGGTTAATCGTTGGCATCTGTCGCCTTTCTCCTTAATCAGTAGTTTTCCAATTCTTAGGGAAAATGAGAAGAAAATCTTAACCATTTATCTCTAAGATATTGAGATAATATATCCTGAATTGAGAATTTCTTGCAAAAGCAATTTCTTGAGAGACACAGATAGCCATTCAACAAAATTCAATTTATTAAATTAAATTAATCCTATAAATAGAAGTAGGAGCCTTACTAGAGGTAGAAAGTGCGAATCAAAATTTTAATTTTACCTTTTTTATTTCTATTTCTCTGTTCAGCCGTGCCACTGCAATTGTCTAAAAAAGATATTCGCCGCACAACGGAGATGATGCTGAACTATCATGTAGAATATAAAGAATTTTCCCCACTGCTGGCGCGTCGCTCATTAAAGCTCTATGTAGAACAGTTCGATCCGGAAAAAATTTATTTACTAGCCGAAGAAGCTTTGCCTTTTCTTTCCCCGAGAGATCGGCGTCTCAAAACGATGGTCGGTAATTATCAAAAAGATGACTTTTCAGATTACGAAGCTTTAAATCAGGTCATTCATAATGCGATTGGCCGAGCCCGCAGGGTGCGAGAAGAATGTAAATCCGAGCTGTTATTAAGCGCAGAGGAGCTAAATCCCGGCCCTGTAGAGGCGTATGCGGATTTTGCTAAAAACGAAATAGAATTAAAAGAAAGAATACAAAAATATTTGATGCTGATTCTCATAAAAGAGAAGTATTCGAGAACGGCGCGCGCATGGGATGCAGAGCACAAGAGTGGGACCTTTGCATTATGGGAAAGACGTTTTCATCGCATGGAAAATGCCTATCTTTTCACGGATAGCCAAGGAAAGCCTTTAGCCGCAGACCTGTCGGAACACCTTCTTTCGATGCACGTTTTAAAAGCGATCGCAAAGAGTTTAGACGCCCACACCTCTTATTATACCCCTGAAGAAGCCTACGAAATGCGGGCCAGTTTGGAAAAGCAGTTCGAAGGTATCGGGGTGGTATTGCGCGAGGGAGTGGATGGGATTGCTATTGTGGGATTGATCAAAGGAGGGCCTGCAGAGCGGTCCGGACGCATTCAAGTAGGGGATCTGATCATAGCAATCGATGGCAAGTCTATCGTGGGCGTTCCCTATGATGAGGTCTTACGCAAGCTCCAAGGCAATGGGAGCAGTCATGTGCAGCTGGGACTCAAACGTATAGAGATGAATGACACGTACAAGCAGTTAAAAGTCTCACTGAGTCGAGAAAAGATCGTCATGCAAGAGGATCGCCTGCAGTTCAGTGCTGAACCTTTTGCAGATGGCATCATCGGAAAACTCACCCTGCCTTCTTTTTATGAAAGTTCAGATGGATCGAGCTGTGAAAAAGACATGCGAGAGGCGCTGCGCGCTCTAAAGAAAAAAGGAAACCTAATAGGCCTTGTACTTGATCTGCGCGAAAATTCAGGAGGATTTCTCAACCAGGCTGTAAAAGTGGCAAGCCTGTTCCTCTCCAGCGGCGTTGTCGTCATTTCTAAATACGCTAAAGAGGAAACCCATTATTTGCGCAATCTCGATATACATAGTTATTATAATGGCCCTTTAATTGTATTGACCTCAAGAGCTTCTGCATCCGCGGCTGAAATTGTCGCACAAGCTCTCCAGGATTATGGAACAGCGCTCATTGTCGGCGATGAACGCACCTATGGAAAAGGAACGATCCAATATCAGACCGTCACCGATGCCAATGCTCCTAGCTTCTTCAAGGTGACAGTGGGCCGCTATTACACTGTATCCGGGCGCTCGACGCAAATTGAGGGCGTCCTTGCCGATATCCTCGTCCCCACGCTCTATTCTGCGGTCAATATCGGAGAACGTTACCTGGAATTTCCACTCAAAAGCGATCGCGTACCCTCGGCTTACGTCGATCCGCTGACCGATATCGATCAGAGAAACCGCATGTGGTTTCAGCAAAATTACATCCCCAATTTACAAAAAAAACTCTCTGTTTGGACGCAAATGTCCTCGCGGCTGCAAAAAAATACTGCACATCGCTTATCTGAGGACAAAGACTTCAAGTTTTTCTTAAAGGCCCGTGAAGAAATAAAATCCGGCCGCTCTTTTAGACCTACTCCTGCTGAGAACTGGGGTGTCGAAGACCTCCAGATGGCCGAGGGGATGCGGATCATTAAAGATATGATTTGCATCAAAGAGAGACAAGCGAAATAATCTCCCTTTTCTCCATTCTCAATCGCAATTGCATTGCGAAAAAACACACATTTCCCTATCTTCTTTATCTTGATTCACTTCGCCTCATTGGCCAGATAGCTCAGTCGGTAGAGCAGAGGACTGAAAATCCTTGTGTCGCTGGTTCGATTCCAGTTCTGGCCAAACCTTTTACGCTCTTGCCGGTGTAAACGATCCGGAATATGTCCGGAGTTCTAGATTTCCTTAAATCACCCAAACGGGTGCTTCAAAAATTGTTTTGAGGTGCCAATTTGGAGTGTCTGTTCCGGATATATTCCGGATTTTACATAAGCACTCCCTTTTAAACAGTTAATTCTCAAGAGAGAAGATCGTGCCGTCCTAAGGATTATACGTCTTCCTCGCGGGTTAAAAGGAGTCAAAATGGGTCATATTAGAGAAAGAAATTTGAGCGATGGCAGCAAGAGATTTTATGCCGAAGTGGAACTTAAAGGTGCTGGTCCGAGATTAACGGCTACCTTCAATCGAAAAAGCGATGCGAAGCTTTGGATTCAGAAAACTGAAACCGAGCTGCGCTGTGGAAGAAACCAGCTTGTCGCTGAGTCAAAAAAGCATGTTTTCAAAGAGGCCGTGCAACGCTATTCTAAAGAGCAAAAAATCTCAGTCGTTAAAAGAGGTCATTTACAATGGTGGGAAAAGGAATTAGGTCACTACTTTCTCAGAGACATTCGCCCTTCACTAATTGCCGAAAAGAAGCAAAAATTATTAACTGAAACCACCGAAAAGGGAGTGGTGCGTAGCGGAAGTACCTGTAACAGGTATCTTGCTACCCTCAGCCATGTTTTAAGCATTTGCGAGAAACAGTGGGAATGGATCGAAGGCAATCCTGTCAAAAAGATTTCCAGAGAAAAAGAGTCCCGTGAACGTACGCGCTTCTTGAGTCCTGAAGAAAGGCAGGCTCTTCTAAAAGCTTGCAAAGAGAGCGAAAATCCCTACTTGCTCATCTTTGTAGTCCTTCAACTATCCACAGGCTGTCGTTACAATGAAATCCGTCATTTACGATGGCCAGATGTCGATTTGAATAAAGGAAAGATTATCATCCAAGAATCAAAGAATGGCGACATGCGTTCTGTTCCTGTTTTGGGATTTGCACTGGAATTGCTCCGACAGCTTGCAACGGATCAAATTTCTCTTGGATACCTTTTTCCTTCCCAAGCAAAGACTCGCCCTCTTGATCTTCGTAGAGCTTACAGAACGGCAATTAGAAGAGCCAATTTAAAAGATTTTCGTGGGCATGACGCTCGGCACAGTTATGCCACCGAAATGCTTGCTCAAGGTTTATCTCTTGGAGAAATAGGCCATCTCCTGGGTCATAAAAGTGTTTCTATGACCCGTCGCTACGCACACCTTATAGAATCACGTTCTATCGATGCAGTATCAAAGATGTCTGATCAGATTTTTAAGGAGGTTGAAAATGTCTAAAACTAGATGGTACCCGCTAAACCAAGAGGAGGGTTCTAGCGCTACCTCCAAGCCTACTAAAACTAAAAAATTCAGCTTAGATAAAATTTTAGATCGAAGATACAGCTCGCTTCTTAAACGGATGCAAGCATCTTCAGAAGAAGAAAAGACTCCTCCTGCAAATGAGAGAGATTTTGAAGTAAGGATCGCGAAGTATGAAGAGGATATAAGGAGTAAGCTTTTTGGATACATGTATTATTTAAAAGAGAGTAAAACCCTTAAGTGCGATTCAAGCGTGGAAACCATTGTAGATTTTCTATGCGAGTACGATAAGCATGCGGATGAACTTTTTGTCATTACTCAATGTCATGATGGCTACAGCCTTCTCAAACAAATTCTAGAGAAAGATGCCCCCTTTGCAATTTGTCAAGACGCATATTTGCTCGGATTTGAAAGAGATCGTTCTGGTCTTTCTGGTCCCCAAATGAATGTGATTGCTGTTCAAGCTGCAGCACAAGCCACTTGGTATTTGGAAAAGCATAAACTTCCTACCATAGAGAGCATGTCTGAGTATCTTTGTGATAAGAGACGTCCTCTATATCATTTGCTTGAAATCGATAGATTTCACGATTCAAGGACAATCCGGAACTGGATTTCAAAGGTTTTTCCTATACCAAACAGTGCTAGAAAGGGAAGGCCCTCATTGGATGAAACGCCCAAAGATGATTTCAATACTCTTATTCATATTCCTGACATTTTTTTGAAAAATGGGAATGCGGTCAATGTGCTCAAGTTGCGATTCACAATTCAGTGTCTAACACGGGTCTTAAAATCATTAAACTGGCCTAAAAAGAGAATTTTAGAGTCCCCGTTAATCAGCCTATATCAGTCACCTCTCAAGTTTTATGTTATTGATTATGTGCATGATTGGATAGCAGTAGCTTTCGAGAAAAATGGTGGTATTTTTGACCCATAATTTGATGCCAATCAACGACAGTTTTTTCAATTTTCTATTTTGTCAATCTTAAGCTTGTTTTGGTTTTTTAAGGAAATCTCCGGCAAGAGAATCCGTAAATATAACAAGGAGAAGATTGATGAATGAACTTAGCCAACAGTATCTCACAAAAAAACAGGCAGTGGAGAAATATGCATTTCTTACTGAAAACATGTTAAAGAACCTTTTGTTTAAAAATCCTGGTGGATTCAGAGACAAGGTAGCGAGGAAAATAGGGCGTCGCATCGTTTTGGATGAGAAGGCGCTTCTGACATTTATCTCTGAAAGTAAGTAGAAAGGCACACGATAAAGATGCTCAAAAATAAAAAAGCTTTACATGCAGAAATTTTATTTAGCAGCATAGCTTTAGATGGAATAAGGAACATTATTAACAAGTAGGCGTCATGCAAGAGGGATAAATGAATAGGGATAGAAAAGCAAAAAGCCATGAATACGTACGAGGTAATCATGGCATAAAAAAGCAATTTGCTTAGCTGCTGCTTTTCTAAACCCCAAGATACCAAAAGCGTTGAGTGAATTTCAAGAAATAGAATTTCTTTGTCTCGCGCATTTTGGCTTTATCTCCTTGCATGACAGTCCTTCAACATGGGTGGGTGTCATGACCTCAAAAACAAAGTTTGTGTTGGATGAACTCTTTAAAGAGTTTAAAGACCGTCATTTTTTTACTATCGATGACTTATACATTTTTGGCTTGTTTGGGACGAAATATGCCGTCCGACAGGCTCTAAAAAGTGGTGTTTTGCCTTTTGTCCAGATTTCAAAACGACGACGCATAGTTCCCAAAATTGCACTCCTCGAATATTTGCAGGTCAATCTGAAGAATCATTGGGAAGCTGGCAAGAAGCATCGTGGAGAAAAGAATGGATAAGGATAATGTTCGATATACACTCACTGATCTTGAGAACGACTGCCTTTCTCAAATGCTCCATCATGGAATTCCATTTCATGGTCCCATTGAGAAAGATGGAGAACTTCATCGGTTTACAAGGGATCAAAAGAGAGAAAAAGATGAGTGGTATATCGCTTTTGACGGTGTGTCGATTCGAGGAACCCCATATTTGAATTGTACATACGGCTCCTGGAGTGACGGAGGTAGTTTTAAATACAGTTCTTGGGAACATAAGAGTGCTAATTACAGTGAAAGCGAGTTGCAGGCCATACGCGAAGAATGGCTAAAACGACAGAAAGAAATTGAATTAAAGATCGAAGAAGATAAGAAAAAGCGAGCTGAAAACGCCCGTGTCTTATGGGATCAGGCATCACCCTCTCCCACGCATCCTGGTCACGAGGCTTATTTGATAAAAAAATCTGTCAAAGCTCATGGTGTGAGATATTCCAAAGATGATTATGGCAATCCTGTTTTGGTTATACCGATTTGCAATGACATGGGAGAGGTTTGTGGTGTTCAGCATATTGGGGCAGATGGGACAAAGATAATCCATGGGTTAAAACAGGGAAACTATCATCAGATAGGCGAAATCAAGGCTAATAGTCTCATTTATGTTGGTGAAGGTTATGCCACGGGGAGTAGTGTTCACGAAGCTTCAGGATGGCCTACAATTATCGCTTTTGACTGCCATAATATTGCTCCAGTAGTGAGAAATCTGAAAAAACTTTATCCGCGCCATCATATTGTGATTGCTGCAGATGATGATCACAATACTTCAGGAAATCCTGGTAAAACAAAAGCTCTAGAGACAGCTAAAAAGTATCAATGTAAAGTTGTATTGCCGATATTTCCAGATGACCAAAAATTTAAGGAAGGGATACCGCTTACTGATTTTAATGACTTGCATGTAAATTTTGGCGCTGATGCCGTAAAAAAGCAGCTCTCCAGAAAACCTCATTTGAAACCAATCGATATTCAAACGTTTCTTTCACTAGAAATGCCTCCAAAGAAGCTGCTCCTTTCCCCATGGCTACCAGAGCAGGGATTGACGATGATTTATGCTCTAAGAGGGGTTGGAAAAACCTATGTTTCCTTATCAATAGCTTATGCAGTTGCCACAGGCGGAACAATATTTGGTTGGCAAGCATCCGAAGCAAAAAGAGTCTTGTATGTAGATGGCGAAATGCCAGCAAGTACGATGCAAGAACGGCTTGCTCAAATATCACGTTCTTCTGAGAAACAGATATTGGATTCAGCTTATTTTAGGCTTATTACTCCTGATCTCCAGGAAGCTGGGATTAGAGATTTATGCACTTCTGAGGGTCAGGCCGATATCGTGGAATACGTTGACGACTTCGATTTAATTGTTTTCGACAATCTCTCTACTTTGACCAGATCGGGCAAAGAAAATGAAGCGGAAAGTTGGCTGCCTGTACAAGAATTGGCCTTGCTCTTAAGGAGAATGGGTAAGTCTATTTTGTTTGTGCATCACGCAGCCAAAGGAGGCCAGCAGAGAGGGACAAGCAGAAGAGAAGATGTTCTCGATACTGTAATTAACTTGCGACGCCCTCCAAAGTATTCTCCATCAGATGGAGCCAAGTTTGAGGTTCATTTTGAAAAGAACAGGGGATTTGGCGGAGATGACGCCAAGCCATTTGAAGCAGCGCTCCTCTCTAATGAGTCAAAGCTGATCTGGAGTTGTAGGGACATTGAAAATAGAAACGATGAAGACATTATAGACATGTACAACGAAGGAATGACACAAGCTGATATTGCAAAAGAACTTGAAGTGCATAGATCGACTGTTTGTCGAGCTATAAAGAAGGCAAAAGCGGAAGGGAAAATCAACAAATAACGCTGTGTTGCATGTTGTACACACTAGAGAATGCAACACGCAACATTCTGATAAAACGCGCAACAGGTAACGCAAGGACGGCGCAACGGATAATGTTTGGCCATAGAGGATTTTGATATGAAACATGCAACAATTATTGCAACTGCCCTGCAACTCAGCTGTTGCGCGGAAGATTGGGGGTACCCAAATGGACAAGTATGACTTTTACGATCATGAGAAGGTTCAGGAGCTCATAAATCAAAGAGCCCGTAAATATATGGACCATGTTAAACGGTGGCTTGCAGCCAAAGAAAAAGGCAATGATAAAGCAAAGGAGAGGGCTATTAAAGCGATGAGAAAACACAAAGAACAAGATGAAAAATTCAAAATAATGGCCAGAGAGGCAGGGCATTATTGGTGGTAAGTTATTTCTTATCAGCAGAGGGGGATTATGGTTCGATCATGGGAGTATAAACCTTGGGAGCCTTGGAGTTATGACAATCACAAAAAAGCTCAGCTGTTAGATATTTATCATTCGGCTCATTGGAAAAGCGAAAGTTCATGGAAAAAGAACCGACCCTTATGTGGTGCTAACTGCCGAAATGGTCGTTCCTGCAAAGCTAAAGCCGTGGTGGACTCCAAAACAGGAGAACCGATTAATGGCCGCTGTCGAATGCATGGAGGTTTATCAACAGGCGCAAAGACACAGGAAGGTAAAGATAAGAGTAGAGCTGCAGCGCGACGTGGAATGCTTGCTTATTGGGCAAAAAGGCGAGAATTTCTTCCCTAATATGCGCGTGCGTCATGGACTGCATATGCATCGACCTAAAGTAATTCTCGGATTTCATGAAAACGTTGAAGTACTTGTTTCCAAGTTGGAAATGATCCAAAACACAATATACGACATTGTTGTTCAAAATCGGCTTGAAGGGCGGGTTCTAAATGTGATGGTGGAAATAACGCATCACTTTTTTGGAAATACATATCCTGGGGAGGAATATAGCTTGCATCAAAATGTTCTCTGCTAATCTTGTCGTAATCATTTTTTATGTCTTCATATTCAGGCGATTGCAGCATTTTCAAAACTTCAGATCGTTCAGCGAGGCAAAAGAGGTCATAATAGTGGCGAGCGTAACCTTTAATCCCTAAGCCAGTTTTTTTGAAAAGTTCTACTTTAGCATGAATAGCAAACAGTTTCTCGACAAATGTTCGTCGAAAATGTAGCAACTGCATTACAAAAGGTGATTCGTCTTCTGCTCCAAGACTAATACCGGTATCTTGTAAAAATTGTCCTAAATACGATTGGAGCTTTACACTTTCTGTGGGTTCTTTACCACTTGCAGTGCCCACTTCAATGAGGAGCCGATTGCGAATGTCTCCTCTACCTGATAGTCTCTGAACATATTCAAAATAATCGCAGCGTCCAAAGCCGCCAATCGTGCGACTGTCATTCTCAATGAATGTTAATCCTGGATGAGCTTCAATAGTTTGACGCAGCTTTTTTAGCTCTCGATTGATGGCGTTTTTACCTAATGGAGGACTAAAAGCAGTGGGGTCAAAGAAAATATCAACATCCTCTGAAAATCTTTGAATGATATTCCATCCTTTTGACAGGCTTGTGCCACCTTTAAAGATGATCTTATCACCTGATGATTGATTGATCATTCTCAGGGCTTCTGTAACGAAATAGTCTTTCTCTATAATGGCTTCTCTCATGCCTGGTGAGTGAAAGTGTTCTGCTGCGCGAATAATCGCTTGTTCAAAGTCTGGATGTTCAAATAACTTCATGAGGTTTTGGGTCCTTTGCTTGCCATTGTTTTGCGTGTTTCAAAGCGATTAAATTTCCAAAATCAAATTTAGAAAGAGGGTTTAAACTTTTTCTCAAAGTAACAAGGATATCTTTTTGACAACCAATTTGCTGTCCTATAGCTCCAAGTAAAGCTCTGACACGCGGAGGTTCTGATTCTGCAACTTGAATAAGACGTTCAAATTGATGTTTTTCATCGAAATGCTTCAGCAGTTGCTTTACTGTTTCTTTTGGAGGTAGTTCACTTGTTTTACCGCCTTGACGAAGAAAGTCCAGAAGAGCGGCATCTTTGGTCGAGAGATTTTTCCAAGATTCAGGTCTTCTAGTGTGAATAATCGTATCTTGACCAACAATAGATCGAGGGAGGCTGAGCCCATTTGTTGCTACCTCTATTTTGGCTGCGTTTTGAGTTGTAAAACCCAATAAATTAGAGGCAGCATTACCAGCTGGGAAAATCTCTTTTCTTTGAATGTTCAGAGAATGAAGCTGACTTGGAGAGGGTTTGCTTTCGCCAAATGGTGTTTGCCTGGAACGATAATATAGTCCTTTGCTAATCCGGCGGATAACCCCCTTTTTTGATAAGCGAGACAATGCTTGTGCAACAGCTGTGAATGGCATATTTTTAAAGTCGTCCAATCTCCAAATGCGCTCTCCCCCACTTTCAATTTGATTGCGGACATTTTCTGCTGTGCTTAACGAAACGGATGTTGTTTTCTTATGTTTTTTCTTCATAACTCTATGATGCTATAAAATATCTTGTTTTGTCAAGTTTTTTTGCTGTAAAACTTGACGTTCGTGTAAGAAATATTGATAGTGTTTTCTTACAAATCAAGTTGAGATAACGTATGTCCTTTGCTGTCATCAGTGCTGGCAGAACTTACCTGGAAGAAGGCGAGGTATAACGAGCTTAAATTAAGACACTTAAAGATAGTTGATATCGCATCATCCTTATAATCAATAGCTTATAATCATTAAGATTATAATATTATATTGACAAACAAACTGTAAGGGATTATAATTAGCCTATAAGATATAGTAATCTTGTTGATTAATTTACGTTTAACAAAATTTGAGATTAATAGGTTATGACTTCTTCTTCTAACCCTGTTCCCCCTATTTCAACGGCACTTGTCCCGTATGATCCTATGTTGCCGCATGTTTCTCTCAAAGCTCACTTGGAAGCCGCTGCCGATAGAGCCGTTAGTCACTCCTTTGAGGTGGCAAAATTTGAATCACAACATCTTTCACTTGAAGGACGGCTTATCTATCTTGCTCAGAATTTGCCAAAAATGTTGCCATTTCCTTTTTCAGGGGTTATAGCTCTGCAATCAGGAGATGGTTTTATTGTGCAAGCCTGTCATTGTCCTAATCAGGCAGAATTTACAACTGAGCAGACTTTTAACGCTCTTTCGGTTGGAAAATTGTTTACTGCAACTGCGGTGATGCAACTGATCGAGGATGGGAAATTTTCGCTAGATACTCCTTTGAGCGAACTACTTGACGAAGATGAACTTGATTTGCCTCTCCAGCCTCCATATTTAGAACAAAAGCCAGATCAACAATCATTAAAAAGTCTTAAAGAACATTCGGCTGAAATCACAGTTGAGCATCTTTTATCACATACGGCAGGATTCACTGAAAGGCCAGGTTCAGAAGAGGATGGCATAGCTCCTGGAGAGAGTTGGGACCGAAGAGAAATCGGAAAAGACTCTTATTCCAACTATGGCTATCAATTATTAGCTAGGATCATTGGGAAGCATACGAACAGTGGTAATCTTCTGGTTATTGATCATGAAGCAAGATTCCGTTCTCACATTGAAGAAAGAATTTTCAAGCCAGCTGGTATGGATGGAGCTATTCGTGAGATTCATTCCCCTGCAAAACAACGGCCCGAATGTTTTGAGATATCTGAAGACGGTGTTGCTACTCGAGTTGAGTCTATAGACCCATATCCCCATGGAAATGGCTGTTGGCGGATGACAGCAAGCGATCTATTAGCTTTTGGGCGTGCAATTCACCAACATCACGTATTAATTAGAGAAGACTCATTCAATACAATCATGGAATATAAAGGACGTTTAGGGTTTTGGGTAGATCATGATCAGGAAACTGGAGCTGTTGCAGGATATGGGCACCCAGGTGGTGGTCCTGGAATGTCTTCCTTCTTTCATACTTGGCAAACAAACCCTCCTATCACTGCGGTAGTACTGTCTAACTATTCTGGATGCGAGATGGTCAAGCCAGAGCTTGATAAGCTCATACAACAGTGAAAATCTTCCATATTTTGATCCGGAATATATCCGGAATAGCCGATTTCCTAAGCTTGAAATTGATTGCTCTTGTTTGACAGACTTTTCTCGAAAATAATCCAATTCCCCTGTATGATTTGGCAACGTAAGGTGATTTTAGATCATCTAGAGTAATGGTCGACTAAGACTTTTCAAGACTGAAAATCCTTGTGTCGCTGGTTCGATTCCAGTTCTGGCCACATCTTCTCTTGCCAGAGAGATCCGTAATATGGACTTTTCTTAAGTCATCCAAGGCAGATATTTAAGCTTTTTCTCGAATAGGATTCTATGGTTATTTCCTCTAATTATCAGTTTCTACGGGCCGCAGCATTTGGAGAGTTAAACGAAATGCAGTCTTTGGCAGTAAGGATGACCGATAATAATTTAAATATAGAAGCTACTGATAGTGACGGGTCTGTTTTAGAAGCTGCAAGTGAACGATTTAATCATGATGCCGTTCGATGGCAGCATCATAATATGAATGCTCTGCATCTGAGTTGTCTCATGGGTCACGAGAAAGTAATTGAATATTTAATCGTACAGTTTCCAGTGCTACTTCGTGGAAAATGTGAGAATGGCGAAACACCGCTTCTCACATTAACGCGAACGATTGGGTTAGTGCAGACTGTTTCAGATCAATGTTTTGATAGTTTTCTTTATTCTGGCGCTGCTTTAGATAGCTATGATAATGGGAATGTAAATGCTCTTCACCATTTAGCGAAGTTAAAAGACACTTCGAAGCTTGTCTCCTATTTGAATATTTTCAAATCTTCAATGGAAGATGTTGCTTCTGTTTTAACACATTTTTTGCCAACCGAATTGATCAAGATGATTGTAGCTTATGGCAATTTTTATTCAAAAACAGTGATTACAAATACGTTTAATCAGGTGTCAGACTTAGGCTGTACCCCGCTGAGTCTTGCAAATGAAAAGACAAGACCGCTATTTCTGGAAGCTGGTGCTATAAAAGACAGAATGATCCCTGGTATAGAAAGACAACCATCTCGAAAACGTAAATGTTCTTT
>Ga0070731_10002249_pt1 | contig 18634 bp, 17 predicted proteins | sample Coa_R1_2_FD_66448 | JGI IMG/M metagenome (GOLD analysis project Ga0070731, IMG submission 66448) | Surface soil microbial communities from Centralia Pennsylvania, which are recovering from an underground coalmine fire - Coalmine... | ecosystem: Environmental > Terrestrial > Soil > Unclassified ... | reverse complement strand
CGAACCCAGGCATTCGCTCCGCCGTCGACGAGATCTGGGTCGGTCCGAAACGATCGGAGGGCAACGTCGTCGTCGCGTCAGGGACGTAAGGCGCTGTTCCTGAACGATCCATGAGAGCCAGTGGCCTGTCCTATGCCGCGGCGGAACACTCACAAGCTTTCTCTTGGCCCATTTCAGCTTGAAAATGGGCTTGACAGGTATCAACCCATATGTGAGAGACTATCTCTCATAACCCAGAGACGCTCCTCCACACCCCCGCCTGCGGCCCTGAGCATCCGAGACAGGCAGCGGGCTGTCACCAGGGACTTCATCCGCGAAGCGGCCGTCGAGGTTGCGTCCGAGACGGGCTTTGCCGCCATGACCATCGACAAGGTGGCCGAACGAGCTGGGGTATCGCCCAGCACCGTCTACCGCTATTTCGCCGACCGGGAAGACCTACTCGGTGCAGTCATGGCATGGGCCTCCGAGCAGACTCGTATGCCTCGGGTCTCCAGCGTCGACGACATCGCCCGAGTCCAAGAGCAGTTCATGGCGGATCTCGACGCCAATCGCGCTCTCTTCAGGGCGATCGTCGTGTCCAGGGTCGGTCAGGAGTCAACGTGGACGGGACGCCTGCAGCGGTTGGACTTCTGGAGGGAACTTCTCGAAGAGGTCACTGACCAACTCGATCCCGAAGAGGCACGCCTCGGTAAGGCGGCAATCGTCTACCTGACCGGCGGGCTCGCGTGGCTGACGATGGCCGACGAGTCGGGCCTTGACGGAACCCAGGCCGGTAACGCGGCTGGATGGGCCATCCGCACCCTCATCGCCGATCTACGCGCTCGCAACAACAAGGCGGCGGCCCAAAAGCGCCCCCCCGCAGATGGCACCGGGAAGGAACGTTCGTCATGACCAACGCCAAGTCCTCGGACACAACGTTCGTGATCGGCTCGCAAGAGCAGCATATGGCCAGCCAGGACCTCGTCGGGACCAAGGCGGCCAGACTGGCGCATCTGGCCGCACGAGGGTTCCGGGTACCCGAGGGGTTTGTCGTCTCCGCAACCGCCTGTGAGAGGATCGGGAACGCCAAAGAGATCCCACAAGACATATGGGCCGCCGTCCTTTCCCACCTCAAGCAGCTCGAAGATGGCCCCCTAGCCGTGAGGTCATCGGGGCTGGCGGAAGATCTCGCCGACAAGTCGTACGCGGGTCAGTACGCCACGGTACTGGGCGTCGAGACCCATGATGCGGTGGCCGATGCGATCCGACGTTGCCTGACTTCCGCGAGTTCAGAGCAGGTACGGGCGTATCGCAGGTCATATGGACAGGCCCCGATAGCTGTGCTCGTCCAGCGAATGGTTCTGGCTGAGGCAGCGGGAGTTGCCTTTACCGCCAACCCGATCAATGGGGATTCCGAGGTCTTGGTCAGCGCGGTTAAGGGGCTCGGCGACCGACTGGTGTCGGGTGATTCGACTCCGGACGAGTGGGTCGTCCGTGGCGACGAGGTGTCGTGTACGAGGTCACCTGAGGGTGCGCTGGACGAGGACCAGGTCCGCGAGATCGCTGGGCTGGTCCAGGCGGTGGAACGGGAATTCGGCAAGCCACAGGACATCGAATGGGCTCTGGCCGACGGCAGGATCTTCCTCTTGCAGGCCCGCCCGATCACGGCCCTTCCGGTCCGCCCCGTCCTCGACCTTCCCACGGACGGGTTCTGGATCAAGGACACCTCCCACTTCCCGACGCCACTCACTCCGTTCGGCGCCTCGGTCTACTTGCCGGCGATCTCGGATGCCATGCGTTTCATGATCGAAGAGTTGGGCCTGATGTGCGACGGCGTCGAGCAGCGATCCCTGGCCGGCGAGGTGTACGTACGGACCATCCCCGTCGGAGGCAAGGACCGACCTGTTCCGCCACAGTGGGTTATGTGGCTGGGGGCTCGCCTCATGCCTCCGTTGCGGCGCCGCGCCCGTGCCGCAGAAGCCGCGATCACTTCTGGGCTCCCCGAGCGGATCCTGGACCGCTGGGACTGCGAATGGCGTCCCGCCTTCGCCAACGAGTTCCGGGAACTGAAGGATGTCGATCTGAAGACCCTCAGTGACGAGGCACTCCTCGCCCACCTGGACCGCGCCAAGGACATGCTCTACCGCGGATCGGACATCCACTTCCAACTTGTCGCGCCGTACTATCTCGCTCTCTACGAATTCGGTGTCACCTGTCGAGAGCTCTTCGGATGGGACGTCGAGCGCGCTCTATACCTGGTCACTGGCGCATCCGAGGCCTCTTCCGAACCCGGCCGGGAGCTCGCCTCCCTGGCCCAGCGCATTGCCGCCGATGCTGCGGCGCTCCGAGCCATCACCGAATCGGACGCCGACAGACGAGCCCGCCTGCGCCAAGCGGCTCCCTGGGCGGCTGAGGCCTTGGACGAGTATCTCGAGCGCTTCGGCCACCGGACCCTGAATTACGACCCCGGCGAGCCCACCTTGTTTGAGCGTCCCGATGTGGTGATGACGCTGTTGGTCGAGCAGGTGCGCCGCTGTACTTCCGAGGTGCACCAGCCAAGCGAGCAGCAGCCCAAACCGGAGACGCAATATCGCTCTGCGCTGGTTGGGCACAGCGACGAGGACCGGGATCGCTTCGAACGCGCCCTCGCCTACGCCCGGCGCGCGTACGGACAGCGAGAAGACAACGTCGTCTGGCTCGACAGCCAGCCCTGCGCTCTTCTCCGATACGCGGCCGTGGAGATCGGACGCCGCCTTGTGGATCGAGGACTCTTGGTCGACGTTGGAGATGCTGTCTTCCTCGAAGAACCCGAATTGCATGCAGCGCTGTCCGGGGAGGAGACCCAGCATCTACCGGCGCTGGTTGCCCGCCGAAAGGCGGAGCGGGCATGGGTGAGCGCCCACCCAGGTCCGGCCTCTTACGGAAAAGAACCCGGTCCGCCCCCGGACCCATCGGCTTTGTCGGCTTTGCCACCGGCCCTCCGCTTCGTCAATGCCGCCGTGATCCAGTCGATACAGCTCATGTTCTCTCCTAGCAAGCCACAGACCGCATTACACGAGCTCCAGGGAGTTCCCGGCTCGCCTGGCCGTTACTCGGGAACCGTTCGCGTGATTCGCGACCAGACCGAGTTCGCCAAGCTGGGCCCCGGTGACGTACTCGTTGCTCCGGTCACCTCTCCGCCGTGGTCGGTGCTTTTCCTCCAGGCGGGGGCCGTTGTGACAGATGGCGGCGGAGTGCTATCTCACACCGCAGTGATCGCACGTGAGTACGGCATTCCGGCAGTGCTCGCCACCGGCGAGGGAACTTCACGACTATCCGACGGGGACCTGGTTACCGTCGATGGTTCGAGGGGAATCGTGACAATCGCTCGCGCTGACCGGCAATAGGAATCCTTTTAAGAAGGACAAGGGTGAGCCGTGTATACGAACGAGGAGAAGGCGTACTTGATCGCTCACAAATGGGCGGTGCTGGCCACGGGCAGGACCGACGGCAGCCCCCAGCAGGCGATGGTGGGCTACATGCTCGATGAGGAAGGGCGAATATTGATCTCGACCCAGGTTCTGATGGCTAAGTGGCGCAATATCACGCGCCAACCCAGGGTCAGTGTTTCAATCCCTGATGGACGCGTGAACCTCGTTGTCTACGGTATGGCCGAGACGGTCGACGCAGACCCAGAGCGTGCGGAGCTGTCAGCCGACGTACTGGCGGTCGTTCTAGGGCAGGACCGGCCAGACCCCTCGGCCATCGTGACATGGCTCGACCAGGACAACCGCGGGATCGTCCGCATCACTCCCAACAAGGTCCTCTTCCATACGACGTGAGCCACGCCGCTCAGTCGGATGTAGCGGCGATGCGAACACGGGCAGTCGGCAGCGCCGGAGATAGCGGAGCTGACCCGACCTTCGGTGGAGTGGAGGTGAGCGGACTCGAACCGCCGACTTCTACGTTGCGAACGTAGCGCTCTACCAGCTGAGCTACACCCCCTGGTGAGCCTCAGGATAGTTCGCCCCCGCGAGGCGACTATCCGGGGTCTTCGAGCCGCAATTCGATCGCCGAAGTCCCTTAGGTGGACGGTCGCGCCGACTCGATGGCGGCTTGAAGCCGTGACTGCAGGACCGTGGTGGTGACATCGGCCCGGCTCCGCTCGACCACGGCCCGCAAGGCATCGGCGGTGCGGCGCAAGCCACCGGTGATGGCGTCGGGGTACTCGATGGTCACGACGAGGTCGTAGACGTCCTCCATGGCTCTGAGCAGCTCCTCGCCTCGGCCCACCTCACCACCTCGGAGCCGGTCGAGGAGATGGCGTCGCAACTCCGAGGCTGCTTCGGCCAATCCGTTGAGCCACGCGGCGAGGCCAACCCCCACGTCGTCCGGTCCGGGGAGGGTGCCGCCGGACACGAGCACGGGGGTCAGGCAGGCCTCGGCGTACTCCTTCTCGGCGTCGTGCAGGAAACCCGCCGCGGCCAGTGAGGGGAAGGGGGCGAGAACCTCCTGGGCCCGGCGGAGGGCCACTTCTGCTTCACCCCGGCGGGCGGCGGCCGCTTCCGGATCCAGCCGGTGCACCGCCCGGATGGCGAGACCGCAAGCCCGGATGGTGTCGCGGCAGCGTGCCAAGGCCTCCTCGCGCGCCCGGTGGGTCTCCTCGAGACGCGAGCGCGCGACCTCACCGAGATCGGAGAGATCCTCGCCAAGGCTGGGCACCGGCCGGCCGGCCGGCTCAGCGCGCCGCGACCCGGCGGATGACCACCGTCGATTCGTGGCGCGCCGGCTCCGGCAGGTACCGGAGCTTGAGCTCGCGCTCCACGGCCAGGTTGCGCAGGTACACGAGCAATCCGACGTACGCGGCCAACGACGCCGCGCCGGCCATGGTGAGGTAGAGCAAGGGCCGAAGCGACGGGATGGCGCCGAGCAGACCGCTCCCGACCAACACGCACATCAAGATGGCCAACACGTCCCGGCGGCGCTTACACGCGTCAGGACGGAAGTACGGGTCGACGTGCCGATCGGCCGACGGCATTCGGCGGGCTCCGGGCGCCCGGAACGGCCCGATTCCCATCGACGGCTCAGGGTCCAGCCGGTGCGCGGGGTCGACCACGGTGGGGCCGGTGCGCTGAAGGATCCGCAACTGCCGATGGAAGTCCCCGATGGAGTCGGTCGACCTGCGCTCGGCCCTGCGCCGCAGGAGGCTTGGTCCGAGGACCACCGCCCACACAATGGCGAGGATCACGAGTACCACTATGGTCAAGACCCCCAGACCTACCTTCCGCTTTCGAGGACCCTACCGAAAGGTCCTGTTCGATTGGTGGATGGTCGGGAACCGTCCGCGCCCCCGTGTTCCCCTGGGTTCGCCCGCATTCTTTAGTGGACGCGACCCGGTGGTGCAAGTGGCCGGGTCGGGCGCCGTATCAGGCACACCCGTTGCAAGTCTGAAACTGTGGACACGCTGCGTACCAGCGCTCTTTCTGCACGTGAAAAGGGCGTCAGGAACAGGACTCGTGCCCCCCCCGAAGGGGTAATTCCTCCCGCTGAGGGGCGCGCGCCCGCAAGAGGCGGCGGCGCGTGGCATTCCTCTGAGTGGACCTTCGCCCGGGGATGGATCCAATGGACGAACCGAACGACACCACCAATCTGCGACGCATGAGCCCGTGGTTCGCCGGCGGCGTGATCGTCGGCGGCGGGTGCGCGAGCCTCCTCGTGGGCCTGACGTTGGGCGGCGCTTTCGCCAACGTCGACGTGGCCCTTCCCCCGCCGGGCCATGCTGGCGTTGGGCCTCGCATCCAGTACGCCGCACCGGCACGTGCCGGCAGCCAACCGCGCGGCGACGCACCTGGACCAACCGCGAACGGCAACACGAGCAAGGCGCCCAGCACGCCGACGACAGCTGCGAGCTCGCCGTCGATCGTCACCGCTGCGGACAACAGCGCGAACATCGGCTCTTCCGGTAGTCCGACGACCACGAGTCCCACTCCCTCGGGGTCGGGATCCGGATCGAGCGGATCGACCTCCGGGTCGGGTGGCTCGGGCTCGGGTAGTGGATCGGGTTCCGGAAGCCCGGCACCGACGCCAACCACCACGACACCGCCGACGCCGAGCCCGCCAGCCCCGCCGGGACCTCTGGCCGGCGTGCACAAGATCCTCAGCTGACCGCGTCAGCCTGTTGGCGCCGCGCTCAGATGGCTGGCGCGTCCGTCACGGCTGGATCGACGCCCGGGCGGTCACGCGCCCGTCGACGCGGTCCACGGCGACTTCCACACCGAAGCAGCGCGACACGGCTGCCGACGTGAGCACCTCGTCGGCGGGACCGGCCGCCGACAACCTGCCCCCACGCACCAGCGCGACGTGGGTCACGCCCGGCGGGATCTCCTCGGTGTGGTGGGTGACAAGGACGAGCGGCGGCGTGGCCGGATCCGCCGTGAGCGCCGCCAGCCGCGTGACGAGGCGCTCCCGGGCACCGAGGTCGAGCCCGGCGGCCGGTTCGTCGAGCAGGAGCAACTCGGGTCGGCCCATCAGAGCCCGGGCGAGCAACACCTGCTGGCGCTCCCCTTCCGACAAGACCTCGAAGGTCCGCCCCGATGCCGCGGCCAGGCCGGCCTGGGCCAGCAGCTCCTCGGCCCGGTCATGATCGGCGTCGTCGTAGCGGTGCCACCAAGCCTCGAGGTCGGCGAAGCGCCCCGACAGCACGGCGTCGTGCGCGGTGATGGTGGGCCGGAACGAGCGCAGCAACGTCCCGCTCACGAAGGCCACCCGCCGGCGCAGCGCCCGGGCGTCGGTGCGGCCATACGTCTCGCCCAGCACTTCCACCGTGCCCCGGGTGGGGAGCAAGCGCATGCCGGCCACCCGCAACATGGTCGTCTTGCCCGAACCGTTGGGCCCGAGGACGGCCCAGCGCTCACCGGCGCGCACCTCCCAGTCGATGCCGTCGACGACAGGTGTGCCGTCGCGCACGACTTCCACCCCGCACAGGCGCACGACGTGAAGCGCCCCCGCGTCGGGCACGCCCCGGCCCGCTAGGAAGCGGTGGCGCTCGGCAGCCGGCGCACCAGGCGACCGGCGAGCCCGGTGGCGACCTGGGACCAGATCCGATCACCGAGCAACCAGAACCACAGCTCTCGCCGGTAGCCGGCTATGACGGCGGCGAACTCGGGGCGCTCCATGCCGGCCGAACCGAGCGCACTCCCCCACGACGCCCAGAGCGTGTCGCCCAGCCCCAGCTCGTCGCCGAACTGCGCCGACCAGTCGGCGCCACCGAGCACCGCGTCGCGCAGCGTCACCCGCAGCGCCGCCGGCTCGGGAGGGATCTCGAGCTGGATTCCCTCGGGCGCGTCAGTCCCCGCGGTTCCGGCCGACTCGACCACACTCACGAACGGCCCACCGGATCAGCGGTCCTTCACGACCGGGGCCCGGTCGGTGCCGCCGTACGCGTTCAGGTGCTCGGCGTAGTCGATGAACAGCGGCGCATCGGGGTCGAGCTTGCGCTGGAGGCTGCGCTCCGCGATGCGCTTGTCCAGGCGGTCGAGCTTCACCAGGGCCTCGGGGTCGTCGAGATCACGGACGTCGAGGCGCCCCCGGGCCCGCTGGAAGGCGTCCATGCCGGCTTCGGTGCGGATGAGGAGGCTCGACCACCCGGTCATCGATCCCACGCTCCCGACCGACAAGTCGGCGCCGCGGCCGAGGAAGTCGGCACACTCGTCGCAGCCTTTCAGTGCAGCGCCATGGAAGTCCTTGATGGGCTCGTCCACGGCGATGCGACCGTCGCGGTACTCGACGATCATCCGGCCGTGGATGACGTCGACCTTGCTGACGCGCTCGAGGTCCACCCCTCGCTTGTCCTGGAGCTCGCGTAGGGTGAGCGCCTCGTAGTCGAAGTTCTTGGTGCACAGCAGCGCAATGGTCAGCACCACCGAGTCGATGCGGTGCGCCCCGGTCGGCCACCGCCGGGCCTGCATGGCCCGGATTCCCTGGATCTCACACGGAGTCCCCACTACGGCCAAGCGGGGTTTGGCCGGCAGGTCGTAGCGGCTCAGGTCGAGCTCGGCCAGGGCCATCGTCTGGTTGTAGTAACTCCCGGCCGCGGCCACGATCTCCTTGGCCGTGGTGGCCACGGTGGCCACGCCCTTCCACGGTTCGTCGGGGTCGCTGCTGGGCATGGTCACCAATGCCCCGTCGATGTCGCCGCCCGCCAGCGCGGCGAGGAGGATGGCGCTGACCACGCCGCCGTCCTGGGCGTCGTCCGGCCGAGCGCCGGCGCGCACGGCGTACTTCTCGACCACCGCGCCCAGCCCGTCGCCGGGGGGCCCACCGGTGATCTTCCAATAGGGGTCGGCCGCGTCGGACTTCACCACCACCGGGGCGTCGGGGTCGCCGCTCGGGGTCGACGGCGGCCACAGCGCCTCGTAGCGCAGCCCGCCGCGGGGGCAGAAATCCCAGCACAGCGAGCAGCCGGTGCACATCTTGACCAGCACGGGGAGCTCGGTGTCCTCGTCCACCCCGATCGAGTTGGACGGGCAGACGGCCACGCACGTGCCGCACTGGATGCAGCGGTCGGCGAAGATCACCCCGGCCTCGAGCTCCCAGAACCAGGTCTTGCCCGGCGGCTCCTCGACACCGTTCATCTGGTCGCGGAGGGAAAAGCCCTTCATGGCGTTTCCCCTCCGCGGCCGGACGCCACCTCTACCGGCATCCCGGCCAGCGCGGCCCGCAGCTCGTCGTTGGGGGTGCGCCGGGCCCAATTGTGGAACGTCTCGTCGGCACGGCGCTCGGCCTGGTACCGGCGCACCACCCGCAGCAGGGCGTCGGGGACCTCGGTCACCGGGCGGGCGTTCTCGACCCAGTCGATGAAGCCGGCTTCGAGACCGAGCGACCCGCCCATGCCGATGTCGACCGCCTCCTCGATGCGCTCGTCGACGTGGGCGGTGTCACCCCGGAAACCGATGTCGGCGATCTGCGGCTGAGCACACGAGGCCGAACAGCCGGAGAAGTGCATGCGGATGATCCCGGAGTCGCTGGGGTGGCCGTTGCTCCCGTCGGCGCCATCGGTCACCACCGGCTCGGCGGCGAGCGCGGCGTCGAGACGCCGGGCCCACGTCACGGCCCGCTCCTTGGTCTCGACCACGGCGAAGCGGCAGAACTCGTTGCCGGTGCAGGCGACGACACCGCGCTCGAAGGGCCCGGGGAATGGCCAGTACTTGGCCAGCAGGCCCTCGGCCAGCAGGTCGTCGAGCCGGTCCTCGGGCACGCCGGTGAGCACGAAGTTCTGGTCGGTGCCGAGACGGATGGTGCCGTCGCCGTAGGTGGCGGCCAGGCGGGCCGCCTCCACCAACTCGATCCCGGACATGCGCCCCACCGGCACCGAGCAGCCCACGTAGACGAGGCCCGCCTCGCGCTGGGGATGGACCCCGACGTGGTCGCCGCGGTAGCGCCGGGTGAGCTCCTCGCCGGCGGGAGCCAGCTTCAGCCGGGTCCGGGCGGCCAGCTCGGCCCGGAAGCCCTCGGGCCCGAGCTCCTGCACCAGGTAGCGCATGCGCGCCATGCCGCGGTTCTCCCGGTTGCCCAACTCGCCGAACACCTGGGCGATGGCCCGGGTGATCTCCACGGCCTGCTCGGGGAGGACGAAGACGTCGATGTCGCTGGCCATGCGCTCGCCGTCGCCCAGCCCTCCCCCGGCCAGCACGTTGAAGCCGACCGAACCGTCGGCCGCCCGGGCGGGCCACAGGCCGATGTCCTGGATCTCGGCCTGGGCGCAGTCCTCGCGACAGCCGGTGGCGCTGATCTTGAACTTGCGGGGGAGGTTCGCGTACTCGCGGTTACCGGTGAAGAACTCGGTGATGGCGATCGCCGCCGGCAGCGCGTCGAACACCTCGTCGGCGTCGACGCCCGACACGGGGCACGACAGCACGTTGCGGGCCGAGTCGCCGCAGGCCTGGATGGTGGTGATGCCCACCTCGGCGAAGCGCTGCCAGATGCGGGGCACGTCGCCCATGCGGATCCAGTGGATCTGGATGTCCTGGCGGGTGGTGAGATCGGCGTAGCGGTTGCCGAACACCGCGCTGTCGTCGGGCCCCTCGCCGAAGGCCTCGGCCACGATGCCGATCTCGCGGGCCTGCGCCGCGGTCATGAACCCACCGGGCACCTTGACCCGCATCATGTAGGCGTCGCCGCCCTGGCGCTGGGGGTAGAGGCCCACCCACTTGAGGCGTTCCTGCTCGCCGGGCACGGCGTTGACTGCGCTGGGACCCTGGCGGGAATAGGTGTTGATCACCGCGTCCGCCACCTCGAGCGGGTGCCGGTCGAGCTTCCAGCGCTCGACCTGGTTCAGCTCACCGATGGTCCGGTACGGGTTGACGAAGGCCATCGGCCGCTCGGTGCCGCGCAGGTCGACCCCGTAGGGACTGTCCTTGTCGAAGGGCATGGCGCGGCCGGGCTCCCGATCAGGGGGCGTGCAGGCCGCACTCGGTCTTGCCCGAGCCCGCCCAGCGGCCGGCCCGGGGGTCCTCACCGGGGGCGACGGGGCGGGTGGTCGGCGCGCAACCGATCGACAGGTACCCGCGTTCGGTGAGCGGGTGCACGGGGAGGCCGTGGTCGTTGATGTAGTGGTACACGTCGTCGTCGGTCCAGGTGGCGAGCGGGTTCACCTTCACCAGCTGGCGGGCCTCGTCCCACGACAGGATGGGCGCGTGCGCACGGGTCGGCGCGTCGACACGCTTCAAGCCGGTCAGCCAGGCCAAGTGGCCCGACAGGGCGGCGTCGAGCGGGGCCACCTTGCGCAGCTCGCAGCAACGCTCGGTGCCACAGGGCCAGGCGTCGGCCTCGGGGCCGGGGCGCAGCACACGCAGGTTCAGGTCGTAGCGCGCACGCACGGTCTCGACGAAGGCCAGCGTCTCGGGGAAGTGGAAGCCGGTGTCGAGGAAGAGCACCTCCATCGAAGGGTCGACGCCGACCGCGATGTCGACCACCACGCAGTCCTGGAAGGAGCAGGCCAGGGCCAGGCGGCTCCCGAAGCGCTCGGTCGCCCACGCCATCACCTTGCCGGCGGGCGCGTGCTCGAACTCGGCCGAACGGGCGCTCAGCTCCTCGAGGTCCACGTCGATGCCTGCTCCGGTCGTCATCCGCCCTCCTCCCGTGGCCACCATCGGTCGGTTGGCGGCCCAAGGTCGAAACGTTCAGGGGTCCCAGGGGCCGGGGCCCTCGTGCAGCACCGCGTAGTATAGGTGACTAATCAGATCAAGATTTCGCCGTTTCCGGCCCTGCGCGTGCCCCGAGGGAGTCGCCGTGCCCGATCCCGTCAACCCGGCTCCCGTCTACCCGGCCGGCCTCGTCGTCCGGGACCGGCCCTGTCTGGTGGTCGGGGGCGGCCGGGTCGCCGCCCGCAAGATCGCCTCCCTCGTCGGCTGCGGTGCCGCGGTGACGGTGGTCGCTCCCGAGGCCCACGAGGCCCTGGGCCTCCTGACCCAGTGGGGGGTCATCGCCGCCATCGAAGGGCACCCGCTCGACGTCCAGCTCAGACCGTACCGGGCCGGGGAAGCGGCCGAGTACCGCCTGGTGGTCACGGCCACGGGTGACGCCGACGTGGATGCCGCCGTCTACCAGGATGCGGAAGCGGCCGGCGTCTGGGTGAACAGCGCCGATGACCCGGCCCACTGCACCTTCGTCCTGCCTGCGGTGTGGCGCCAGGGGCCGGTCACCGTGGCGGTCTCCTCCGCCGGGACCAGCCCGGCACTTTCCGGCTGGCTGCGGGACCGGGCGGCCGGGGCACTGGGGCCGTCGGTGGGCCTTCTCGCCGAATTGGTGGGCGAGGCCCGGCGGTCGGTCCAGGCCGAGGGCCGGTCCACGGAGTCGGTCGACTGGACCGCCCTGCTCGAAGGTCCGCTCCCGGACCTGGTCCGGCGAGGCGACCTCGAAGGGGCACGGACGCTCCTCGAGAAGGCAGTCGCAAGCCCCGATGCCGACGCATTCCGTGGTCAGGTCGACACGTCCGACGGTGGCGACAACCAGGGGGAATAGGGGCTTAATACCCATGCCCATTGCACTTGTTTCAGCGATAATCCGTCGATGGCGCAGGTAACGGACGAAGATTTGACCGAGGCAATCATCCTCGCCAGCCGGGCCATGGTGGGGATCGCCGTACGTTCACTGGCGGGGTCGGAACAGGAAGTCACCCTCCCCCAGTACCGGACGCTGGTGGTGCTCACCTACGGCGGCCCCAGCCGCCTGGCCGACCTGGCGACGACCCTGGGGGTGAGCCCCTCCACCGCCACCCGCATGTGCGACCGGCTGGTGCGCAAGGGCCTCATCAGCCGAAGCCGCGACGACCTCGACCGCCGCGAGGTGAACCTCACGGTGACCGAGGCCGGGCGTGGGGCGGTCGAAGCCGTGATCGAGCGGCGCCGGGGCGAGGTCCAGGAGATGCTCCGGAGCATCCCGGCGGAATCCCGGGTCCAGCTCTCGCAGTCCCTGCACATGCTGGCCATGGCCGCCGGGGAGACGCCGGAGATGCACTGGACTCCGGGGTGGCAGTCCCAGGGCGACGGACCGCTCCGTCAGGCCGACACCGCCTGAGGCTGAGCCTGAACCCGGGTCGCCTGGCGACCCTCAGGCCCGCCAGACCGTCTTCACGTCGCAGAACTCGCGTAGCCCGAGCGTGTCGAGCTCGCGCCCGTACCCGGAGAGCTTGACCCCGCCGAAGGGGAGCTCCGGTGTCGACGCCACCATGGCGTTCACGAACACCAGGCCGGCCTCCAGCTCCTCGACGAAGCGGCGCTGTTCGCTGGGGTCGTCGGTGAACACGGCGGCGCCGAGCCCGAAGGCGCTGTCGTTGGCCACCTGGAGCGCCTCGTCGGCGCTGTCCACCCGGTAGACGCATGCCACCGGCCCGAACACCTCCTCGGTGGCGACGCGCATGGCCGGGGTGATGCCGGCCAGCACCGTCGGCGGGTAGTACCACCCCGGCCCCTCGGGCACCTCGCCACCGCACAACACCGCGGCTCCATGGGCGCGGGCATCCTCCACTTGGTCGTGGATGGCCCGCCGGCCCGACTCGAGCGCCAGGGGGCCGACGTCGGTGCCCGAGTCCATCGGATCGCCCACCTCCAGCGAGGCCATGCGCCGGACGAACCCGTCGACGAAGGCGTCGTACACCGCCCGGTGCACCACGAAGCGCTTGGCCGCGATGCAGCTCTGCCCGTTGTTCTGCACCCTCGCTTCGCACGCCACCGTGGTGGCACGCTCGAGGTCGGCCGACGGCAACACCACGAACGGGTCGCTTCCGCCCAGCTCGAGCACCGACTTCTTGAGCGCCCGGCCCGCGGCAGCCGCCACCGAGCGGCCGGCGCCCTCGGATCCGGTGAGCGTCACGGCGCGTACCCGGTGGTCGGCAATGACCGCCTCGACCCGATCGGCTCCGACGAGCAGCGTCTGGAAAGCGCCCGGCGGCAAGCCGGCCCGGCGGAAGAGGTCCTCCAGGTACAGCGCCGTTTGGGGCACGTTGGACGCGTGCTTGAGCAGGCCCACGTTCCCGGCCATGAGCGCGGGGGCGGCGAATCGGATCACCTGCCACAGAGGGAAGTTCCACGGCATCACGGCCAGCACCGGCCCCATGGGCTGGTAGACGATCCGCGAGTCGGCCGCCTTGGTCGCCACCGGCTCGTCGGCCAGCATGCCGGGCGCGTGCTCGGCGAAGTACTTCAGGGCGGCGGCGCACTTGGCCACCTCGCCCTTGGCCGCGGCGAAGGTCTTTCCCATCTCGGTGGTGAGGACACGGGCGACGTCAGGGAGCTCCCCCTCGAGCAGGTCGGCCGCGCCGACGACCAGCCGGCCGCGATCGGCCAGAGACACGCGGCCCCACTCACGCGCCCCGGCGGCCGCGCGGGCCAGGCGCCGCTCGACTTCAGCGTCGTCGTGCGGCTCGAACTCCTTCTCGAGCTCGCCGGTGGCTGGGTTCACGGTGGCGATGGGCACGGTCAGGATCCTCCCGTTCCGGTGCGCTCGGTGAGGGCACGGCGCAGCAGCTTCCCCGTGCCCGTGCGGGGGAGCTCGGGCACGAACACGTAGCTCTTCGGTCGTTTGTAGGGCGCCAGGGACATGACGGCGTGACGCCGGAGCGAGTCCTCGTCAACGTCGCCCACCACCGCCGCGCACACGCGCTGACCCCAGTCGTCGTCGTCGGCGCCGAACACGGCCACCTCCACCACTCCGGGCAGAGAGCCGAGCACCGCTTCGACCTCGGCCGGGTACACGTTCACCCCGCCGGTGATGACGAGGTCGTCGCGGCGCCCGCTCAGAAAGAGATAGCCGTCGTCGTCCAGCCGGCCCAGGTCCCCGACAGTGAAAGCGTCGCCCCGCCACGCCCGCTCGGTCGCCACCGGGTCGTCCCAGTAGCTGAAGCGGGCGAATCCGGGCACGTGGCACCAGATGGTGCCGTCGTCGTCGACTTCGAGCCGGCGACCGGGCCGCGCCCGTCCCACCGTGCCGGGCCGGCCGGCCCACTCGTCGGGTGGGCAGACGGTGAACTGACCCTCGGTCGAGCCATAGAACTCCCAGAGGACGCCGGTTGCGAGACGAGCCTGGGCCGCTTCCTTGAGCGCCACCGGACAGGGGGACCCGGCGTGCACGAGCAGGCGCAGCGACTCGACCACGGCTGGCGTGCGGGGGCTGTGCAACAACCGGCCTAGCGCCGTCGGGGCGAGGAAGGTGGTGGTGGGCCGGGCTTCACGCAGGGCGTCGCCGGCGAGATCCGCGTCGAACCGGCCGAGCACGAGCACGCGCCCGCCGCGCAGCAACGTGCCCGCGGCGAAGCGGATGGCGACCGAGTGGTACATGGGCGAACACACGAGATGGGTGTCGGCCCGGTCGAACCCCCACAGGTCGGCTTCGTCGTCGAACAGGGCACGGGCCTCGTCCTCGTCGAGCAGACCCGACCAGACACCTTTGGGCCGGCCGGTCGTGCCCGACGTGTAGTGCATCGGGCGGGCGAGTGGGTAGGGCGCCAGGTCCGCCGCCGGGCCGTCGAGCAGGAGGTGGAGCGCGGCGTCGTCGAGGATCGTCATGGCCGGCTTGGCGTCGGCTAGGAGGAGGTCGCGTTCGGCCGGCAGCAACGTGGCGTTCAGGAGCACGGGCACGATGCCGCGGCGCAGCGCGCCGAGCACGCAGCACAACAGCGCGGCGGACGAGCCGAGACAGAAGGCCACGCGGTCACCGGGTACGAGCCCGGCGCGCAGCAGGGCACCGGCGGCCCGGGCCTGGCGCGACTCGGCCTCGGCGGCCTCGAGCACCTCGAGGGGGGCGGGGGCCGGGTGCCGCCTGCCGGTCGTGGCCGCACTCACGGCGCCAGCGCCACGCCGGCCTCGCCCGGCGCGTCGGCCCCGGGGAGGACGTCCGCCGGCTCCGGCCCGGGGGGATCGGTCGGCGCCCCCTCGGGCACGGGGTCGTCGAGCGAAGCCACGACGTTCGGCGCCAGCCGGACGACCGCCAGCATCACCACGCCCAGGACCACGCCCGAAGCCACCGTCACCACGTGGATGCCGAGCGCCTGGGCCAGCGCGCCCTGCACGATGGCGCCGAGGGGATAGATGGTGCCGAGCGCCATCATGTAGACGCTGAGCACACGCGCCCGCGCCTCGGTGGGGGCCCGGAGCTGTACCACCGTGTTCAGTCCCGACAGGACGCCGATGTAGCACGCACCCACGACCACGATGGCCACCACGGCCGGCACGATGGTGGGGGCCAGCCCGTAACACACGAGGGTGACCGGGAAGGCGAGCACCGCGCGGACCAACAGACGGCGCCGCCCCAGAGCACGGGCCATGCCGGCCAGGGCCAGGGCCCCGATCACCGCGCCGACCCCCTGTCCGGTGACGAGAGCGGCGGTGCCCGCTCCGCCGGCGTGCAAGCCCTTGATCGACACGGCGGGGACCAAGGCGATGAACGGTGAGCCGATCAGTGCCACTACCCCGATCAGGACGATCGCGCTGCGACAACCCGGCTCGGCCCACGCCACCCGGGCACCGGCCACGATGCGGGTGAACATGGGCTCGGTCACCGCCGGAGGTTCGTGACGAGGCAACCGCAACAGCAGCAGAGCGATCACCACCGCGCCGAACGACACCGCGTTGATGGCGAAGGCCCACGCCGCCGACCCGGCCACCACCACCACCCCGGCCAAGGCGGGCCCGACCACCCGGCCCAGGTTGAACTGCGCCGACGACAACGACACCGCGGCCAGCAGGTCCTCCCTAGGCACCAGGTCGGGGAGCATGGCCTGGTAGGCGGGGAACCCGATCGACGCACACACGCCGCCGAAGAGGGCGGCGAGCACCAAGGCCCATGGGTGGGCATGTCCCGCCGCCAGCACGGCCAGCACCGTGGCGAAGCCGGCCTCGCCGAGGGTTGTCAGGATGAGCCAGCGACGGCGGTCGAGCCGGTCGGCCACGGCGCCACCAACGGGGGCCAGCAGACCCATGGGCAGGAAAGCGGCCGCCGCCACCAGGCCCGTCCACAGGGCGTTGTGGGTCCGCGCCGTGACGAGGACGCCCAGGGCCACCGACTGCATCCACGACCCGATGTTGGAGACGAGCGCGGACGACCACAGGACTGCGAAATTCCGCGAGCGCAGCGGGCGCAGCGACGTGAGCGCCACGCAGCGACGCTACCCGTCCGGCGCGACACTCTGGCTGTGCCACCGCCCCCGGCGCCACCTCCTCCCCCGCCACCGTCCTCCGGTCGCGGCTCGGCCGCGCACGACGCCGTCGTCCGGGCCCGTGACCTGGTGGCCGCGTCGCTGCGCATCGTGGTCCTCACCGGTGCGGGGATCTCGACGGAGTCCGGCATCCCCGACTTCCGCGGCCCGCAAGGGGTATGGACGAAGAACCCGGAGGCGGAGAAGCTCGCCACCATCGACGTCTACATGTCGGACCCCGAGGTCCGCCGGCGCGCCTGGCGCAACCGGCTCGAGTCGCCCACCTGGGACGCCCGGCCCAACGCCGGGCACAGGGCCCTGGTCGATCTGGATCGGCGCGGTGTGCTCCACATGCTCGTGACCCAGAACGTTGACGGCCTCCATATCGCCGCTGGGCACGACCCGGCCCGGGTGGTCGAGATCCACGGAACCATGCGCGAAGTGATGTGCATGCGCTGCGGGAACCGCCTGCCCATGTCGGACGTGCTGGCCCGCGTGCGAGCCGGCGAGGCAGACCCCGCGTGCAAGAACGAGACCGGCGGCGGACCCTGCGGCGGCATCCTCAAGTCGGCCACCATCAGCTTCGGCCAGAACCTCGTCCCCGAGGACCTGGAGCGGGCCGAGGAAGCGGCGCGCGCCTGCGACCTCCTGCTGGCGGTGGGCTCGACGCTGTCGGTCTACCCGGCCGCCGGGCTCGTGCCGGTAGCCCATCTGTCGGGCGCGCCGGTCGTGATCGTGAACGCGGAACCTACCGAATACGACCCCATCGCCGAGGCGGTCGTGCGCGAGCCCATCGGCCAGGTCCTGCCGAAGATCGTGGGCTGAGCCGCCGGGCTGAAGCGCCGGGCGGGAAGCGCCGGGAGGGAAGCGCCGGGAGGGAAGCCGGGCTAGGCGGAGCCCCGCCGGCGCTGCCGACGCGGCTTCAAGGCGAACCACCAGATGCTGGCTGCCGTCCCGGCCACACCCAGCGCGGCAAACAGCCTCTTCAGTCCCCGATGTCCGCTCATCGGCCAGACCCTATATGGCCGCACCAGCCCGAGGAGGGGCGGCGGTCAGGCCTTGAACTGCAGGTCGCCATAGCGCCCGAGGAGCTCTTCCACCGTGCCCCGGGTCTTGACCGTGCCCGTCATGCCGTAGATCGGCGCCATCGATCCCTGCCGCCCCGGTGCTCCCCGCACGGCCGCCACCGCCGCGTCCAGATCGTCGACGAAACGCTCGGCCACACCGGGCTGCGCGTGGCGGAGGGTGACGCAGATGTGCACGGCCGGTGGGTTCTGCAGCCCGTTCAGACTCCATCCCCGCGCGCTCATCTCGTCGAGCACGGCGTAGACGTCGAGCGTGTCGGAGGCGAAGGCGATCACCCACAGCGGGTCGCCCAGCACGAACAGCTCGGGCAACGCCTCGATGCCGCCGCGGATCGTGGCCGCGGCCTCCAAGATGGCCTTGGTGGCGATCAGGTATCCCTCCTCGCCGAAAGCCAGCATGGCCGCCCACGTTTCGGCCGTGAGCGCGCCCGGGCGGCTGCCGGCGAAGGTGGGCGAGTAGTACAGACCGCCCATCCACTCGGCGTTCCGGTAGTACTGGTGACGGCGCAGCTCGTTGCTCCGGTAGAGCACGACCGACGTGCCCTTGGCCGCGAAGCCGTACTTGTGGGTGTCGGCCGACATCGACGTGACGCCGGGGAGCCGGAAGTCGAAGGGCGCCACGGGGTAGCCCAGGCGCTCGGCCCACGGCAGCACGAATCCCCCCAGGCAGCAGTCGACGTGACAACCGATGCCCTTGTCCTGGGCCAGCCGGGCCAGGTCCTCCACCGGGTCGATCACGCCGTGGGGGAACCCGGGCGCCGATGCCACCACGACAGCGGTCCGCTTGGTCACGAGCTTCTCGGCGGCCGTGACGTCGGCGCGCCAGTCGGGCCCGAGCGGGACCGGCACCAACCGCAGCCCGAAGTACTGCGCCGCCTTGTCGAACGCGGCGTGGGCGCTC
>Ga0070731_10002248_pt1 | contig 18638 bp, 15 predicted proteins | sample Coa_R1_2_FD_66448 | JGI IMG/M metagenome (GOLD analysis project Ga0070731, IMG submission 66448) | Surface soil microbial communities from Centralia Pennsylvania, which are recovering from an underground coalmine fire - Coalmine... | ecosystem: Environmental > Terrestrial > Soil > Unclassified ... | reverse complement strand
GTTTGTTCGAAGAGCGTAACTTCCGCAGCTCCCAATGCAACCGGAAGATAGGGAGGCAAATTCGACGTAATGCCGAAACGCCGGGCATACTCGATGACCGTCTTAATCCCCATTTGATCCGCAAGCTTTAACGCCGGAATATTGCGCGACTGAGCCAGCGCCCGGCGTAGCGTAATTGTGCCTTCAAATTTTTCATCGTAGTTGTGCGGAACATATGGACCAGACACGGTTTGAAACATTACTGGTGCATCCACAATCGTATCGTCCGGTTTAGCTCCCTGATCAATGGCGGCGGTGTATACATATGGCTTGAAGGAAGACCCAACTTGGCGTAGGGCCTGAGTGGCCCTGTTGAACTTGGATTCATTAAAGTCGCGTCCGCCTACCATCGCCTTAATGCCACCTGTCGCGTTGTCCACCGCCATGAGCGCGCCCTGCACGCCAGAATCCTGTTCAAGCTGCACACGGCTCTTGCCCTCCAGAGGGAGTGAGAGAATCTTCACATAAACGACATCGCCAACTTTTAGAATGCCCGGGAATTTGTTCTGCGTCCATGCAGCATCAGATTGCGTTAAATTAGCCGAATATCGGCCGAACTTAAGAGTTGCCGCTCCAGGCACAACGGCGGTGACGAGAGCATGTATGTAGCTACCGACCTCAGGATCATTATCCCAATCAGGATGTTGGTAGCCGGTGAGAGAGAAACCCTCGGTTAAAACATTTTCGAGATGGCCCCTCCATCCGTGTCGGCGCTCGTAGGCTGCCAAGCCATCGAGCACCGCACGATCAGCAGCGCGTTGCAGGTCCAAGTCCAACGTGGTGTAAACGCGCAAACCGCTCTGATGGACTTCGTCGGCGCCATATTTGTTTTCCAGATATCGTCTGATTTCCTCCACGAAATAGGGAGCAAGCGAGCTGGGATCCTTTTGGATGTTCAGCTGAATGGGCTGATTCCGAGCATCATTGGCCTGCCTGGTGGTGATCTTTCCATCCTCGAGCATCGCGTTAATCACCAAATTTCGGCGCTTCAGCGCACGATCGGGATGATTGATCGGCGAGTATTGGCCCGGCGCCTTCGGAAGGCCTGCCAGGAGTGCAGCTTCGTCCAGCGTCAATTGCTTTGCTGGCTTGCTGAAGTAATATTCCGACGCTGCTTCAAACCCGTACGCGCCGTGCCCGAGGAAAATCTGGTTCGCATACAACGTGAAAATCTGCTCTTTCGTAAAGCGGCGTTCGATCTGGATAGCGAGCAATGCCTCCTCGACCTTGCGTTGGAACGAGCGATCGGGAGAAAGAAACAAATTGCGCGCGAGCTGCATAGTCAGCGTTGATGCTCCCTGGACTTTGCCTCCGGATTCGATATCACGGTATGCCGCTCCCGCAATGCGCCAAACGTTAATGCCCCAATGGCGGTAGAAATCTTTGTCTTCTATCGAGATTAGAGATTCCCGCAGCACCGGAGGAAAATCGTTGTAGCTGGCGACGACCCGACGTTGCAGCGCAAAGGAGCCAATTATCTGGCCATGATCGTCATAAAGCTCAGTGATAGAACTCGGCCGGTAATGCTCGAGTTTTTCAACCTGTGGCAAGTCGGTGGAGTACACCAGGAGCAAGCCAGCAGAAGCGCCCACTAACGCAGAAAGCAAGACCAGGAGTCCAAATAGGACGCGGCCCATCACCTTCCGCCCGCTCATTTCGACGGAGGGAAGATCCTGATAAATCACCTTCATGGGAAATTAGGAAAAGGATAGCAGGTCTAGTGTTACCTGCTGATATTTCAGCGTGATCAAGAGAGTTCCTAGCCCCGGGTCTTACAATCATGAGACCTGGGGGTCAGCGAGAGCTTTGCTGGATGGTTAGCTCGGACGGTTCTTCAGAACTTCAATTGCCTTTTGCAGTTGCTCGTCTTCCTGCGGTGGTTGAGGCTTCTTGGTTTGATCCGCTGGTGCTGCGTTCTCATCGTCATCAGGCAGAGGTGCATCCTCGTCGGCATCCGCGACCACCAAGTTTGGTGTGATGGCCGTATCCTGGATGGCCTTACCACTAGGGCTATAGTATTTCGCAACCGAGAGAATCAGCGCGGAGCCATCCGGTATTTCGATAACTTTCTGTACAGACCCTTCGCCGAAGGTTTTGTCACCGACCACGTCGCCGCGCGCATTTTCCATGATCGCAGCAGCCACGATCTCTGCTGCACCTGCTGTGCCCTTGTTTACCAAGACGACCAATGGCAGATTTGTGACGTCCTTTGAAGGATCTGCGTTGAACGCTTCACGTGGGAATTTCTGACCTTGTAAGTAAGTAATCGTGCCGTGATTCAAGAACAGGTTAGCCGTGGCAATACCTTCCGATTCCTCGCCCTCGGCACAGTTCCGCAAGTCCAGAATCAGCTTCTTTGCGCCATCCTTTTGCAGAGCCTTAATCTTAGTTGCGATCTCCTGCGCTTTGCCCTTGTTGAGTGCATCAACCTTAATCTCACCAATGCCGTCATCGATGACCTTGTCAGTCACGGGTGGGATGCTGACCAGATCTCGCGTGATCACGAGCTTGTCAGGCTGGGCACGGCGCGCACGCACAACCGAGACGGTCACATTGGAACCGGGCTGGCCAGCCAACATATTGTGAACTTCTGCGAGTGACATCTCGCGCGTACTCTTCCCCTCAATTGCTTCGAGAATATCTGTGTCCTGCAATCCGGCCTTATCAGCGGGGCCTCCCGGAATGACAGAAACCACGGCCGCATATCCAAAACGCTTTGAGATGGCCGCACCGATGTCCCCTCTGCCCTCGGTTTGATGAGCTTTGTATTCCTTGTATTCCTCGGGTGTCAGATAGCTTGAATCCGCATCAAGCGACTCAAGAAGCCCATGCAGTGCGCCGTTGGTAACCGCAGGAATGTTTGGGTCTTCGACATATTCACTGCGCACGCGAGAGAGCACCTCGCTGTAGACCTGCAGTTGTCGATAGGCGCCATCGCTATTGGAGGCGCGAACGCCATCCATGGTGCCGACCACCGTAAAAATCAGGACGGCAGCCGAGGGGATCAGAATTGCAGCCTTAAACTTGTTGGACATCGATTGGCTCTTCAGAAGAAAAAGGTAAGTTCATGCAGAACTCGTACCATTATATCTGTTGGATGCTTCAAGCTCACAGATAAGCGTGCAGAAATTGCGGGAAATGGTAACGGTGTCATCGATACTTCGTAAGTTATTATGATTGCGAAGGTTAGCCGGGTGCGGAGATTTTATTCGGGCGTTGGTTAGCGTCCAAGGGTAGTAAGTAGGGCGCAGTTGTGTTTGCCCGCCGCTCGCCCCATCATTTCTTAATGCTGAAACAACTGGACGCGGGAGTAGAATCTCTAATCCTTTCGATCGGCACCTGTATCGGTACAAACCGCAGGTCCTGATCCACCCAGGTGAGGCCATGCCGGATAGCTTTGATGATTTTGAGGAAATTGACTCCTGCTATCGATCGACGGAGGAGCAAAATCGGCGCAACCTGGCGAAGAATGCCAAGCCTGAATGGCATCAGCTAAAGTGCTTTGTGTCACGGCTTGCAGTCGAAGGTAACGGTTATGACGGCCACAAATTTGAGTGGTCGGCCTCTCCGTCGCGATCCGATTCTCTCAAGTTGAAGAATGTCACCGCAACATTTCTGGATGAGGGTGAGAGAGACGGCATCCTTAATTGCTCGCTTCAGTTTGCGGGAACGCCAACCCGCCGGGGCGACGCGGGCCCAGCCAATGGATCTTTACCGGCTCCCGTAGAGTGGTTTTTAAGGCCGGTGCTTCTAGACAACGGTGGTGTCGGGTGGTTTGTTTGCGAACTGGGGCAGACCTTTTCGTCGGCGGAACTCGCCGAGGAAATCATCAAGCAATTATCGAGCTGTTACAAGGCCTATGAGAAAGTTCATAAGCGTTGGCCTGCGGCGTAGACCGATTCCGTTAGAGATGCCCTTGCAATTGGCGGAATGTTCTTCCGTGGCTCATTTACAAGGGTGAGCTTCCCGCGTTCGCTGCTTACAGCTTTACGGTCTTACCCCGGTTCCTAGGGTAACCCGGTTGTACACTCCCTTCTGGTAACCGTTAGTAACCATGCGGTTTTGCCCACCCAGCCGTACAATGGCCCTTGTCCGAAAGACCATCTGCTGATATGCGCCGGAATGCCGATCAGTGATGAGATAGTCTGCGAATTCTCCGAGTTGGAAGGGTTCTCGGGCATGTAACAGGGCTGGAGTCCGCAATCTTATGGCTTTTGGTTTTGGCTTCAACAAACAAAAGGTTCTGAGCGCTGCCGAGAAGTTTGTGCAGCAGGGCAGGTTGCCGAATGCCATCACCGAGTATGAAAAGGTCCTGAAAAACGACCCCAAAGACCTGACCGTCATGAACACCATCGGTGACCTCTATGCTCGCGTTGGTAACAACGAGAAGGCGGTCGAGTGCTTCAAGAGCGTTGGTGATGCCTATGCTTCCCAAGGTTTCACGGTCAAAGCAATTGCAATGTACAAGAAGCTGGGCAAGCTGAAATCTTCCCTGGAAAGTGTGCTGCGGCTGGCCGAGCTCTACACTCAGCAAGGTTTGTTCAACGACGCCAGAGCACAGTACTTGCAGGTTGCGGAAGAGTTTCTGCGTGAAGGCCAGCTGGAACAGGCAGTTCGTATTTTCCAGAAGACGTTGGAGATGGATCCGGAAAACGTAGCCATGCGGACCCGCCTCGCCGAGGTTTACGTACGGCTGAACAAGAAGACCGAAGCCTGGCAGATTTTCTCTGCAGCGGCTGAATCGTTGCGAGCCAAAGGCCAGCTTGAGGCAGCAGAAGAAATTCTACAGCGGATGCTGAAGCTGGATCCCAATAGCAGTTATGCCCTGCTGATGCGCGGGCGCACTGCTTTCGATGCGGGAGACATGGCCAGCGCGATCAGCCACCTGGAGAAGGTCGCCGACTTGGACAGTAACCCTGATGGGCTGCGCACGCTGATGCAGGCTTATTTGCAGTCGGGTCGCGTCGCCGATGCGGCGGCTCTAGCAACGAAACTCTTATCCGTTCACAACGACGTTGGGGCGGCCCTCAGCTACGCTGACGCTTTGGTTTCTGCCGGCAATTTTGCAGAGGCATTGCAGGTTTATGAGCAGCACTCCGAGCGTTTGTTAGCGGCGGATTCGGGCAAAGTCTTGCAGACTCTGCACTCGTTGATCGGTCATGTCCGCGACAATCCCGTCGATCTCGAAAAGTTGCTGAGCATCCTGCAAAAAGCGGGAGACACTACTCACGTCACCGAAATCTATGAGCTCCTGGCGCACGCTTCTGTGCAATCCGGTGAATTAGAAAAAGCTCGCGACTACTATTTAAAACTGACGCAGCTTGAGCCGGAGAATCAAATCCACGCACGCAATTATCAGCAGGTCTTAGGAAAGCTCGGTGGTTCGGCTGCCAGTGCGCACCTCATCACCGCCGAGGAAGGTGCGATTCTCGTAGATGAATTGGAAGCGACCGCGCCGTTTGTCGATCAGCGGTACAGCGATGAGGTTGCACTTGCAATTCGAGCCGCTCTGACCGATGCCGAGCTTTTTATCTCCTACAACATGCCAGCAAAGGCCCTGGCGCCATTACTATCCGTTTTGCCCCAGGCGCCTCGCGATCTCAGGATCAGTCAGAAGCTGGCCGCCCTGCACACGCGAGCGGGACGATTCACCGAAGCTGCGGTGTGTTGCCGTACGTTGGAAGGTATCTATCACGAAGCCGGAAATGCAGATGAGGCCAGCCGTTACCGAGATCTCGCTGAAAAGTATGAAGAACGCGCGGGTGCAAGTCCGATGGCCGCTGAAGCGGCTGCGCCAGCAACGCCCGCTATGCCTGCTGGGGCACCTCATGCGCCTCACGTAATAGAACCGACAGAAGCGGAAGTGCCGGAGTTCCCCACGGAGGTTCCGTCGCTTGAAACCGGAGAACCGGTGGCTGAAGCTGCGGAATTCGCTGTTGACGCGGAACCAGCAGCAGCGGTAGAGGAAGAGATCGACATCTCTGCCGAGTGGGAGGGGTCGGTAGAAAGTGAACCGGTACCGACGCAATCCGTGTCGACGGACCAAGCCGAAGCAGATGAGGCCGAACGACCGGCAGTCAGTGCCGCCGCCGTCGACGAGGCCATCGAAGAGATTCGCTTTTATCTGGCAAGCGGGATGACGCAGGAAGCCCAGGCCGAATTCAGAAACCTCAGAAGGCTGCAACCTGAGGGTTCTAAATTGGAAGCCCTAAGACACGAAATCGAAGCCGCTATGGCAAAGGTGTCCGCGGCTGAGACGCAAGAGGCAGTATCGGTCGACGAGATCCCCGAGGCCGAGATCCCACGGGCTGAACCCGAACCTGTGACCAGTAGTGCCAGCGAACTGGGAACGATGGTGGGCGAAATAGAATCCTCTTTGGGAGAAGGATTCCTCCCTCAAGTCACAGGGAAAGAAGCTATTCCCGCATCTACTGCCGAACATCATGCTGAACCGAGTGTCGAGCCTGCGAATACGCTGAACGAGTTCGTCTCCGATCTCGAAGCTTCTCTCGGAGACGGATTCTTGGCCGAGGCACCGGTTGCCGAGGGCGACCCGGAAGCGGCTACAGCAGCTGTCCACCCGGAAACCGTCCCAGTGGCTTCGGCTCCGGCAGCTATGGCGGCTTCGGCCGCACAGGCGAGTGGCGGAGCGTCATCGCCCGCCGGGAGGCCTGGGTTCACGTATCAACCATCACCGATCCGGTCTGTACCCGCGCCAGCAGCTCCGCCCATAGCTGCGGACACTGCACATGTTGATCTGGCCGGTATGTTTGGCGACCTGAAGCAGGAACTAGAAGATGATTCCGCCAGCACCGACGAGGATCCCGAAACCCATTACAATCTCGGAGTCGCCTTCCGCGAGATGGGCTTGCTCGATGAGGCAATCGCCGAACTGCAAAAGGTATGCCAGGCAGCCGAGCGCGGGCAAGCGCTACCGCAGATCATGCAGACATACACTTGGCTGGCTCAATGTTTTCTGGATAAGGGAGTGCCTGAGGCTGCTATTCGTTGGTACGAAAAAGCTCTCAAACTGCCTAACCTTGACCTTGATACGCGCACAGCCCTCCATTATGAACTTGGTTCTTCTTACGAGGCTGCAGGAAGCAAGAATGATGCTCTCCATCACTTCATGGAAGTCTATGGCAACAATATCGACTATCGCGATGTTGCCGAGCGCGTGAAGGCTTTGAAGTCGTAAAATGTCTGGATGGGCGTTGCTTTCGTACCCAACCCTGTGTTTCGCCGAGCCGCGTGTACAAACCGGGGCTTCTCTTGGAGTACTCGGTGACGGATTCGCCCAGGTCTTCAGGTACACTCGGAACTGGTGCTCCCTTGCCAGACTCGACCTCTCCGCCTATGCCTTTGCTGCGGACACCCGGCAAAAACGGGACGGCGACCTACTCTGGATTTGACCTATGGCTTCATCGTCTAACAGTTCTGCTTTTTGTGTTTGTGTGCGCGGTGGTTGGCGTACTGCTGGTAATTCTCCCGTGGCGTCCGGAATGGACTGACAACCGTATTCTCCTGGGTAATCCGGCATTACGCGCCTTTATTACTCAAGGGTTTGTTCGTGGGGTTTGCAGCGGATTAGGTGTTCTCGACGTATGGATCGGCTTCTGGGAGGCCGTTCATTACCACGAAGGAAACCACGGGTGATTTCGGAATTTTTGGGGAGTCGGTACTTAGTAGTCAGAAGACGGTAGATTTTATCAGGCTGACTCCTGGATACTGACCTCTTATTACAGTTACACATATCAAGAACATGAGTGAAGGTCACAGCAGTCGAGCACCTCTGGCTTACGAGAACGAGCAGTTCATCAACTCTCCAGATGGGCGCATTCTCCGCATTCTTTCCGAGTACGTTGAGCCTCTGGCTCGTTTTCGGCGCGAACAGATACAGGACACCGTCGTTTTTTTTGGCTCAGCGAGGTTCCACAGCCGCACGACCACGGAGCAAAATCTGGCGGCTTTGTCGGGCTTACAGTTGTCCGACGATCAGCAGGAGCTTCGAAAGAAACGAGCGCTCGCTGCCGTTGACATGGCTCGGTATTACGAGGAATCTCGTCGCCTGGCATTTCTGTTGAGCGAGTGGTCGGTTCAGATTCCGGCGCGGCGTCGCCGGTTTGTCGTGACCACCGGGGGCGGGCCGGGCATTATGGAGGCTGCAAACCTAGGCGCTAAGGAAGCGGGCGCGAAAACCGTTGGGCTTAACATTCATCTCCCCTTCGAGCAGACTCCGAATCCATACATCACTCCATCGCTGAATTTCGAGTTCCATTATTTTTTCATGCGCAAATTCTGGTTTGCGTATTTGGCTAAGGCTTTGGTGATCTTCCCGGGGGGCTTCGGCACCTTGGACGAGCTATTTGAGATCCTAACGTTGGCCCAGACGCAGAAACTGGCAAAAAAAATCCTGGTCGTCATTTACGGCAGCGAATACTGGAATCGGATGATCAATTTTCAAACCATGCTCGACGCGGGCACCATCTCTCCAGAGGATCTCGAGCTTTTCAAGATTGTGGACTCGCCGGAGGAAGGCTTCGAGTTTCTGCGAGAGGGGCTGACCAAGTACCATCTCCAGCCGGAGCTAAAACACAAAGGGGAAGCCATGCCGGAGATTGCCAAAACCAACCCATAAGCACGAATACTTCGTCGCGCTTTGCTGCTCTACTACATTACCGATCGCAGGCAGTTTCCGGGCGATGAGACAGCCCGTCGGTGCGGCCTGCTCGACAAAATCGCGGAGGCTGCCGCAAGTGGAGTTGATTTTATTCAACTACGCGAGAAAGACCTTAGCGCTCGAGAGCTGGAATCGCTCGCTCAAGCTGCAGTGCAAATTGTTCGAGAAGGTTGGAATTCCAGTCAGCAAAAGACACGAACTCGGCTGCTCATCAACTCGCGTCTGGATGTTGCGATCGCATCTGGGGCTGACGGAGTCCATTTACGTTCCGATGACGTTTCCGTCAAAGACGTGCGGGAAATTTGGAAATCGGCTGGAAATCCACTGGAAAGCTCGCCTTTGGTGAGTGTCTCCTGTCATACCACCGCGGAAGTCGCGCAGGCAGCGTTGGGTGGCGCAGACTTCGTTGTCTTCGCACCGGTATTCGAAAAGAAGGACATGCCGCAGGCGGTCCCTGCTGGATTAAAAGTGTTGCAGGAAGCGTGTCGCAAGAAAATCCCGGTTTTTGCCCTTGGTGGTGTGAACCTTGAGAATGCCCATTCTTGCATCGAGGCGGGTGCTGCCGGAATCGCGGGGATTCGTTTTTTTCAGCAACGGGGAATTACGGAAACGGTGAATTTCCTGAGAACTATTGGATTACGCACTAAGTCCACGAGATGACACTGCTGCGAATTCGAGGCTCCGTTAGTGGCGTTGGGCGAAATTCGTTGTGGCCCGAATCCGGATAAATAGTTCGCTATTGCATGGCACCCATGCTGACCAGGCGGTTCCTCTCGAACTCGTCACCTCTGACCCAGCCAACTTCCTTCATCTGCTCGGCCGCTTCCCATCCCAAAGCAAATCCGAAGCGCGCCATCACGGCATCCCCAGTGAAATCCATTGATGGGTGATATTCGTCGCTGGGCTGATGGTAATGCTTTTCGGCGAACTCCGCAGCCTGCTGCTCACCCCATGCGAAATCGTGTCCCTTGTATTTGACACCTTCATTGATCGAAAAAGCAGGGATGCCCACGCGGGCGAGGCTGAAGTGATCAGAGCGATAATAGTGTCCTGCCTCAGGCCGCGAATCAGGGCGAATCTTCAGGCGAAACGTTTGGGACAGGGCCTGAATGCTCGGATAGAAGGTGGTACGCTCTGCTCCTGAAACCTCAACTTCCTCTGGCGAGCCTAGAGGCGGAACATCGTCATAATTCAGATCGAGGCTGATCTTGCTTGCGGGCAGGGGCGGGTGTTTGCCGAGGTATTCAGAACCGAGCAGGCCTTGCTCTTCCGCGGTGACCGATGCGAACAAAATTGACCGCCGTGGTCTTTGCGGAGCGTCGGCATAAGCCCGCGCAATTTCCAGCAGAATGCCGCAACCGCTGGCGTTATCGTTGGCACCATTGTAAATATTGTCCCCTGGCATATCCGGTCGAATGCCCAGATGATCATAATGCGCCGAATACATCACAGCCTCATTCCGCAGATTACGATCCGCTCCAGGCAACATTGCGAGGACATTATTGGATTCAAACGGTCGAACCTTACTGACCATGTGTGCCCGCAGCTTTACTGGCATGGCTACCGGGTGGAAGTCGCGTGATTGGGCATCGTTCATCATCTTGTCGAGGTCCATGCCTGCACTTCTTGCTAGTTGCTTGGCCACACCGAGTTGAACCCACGACGCAACTTTCAAGGCTGGCGCGCCTTCGAGCTTTAAATAAGACTTCTCACCTGAGTTTGAATTGCGTACTACCTCCCATGGATAGCTAGCCATATCGGTTTCATGGATCAGGATGGCGCCAACCGCTCCCTTTCGTGCAGCTTCCTCGTATTTGTAGGTCCAGCGCCCGTAATAGGTAAGAGCTTTGCCTTTGAAAAAGGCAGGATCATCCGAAGAAGGCTGGTTGACCAGCATGAGCAACACCTTGCCGCGCACATCGATGCCCTTGTAATCATCCCGCTGGTATTCCGGTGCGTCGATGCCATAACCAACGTAAACAATCTCTGCATCGACCTCCGATTCGGCCTGTTGGGTCTGGTCGTAGGCCACGTATTCTTCTAGTGGTTTGAGATGCGCTGGCTTACCGCTTGCCGGTACGAACGAGAAGGTCGTATCCGGTTCCGGGGTCACACCGACGAGCGGAACTTTTTGCATGTACGTACCATTTTCACCGGCAGGTTTCAATCCATAGAGAGCGAATTGTGTGGCAATGTACTCGGCAGCCAGATCGCCACCACGCTGCCCTGTGCCGCGCCCCTCCAGCAAGTCGTCGGAAAGAAATCGTACGTGCGCCCGGATCCGCTCGGGGTCGACCTTTTGCATGGCGGAAATCGCAGTTCCTGAAAGACGTGATGGCGGATCAGAAGAACGGGACGGATCATGCGATCGCTGAGCTTCAGAGAGAGAAATAAGGGCTAAACACGAGAAAAGCACAATTGTGCCTTGACGCATGTGGCTGAGGCTCCTTACGACAGACATTTCGGGGGAATGCTCTATTTTACGGAAATACCGGAAGTTTCCACGATTACCGCGAGACACAGACCAAAGTACAATCCAGACGTGCTATTAGGTAACCCCTTACATTTGCCGGTTTGCGAAGCTCACGACCGTGAGCTAATTCTTGGAGCCTCAACCCGCGCGGAAATCCGGTACACTCTCACCCCCCTTAAACACAGGGATAGGCGGTTGGCCGGTGCTCTCAGCGGCCTTGGAATTCAGCGCATCAATGTCTTTTTTCAGCCAACCCACACTGGAAATTTCGATGTCGCCATCCTGCGCAATCCAGAAAATGCTTGGGACGTTGGTAAGACCGTATGCATTCGACACCGGATAGGTGTGCGTGTCATCCAGCAGAACCGGAAAGCTCACGCCGTATTCTTTAATAAATGCCGCGGTGTCTTTCTTCTCGTTTTGCGAAACACCGATGACACTGATGTTGCGATTGCCGTACGCTCGATAAATTCGCTCCAGAAATGGCAAGGCGAATTGGCATACCGGGCAGGAAATTTTAAAAAACGCTGCGAGTACCGGCCCACGTACCAGCGCCTCCTTCAAAGAAAATTCTTTTCCGTCCATGGCGGGCAATTTGAAATCGGGGGCTAAAGTGCCGGAGCTAAGTGCGGCCATACTGCCTCCTCCAAAGATATTCCGAAGCCAAGTCATTTACCTACATCTTAGATGACCTGGGCTTTGCGAAGGATCTTTCGAGCGAGACCAGTTAACGGCAGAGCAACAACTCGGGATTTGGGGACCCATTTGCCATGAGCGTGCTTGGGAACTGAACCGAGCACCACATTCACAGCATAGTTGGTAATTGTGATCGAATGCTTCAGAGTAAAGCTGATGCCGGTTGAGCCCAGCGAGAGTGGGATTTCTGGCAATTCCCACATGCCCGGCATCAGCGAAGCGGACTTCTCTCGTTGAACCAGAAAGACCGATCCGTCACGGCAATCGACAATGTAACGAACCTGACGCTTGCGTTGCGGCCTGGTCTTCTGAACATAAGCTAGTTCGCCGCGAGTAGCGCACAATTCCGATATTGGGCAAAGCAGACACCGGGGCTGACGCGGTGCACAGATGATTGCTCCCAGCTCCATCATGGCCTGGTTAAAGTCGCCTGGGCGATCCCCGCTCAGCAGGTGCCCAGCCATTTCAAACAATTCGCGGCTGCGCAGGGGTTTCCCCGACACTCGCTGCAGAACGCGTTCGACATTCCCATCTACTGCGGCAATTGGTTCATCAAACGCGATGCTTGCGATCGCCGCCGAGCTGTAGGTGCCAATCCCGGGAAGCCGCCGCAATTCTGGAGCAGTTTTCGGAAATTTCCCCGCGCGCTTATAGACGATCTCTTTGGCAGCGGCATGCAGCATGCGAGCCCGCCGGTAATATCCCAGACCGCTCCACGCTGCCAATACCGAGGATTGCCGCGCATACGCCAACTTCTCAATGCTGGGAAAACGCCCGATGAAATTCTTGTAATGTTCAATAACTGCCGCTACACGGGTTTGCTGCAACATGATTTCCGATACCCAAACGCGATACGGATCACGATCTTGTCGCCACGGCAAATCACGTTTGTTGTGATCGAACCACTGCAGCACCTTGCGACGAAAGCGACTTGCAAGCTCGGGCTGTACAGGTGGCCAGTGGAGACTCATCGCGTAAGTGTTCGGCCTTCGGATATTTGTGTGTACTGCAACTTTAACGCATTCTAAGGGCACTCAGCACCACGAGTGAGCTCGCCTAGAAGGTGTCACATGTGGCGGACAACATGACTCTCGTTGGTTATGGCACAGATCGCGTTCCTGTTGACCGTGCCCATCGGAGCACGAAATAATGAGTGAGCCTGGCACCCGCAATTCCCGAGTGGCTGATTTGGCCCTCACAAGGAGTCGATATGAACGACTTCAACCGCAAGGTGGAAGAGGCATCTGTCCGCTTGGGCAAGACCGTGGGCGAGGTCGCCAATCTGTTGGACAAGGAGTCTGCGGAGCTGATCAACTATCTGAACGACGAAGTTGTGCCAGCAGTTCGCCAGCACTCGACCAAAGCCCTGCGGACCGCCGCCGAGAAACTCACTCGTCTGGCCAATTACATGGAGTCGCAACGCAAGTAGGCACAAAGCACGTTGCTTTGAGTGCTCTGGTCTTTCTGGCGGTTTCGATCTTAGCTGGGTGCGCTCACAAGCAAACAAAACTCACCGTTCCGCCTCCTCCCAGCATTAACCAACCTGAAACGACGGCTGAGAATTCTGAACCTGCCACTACAGAGCCGGCGCACTCTGAAGAAACGCCGAACCAGAATCACGAGACACCTCTAATGGTGGAGACGGGCCTGGCGAGCTGGTACGGTGCTCCGTATCACAATCGGCGTTCCTCTAACGGTGAGATCTATGACATGCACGCGATGACGGCCGCGCATCGCACCCTGCCGATGGGGTCGGTAGTTCGGGTCACAAATGTCAAAACAGGTCATTCAGCGACCGTGCGCATCACGGATCGAGGGCCGTTTATTCACGGCCGAATTCTGGATCTTTCCGAGGCAGCGGCCAAGAAGGTCGACATTTACTCTGCCGGCGTGGCCATGGTACGCATGGAAGTCCTGCAAACGCCAGTTCCCCTGAACCGCGCAGGCCGATGGGCGGTGCAAATTGGCGCCTTCGAGAAAGAGGATAGCGCGGATAAGCTCGCTGATCATTTAACCCGTCGCTATCAGACTGCAAAGATTCACTGCTTTAGCAGTCCGGTTGGCGATTGGTGGGTGCGGGTGCGAGTCAAAGATGACGATCGTCAGCGGGCCGAAATGGTTGCACACGAAACTCACACTTCCGAAGGTGACATTTTTCTCGTCCGGCTAGATTGAGCCTCGCCGACCGCAGAAGAGTTGCGGCTCGATTGGCATGAAAGTTGACCAGCTTACATATTTGCCTGCGGATGCAGTATATTGTCTTGCTTCCGCTTCGTCGTAGCTCGACCGGGCCCCGAGAACTTCAATGGAATTCGAGAATAGGTTTCGATGCCATGAGTGATTGCCTTTTTTGTCGCATCATTGCGGGGGAGATTCCGTCAAAAAAAGTGTATGAAGACGACCATACCTATGCTTTTGAAGACATCAACCCCCAAGCACCCACACATGTTTTAATCGTTCCCAAGAGGCACGTAGCAGGATTAAAGGAAGCGAGCGCCGAGGACGCAGAATTAGTTGGCCGCTGTCATCTCGCAGCTGCAAAGATTGCTCGTGAGCGAAGCATCGAAGATGGGTACCGGACCGTCCTAAACGTAGGACCGCTCGCGGGACAATCGGTCTTTCACCTGCACGTCCACCTGGTAGGAGGTCGAAGGCTAGGCTGGCCTCCCGGGTAGCCGATAAAAGGATCAGGAAACCGCGACTTACTGCACCAGCGGCTGATCTTCGGAAGCTCCGTGGCGGCGCAATAATTGCGGCAGATTCTGAGAGAACGCTGAGCGCGGAAGCACCATATCGCACCCCACTTCGTGTGCTTTCTGCTTCAGGTCGCCTTGCACATGCGAGAGAAATCCGATAATCGAAGTTGATTTTTTCAGCTTACTCTTAAGCTTCGGGATCAGAGACAAGGGCTTCGCATTTACGTTGTTCAGATCAAAGATAATAAGCGACGGAGCGCCGTCCCCATTCTGTTGCAGGCGATCGCTAAGGTCTTTGTCGTTCTTGACGAATTCAACCTTGACGTTAAGCTTGCGAGCGGTTTCCTGGATCTTCGCCTGGAAAAACAAATCATCGACAAATGCAAAGATGCGTGAAGTGTCATCCTCTCGTTGGGGCAAAGGCTCGGGTTCGGCAGGAGCGTAAGATGGGGCAAACCCGGGCCGGGTGCGTCCACGCTGGGGTTTGTCGCCCGCCAATGCCGCACGATAGCTGTGGTCCATTGGAGCGGTGTAGATGCCTCCGTGTTGCTGGCGATCCCGACCGGGACCCCCACGATGCGAACGCCGCCCGCGGCGCCGCCTGTTTCTTCCCCCGCCTCCCGAGGGATGTCCGGGTCCAACATTCATAGGTTTCTCTTTACTGGTGCTAGTTTGAATCCGCCGCCAGTCGGCAGGTTCGATTTCTTGCTTCCTCACCGCTCCAAGTCAGGAGTCCCCTCGCACACTTAAGCATGGAGGTAGTAAAACCCGACGCGGTTAAAACTCGTTCCTGAATGATCGTGTCCGTTTAGGCGCCTGGAGCTGATTGGCGCAGAAGGCCCGCTAGAAAGCGCAGCCGCTAGGGAACACGATGATCGTACTCTTCGCCGGCGATGAAACGCAAGCCCTAAGTCACGGTAGTTTTACACAGAGGTAACTGCAGCGTTGGCCAACCGACCACAGCCATTGTGGCACTCGATGACCCGGTTGTGCGCAGCGGGGGATTACTTGGCGCTCACCTGCTGCGCCCAATGCACAGCCTCCCAGTACTTTTCAGCGACTTCGCTGTCGCTGAGATGAAGCTCTCGAGCCAAGTCACTGCTAGCCTGCCACTCGCCGGATTCCTGCGCCAGCATGAGCTGATAGAATCGGCGCAAATGGCTCTGCCCCCCTAACAAAACTCCCCGGGTTTCGCGATCGACGGAAACACTTTCCAGCACTCGATTCATCGGGATCTCAAGGATGGTGTCCATCAGAGAGAGCAATCCCATCAGGAATAAATCGGATTCCCCATGAGGAATCCTCGGTGAAAGTAATTCACAGAAACGGGCTCGGACTAAAGCCGAGAGAACCAGTTCGCTGGACTTGTTTTGGCCGGCGCCCAGCGTGGCCACCAGCCGGACCCAGCGACGCACTTCGCGCTCTCCGAGTATCGCCAGCGCGTGCCGCACCGAATGAATTTCATTCGCTAATCCAAATACGGGCGAGTTTAGATAGCGCAGCAGGCGATAGCACAGCGATGCTTCGCTTTTAATAACTGTTTCGACTTCCCGAGTGTCCAATTCTGGCTTGGCTACGGCTTGCCACATACGCAGATAGTTCACCTGGTTGGCAGGAATTTCCTGGGCATGGAGGGTTTCCGGCCGGTGGAAGAAAAACCCCTGAAAATAAACGAATCCGGCATTCTTCGTAGCCGTGAATTCAGCGCGCGTTTCCACTTTCTCGGCCAACATGCGACACCGCCAAGGACCGTACCGCTTGGCCATCTCGGCGGCGTCTTCGAATGAGACTTGGCGCAAATCCACCTTCACGATGTCCGCGATCTCGACAAGCGGTTCACGTGGATCGGAGGTGATGAAATCATCCAATGCGATCAGATAGCCCGCTTCTCTCAATCGTTGACAAGCGGCGAGCACTAGATCATCGACTGGCACACTTTCCAAAATCTCGACGACCGTCTGGGTCGAGGGTAAGAGTGTCACATAGTCTTTCAGCAACACGTCGCGGGTGCAGTTGATGAAAGCTCTCCGCCCATCGCAAAGGACATCCAGGCCCATGAGCATCGAGGTATTCAGGGTGCTGCGTGCGGCGCTTTCAACATCGGAGCTTCGGAAATACTCGTCGACTCCGTTGCGAAAAAGTAACTCGTAGCCGAATACCTTTTCGTCGCGAGTAAGAATGGGCTGGCGTGCTACAAACCGCGAGTTCGGCTTGGGAGCGGACATCGCCGTCATTGTGGGATGGTCCACGTTCTCTTCGTCGGCAGAAACTTACGAAAGTTTAGTGAGATTTCCATTCACCATGAACCCTAGAATGTTTAAAGGTTCGAGAACGACTGAGAAAGGGGCGGTCAGCAAAATCCAAGCTGCTCCATATTCCGGGCGAATTTTTCATTCGCCGATCCACTCGATCCCGCAGGTGTAACACTTCCAATTGCCCTTGCGCACGGGAATGGGAAATGAGAGCAGCAGCCACAAACCAAAAGTCCAGAAGCGATCAATTTTTTCGAAGCCGATGTCCAGGGAATAGCAGCGCGGACACCGCGGCTGCACAAATGACTCCCCTAATTCTTCAGCGTCAAACTCCGCGGGAATCGGCTCATCCAGAATAGCTCGGGCGGAGTCGAAATCCCGCGGCTGAACCTGCAAGCGAATACCACCGATCGCATTCGAAAGTAGCCAATCCATGCGCACCAGGTTGCCGTCCGCGAGAACACATGCAATCCCGGCAGATTCCAGCTTGCCTTTCGCCAACAGAGCTTCCGGTACATCGCGGAAATGCTGGAGCGTAACCAGCGACGGCATAGATCCGCCGCAGGGAAGATCGATTCTGATCGTCTCGTCCAAGACGGGTTCATTCTAAACCGTCGGCCTCGAATAACTCGAAGCCCACCCGAAGTCGAAGGCTGTTGTTATTGCACAGTCAAAGTGATCGTGATCTGATGGGAGATCGCGGGTGTCCCGCTCGAAACGGCCTGAATGGTCAGAGTGCTGGTTCCCGCGGGCGTACCCGAATTGGTCGGAGTACTACTTCCGCTTCCGCCGCAGCCGTTAATCCATAAAACTGAGGCGCCGAGCAAAGCCACCATTGCCAGTGTGCGCACTCGCGTGGATCTCAGTCCATGACCCGCAGTCATGAATATCAAACCGAACAGGCCAGGCAAAAGCAAAGCGTAAAGAATCTGATTGCGAGGGGATCGCAACTTTGCGGAGGGCGCAGTCGTGGTAATGCTTAGCAGTTCAGTACCGCCGGAAGCCGCCGAAAATTGACAAGCTGCACCGGTAGGCTGACCGGAACAACTGAAGCTGAGGCTCTGGCTAAAACCGCCTAAATCAGTTATAGAAATCGTGCTTTGGCCGCCACCTCCGGGTGCGGGAATCGTTATTGCGCTGGGGCTCGCGGCAATGGAGAAATCGAGCACGCTCAATATCTGAGCCGAAGAACTCGAGGGAACGAAATTCGAGTCGCCACTGTAGGCGGCAAGAACCAAGTACGTTCCGCCTGCGAGCGAACTCGGGTTGTAGCTTAGGCTCGCAATGCCGTTGCTAAGTGGGACCGGGCTGCCGATTGGGCCGGCTGCATCCGAGAAGATCACAGTCCCAGTCGGCGTGCCAGTTCCGGACGTAGCGGTTACTTTCGCACTCAACGCCAGGGGGCCGCTCGATCCGGCCGCCAAAGAGGTGGGTGAAAAACTCAGGGATGTGGTGGTGGTGTTTCCTACAGTCAGATTGACCGCAGCTGAAGTGGCAGCGGCAAAATTGGCATCGCCGCTGTATTTCGCGGTGATCGGGTAAAGGTTGGCTGTCAGTGATGCCGCGTTGTAGCTGAACACTGCGGCGCCGGCGGTAAGTGTGACGGGGCTTCCAAGCTGGGTTGACCCATTGAAGAATGTTACGCTACCGGTCGGCGTCCCGCTTCCTATGCTGGATGTGACCGTTGCGGTGAGGGTGACAGGAGTGCTGGCGCCGGGACTCATCTGCGCCGGAACAACAGTCAGCGCCACATTGGTGCAGCCCTTGGTGGCTGATTGGCAGACCAGATTGGTGGCGTCTAT
>Ga0070731_10002247_pt1 | contig 18639 bp, 16 predicted proteins | sample Coa_R1_2_FD_66448 | JGI IMG/M metagenome (GOLD analysis project Ga0070731, IMG submission 66448) | Surface soil microbial communities from Centralia Pennsylvania, which are recovering from an underground coalmine fire - Coalmine... | ecosystem: Environmental > Terrestrial > Soil > Unclassified ... | reverse complement strand
GGGGTCCGTTCGCATCGATGGGGTAGATACTTCGACACTGACGCGCGCCGAGTTGGCCCGCTTTCGCGCGGAAACGGTGGGCTTCGTATTCCAGCAGTTCCACCTGATCCCGCACCTGACGGCGCTCGAAAACGTGATGCTCGCGCAATACTTCCACAGCATGACGGACGAGGCGGAAGCTCGCCGCGCGCTGGAGCGTGTGGGCCTCGGCGATCGCGCACGGCACCTGCCCTCCCAGCTTTCCGGAGGGGAGCAGCAGCGCGTAGCCATCGCGCGCGCGCTGGTGAACGATCCCAAGATCATCCTGGCCGATGAGCCCACCGGCAACCTGGATGCGGCCAACGAGAAGATCGTGCTCGATCTGTTGACCGCGCTGCACGCGCAGGGGCGCACCATCCTGATGGTGACGCACGACGACCATGTGGGCCGCTGCGCCGATATCCGCATCGATCTGGAGCACGGGCGCATCGTGGAGACCACGCATTTCAGCATGGAGCTGAATCAGGATTTCGACGAGGTGCTGGAGCAGTTGTGGGCGGCGCGTGAAACCACCTTCCACGAAGAGCCCGAGCACTTCACCGCCGCGCAGCACCGAAAAGTGTGCGCGTTGATGGCGCGTATCGGGCTGGTGGAGATCCACGGCGGCGAGATCGCGTTCACGCCGCGCGGCGAGGAGCGCGCCCGCAGCGTGATCCGCCGCCATCGCCTGGCGGAGCGGCTGTTCATGGACGTGCTGGCGATCCGGGACGAGGGGTCTATCGAAAAGAACGCCTGCACGTTCGAGCACATCCTGAGCCCCGAAGTGACCGACCGCATCTGCACGTTTCTGGGCCATCCGCGCACCTGCCCGCACGGCAGCCCGATTCCGGAAGGCGACTGTTGCCGCGGCGGCGCCGCATACCATGGCCGGCCGCTGGACGTGGAGACCGCTCTCGGCGCTAAGTAAGGCATTTGTATGCGAAGGTTGACCTTGACGGCCAGAACCGCGGTGATCACAATGTTCTTGTCGGCTGTCTCGGTCTGTGCTCAACCCAGGAAATCTCTGCGGGAATTTCTTGAGGGTTTCGATAGCGAATTGAGGGACCGATTTACCGCTGCGATCCATCGACGCCCCCTGCGAGACCCCTAGCCGGGAAGCCACACGGCGAAATTCTAATCACAACGTCGACCCGTTGATTGCCTGACAGAAGTGGTCCGCATGGCAGGTTCCGGCCGCTGCCCGCGCGGAAGTAAACTGTTGTTACATCATGAAGCGCGTCATCGGGATGGGCCTGCTGGTTGGGCTGGCCACCGCCTGCGCCTGGTCCGCCGACGACCAGGTCGCCCTCAAGATCGATTGGAACAAGGCTACCTATCAATCGAAGACGGTGCCGACCTTACAGGTAGTCGTCAATCCGCCGCTGCGCCGCGGGTCCCAGATTCACGACCGCGTGTATGAAGAATTGAAGCGCCTGGGCGCCGACTACATCCGCTATGTGCCCTGGCTGCCCTATCCCAGGCTGGCCGTCGCCGAACTAAGCCCCCCGGATGGCCAGCAGACCTACTGGGATTTTTCCCTCATCGACCCCATGACCGTGGATTTTCTGAACGCCACCCAAGGGCATTCGGTAATGCTCAACTTCAGCACCATTCCCGCCTGGATGTTCCAGACTCCGGAGCCGGTGAAGTATCCCGACAATCCCGACCAGCCGGTCTGGAATTACACCACGGGGACCGAGCTGCGCGATCCCTCCATGCGCGAGCTGGGCGATTATTACGCGCGCCTGGTGAGCTGGTACACCCGCGGCGGATTCACGGACGAGCTTGGCCGGAAACACCAATCCGGCCACCATTTCAAGATCGACTATTGGGAAGTCCTGAACGAGGTCGATTTCGAGCACAACATGACGCCGGAACAATATACGGCGCGCTACGATGCCGTGGTGGCGGCCATCCGGAAGGTAGCGCCGCAAATGAAATTCGTGGGGCTGGCGCTGGCCGAGCCCGGCAGGAATGCGCGCATGTTCGAATATTTTCTGAACCCGAAGAATCACAAGCGCGGCATCCCGCTGGACATGATCTCGTATCACTTCTACGCGGTGCCCGCGGCGGACGAGACGCCGGAAATCCAGCAGCACACCTTCTTCTCGCAGGCCGACCGGTTTCTGGTCACGGTGCGTTACATCGAACAGATCCGGCAGCGCCTGTCGCCGGCCACCCGCACCACGATCAACGAAATCGGCGCGATTCTGCCCGGCGATCCGGGAGAGCCCGGCCGCGCGCCGGCGCCCATCCCGAATTCCTACTGGAACCTGGCCGGCGCCACGTTTGCGTACGTCTTCGGCAACCTGACGGCGATGGGCGTCGACGTGGCGGGCGAATCCCAACTGGTCGGGTACCCCACGCAGTTCCCCAGCGTCACCATGTTGGATTGGTCGAGCGGCGCTCCCAACGCGCGTTTCCGCGTGCTGGAGTTGCTGCACAAGCATTTCGGCCCCGGCGACACCCTGATGGAAACATCCATCGCCAGCCCGTATATCTACGCGCAGGCGTACCGCACGAGCGCCGGCAAACGCGAGGTGCTGCTGATCAGCAAGCGGGACCGGCCCATGTCGATCACGCTCCCGCAGGCGGGGACTTGGGAATACGTGGATCAAACCACCGGCGGCGGTGCGCCGGTGTCCGCACCCGTGAAGGGTTCCCTGACTCTGAACGGTCTGGCGGTGGGCGCGGTAACCTTTGAGTAGTCAGCGCAGTTTACACAGCGGATCGCCGATCACGATGTTCTGCCAGCTCAAGCCGGGGATGGCGAGGTAGTAGCTTTCGGCCAGATTGCGGCCGCCGAAGTAGGCGGGGAAAAGCTGCTCGGGGTGCGGCGTGTATTGCAGGTATGGCTCGTAGACATGGCCGGAACAGCCGGTGGCGCCTTCGTGAATGTAATCGGCGGTGAGGGTTTGCGGCGAGCCGGCGAACCAGCGTGACGGCTCCTTCCAGGTGCTGATGGTCCAGTCCGGCGGCGGGCGTTTGAAAGTGCGCCCGTCGCTCGAGACGAATTCGGTGGCCAGCGCGCCGGGCAGCCAGTGGAAGCCCAGGTTGCGCTGGTGGCGGTTGGGATCGTTGGAGCCCCAGCCGGCGTAGCCGATGACGTCTTTTTCGCCGGTGAGAACTTTAATGGATTCGTCCATCACCACGCGCTCCCTGGGCAGACTCAGCGCCGCTGTGCGCAGCCACGAATTGCCCGGAGCATCGTCGCCCGATTTGAGATCGAAGACGAATTTGCCTTGATTGCGGGCCGCCAGTGAGCGGTCGATGATGCCCTTCACATCCTCGAAATCGTAGCCGGCCAGGCGCGTCACCAGGTAGATCGGAAAGCGGGCGTGTGTGAACGGCTGGTCCTTCTGGCGGTAGAACGGGTTGGGCACCGCGCCGACGCGCGGGAACTGCTTGCCTTTCATCTTGGAGTAAAGCAGCGCCAGCTCGGAATCCACCGCGCAGGCTTCAGTGACCTGACCCTCGCCGCTCCCGTTGACCTTCAACGGAACTCCCATGGTGGTGACGATGTAGAGCACCTGCTCGCGCAGGCCGGCCTTGATCAGGCAGCGCGCAACGGAGCGCTCGATCTGCTCGGTGTAAGCGTCCCAGGAGATTTCCTCAGTGGCCGCGGGGATGTTCAGCCGGCAAACGTTTTTAAGTGGGATGCCGCGCTTGGGGATGTAATAATCCGCGATACGCCGGGATAGGTTATCGGCGTGGTTCACCACCAGCAGGACGGATTCTCCGCCCTGTGCGTGGAGGGCGGCCGCGCAAATCAGGCCGAGAAATCCGGCGCTGAGTACGCGGTCAGACACTGTCACGGGCGGTGGCGCTCTGTTCGCGCGCCAGGTCGCGATGCACGGCGTCCAGCACGCCGTTGACGAACTGCACGGACTCTTCGTTGGAATAGCGGCGGGCCAGTTCCAGGGCTTCGTCGATCACCACCGCCGGGGGCGTTTCCATGTGCGACATCTCGTAGACCGCCAGGCGCAGGATGTTGCGGTCCACGGGAGCCATGCGCTCCAGGCGCCAGTGCTCGGCATGCTGCGTGATGCGGCGGTCGAGCTCCGCGGCGTGCCCGGCGACTCCGGTAACCAGGCTTTCAACGAATCCGTCGCGCTGCGGGGGAATACGGCTCTCTTCCAGGTACAGCGTATCGAAGAAGGCCGCGATGGCTTCCTCCACGGGCTGCTTGCGCATATCCCACATATAGAGGATCTGCAGCGCCCTCTGGCGTGACCGGCGGCGAGCGGGCATCAGCTCGCGCCCGCGGCCCGCAATTGCCGCATCAGGTTGGCCATTTCGATGGCGGCCATGGCGGCGTCGAAGCCCTTGTTGCCGCTCTTGGCGCCGGCGCGGTCGATAGCCTGTTCGAGCGTGTTGCAGGTGAGTACGCCGAACGCCACGGGGATGCCGCTCTCCGCCGCTACTTGACCGATGCCCTTCACCACTTCACTCGCCAGGTAGTCGAAGTGCGGCGTGTCGCCGCGGATAATGGCGGCCAGGCAGATAATGGCGTCGTGGCGCTTCTGGCGCGCCAGCTCGCGCACCACCACGGGCTGTTCCCACGACCCGGGAACCTTCACCACTTCGATATCGCCGGCATCGGCGCCGCTGCGGGTCAATGCGTCCAGGGCCCCGCCCAGCAGGCGTTCGCTGATGAAGCTGTTGAACCGGCTTACCACGATGGCAAACTTCAACCCCGCGGCAGTCAGTTGACCTTCGATTATCTTCGGCATGTCCTCACTTTCCGGCAAACGCGGCCGCGCGCTTCTCCAGGAACGCGCGCGTACCTTCGCGTTTGTCTTCCGTGGCGGTGGTCAGGCCGAACGCCGCGGCTTCAAATCGCAAGCCTTGTTCGAGTCCGGCTTCCAGTCCCACATCCACCGCCTGCATGGTCAGGCCGAGCGCCAGCGGAGCGTTGGCCAGCACCTTGCGCAGCCACCGCCGGCTGAATTCCAGCAGCTCGGCCTGCGGGACTACATGATTCACCAATCCGATGCGATGGGCTTCCGCGGCCGTCACGGGCTCGCCTGAAAGGAGCATTTCCAGCGCGCGTCCGCGACCCACCAGGCGGGGCAGGCGCTGCGTGCCGCCGTAGCCCGGCAGAATTCCCAGCTTCACCTCCGGCTGCCCCATCTTGGCGTTCTCGGAGGCCACCCGCACCGCGCAGGACATGGCCAGTTCCAGCCCGCCGCCCAGCGCGTAGCCGTTCACGGCCGCCAGCGTGGGCTTGGGCAGCATATCGATGCGGCGAAACACGCGCTGTCCGCGCTCCGCGTAAGCCTGTGCTTCGATAGGCGTGAGCACGGCAAGCTGATTGATATCGGCGCCCGCCACGAAGGCCTTTTCGCCCGCGCCGGTGAAGATCAGCGCGCGCACTTCCGGCTCGCGGCCCGCGCGCGATACGGCGTCATCCAGCTCGAGCACGGTCTCGCTATTCAGCGCGTTCAATTTTTCCGGCCGGTTCACCGTCACGAGCGCGATGCCCGCATCACCTATTTCAAACCGGATGTTGCTGTACATATATGGGATAATTGTTAGGGCAATCCACACCTGCCCCACCGCAATCATCATACCGCATGGACCGGGAATTCATCCGCAATTTCTCCATCATCGCGCACATCGATCATGGGAAATCGACACTCGCCGACCGGCTGCTGGAGGCCACCGGGGCCCTATCGCAGCGCGAGATGATGGAGCAGGTTCTGGACACCATGGACCTGGAGCGCGAGCGCGGCATCACCATCAAGGCGCACGCGGTGCGGCTGACTTATCCCGCGAGCGACGGCCAAACTTATCAATTGAACCTGATCGACACGCCCGGGCACGTTGATTTTTCCTACGAAGTGTCGCGCAGCCTGCAAGCCTGCGAGGGTGCGCTGCTGGTGGTGGACGCCTCCCAGGGAGTGGAGGCGCAGACCCTGGCGAACACTTACCTGGCGCTGCATCACAACCTGGAGATCATTCCGGTCATCAACAAGATCGATTTGCCGGCGGCCGAGCCGGAGCGTATCCGCGAGCAGATCGAGTCGGTCATCGGGCTGGATGCTTCGGGCGCGATCCTGGTGAGCGCCAAGCAGGGCACCGGCATTCACGACGTGCTGGAAGCCATCGTGCACCTGGTGCCGCCGCCTAAAGGATCGCCGGATTTGCCGCTGCGCGCGCTCATCTTCGATTCCTGGTTCGATCCGTACCGCGGGGTAATCATCCTGGCGCGCATTCTGGACGGACGCCTGTATAAGGGCCAGCGCATCCGGTTGTGGTCCAACGCGCAAGTCTTCGAGGTGGAAGGGCTGGGTTACCAGGCTCCCAAGGCGACGCCTTGCGACGAGCTCTCCGCGGGCGAAGTGGGATTCCTGTTCGCCAATATTAAAACCGTTTCCGACGCCAAGATCGGCGACACCATCGTGGACCACGAGAATCCGGCCACCGAGCCGCTGCCGGGCTTCGAAGAAATCAAGCCCATGGTATTCGCGGGGCTGTATCCGGTGGAATCGCACGAACACGGCCTGCTGCGCGATGCGCTGGAGAAACTGCGGCTCAACGACAGCGCCTTCAACTTCGAGCCGGAGAACTCCGTCGCGCTGGGCTTCGGCTTCCGCTGCGGTTTTCTGGGCCTGCTGCACCTGGAGATCGTTCAGGAAAGGCTCGAGCGCGAATTCAATATCGACCTGATCACCACCGCGCCCGGCGTGCGCTATCGCATCACCACCACGGCCGGCGATGTGATCGAGGTCGATAATCCGACCAAGTTCCCCGATCCCTCCAGCATCAAGCATGTGGAAGAGCCCATCATCCTGGCGACGGTGATCACCCGCGAGGAATATCTGGGCGGCATCCTGAAGCTGCTGGAGGAGAAGCGCGGCGAGCAGAAGAAATTCGAACACATCGGCAGCGGGCGCGTGCTGCTGGAATACGAGCTGCCGCTGAACGAGATCGTGATGGATTTTTACGACCGGCTCAAGTCTTCGTCGCGCGGATATGCCTCGCTCGACTATCACCTGGCAGGCTACCGGATCTCGCCGCTGGTGAAGCTGGACGTGCTGATCGCCGGCGATCCGGTGGATGCGCTTACCATGATCGTGCACAAGGACGTGGCTTACGAGCGCGGCAAGATACTGATCGAGCGCATGCGCAAGCTGATCCCGCGGCAGATGTTCGAAGTGGCGCTGCAGGCGGCCATCGGCAACAAGATCATCTCGCGCGAGACGATTCCGGCGATGCGCAAGAACGTGCTGGCCAAGTGCTATGGCGGCGACATTTCGCGCAAGCGCAAACTGCTGGAGAAGCAGAAGGAAGGCAAGAAGCGCATGAAGCGGGTCGGCCGGGTGGAGATTCCACAGGAGGCGTTCCTGGCGGTGCTGAAGGTGGGCAGCGAGGAGGGGGAGTAGCGGCTCCCAGCGCCCGGCCATGCAGATCGAATGGGTCCGCCGCTATTGCATGCAACTGCCGCATGCCACCGAAACCGTGCAGTGGGGCAACCACCTGGTGTTCAAAATCGGCGGCAAAATATTCGCGATCCTGGCGCTGGAGCCGTCCCCGGTCTGGCTATCGTACAAGTGTTCGCCGGAAACCTTTGCGGAACTGGTGGAGCGCGAAGGCATCATCCCCGCGCCCTACCTGGCGCGGAATCACTGGGTCGGTCTGGAGAGCGAAGATGCCCTCGCGCCCGCCGAGCTCAAGCGTCTGCTGAAGTGCTCGTACGACATGGTCTTCGAAAAGCTCCCGAATAAGACCCGCGCTACCTTTGGTTAACACGCCAACACCAACCTTAGACAATTAGATGGAGTTACCCCTAATAGGGGAGAATGACGGGCATGAAGATCGTCCGAATTCTGTTCGTCTCCATCGCCGTGGCCGTGCTGGCGTTGGCTGCCGGCATTAAGTTCAACCCCTCATCGCTGGTCCTGCTTTCGCGGGATGTGAAGGCGCGCAGCCCCTTCTGCTCGGCGTGGAAGGCGAGCCTGGACGGCCACATCAAATTGCGGCAGTACGCGGTGGCGGAACAACTGGCCAAAGTCAGCCACCTGGTGAAACGCGAGGCGGGCCTGATGCTCTGGTCCACGCCCAACGGCGACTACTGGGTTCCGAATGGCGACGATAACATTCTGCCGCTCCTGCTGGCGCAGGAAGACCGCAACATCTACGGGACAGGCGAATGGGGCGTGCAATCGGGCGACACGGTCCTGGATGTGGGCGCGTACATCGGCACGTGGACCAGGTGGGCGCTGGCCCACGGGGCCAAGCAGGTGATCGCCATCGAGCCTTCCCCGGCGTCGGTGGAATGCCTGAAGCGGAACCTGGCCGCGGAAGTGGCGGCGGGCAAGGTCATCATTTATCCCAAGGGCATTTGGGATTCGGAGGGCTCACTGACCCTGTTTGCCAACAGCCAGAGCGGCGTCGGCAACAGTTTCGTGGAACACAACGACGTGGCCGACAAGATCAATTCGATCCCGGTGACCACCATCGACAAAATGTCCGCCGAGCTAGGGCTGGCCCGCGTCGACTTCATCAAGGCGGATGTCAAAGGCGCCACGGAGCGGCTGATGCGCGGCGGCTCCACGGTGATCAGGCGCGATCATCCGCGAATCGCCGTCTCCACCGAAGAGCCCAGCGACGACGCAGGCGCCATCGCCAAGCTGGCCGTTGCGCTTCTGCCCACCTACCGCATGCAGTGCGGTCCGTGCCTGCTCGACGGTAAGGAAATCTACACCGACGTGCTCATGTTCCGCTAACTGGGTCCGCCCACCTGGTCCCACAGGAAACTGAGCCAGTCCGCGTCATCCTCGATCTGCTGATTGAGCGGCCTTCCTCCGGAATGCCCGGATTTGGTGTCGTACTTCAGCAGGATGGGCTTGTCGCCGCCGGTGGAAGCCTGCATCAGCGCCGCCATCTTACGCGCGTGCAGCGGATCGACGCGCGTGTCGAAGTCGCCGGTGATGAACATTACGGCCGGGTACTTGGCGCCCTTGTGCACATTCTGATAAGGCGAATACCGGCGTATATACGCGAACTGCCTGGCATCGTCCGCCGATCCGTACTCGGTGACCCAATAGCTGCCCACCTTGAACTTCTGATAGCGCAGCATATCCAGCAGCGGATAGCCGCACACCACCGCGCCGAAGAGATCCGGGCGTTGGGTGACGGCCGCGCCCACCAGCAGGCCGCCGTTGGAGACACCTTCAATGGCGATCTTGCGCGGCTGGGTGTAGTGGTTGGCCACCAGCCATTCGGCGGCGCCGATGAAATCGTCGAACACGTTCTGCTTGTTCTCAAACATGCCCGCGTGGTGCCATTTCTCTCCGAACTCTCCGCCGCCGCGCAGGCTGGGCTGCGCGAAAACGCCGCCCATCTCAGCCCACAGAGCCGCGTGGCTGCTGAACGCGGGCGTCAAGGCGACCGCGAACCCGCCGTAACCCGTGAGGTACACCGGACGCCGGCCGTCCAGCGGCATTCCCTTCTTATGGACCAGGAACATGGGCACGCGGGTCTTGTCCCCGGATTCGTACCAGACCTGTTTCACCTCGAACTCTTCGGGACGAATGGGGACCGCCGGCCGGAACCACAGATGTTCCCGCTCGTTCGAAACCGTGTAGCGATAGATCGACAGCGGCTCCGCGAAAGACGTGTAAGAGAAGAACGCTTCGTCGCCATCCCACCGCCCACCGGGACCGAACACGCTGCCGATGCCGGGTAGTTTCAAATCCCCCAGATCCTTGCCCATGGGGTCAAACTGCTTGACGCGCGAGTTGACGTCTTCGAGATACTTCACGAATAAGCGCCCCGCCACGCCCGTGGCGCCGTCGATCGGAAACTTCGATTCAGGCACGATCTCCTTCCATTTGCCGCGCGCGGGATCGTGGAGATCCACCGCCAGGATTCGCCAATTGGGAGCCTTCCAGTTCGTCCACATATACAGCCGGTCGCCGCGGATGAATGGGCGGAATTCGGCATCCACATCGTTGACTATGGGGCGCAGCGGCCCGCCGGCCTGCAGGTCCTGAGTCCAGACTTCAACCTTCTTGGGGGGCACCCCGATGTTGACGTCGATCATCAGGTAGCGCCCGTCTTCGGACAGGGTCGTGCTGATGATGGTGTCCGGGCCGTGCCCCTCGCCGAAGATCTCACGGTCCTCCGAGAGGGGCTTGCCCATGGCGTGGTAGAACACGCGGCTGCCCTTTTCGGTCGTGTAGCGCGAGTAGAAGAATCCGCTGTGATCCTTCTTGATGGCCACGCCGAAGTAACGCGCGCGGGGTAAACTGTCGGCGAGCAACTGGCGCGTATCCAGATCCAGAATGCGCACCTCCTGTTCGTCCTCGCCGCCGTGGCGGACGCCGTACGTCAGCACCTTGCCGTCTTGCGTCACACCTTCATACAGGATGGACGTGGATTCGTCCCGGCTGATGTCCGCCGGGTTGACCAACACCTGGTCTTTGCCATCCAGGCTGTCACGCATGCAGATCGAGGAGCGGTTCTCGTTCGCCAGGCGGCGGGTGAAGAAGTAGCGTCCATGGCGTTCGGTGGGAGCGCTGTAGGAATCGATTCGGCTGAGTTGTTCCAGGCGCTGCCTGACCTTGTCGCGCACGGGAATGCGGTTCAGGAATCCTTGCGTGTACTTGATCTGGGCGTCCAGCCAGGCGCGCGTCTCGGGGCTGTTCTGACCTTCAAGCCAGCGGTAGGGGTCGGTGATCGCGACGCCGTGCAAGGTGTCGGTGACGGGATGGACGGGCGCGGGCGGAGGAGTTTGGGCGGCGGCCAGCGCGCAAAAGAACAGAAAAGCTCTGCACATCCTTCAAGGATAGTGCAAGCACTGGCCGGTCTATTCGCAGATCAGATTGATCTGGCCGATCCCGCCGCTCACATTCACATGCAGCGTGGCGGGCGATTCACCGGTAGGCTCGTTCACCCAGCGATCCCCGCGCTTGGTGAGCCCGCGCGCCGAAATCTCGCCGATGCCGCCATGGGCCTCCACATCCAGGCGCGCGCGGCGCGGTAGCCGGACGGTGGCTTCGCCGACCCCGCCCCGCACCCGCACATCGATGTCGCCGCGCGGATGGCCGGTCAGATCCACCTTCATTTCACCCGCGCCGACGTCCACATCCAGGCTGTGCAGGGCGGTATTGCCCAGGTCGAGGCGGCCTTGGCCGGCGCCCATTTTGACCGTCACATCCATAGGGACATCTTCGTTAAGCCGCAGGTCCCATTGATTCTTGTCGTTGCCGCCGATGCCATGGTGCGGCGGTTGGCGGACCGTCAACGTACCTTGCGTGCCGCTGATATCGTATTGCACTTCCGGCTTGCCATTTGAGTGGCGGTAACGGAAGTCGGCATCCATGAGGGTAGCCGCGCCGCCGTGCATGACCAGTTCGCCGGCGCCCATTTCGATCTCCAACCGTACGGATTTTGCGCCCTTCAGGTCCACCGTCCGGGCGTCGTGCTCGACGATCGACGACGAACCGTTAGTGGTTACGTAACAGGCGGGCGTCAGCAGTGCCAGCGCGGCCGTCCCCGCCAGCAATGCGGTTCTCTCAAACTTGGCTCGGTTCACAGGCAGCCTCCACCCATCAGCATACGCGAATAAGACACGGGGTGTTCCCTGTTTGAGACGGAGATCAGGCTAGGCGCGCCGCAAAACGCGGGCGGGCAGAGTGACGATGGCCCACACCAGTTCGAGAACGCCTTCCACGGCGATTCCGACGATCCGGAAGGGCAACAGCAGGAGCCAGATCAGCGGGTAAAGAACCAGCGCGACCACGGCCAATGGCCAGCAGAAGAACAGCAGGACGCACCACAGGATGAAGGTCAGCACAGCACTTCTCCCCGGAGCGCGGCTTCCGCCTCGTCGACGCCCGGGAACTGTGGGATGATCTCTGCGATGCGCGTCATCTCCAGAACCTCCTGCACGCGCGAGTTGGCGCCGGCGAGCATCAGTTGCCCGCCGCGTCCAACGAGCGATTTGTGGAGTTCTACTACAAACGCCAAGCCGGTCGAATCGACGTACGGCACCGCGCTCAAGTCGAGGACTGCATTGGCGATTCCGGTTTCTTGCAGGTGGTTTTGCGCCGATACAAGCTCAGCGTCGGAGCCGGTTACGAACCTGCCCTGCGGGCGCAGGACACACACGCCGTTAAGAATTTGAGTTTCCAAGCGCATACATGCTCCAGCAATAGCCAATCCATTTAGGTAGTGCGAACGAATGAAATAACGTTTCATTCATTAGACGATTGAAGAGGCCAAAAGGTTCACTTTTCTGGTACCTGTGGCAGAATAGTAGCCGCATGCGGGAAACGGCGGACGCGGTCATCATCGGCGGCGGAATCGTTGGTTCGAGTGTCGCCTGGCACCTCACCCAGGCCGGGTGCGCCAACGTGCTGATCGTTGAGCGGGAGAGCCAGCAAGGCAAGGGGTCCACCGGCAAAAGTATGGGCGGCGTGCGCGCCCAATTCGCGACTGATGTGAATATCCGCATGTCGCTGTACTCCATCCCCATCTTTGCGGCGTTCGAGGAGATTACCGGGCACCCGTCCGAGTACAAATCGCACGGATACCTGTTCGTGGCTACCTCGCCGGCGCATCTCGAATACCTGCGGCGGAACTTCGAGCGGCAGGTCGCGCTGGGCTTGCGCGGCGTGGAGATGCTGAGCCGGGACGAGGTTATCCACAGGGTGCCGCAACTGCGCTCGGACGACATTCTGGGCGGCAGTTTTTGCACTACGGACGGTTTCGTGGACCCCTACAGCGTCATGAAAGGCTTTATGGCGTCGGCCGCCGAACACGGCGCGCGTTTGTGGCGCGGCGTGGAAGTTACCGGCATCCAGGTGGATGCGCGCGGTGTGGCCGGAGTCCGCACCACCAACGGCGACGTGGCGACGCGCACGGTGGTGAACGCGGCGGGTCCCTGGGCTGCCGCCGTGGCGCGCATGGCGGGCGTGGAACTCCCCATCGTGCCGCTGCGCCGCATGCTGGTGCCTACCGAGCCGTTCCCCGGCCTGCCGGAGCGGCTGCCGATGGTGATCGACATGTCCACCGGTTTCCATTTCCGGCCCGAAGGGCTAGGCCTGCTGATGGCTTGGAACGATCCCGAAGAAACCTCCGGCTTCAAGATGGACTTCGACCCGCCTTTCGTCGAGAAGATCCTGACGCACGCCGTCAACCGCGTCCCGTGTTTCGAAGACTTGCAGGTGAATCCGCACCGCGCCTGGGCGGGCCTGTACGCGGTCACCCCAGATCATCACGCCATCATCGGTCCTGCTCCCGGGGTGCCCGGCCTGTTCTTCGCCAACGGCTTCAGCGGCCACGGCGTGATGCATTCGCCGGCCACCGGGCGAATCACGGCGGACCTCGTCTTGCATGGCCAGAGCAGCCTGCTGGATGCCCGTGACCTGAATTTGGAGCGGTTCGCGGAGGGGCGCATGCTGGAAGAAACCGCCGTGTTGTAATGTAGGACACGGCGTTTAAAATGCCAATTCCTCCCGATCCACGCGTGGACTTCTATTGCCCCACCTGCGCCAAACCCGTGGCCGACCCGCTGGTCTGCGGCGATTGCCGCGCCGTCATCTGCCGCGAATGCGGCACAGTGCTGGAGCGCATCGACGATCTGGGCATCGGGTAATCGCGCTAGCCGATTTACCGGGTGACCCGGTCCGGCGCACCGTGCGAAACTGATACCAGGTGTCCTCAGAGCCAACCAAGCGGCCCAACTCCGAACGGCTGCGCGCGCTGCTGCCTGATATCTGGGCGCTGGTGCGCCCGCGCCGCGGCCTGCTGGCGATCGGCATGGTCCTCATGGCCATCAACCGCGTGTCGGGACTGGTGCTCCCGGCATCCACCAAATACCTGGTGGACAATATCATCGGCAAGAAGCAATATGCGCTCTTGCGGCCGTTGATCCTGACGGTGGTGGCGGCCACGATCGTGCAAGGCATCACCTCATTCGGCCTGACGCAACTGCTCTCCAAGGCCGCGCAGCGCCTGATCGCCGAACTGCGCCGTAAGGTGCAGCAGCACGTGGGACGCCTGCCGGTGGCCTACTACGACTCCAACAAGAGCGGCATGCTGGTCTCGCGCATCATGAGCGATGTGGAAGGCGTGCGCAACCTGATCGGCACAGGCCTGGTGGAATTCACCGGGGGACTGCTCACCGCGATGCTCTCGCTGGGCGTGCTGCTCAGACTCAGCCCGCCCATGACCGGCGTGGCGCTAGGCGCTGTCCTGGCGTTCGGCCTGGCTCTGCGCAAGGCCTTCGGCGTGATGCGGCCCATCTTTCGCGAGCGCGGAAAGATCCAGGCGGAGGTTACCGGACGCCTTACGGAATCGCTGGGCGGCGTGCGGGTGGTGAAAGGCTATCATGCCGAAGCCGCCGAGGCGGAAGTGTTCTCCGGAGGCGTGCAGCGCCTGCTCGATAACGTGATGAAGAGCCTCACTTCCACCTCGTTCATGAGCTTTGGCGCCACCCTCATGATGGGCATTCTGGGCGCCCTGGTGATGTATCTGGGGGCACGCCAGATGATTGCCGGCACCCTGACGTTGGGCCAGTTCTTCATGTTCACCATGTTCCTGGCGTTTTTGATCGGACCGGTTTTCCAGATTGTGGGCATCGGCACGCAGATCAGCGAAGCGCTGGCCGGCCTGGAGCGCACCCGCGAAGTGCTGCGCGAGCGTCCCGAGGACGAGGACCCCCGCCGCCAGGTCTCCATCGGACGCATCAGCGGCGAAGTGGTTTTCGAGGGCGTCGACTTCTCGTACGACGAAGGAAAGCAGGTGCTGTACGACGTCTCTTTCCGTTCGGCGCCGGATACCGTCACCGCCCTGGTGGGCCCATCCGGCTCCGGCAAGTCCACCATCATCGGCTTGATCGCCGCTTTTTACACGCCGCGGTCGGGCGCTATTTATGTGGATGGCACGGATCTCTCGACCATCCGGCTGGATTCCTACCGAACGCAGCTGGGCGTAGTATTGCAGGATACCTTCCTGTTCGATGGCACGATTCGCGAAAACGTGGCTTTCTCGCGCCCCGGCGCCACCGAAGAGCAGATTCGCGAAGCCTGCCGCATCGCGCGCGTGGACGAATTCGCCGAGTCCTTTGAGAAGGGCTACGACACGATCGTCGGCGAGCGCGGCGTCAAACTGTCGGGAGGCCAAAGGCAGCGGGTCTCCATCGCGCGCGCCATCCTGGCGGATCCCGCCATCCTTATTCTTGACGAGGCCACTTCCAGCCTCGATTCGGAATCCGAGGCCCTCATCCAGGAAGGTCTGGCGTACCTGATGCGCGGCCGCACCACCTTCGTCATCGCACACCGGCTATCGACCATCCGGCGCGCCGACCAGATTCTGGTGGTGGAAGGCGGGCGCATCGTGGAGCGCGGGCGGCACGAGTCGTTGTACGGGCTGCATGGCAGATACTACGACCTGTACACGCGCCAGCACGGCGTGCAGACCAACCTGTTCCTCTCGCCGGGAGAAGGCGAGCAGCCCGTGGAGGACAGCGCGGCTGCGGCTGCCCAACCCGCCGCGGGCAATCCGCTGTCGAATGCGGTTCGCCTGATACGAGGCTGAGCACAGCCTAGTTCGTAATTCCCACTTGGGTCATCATCCACGCGTATTCGAACGCCTGGTCCTTCAGGCGATCGTAGCGGCCGGACGCGCCGCCATGTCCCGCCGGCTGCATCCTGATCTTCAGCAGCAGCGGCGTGTGATCCGTCTTCAGCGTACGCAGACGCGCCACGTATTTGGCCGGCTCCCAGTACATCACCTGGCTATCGTTGAAACTGGTGGTGACGAGGATGGCCGGATAGCCCCGCTTTTCCAGGTTGTCGTAGGGGCTGTACGTCTTCATGTAGTCGTACGCTTCCTTCTCGTTGGGATTGCCCCACTCCAGATACTCGCCGACGGTCAGAGGCAGCGTAGCGTCCATCATGGTGTTCATCACATCCACGAACGGCACCGCGGCATGCACAGCGTGGAACAGGTCCGGTGCCATGTTGACCACTGCGCCCATCAGCAGCCCGCCGGCGCTGCCGCCTTCGATCACCAGGCGGTCCTTGGTGGTCCACTTCTCCGCCACCAGATATTCGCCGCAGTCGATGAAGTCCCAGAAGGTATTCTTCTTCTTCATCAGCATGCCGTCCTCGCGCCACTTCTCGCCCATTTCGTTGCCGCCGCGAATATGGGCGATGGCGTAAGCCATCCCGCGGTCGAGCAGGCTAAGGCGGTTGCTGCTGAAAGTGGCGGGGGTGCCGATGCCGTACGATCCGTAGCCATACAGGAACAGCGCGGCGTGGCCGTCGCGCACGAAGCCCTTGCGATAGACGATCGAGATGGGCACTTTCACGCCGTCGCGCGCGGTGGCCCACAGCCGCTCGGAGACGTATTGCGTGGGATCGTAGCCGCCCAGCACATCCTGGCGCTTCAGGAGCGCCGACTGGCCCGAGCGGACATCGTAATCAAAAACGCTGGGCGGAGTGATGAAGCTCTGATAGTTGTAGCGGTACGTCTTCGAATCGAACTCCGGCGTGCCTCCGGGCGACGCGGCGTAAACCGGTTCGGGGAAAGAAATAGGCGTCCACTTGGCGCTGTGGAAATCGTAGACACGCAGGTGATCCACGGCCTGCGACCGGGTGACCGCCACCGCGAAGTCCTTGAACAGGTCGAGATGCTCCAGCAATGCGTCGTCCTCTTGCGGGATGAATACTTTCCAGTTCCGGGGCGCCGGATCCGCTTCCGGGGCCGTCATGATGGCGAAGTTGCGGCCCGGCTTGTTGGTGCGGATGTAGAAAAGGTTCTCGCGGTGATCCACGTAGTAGCGGTGTTTCTTCTCGCGGGGCAGGAACACGGTGAAGCTGTCCTGCGGCCGGTCCGCGCGCAGCCATCGATACTCGTTGGTGTCCTTGCTTTCGATGGCCAGGAAAATGTATTTCTTATCGCGGGTTCTCTGCAGGCGAATATCGTACAGCTCGTCCTTCTCGTCGTAGATGGGGTCGAACTTGGCGGAGCCCAGCGCATGCCGCCACGCCTTGTCGGACCTTTTCGTGACCGCATCCTCGGTGGTGAGGAACAGCGTTTTATTGTCGGCGGCCCACACCACGGAGTCGACGCGCTCGAAGGTGTCCGGCAGCGTCTCGCCGGTGCGCAGATTCTTCACTTGCAGCCCGTACTGTCGAAAGCCGGTGAAATCCATGCTGTAAGCCAGCATGTTGTGATCGTCGCTGACCACGAACGCACCCAACCCGACGAATTTATGCGTCTTGGCCAGGTCGTTCGGATCGAGCAGGATTTCTTCCGGCGCCTCCATGCTGCCCTTGCGCCGGCATTGAATCGGATACTGCTGACCCTCGATTGTGCGCGAGTAGTAGAAGTAATCGCCGCGCCGCACGGGGACCGATAAATCGGTCTGCTTGATGCGGCCCAGCATCTCTTTGTAGAGGGCGTCCTGGAAAGGCGCGAGATCCGCGGTCATGGCCTGGGTGTAGGCGTTCTCCGCCTCCAGGTACTCGACCACCTTGGGGTTGGATTTCTCCCGCAGCCAGTAATAGTTGTCGACCACGGTCGCGCCGTGGCGCGCCTCCCGATGGTCGTTGGTGGGTGCGACCGGTGGGGTCGGCTCAGCGCCGGCCAAAAGGCCGGAGAGGATCAGCAAAGGAAGGGCGAGTTGCACGATGCCATGCAAGTTGGTAGGGCACATGCAGCCGATTATAACGTCTCACCGGATGAACGCGGATAAAACAAGCAACACCGTAGCCGGGAGCCGATGCACGATGCGGTATAGTCTTTTTCATGAGACTTGTGCCGGTGGTTCTCTTTTTGGTCTCGCTTTCTCTTCTGGCCCAGCCCAGGCCGGGGCGCAACGCTGCCCAGCCCGTCGACGAGGAGTACACCAAAAAGATCCGCGAGTACACTACCGAGTCCTTCTTCAATTCGCCGCTGACCGATTATCTGCCCGCATCCAAAACCGTGCCGACGCCCAAGGCGGTGCTGGGAGACGTGGCCGGCGCGCCTGGTATCCTGCCCTATTCCCGCGAAGTCTATCGCTACATGCGGATGCTCGAAGCCGCCAGCCCGCGGGTCAAGGTATTCAGCATCGGCAAGACGGAGGAGGGCCGCGAGATGATCGCGGTGGCCGTGGCCGATGAGCGGCTGATCGCGCATCTCGACGAGAACCGCGCGCGCCTGGCCAAGCTGGCCGATCCCCGGACGATTCACCTGGACGATGCCGCGGCCGAGGAACTCGTGGCCGCCTCCACGCCGATCTATTACATCACGGGCACCATCCACTCGCCCGAAACCGGCGCGCCCACCGCGCTCATGGAACTGGCCTACCGCCTGGCGGTGGACGACAGCGATTACATCAAGTTCATCCGCGAGCACACCATCACCCTGATCACGCCCATCGTGGAGGTGGACGGCCGCGACCGCATGGTGGACATCTACCGCTGGCACCTGGCGAATCCCGGCAAAGAGTGGCCCTCGCTCGTCTACTGGGGGCACTACGTGGGCCACGACAACAACCGCGACGCCATGGGGCTCACCCTGGCGCTGACGCGCAACGTGCTGCACACGTTCGTGGGATGGAAGGCGCAGGTGCTGCACGATCTCCACGAATCGGTGCCGTATCTGTACGACAACACG
>Ga0070731_10002246_pt1 | contig 18645 bp, 17 predicted proteins | sample Coa_R1_2_FD_66448 | JGI IMG/M metagenome (GOLD analysis project Ga0070731, IMG submission 66448) | Surface soil microbial communities from Centralia Pennsylvania, which are recovering from an underground coalmine fire - Coalmine... | ecosystem: Environmental > Terrestrial > Soil > Unclassified ... | reverse complement strand
TTTGCAAGTTTTTTTGAGTTCAGTAATTTATTGGTAAAAGATTCGCTGAGCAACGCTCTTCTCCCAAAAAGAATTGTTTTGTCTTTTACTTCCCTGATATATTCTTTAAAAAATGCCCTGTGTAAAATACAGTCGCCATCAATAATTACAATAATTTCTCCGCTTGAAACAGTTATTGCCTTATTCAGCATTTCATTTTTCCTGAAACCCCTGTCCTCTTTTTGATAAACATGCAATATTTTAAAAGAAAGGCTTTTTGAGATTTGCTCCAGAAACTTCTTTGTTTCAGGAAAATTGTCATCTTCTGCAATGATTACCTCAAAATTTTTGTACTCCTGACGTTCAAGAGCCATTAATATTAACTCTAAAAAATCAATTCTTTTGTAAAAGGAAATCACAAGAGAAATCTTCATAAAAAATATGGCTGATGACAGGTTTGGTGATCTCTTCAAGTATGGCTGCTTCAAAATTAGCAAAAGCTGATTGCATACCTAAAAATATATTATCAATTCAGGTGTTTTCCTTTTATTTTCATAATGTATTTTTGTTGTTGCAACTGACTTTAGATTGATTAAAATAAGTGCATGACGAATTTTATTCCCATATTCCCATTAAGTATTGTGGTATATCCCGGTGAAAGTTTGAACTTACACATTTTCGAACCTCGTTATAAGCAACTGATATCTGAGTGTAGGGCTGAGGGAAAACCGTTTGGCATTCCAACTGTAATTAACGATAAGGTAAGTGAAATGGGCACGTTAATGGAGATCAGCGAAATTGTAAATACAACCGACAACGGGGAGATGGATATCAAAACAAAAGGCATCAGCGTTTTCAGGATACTGGAAGTAATTAAAAAGGTGCCTGATAAACTGTATAGCGGTGCCATTGTAAATTACCCTGAAAATATAACGGATACCTATAACCGTGAGTTGATTCAAAAAGTTTTAAATACGTTGAGGCAGCTGCACAAATTGCTAAAGATTGAAAAAGATTTTAAAAAGCCGGACGAAGAAATAAATGCTTATGATATTGGTCATCACTCCGGGTTATCGCTTGAGGAAGAATATGCGCTCCTGTGTTTGTTAAGAGAAGACCAGCGCCAGGAATATTTAAAGCGACATTTGGCCAAAGTGTTGCCGGTGATTGCTGAAATGGAAACACTGAAAAAAAGAGTTAAGCTCAACGGGCATTTTAAAAATTTGTCATCATTCGATTTTGAAAAGTAAGCTATGTCAATAACAGTATGTTTCGATTTTGGCAATACACGTTTAAAATGTGCGGTTTTTTCTGATGGCAGATTCATTGAAGAAATTTTACTGGAAAATGACAATGAACAAACCATTCACGCTATCGTTGAAAAATACAAGCCGGATAAATCCATTTTATCTTCTGTGATAGATCACAACCCGGCCATGGAAGATATCTTACAGGGCGCAACGCATTTTCATAAATTAAATCATCTTTCTAAAATCCCCGTAACTACTCCCGTTGGTAAACCTGAAACCATTGGCGCTGACAGGCTTGCTTTGGTTGTTGCTGCAGTAAATATTTTCCCTGGAAAAAATAATCTTGTTGTCGGATTGGGCAGCGCGATCACCTATAATTTCGTAAACAAAAAAAACGAATTTTTAGGTGGAGGGATATCACCGGGCATGGAAATGCGTTTTAAAGCTTTACATGTTTTCACTGCAAAGCTTCCGCTTGTTCAGCCTGAATGGAATTTTCCCCTGGTTGGATACGACACCAAAACAAATATTCTCAGCGGCGTTATCCTCGGTATGGCAAAAGAAATTGACGGAACCATTGATGCCTATAGAGAGAAATACAGCAATTTTAACGTGCTTTTAAGCGGTGGTGACATTCATTATTTCGCCGACCGATTGAAAAATAAGATATTCGCCGACCCTTATCTGATTTATAAAGGGCTTTATGCCATCAGCGAATTCAATCAATAATTCATTGCAGATCAAACAACAATACCGTCTCCTTTTTTTATCCTTTTTCGCATTGATATGGGTGGCATGCGAAAATAACATCAAAAACATTCCTGCGCTGCGCAAAAAACAAATTGGGGTTGAAATAGGTAAGGACATTGAAAGTTATTACAGCGTTGGAGCTAAGGTGAAAGCAAAATTAACCTCTCCATACATGGTACGCTATTTAACCGACTCGCCTTATGTCGAATTCCCAAAAACAATGCATGTTGATTTTTATAACGACACCATGCGCATTCAAACCAGAATGGATGCGAAATACGGAAAGTATTATCAGTACGACGACAGGGTCTTTTTGCGTGATAGCGTAATCGTAAAAAATTCAATTACCGGCGACACGTTAAAAACAAATGAATTATGGTGGGATAAAAAAAAGCAACTCCTTTACAACGATAAGCCTTCCTATATTTTTAAAAAAGACGGAACACAATTATTTGCAAAAGATGGATTGGAAGCGGCACAGGATTTAAGCTCCTATTCATTCAAAAATGTTTCCGGCCCTGTTTCTGTCCCCGCAAACGGATTGCCGAAATAGGGAATGGCCAATGGTGAGTGAAATGTGATTGGGATTTTTATTACCTGTCGAGAATTCTCAAGAATTCATTGGTCAAGGGGCTTATTATCTTTCCAATGCCACAAGTGAAGGCATGCATAAGTTCTGTAAGGGCTCCATTTTTTAGAAAGCTTCAGTAATTTTTCGCGGAATTCTTTTTTGTTGCTGTTATCCAACTTATATAGGTTGATCATTGCATTTTGGATGCCCAGGTCATCAACGGCAAAAACGTCTTCTCTTCCCAAAGTAAACATCAGCAACATTTCCGCGGTCCATCTCCCGACTCCTTTAATTTCGGTGAGGTAAGTCATCACCTCATCGTTGGTGAGTCCATTTAAATGTTTGTAATCCATTCCTTTTTCAATTGCGAACCTGGCAACATTGTGCACGTATCCGGATTTAGCCCGGGATAAACCAATGGCGCGCAATTTCTCAGGTCCAATTGCCAGTATTTGCTCGGGAGTCGGTGTTTTTGTATCGAAAAGTGCCAGAAACCGTTTGTGAATGGTGTGAGCCACTTTTGTGGAGAGTTGCTGGCTCATGATCGAACTGCATAAATGCAGATGAATGTGTTTTCTTTTTTTTAGTGTGAACGGCTCGCGGCCCTCAATTAACTTCTTGAATTTTTTATCCTTTGCAAGATGAGAAATGTATTCCATATATTTTACCCCTGCTTTTTCAATTTTAATTTTTTGGAGCCGGCATTCCGCCAACCCGCGATTTGTTGATTTCGTTTGTTCCGGAAAAGAAGACAAATGATTCAACCTGGTCCGGCTGCAATCCTATCCGGCACTGTTGGGCAATATCGGCATGCAATGGTAGTAAAAATAGATTTTAAATTTGTGATGATGAAACGGGAACTTATCATAACTCAAGACGGATCTCACTCTATAGCTATTGACCAAACCAACATCACCTATCATTCCAGATATGGAGCAATCCGGGAATCCACCCACATATATATAGAATCGGGATTAAAAAAATTATTGCATCAAAAACCCTGTATCAATATTTTTGAAATGGGTTTTGGTTCAGGATTGAATGCACTTTTGACCTTGATCAGCACAGTAGAACATAACCAGGAAGTTTATTATGAAACAATTGATGAGTCTTATTTGGAGAATCAATTTTTCGAAAAGTTGAATTATTGCCGGGAATTAAAGAAACCAGGGCTGCAATCAGCTTTTATTCAATTACATCTTTGCGAATCGGAAAAAGAAGTGGCTGTAAATTCTTTTTTTCGATTTAAAAAAAGTCAGGGTTCATTCCAGCATTATATTTTTAATAAATCATTCGACATTATTTTTTATGATGCATTTGCTCCGGCAGCGCAACCGGAGTTATGGACTGGATATATATTTATGAAATTATTTGAGGCACTTAATGCAGGTGGCGTGCTGGTAACCTATTGCAGCAAAGGCTGTGTGCAGCGCGCCATGAAAGTTGCGGGTTTTGTTGTTGAAAAATTACCCGGGCCCCCGCATAAAAGAGAAATACTGCGGGCCATAAAGGTATGATTGGCATTTATTCAATAAAAAAAAAGAAAGATAAAGGAATGAGAAAGATCCACTGATAAAAGATAAAATTTTGCACCCCCCTGGAATGCATGGCAGCGCACCAGGCTCAATAAAAAAAGCTACTGCAACAGGACCCTGTCAATTTTATGAATCACTCCATTTCGTGCCATAATATTTGGCGCATACAAATTTGCGGCTACTGAATCTGCGGCACCTTCCACCTGGTAAGAAAGCCCCAAAGTAACTTTTATTGCACTGTCAGGAAGTGTGGATATTGTCACCTGTCTTGTCGTATCGTCTGTCGTAAGAAGAGGATTGGCTAATGCAATATTCATGTCAGAGGTAAAGTAACGTCCGGCAATAATATGGTAGGATAAGAAATTAGCCAGGGTATTTGGATTTACCGTGTCAACTGATGGGTAACCAGCATTTCTGAATGCATTGTTATTGGGTACAAAAACCGTGTAAATATTTCCGTTTGTCAGGAGCGCCATTATATTATTGCCGGCAGAGGCTGTCAGGGCAACCGCTGAATCAAAAAAACTCAAGGCTGTATCTGCTTGGATCACCTGTAAAATTGTTCCGGCAGGCGGAAATAAAGGTTGTGCCAATACATCCAGATAACCATTTCGTGCTTTTACGTCTGTCGTGGGCACACTGATGCCGTTAACATAGAGTACGTTGTTCATATAGGTGACGAATACCGAATCGCCGCTAGCCATTTGCGTACTTACATTTTGTCCGGTGCCTCCGTTAATGAATGTGGTAGATAATCTCTCTTCGCCGGTAAGGATATGATATAGCAAAATGGTATCCAGCCTTCCTATGCTCATGGTATCAATAACCGTCGCGCCCAAACCATAATTGCCCATAATCTGATCGGTCACAACAAATACCGTAACCATCGAATCGGTATTCAGGACAGTATCCAGTCCCGTTCTTATTAAGGCAGCATTAAAAAGAGTAAGGTTGGTTCCGTTTTTAATCGTCTGCGCAACGGTGGGATCCGTCACTGGCGGCGTCGTGGTAGAATTTTTGACACAACTCAAAAAAATAATGACAGTGACAAACAATAGTACAACCACCCGTTTGTTCAAAATATTAGTATGCATACATTGGTTTTAACAGAGTTCAGCGGTGCCATGTTAAGGATTAGCGTCAAGGTGTCAAAAGCTGACCAATTACCTGTATAACGCCATTACGTGCCATAATATTGGAAGAAAGAATCACCGTAGGGCTGGTATTGCTGTTGCCTTTGACCGCAGGCACACTCCCGGAAATGAGACCATAGGTGATGCTATTATTCTCTAATAAGGTTTGCTGACTTTGACTGACCATAAAATCAGAGGTAAAAGCGCGCCTGGGTATAATGTGATACAACAGCACCTTGGCCAGCGTATCGGGATCTGCAGCGGTTACAGCAGCCGCAGTGGCATAACCAGCGCCGCGAAAAGCGTCATTGTCCGGCAAAAAAATCGTGTATATATTTCCGTTAGCCAGCACGGTACCTATATTTGTTTCTCCCGCACTTGTGCGGGCAACCGCTGCGGCAAAATAACTGAATGATGTATCGGCTTGTGCTATTTGCATGATGGTACCCGCGGGTGGCAGGACCAATCTGGCCACAGCGTCAATTAAGCCATTGCTGACAGATAAATCAAAAGATTCTATCTGTATACCATTTATGTACGCACCCGAACCGTTATTTGTTATAAAAACCGAATCACCGGAATTGGTTATTACCGGCGCGTTCGGACCTATGGGAAGTTGGCCGGAAAGAACAGCAGGATAAAGTGTATTATACAGGATTATTTTTTTTAAAAGGCTATCCGGCAAAGCATCAAATATTGCAGGAGTAATGCCTGACAATAAAAACGCTTCATCAGTGGCTACAAAAAAAGTAAACGGACCACCGTAAGTATACAAAGAATCCAACCCTGTCCGGGTAAGGGCAGTATCCAATAAAGTAGCATTGGAGGAGTTCGCAATCACACTTTTTAAGGTATTGGTATTGGTGCCGGTCGAGGGCACGTTGGATTTGACACAACCCGTAAAAAACAAGAGTGCGTACGCTGACAAACAAAAAAACACCATGATATTACCTGAAATTTTAGCCTTCATAATTTATTGTTTGATATACAATTTAGTTTTTAATTTGAGCCCTACGTCTACTACGAAAAAAACCGGTTTAGGTTGTGTATGGATTATTCAAAACTATAGCTCATTTTACCGTCTTTTTCATCTTTCATCAAAATACCGATCTGTTGTAACTGGTTGCGTATCTTATCAGAGGTCAGATAGTCCTTTTTCTTTCTTGCATCTTGTCTTATTTCTATCAACAGGTCGAGTACTCCCTGCAATTTTGAATGTTCCGAGGCATTATCATCCTGCAATCCCAATATCTTTTCAATATAATCGGTGAAATATTTTTTTACCAGGTTAAATGTTTCTGCGCTGATAGACGATAAATTAATATGACCATCTTTAATGGAATTGATTATGGGAACAATTTCAAATAAATTGGCAAGCACTTTTGCCGTATTAAAATCGTCATTCATAAATTCATCCAGCTCAGACAATAATTTGCTGATTTTATGATCAAGCTTGTCATCTGCACCAGGCGGATTGCCATCAGCCGGGTATTCTGTTTTCTGCAGATTCTGGTATGCTTCCCACAGTCTTTTCAAACCTTTTTCTGCAGCCTGCAATGCCTCATTGCCAAAATCGAGCGTGCTGCGATAATGCGTTTGCAAAATGAAAAATCTTATGGTCATGGGGGAATAGGCTTGCGATAATAAAGGATGATCGCCACTGAATAATTCGGTGAGGCGTATGACATTATTATAGCTCTTGCCCATCTTTTTTCCGTTAATGGTGATCATGTTATTGTGAATCCAATAACGCGCCGGAATTTTGTGATTGCAAATGGTGCTTTGTGCAATTTCACTTTCATGGTGTGGAAAAAGCAGGTCCATTCCGCCTCCGTGAATATCAAATTCTTCTCCCAAATATTTTGTGCTCATCGCGGAACATTCAATGTGCCACCCCGGAAAACCCTCACCCCATGGGCTTTCCCATCGCATAATGTGCTCGGGGGGAGCTGCTTTCCATAATGCAAAATCCTGGCGGTTATGTTTTTCTTCCTGGTTTTCGAGATCTCTTGTTGTTTCGAGCAAATCATCCAATATCCTTCCACTCAGTTTTCCGTATGGATATTTTTCTGCGTATTTTTTTACATCAAAGTATACGGATCCGTTTACGGCATAAGCATACCCGGCACGGATAATTTTCTTTATCATTTCTATTTGTTCAACAATGTGTCCCGTTGCTGTTGGTTCGATGCTGGGTTCAAGATTGTTGAACTTGCCCATTGCCCAATGAAAAAGGTTGGTATATTTTTGAACCAATTCCATGGGTTCTAATCTTTCTATGGTTGCTTTCTTGGCAATTTTATCTTCTGCTTCTCTGCCTTCTTCTTCAAAATGCCCTGCATCGGTAATATTGCGAACATAACGGACCTTATAGCCCAGATGCAGGAGGTAACGATAGATAACATCGAATGTAATAAATGGCCGCGCATGACCAAGATGACTTTCACCGCTTACTGTAGGTCCGCATACATACATGCCCACATACCCGGGAATAATTGATTTGAACAACTCCTTTTGCCTTGTATAAGAATTTAGAACCTGAAGTGACTGCATACCTGAAATTTAGTAAACGGAAAATGATTTTAGAAATTAACGGTGATTTTTTTGCGCAAAAATAAACTATCCCCGTTGAACAGAGCAGGTACTACAACAGCAGGTAAAAGATATTTGAGGGTGTCTTTTCATCAATGCAAGATAGAAAGAATTATTCGGTTTTGGAAGGCAATTGCAAATCGGCAATGACAGGGTGATGGTCCGAATAAGGAAGGTTGAATTTTTCAGATTGCAGAACAGTGAATTTCTTGTCCGCAAAAATATAATCTATCCTGAGTGTTGGAGAGATGTGGACATAAGAGCGCCCGACGCCAAATCCTTTCTTTATAAACGCATCCTGAAGGTCGCCACGAATGTGAAAGTAGGTATATGAATTCGGCACGTCGTTAAAATCTCCGCAAATGATTGCAGGAAAAGGGCTTTTGTCCAGTTGTTGGCGAACAATATCTGCCTGCCCCCCACGAAATCCATAGGCTCTTTTCAATTTTTTTACGATGGATTTTGACGCTTCTATGGTGCTGTCCTGTACATTTTTTATTATCTCCAGGTCCCTGAATTCCTTGTTGCTGAACAGTACCGATTGCAGATGCGTGGTAAAAACACGGACCGTTTTTCCATTCACATTCAAATCCACTCCGATCAGGCTTTCGGTGGCTTTTATATTGTCCTTTGTCTTATAATGAATCTGCAGAGAGTCTGTTATGGGGAACTTGGAAAATATGATTACGCCGGATTCATACATATCATCATAACGCCGATAATCATACGAAAAAAAGTAATACGGATAATTCAGTTCTTTTTGTATAAAAGGAATATTGGTTGCAAATTCTTTTGCGTTATGCGATTCAAAAAATTCCTGCAGGCATAAGACATCGCCGTTCTGCTCTTTTAAAAAATCAAGCATTTTAATTCTATGGTCACCGGGTTTGCGGCTGGTAAACTCATCAAAGCGACGAACGTTCCAGGTAATCACACGCAATGCGCTGTCAGCTTTTTGGTGGTTAAATGATGACAGCATGTTAAAAGCAAAAAATGCATGAATATTTTGCCATCCGATGATGAGTGTGATCAGCGAAAGTATAGCCCAGTGGCGCTTTGCAAAAAACAACCAGAATAATAAGAACAAGATCAGCAGCACCAATAACAGCGGAAAAATCAATCCAAGCAGAGAAATGAACCACCAGGTATTCGGGTGCAAAAAAGGATTGGTGCATGCCAGTAAAAAAAGGAAAACAACAATCACGTTAACAATAATAAAAATCCGGCGTGTAAGATTTCGCAATATAGCCATGGTAGGCTCGTAAGTTACAAATCTTCTTTATCAGCAGCGCGTTTTAAAATCTCTTTTTCTTCATCGGTTAAATAGCGGTAACCTTCCTGGTTTATTTTATCAAGAATATCGTCAATTCTTTTCTGAGTGACATTCGGGATTTTCTTGAAGGGCTGGGTTCCTGATACCTTATAAAAGAATTTTTCTTTTTCGGCTTTCGCATTTCTTTCTGAATCCGGGTTGAACAGATCCCTGAACCAGTCAAACAAACTATTCATCCATATGCTCCAATCGTTTCCTTTTCGCATTTGCTGAATAAAAAGAAAGCCAAAAAAACCTCCGCTGATATTGGCAATATAGGAGCCTGCATCACCATAAGCAATGCTGGAAAAATTGATCAGGATGTATACCGCTGTCAATATCCAAAGAGGAATGCCGCCATTGATCATGGGAAAAATGCGATAATCTGAAGCAAATATGGTCACTGCTATGGCAACAGCCATTACGGCCGGGTTTGCACCTGCCAGAAACGCGGTGGAAATTTGTCCGTTAAGCTTCGGGGCAACATGATATGCAAGCAGATACACTGCGGCACTAAAAAGACCGGCATAAACATATAGCGGTATGAGTTTGCGATTCCCTGCAAGATCCTGCAAAATATACCCAAATGCCCATAACCAAAACATGTTTGCTATAAAGCGGAAAACATGTTCATCGGTAAACATGAAAGTAAGCATGCTCCACGGCCGGCCAGCCAGGGTATGCAGGTCCGCCGGCATGGCAAACCAATTAAAAACGTTTTTATAAAATTCACCGGGATTGGGGGAAACTGAAAGATAAATGACGTAAATAAATTTGAGAATAACGAAAAGAACAGCATTAAAAATAACAAGCTGCATCAATGCGTTTCCATCTTGTGCGGCGTTCCTTTTGCGGTACTTATCCCTCATCACCTACGAAAGTTTTAATAAAATTACAAAACCAGTTGTAAAAAACGATATCATTTATCAATCGTTACTGATTATTTAACACCTGATCACCAAAAGAGTTTAGTAGAAATTGCTTCTGTTCGAACTCGATCTGTTCCAGATTATTACAAGAATCAAACCAACTATTGCGCCGCCAAGATGCGCCCAGTGTGCCACATTATCGCCCTGGCGTGGCGCAAAACTTCCAAACAGGTCAAGAAGCATGAAGCCCGGTATAACGTATTTTGCCTTAATGGGTATAGGTATGAACATTATGTACAATGAAGTATTTGGAAAAAGATAAACAAAGCCAGCCATCACACCCATGATTGCGCCCGATGCGCCAATGGCATAGCCGAAATCTTTCTGAAAAAACAATTGGACAAGTCCGGCCCCGATCCCGCAAATCATATAAAAAGTAAAAAACCTTTTGCTTCCCCAGACATTTTCAAGAATGTTACCAAACATCCATAACGCGAACATATTAAAAAGGATATGCGCAAAAGCTATTTGTCCGGCTCCGTCTATGGCTTCATGCATAAACATGTACGTAACCAATTGCCAAACTTTGAAATTTCCTGTGTCGAAACTCCACAAGCCTCCGTAAATTTCGAGGGGATAACCCTGTTTGGCAAATACTATTTGCGCAAGCCAAATCAATCCATTAATGATAAGCAGGTTTTTGATTACCGGTGTTAGCGTTTGATTCATATTTCTATATTAAAGTGCGCAAATTAATCTTAACAAATTAAAATCATCAGCCGTAATTCAAATAAGTGTGTTAATTTCTCAATTTCAGCTGAACCACATTCTCAATATGATGCGTATGCGGGAACATATCTACCGGCTGAACCTTGGAAACAACATATTTTTCATTCAGCAAATACAGATCCCTTGCCTGTGTAGCCGGATTGCAACTTACGTACACAACCTTTGATGCGCCCATTTCTAAAATTTTTTTTGTTAGTTTGTCATGCATGCCGGCGCGGGGCGGATCGGTAATGATGACATCCGGTTTGCCATGCTTGGTCAAAAACCCGTCATTACAAATATCAATCACGTCGCCGGAAAAAAAATGAGCGTGCGAAATATTATTCAATGCTGCATTCTCATTTGCATCATGTACTGCTTCTTCAATCAATTCTACCCCGATGATTTTCTTTGCCAGCTTACTTACAAAAATTCCAATACTGCCGGTTCCGCAATACAGATCATACACATTTTCATTGCCGGATAATTCCGCAAAATCTCTTGTAACCCGGTACAACCGTTCAGCCTGTCTGGAATTGGTTTGAAAAAATGATTTCGGTCCGATCTTAAAATAAAAATCTTCCAGGCGCTCTATTATAAATCCTTTTCCGCTATAAGTTTGAGGATGCAGGTCATTCAGGCTATCATTTCTTTTCGGATTGATCGTGTATAATAAAGTAGTTATGGCAGGAAATTGTTGCATCACATGATCAAGAAGCTGTTTTCTTTTTTCTTCATCGTCAAATCCCAAAATAATATTGACCATAATCTCTTCCGTGGTAGAAATTCTCACCTGCAGATTGCGTAACCAGCCTTGTTGAAGTTTGATGTCGTAAAAGGAACCGTCATGGCCAATAGCCCAGTCTTTTATGGCTTTTCGCAAACCGTTTGTCGGTTCCTGCTGCAGATAACAGGTATCGATATCAATAATTTTATCAAAAATTCCCCTGGCATGAAATCCGGCCACATTTTGCATAGCGGATACTCCCTCATTGCCCAATTCTTCTTTCAGCAAGAAACGTTTATTGCAGAAAGTATATTCCATTTTGTTTCGGTAAAACCTGGTTGCTGCACTGCCGATAATCGGTAGTAATTCAGGGATGGCTATTTTTCCAATCCTTTTTAATTGCTCTTCCACCTGTTTTTGTTTATAGGCGAGTTGATTTTCATAAGGAAGCATTTGCCATTGGCATCCTCCGCAAACGCCAAAATGAGAACAAAAAGGACTTACTCTCTGATCAGAAAACCGGTGAAACTGCGCTGCAAAACCCTCCGCCCAGTCTTTTTTATTTTTAGTTAGTTTTATGTCAGCCATATCTCCGGGAACAGCATTTTCAATAAAAACTACTTTGCCATTTACGTGCGCAAGCGATTTGCCCTCTGCGGCGTAATCTTCCACCAATACCTTTTCAAGAATTATATTTCCTTTTTTTCTTCTCACCGCGCAAAAGTAAACAGTCTGAACCGTGATTTGACGGATTTCTGGGATTACCGGGGCTTAGGGGAAATAGAATCATAATAATCATAATCAATCAGCGTTGTATCTTCTGAAAATCTCACTGTTCTATTATTGAATTAACTTCGCGATCAACACTTTAAAACCGGTTATGCGTTCAGGTAACATGTATCTTTTTGTATTCCTATTTCTTATTTCCGCTGCGGGTTTTGGACAGCAGGGTCATAATATTAAATTAACGTTAAAGCCGTACAAAAACAGCCTGATATACCTGGCTTATTACTACGGCAAGCTTAAGGCCGTTGCCGATTCAACCACGCTTGATGATAATAGCAAAGGGGCTTTTGTGGGCAAGGAAAAATTACCTGGCGGAATTTACCTGGTTGTTTCTCCAAAAAAGGAAATTTTGTTTGAAGTGCTTCTCGACAGCCAGCAGCACTTCTCCATCAGTGCAGATACGTTGGATATTGTACATAGCCTGACTTTCACCGGGTCACCGGATAATAGAACCTTCCAGGATTATACGGGGCTGGCTTCAAAAAATGGTAAAGCAATTGCGGACCTGCAAAAAGACTATGCCGCTTCAAAAACCAAACAGGATTCAACGACGACCATTGACCAAATAAAAAAACTGAACCAGGAGGTTCAGGATTATCGTGATGACATCGAAAAAAAATATCCCAATTCTTTATTGGCAACGATATTTATTACCATGAAGGAGCCCCCCATTCCGCCCGCGGATAAGCAACCCGGCGGGAAATACGACACGGCATTTGCGTACCGCTACTTTAAATCGCATTATTGGGACGGGGTTACATTCACCGATGACAGAATTGTGAGAACACCGATTTTTGAACCCAAGCTTGAAAAATATTTCAGAGACCTGGTTCCTCATATTGCTGATTCGATAAATAAAGAAGTTGACTGGATGCTTTTATATTCGCGTACAAGCAAAGAATTATTTAAATATTTGCTTGTTCATTTTGTCCAGAAATATGTTAACCCGGAATATATGGGTGAAGATGCCGTGTTTGTTCACTTGTTCAATAAATTTATCAATACCGGGCAGGCAGAATTTTTTACAGAAAAATACCGCAAATTCCTTAACGACCGCGCTTACAGCATGATGGCCAATTTAATTGGTGACCCTGCTGCAAACCTCGAAATGGTGGATTCCTTGAATAAACCAACTCCGTTGTATGGAGTGAAGGCAAATTTTATTGTTGTTTGTTTTTGGGATCCGACCTGCAGTCATTGCAAAGAAGAAGTTCCAAAACTTGATTCAATTTATAATGCAAAATGGAAGTCCGAGGGCGTGAAGATGTATGGCGTGATGGTGGATGGTGGAAAAGCCAACTGGGAAAGATTTATACAGGAACATCATTTGGAATGGATAAACGTATATGAAACCAAAGAGCAGCATGATGCCATTGAAGCGGCTGGAAAACCCGGATACAAACAATTGTATGATGTTTACCAGACACCCACTTTATTTTTACTGGATAAGGATAAACGCATCGTTGCCAAACAGCTTAGTTACCTCCAGTTTGATAAACTCATTACCCTGAAACTTAACAAAACCAAATCCAATTGATATGAGAAAGATGGTATTTTTCTTTTCGGTCATTACGCTTTTTATCGCCTCGGGCCTTGATGCTCAAACACTTTTCACCTATGGCAAAAATAGCGTAAGCAAGCAGGAGTTCTTAAAAGCTTTCAAAAAAAATAACAACGAAAAATCCAATTCCGAAAAATCTTATCGCAATTACCTTGAATTATACATTCGTTTCAAGCTGAAAGTGCAGGCGGCTTATGACATGAAGCTTGATACGCTGAGGACCCAGCAGACAGAACTTCAAAATTTCCGCAACCAGGTTGCCGACAGTTATATCAACGACAATGCCAGCATGAACAAATTGGTTAATGAAGCTTTTGAGCGCAGCCAAAAAGATATTCATCTGGCCCACATTTTTATTGCAACGCCAAAAAATGCAACTCCCGCTGACACATTAAAAGCCTTTCAAAAAGCAAACACGGCTTACGCGGAATTAAAAAATGGAAAAAAATTTGGAGAAATCGCAGCCAAATACTCGGATGATACAACCGCAAAGCAAAATCATGGCGATATTGGTTATATCACTGTTTTTACCCTGCCCTATGATCTTGAGAATTTAGCATACACCACAGCGTCAGGAAAGTTTTCAAAAATTTTCCGAAGCCATGCAGGCTATCATATTTTTAAGAATTTAGGAGACAGGAAAGCGATCGGTAAAATAAGAACAGCCCAGATACTATTTGTGTTTCCGCCCAATGCATCCGATGCGGTTAAATCGGATATAAAACAAAGGGCCGATTCAGTGTATAATCTGTTAAAGAACGGCGCAAATTTTGGAGAGCTTGCAAAAAAATACAGCGGCGATAACTTATCTTATCAAACCAACGGTGAACTGGCAGAATTCGGAGTTGGCAAATATGAAAAGACTTTTGAGGATGCCGCTTTTGCATTAAAAAAAGATGGCGACATCACCGAACCCGTCCTCACCACATTGGGATACCACATCATCAAAAGATTAAGGGCAAATCCGCTCTCTGCTACAGCCAACAAACCGACCATGGATGGATTAAAACAGTTGGTGCTGGCTGATCCGCGCGTTAACGTTTCAAAAAAAATATTGCTGCAGAAAATTCTTGCGGAGACAAATCTAAAACGTGCTGCTGTTGATGAAAATAGTTTGTGGATAATAACCGACAGCGCTTTGCGTAATAAAACAATCCAATCCCTCAATGGCATTGATAATAAAACCCTTCTGTTTTCTTTTCCTAAAAAAAATATTCTTGTTGCAGATTGGCTTGGTTATGTTAAGACAGCAAGAAACATTCCGGCGATCAGCAGTGGTAAAACATATAAAGAAGTTTACGAGCAATATTTGGAAACCACCGTTTTTGAATACTACCGCAACCACCTGGAAGATTTCAATAAAGATTTTGCCTTTCAACTCAATGAATTCAAGGAGGGAAATATGTTGTTTGAAATTATGCAGCGCAAAATTTGGAACCTTGCATCATTGGATAGCATTGGACTAAAAAATTATTTTGAAGCCAATAAAAATAAATACTGGTGGGATGCAAGTGCAGACGCCGTGGTCTTTACTTGTAATAACGAAACCGCCGCCAGCCGTGTTAAAAATAAATTGCAAAATAATATTGACGGGTGGAAAAAATTACTAGACGCTTCTGATGGTTCCACACAAGCTGATTCAGGAAGATTTTTATTAACGCAATTGCCAATACCCGAACAAAAAGGTTTTAACGAAAAACAGTTTACTTCTTTTGTAGTCAATCAACCTGACAACACCGTTACGTTTGCGTACATTATTAAAGTTTATAGTGAACGCTCCCCCAGAAATTTTTCTGAGGCGAGGGGTCTGGCGACAAACGATTATCAAAATTATCTGGAAGACAGATGGGTTGAAGAATTGAAAAATAAATATACCGTAAATATCGAGGAGGCTGTTTTTAAAAGTTTGAAATAAAAATTCGGTTCCGGGTTCAAAACATGGCGGTCGATGATTGAAATCTTTCACCTGATGACTTCCGACTCCCTTAGGGGGGCACTAAACAATTTCTTTGGCAATATTGTAAATAACCTTTGGTTTTCCCAGCGTGTAATAATGTAAAACCGGCACGCCTGCCTTTTTTAATTCTTTGCTTTGATTAGTCAGCCATTCGGTTCCGACTTTTTCAACTTCTTCATCATTTTTACATTTAATGATCTCATCGGAGAGATCGGCGGGAATATCCACATGAAAAACCTTTGGCAAAATAGTCAATTGCTTTTTGCTGGTGATTGGTTTTAATCCCGGAATAATGGGTATGTCGATCCCGATGCATTTGCAGGCTTTTACAAAATCAAAATATTTCTGGTTATCAAAAAACATTTGGGTGGTGATGTATTCCGCACCCGCATCGACTTTTGTTTTAAGATAATTTAAATCGGTCGTCAGATTAGGTGCTTCAAAATGTTTTTCCGGATAGCCGGCAACCCCGATACAAAAATTTGTTTTGCCCCCATTCTTTATATCTTCTTCCATGTAGATTCCATTGTTCATGTTCACCACCTGCTTCAATAGATCAATTGCATAATGATGCCCATCAATTTCAGGTTCGAAAGACGATTCATTTTTTGCAGCATCGCCGCGCAGGACAAGTACGTTGTCGATACCTAAAAAATTCAGATCGATCAATGCATCTTCGGTTTCTCTTCTTGTAAATCCTCCGCATATCAAATGCGGCACGGCGTCAACGCGATAATGATTCATAATCGCGGCACAAATGGCTACCGTTCCGGGGCGTTTGCGAACCTCAACTTTTTCAAAAGTTCCGTCCGCTTTTTTCTTGAACATGGTTTCGCTGCGGTGGTAGGTGACATTGATAAAAGAAGGCTTGAATTCCATCAGCGGATCAAGATGATCATAAATGGAATTAATGGTTTTGCCTTTGAGAGGAGGCAAAATCTCAAAAGAAATGCCGGTTCCTTTAGATTGTTCTATGTGTTCTATAACTTTCATGGTGAATGCGGAGTATCAAGTGGCAAATGACGAGTAGGACGCCCCCTCGTTTTTATCCCGCCTACCTGCTCAGTCTGCAAACATAATTCAATAGCCCAAGAACGCAAATAGCTGTTAAAGTATTTTTCCAAAATGCCATTTAAAATTCTTCCGGTATTTTTGCGCAAATTATTTTAATTGAGCCTTACCATACAAACAGACAGTCTTGTAAAGAAATACAGCGACCGGACGGTGGTTAACCATGTTTCTGTAAACCTTAAGCAAGGCGAAATTGTTGGACTGCTTGGACCAAACGGTGCGGGGAAAACGACCACTTTTTATATGGTCGTCGGTCTGATAAAACCTGATGAAGGCAATGTTTTCTTGGATGAAAAAAGCATTACCAATTTGCCGATGTATAAAAGAGCGCAAATGGGAATCGCTTACCTGCCTCAGGAAGCATCTGTTTTCAGGAAACTAAGCGTGGAAGACAATGTGAAAGCAATTTTGGAAATGACGAAGCTTACGAAAAGTGAACAGAAGGATAAACTCGAGTCGTTGCTGGATGAATTTGGGTTGAATCGTGTAAGAAAAAATAACGGCGATTCTTTGAGCGGGGGCGAACGACGCAGAACCGAGATTGCACGGGCGCTTGCCGTTGATCCGAAATTTATTTTGCTCGACGAGCCTTTTGCGGGCGTTGATCCGATCGCCGTGGAAGATATTCAAACCATTGTAGCAAAATTAAAATACAAAAACATCGGCATCTTGATCACTGACCACAATGTAAACGAAACCCTTTCCATTTGCGATCGCGCATATCTATTGATAGAAGGAAAGATTTTTAAACATGGAACGGCTGAAGAATTAGCCAGCGATGAACAGGTTCGCCGTTTATATCTGGGGAAAAATTTTGAACTCAAACGCAAAGATTATCTTCATGAAGAAGCAAGAAATGAAAGTGTATCAAACGCAGAATAAAATCTGTTCTCCCATGAACTTCGGGTTTTTTATTTGGATGCCGGAGCCAGTCTCTGAATGAACCATCACGGACATCCGTTCATGGCTCTTACCGCTTCCACGCCGGGTCCTGTAAGTGCAACCTGGTTGTCTGCTGCTGATTTTTTATTTTAACCTGAAATACATATCCCGATTTCCGCCTCTTTGATAACATTGATTTTTCAGCCTTTTAATCCATGTGGTTTTCATCTCAACTAAAGCGACATTTCATTTCCGCATACGCTGACATATTGTCAAATGAATTGACCGCCCCAGCAACACTGCGACGAAAACCTGCGCATGCGGGGACCTAATCCTGTTCCGGTAATTTTGGTTCAAATTCATAATTATTGAATTGTTAGTTTGCCGATTTCTCTTCTTTATGTGCCGATGATTCCTTACTTTGCTCTGGATGAAATTGTTGAGTCCCGCAATATCACGTCTGGCCAGGTTAAGGCATTGGCAAATTGAACAATGGCTGCAAAACCCCGTCGCCGTGCAGCGCGAGGTCTTGCAGGATCTTGTCACCAGCGCGCAATACACAGAGTTCGGGCGCAAATACAATTTCTCAAAGATTTTTTCTATCCGGGAATTTAAAAAGGCGGTTCCGATACAGGAGTACGATGATATAAAGCCCTACATCCAGCGGATCATGAACGGCGAGCAAAATCTATTGTGGAATACGCCTGTGAACTGGTTTGCAAAAAGCAGCGGCACAACAAGCGACAAAAGCAAATTTATCCCCGTGAGCGATGAAAGTCTGGAAGATTGTCATTACAAAGGCGCAAAAGATGTGCTGACGATGTATTATAATTTCAATCCTGATTCTGATCTTTTAACCGGCAAAGGTCTGGTGATTGGCGGAAGTCATAATATTATTCAGC
>Ga0070731_10002243_pt1 | contig 18664 bp, 14 predicted proteins | sample Coa_R1_2_FD_66448 | JGI IMG/M metagenome (GOLD analysis project Ga0070731, IMG submission 66448) | Surface soil microbial communities from Centralia Pennsylvania, which are recovering from an underground coalmine fire - Coalmine... | ecosystem: Environmental > Terrestrial > Soil > Unclassified ... | reverse complement strand
CTTGCGAAATAGGCCGCGTCAGCGGATCTTCAGCGGACGCCCCTCGCTCATCCACTGCTGCATCCCGCCGACGTTCTGAACATGGGTGTACCCCTGGGCCCGAAGCAGCCCCAACGCCGCGCCGGACCGGCGGCCCGTTGCGCAGATCGTCACGATCGGCGTCGACTTGTCGGCGGGAAGTCCGGGCACCGGCCCCGCCTGCAGAGCCTGGAGAGGGAGATTCACGGCCTCCTCGATGTGTCCGCCCTCGTACTCCCCGGGCGTCCGCACGTCGAACAGGAGACCGCCCTTCCGGATGAGGGCCATCGCCTCGTCGCCGCTGATGCTGTCCGGCACCGAGGAGGCCGCGGGCGCGGCGGCCGGCACTCCCGCCGGGGCGGGGAAGAGCTCGGGCAGATGTTTCCGGAAGGAGGCCGTGTATTTGAAGGCGTTGTCCGGGAAGATGACCACGCAGATCGCCCCCGGCTCGTCCGGGACCTGCTTGAACGCCCCCGCCAGCGCCATGCCGGAACTCGGTCCGGCGATGATGCTCTCTTCCTGGTTCAGCCGCTTGCAGAGCTGGTACGCCTCCTGGTTGCCGATTTCCGTGATCCCGTCATATTCCTTGGGCAGGAAGAAGTCGGTCAGCTTGAGGGCCCGGAGGCTGCGGACGCCCGGGATGTCGTGACCCTCGCTTGGATAAGCCCCATACACCTTCACCTTGGGATTCTTCGACTTCAGAAAGCGGCCCGTTCCGGTGATCGTTCCGCAGGTGCCCAGGCCGGCCACGAAGTGAGTGATCTTCCCTTCCGTCTGGCGCCAGATCTCCGGACCCGTGGTCCGAAAGTGCGCATCGGGGTTGGCGGGATTTTTGTACTGGTTGAGTTGGTGCCAGCCGGGCCGCGATCCCAGCTCCGTCGCCTTCTGCATCGCCCCCTCGGGGGCCCCCGGCATCGGGCATAGATCGTCGGACAGCTCGACCAGCTTCGCGCCGAAGACCCGAAGCGCGGCCCGCTTCTCCTCGGGAATGGCCAACGACAGCGTCGCGGTGAAGCTGAGCCGCTTGGCATTGGAGAGCATCGCCAGGCCCATGCCCGTGTTGCCGGACGTCGGCTCGACGAGGTTTTCGAGCTTGAGGCCTCGTTCCTGCGCGTCGCGAATCAGGTTGGCGGCGACGCGGTCCTTCACCGCGCCGAACGGGTTGTACCACTCCAGCTTGGCGTAGACCTTCGTGTGCTTGAAGGGGCTTACCCGGTTCAACCGCACGATGGGCGTCGGATTTTCCACGCTGGACAGCATGTCGAGCGTCGAGTCGAAGACCCGCAACGAATAGTCGGTCATCAGAGGGCTCCTTAGCGTCGATTTCCATTATCCTGGCCTCCCCCTCTTCGCGCAAGAGACGGAGGCGATGGCATAACGTGCCTGGGGAAAAGGGCATTCCGGGCGTCTCAATTCTGCTTCCCGGCCCGGAAGGAGGGTTGGGACCGAGGCTCAGACCGTCGCCTTCGACCGCTTGGGCGTGTAGCCCTCCAGTTCGCGCAGCGTCTTGAACTGCGCGGGGCCCGTCGAGATCTCGACATCCTCGGAGGTGAACTCCTCGGGATGCTGGTAGCCGCACGCGTGGGTGAGCGCCATCAGCTCGTTCTGGAACGACTTCAGGTAGCGGGCGAAGCGCTGGGCCTGATGTTCGGGAATCAGGCCTTCCTGCAGCCGCGGCTCATGGGTCGCCACCCCCGTCGGACAGTGGCCGGTGTGGCATTTCTGCGCCTGGATGCAGCCGATCGACAGCATCGACTCGCGCGCGATGTTGATGAGATCGGCGCCGAGGCAGATCGCGACGATGGCGCGGTCGGGAAAACCGAGCTTCGCGGAGGCGATCCACGCGACCCGGTCCGCCATGTCCTCCTTCAGGAACGAACGATAGACCCTCGGGAAGCCCACGCGGAACGGAAGGGAGACGTGGTCCGTGAAGACCATCGGGGCCGCGCCGGTCCCGCCTTCCCCGCCGTCGATGGTGATCCAATCCGGCCCCTGCCCCGACGCTTTCATCGCCTGGGCCAGCTCCGTCCAGAAGGCGGTCCCGCCGACCGCCGACTTGATTCCGACGGGAAAGCCGGTCTCCTTGGCGATCGCCTCCACAAAGCGGATCAGACTGCCCACGTCCGAGAACGCCCGGTGGCTGTTGGGGCTGATGCAGTCCTGGCCTGCCCGGACGCCCCGAATGGTCGCGATCTCCTCGGTGACCTTGTGACCCGGGAGCACGCCGCCCTTGCCGGGCTTGGCGCCCTGGGACAGCTTGATCTCGATCCCCCGCACGCCCGGCGCCCCGGCCAGGGTGTTCTGGAGCTGCGTCATCGAGAAGCCGCCTTCCAGGTCCCGACAGCCGAAATAGCCCGTTCCGATCTGGTAGATGAGATCGGCCCCGTGCTTGTGGTGCGGGGAGATGCCGCCCTCTCCGGTGTTGTGGTAGCAGTGCGCCAGCTTCGCGCCCCGGTTGAGGGCCTCGACCGCGTGCGACCCCAGGGCGCCGAAACTCATCGCGGAGATGTTGACGATCGACGACGGCTTCCACGCCTTGGGCCGGCCGTGCTGTTCCCCCAGCGTCTTGGCAGAGGAAAGATCCTGCATGTCGTCGTGCGCGGCGCCGGTAAAGCCCACTTCTCCGTAGGGGAAGACCGAATGCTTGATGATCGGATATCCGATCGCCAGGATCTGGTCGTCGGTCCCGAATCCGAAGTAGTTGTTCTCGCCGTCGGCCGAGCGGTAGATCCAGTCCCGCTCGTCGCGGTTGAAGGGCAGTTCTTCATTGTTGTCGGCGATGATGTACTGGCGCAGCTTCGGACCCATCTCGATGAACATCGCCCGGACGCGGCCAAAAACCGGGAAATTGCGGAGGATGTTGTCCTTGGACACGTAGCGGTCATGCACCCACAGGGCGATGAACGACGCGACCAGGAGGCCGGCGAGGACGAGCGCCAGGATGCCCACGACCGCAAGGAAGGTCATGCGTCTGAATCATACTCGGGCCAGGCCTTCCTGTCTTGTGCCATGATGGGCACGGGGGAGCGTCCCCCAGGCCTGGGGGCCGGACCCCCGATCCCCGATCGGCGGGCCTTGCCGCCGGCCGCTCGTGCGGCGCCGAGGGGCCGCCGTCAGCGCCCGAGGTCCTTCTCGCCCGTCGTCTCGACGACCTCGAAATCGCCGCCGTGCAGCGTTCGCAGATCGTCCAGCCCCTGGAGGCGGGAGTCCGGCGGAATGGAGATCAGCCAGTCCATTCCGTTGTCGGCGACGAACATGCCATACTTCTTCAGCGCCAGCGCGATCGCCTTGGGGTGTTTCGCGAAGGAGCTCACGTCGACCGAGGCCTTCAGGCGGAATCGCTGGCCCATCGCCGGCGCCTCCGAGGCCCGAGTGTGCCCCGCCTGGTGCGTCGCGGGATACAGGAATTCCTTCCGCGAGCGCCGCACCGTGAACCGGAGCGCGTGGGTCACCTCCCCCCGCTCGCACTCGTCGTAGCGCGGCAGCGACGGGAAGATGGGAAGGCCCGCCGCATCGGACGATGTCCATCCCCGCGGCCGAAGGGCGTTGGACTTCAGGTCAAAGGTCGCCTCGCAGGCCGCCTGCCAGCCGCCGGCCTTCCGGTAGCCCTGATAGAATTCGTAGAGCATGCCGTGATGGGGATCGACGACGAGGACATGCCGGTCTCCCTTGCCTTCCCGCTGCAGCGTCTCCAGGTCGGACTTGTCGAGCGGCCAGCCTTCGACGGGCGCCTCGTCCGGAAGGGGAAACGGCCCCTTGTCCGATTCGTCCCCATAGCTCTTGAAGGGCACGTCGACGGGCTTCTGGTCGGGGGGCACGAGGATGAATCCCATGTCGAGGTTGTAGCCGATGCGGCGTTTCGCTCCCACGCTGGCGACGATCCGATCCGAGTCCGGATGGACGGGCCGCCCGGAAATATCCTCGTTCCAGGGATTGTTCTTGGGCAGGACTCGAAGGGCCGACAGGATCGCGTCCGCCTCCGGCGTATTGAACATCACGGGCTTCGCCATCGCCGGCAGCGGCGGCAGGTCCTTCTCGGGCGGGCTCTCCTGCGCGGCCAGCCACCCGGTTCCCACCAGGATCAGCAGCAGCCTCATCCGGCCATCCTCACGAAAGGAGCGACGATGAACGGCCGCCGGACGGACGACGGGGGCGGAGCCGTCAGACCACTTCCGTCCGCTCGGCGATCCAGCGCCATTCCGACACCTTCGCCCAGGGGCGATAGAGTCCGGCGCTGATCAGGGTCAGGAACCAGCCGAGCACCCATCGTCCATAGTACCCTCCGAAGGTGCCGGTGAAGTGGGAGGATCGCTTCTGTCCAAAGCGGTCCGGGACCAACATGTTCCCGTCATCCCATTTGAACCACATCCAGGAGATCACCCCGAGCAGGAGGCCGCCGGTGGCGACCGCCAGGGGCAGCAGCAGGAGCGTCAGCAGGAACCGGACGATCACTTCCTCGCCCGTCCCCTGGAAGTCCAGGACGGCGGTCCCGCGCGCGGTGATGCGGAAACTCCGGTACAGGGACCGGCGGTAGCGGGCGTAGATCCACGGCAGGCCCAGGCCCGCGGTCAGGCCGAAGACGATCAGCGTGATCATCAGGTCCAGCAGGATCGTGCCCAGGGTCCACCGCGATTCCACCGGTTTTCCGAGCAGGAGCGTGCGGCTGAGGCGGTAGCGGCGGACGAGCGATCCGGCGAAGCCGGAGGCCACCCAGAGGACCGCCGTCGCCGCCCACAGCTGAATCCGGGTCGCTCCGGTCTTCGGCAGGACGAGATGGTCCTCGATCAGGCGGTTCACCGGGCCCAAGGGGGTCGCGGCGAGGGAGAGCAGCAGCGCTCCCACGAACGCCGCGAAGAGCGCCCCCCGGAGCGCCAGAAGGGGGACGAGCGGAACCGCCGAGCCCACGAACTGAACGCTCGCCGTGGGCGGCTCGGCCCCGCCGGCAACCGCGGCGGTAGCGGCCGTTCGGGCTCGGATCTTCGTGCTCTTGCCGCAGTCCCAGCACTGGGTTCCGACGACCAGCCACGCGTTGCAGCCCGTGCAATGGCCGAGTTGGGACTGGCATCCGGAGCAGCGGACCGCGGGCTCCGGGAGTCGCGTGCCGCAGGAAGGACAGTCCTTGAAGGCGATTTGGGTCGTCATGCTCCCTCCTCGCTCGCCCTGAACCATACTACCCGCTGGGAACCCCCGATCTGCGGGATTCGTGAGAGGAACTCCGGCGAGCTCCGTGCCCGGGATGGCCGGCGTCAAAAAAAAATCCCCCCGTTTCCGGGGGGATCTTTGGGGACTGGACTGGTCGACGTTCTTAGAGGGCCGCCCGCTTGGCGGTGTCGCCGAACTGAACGACCTTCACCTTCAGGCGGTCCATCATCGACAGGAAAAGGCTGTTGAGCGGCTGGCCCTGCATCTTCAGGAAGCGTCCGCCCGCGATCGTCCCGCCGCCCTTGCCCGCCAGCAGGATGGGCAGGTCGTCGTGATTGTGCCGATTGCCGTCCGACAGCGCGCCGCCGTAGACGATCATGGAATTGTCCAGGATGGTGCCCTTCTCCTCCTTGACCGCTTGGAGCTTCTCGAGGAAGCCGGCGAAGAGCTCGATGTAGTACTTGTCGATCTTCTTCACCTTTTCAAGCTTGTTCTTGTCGCCGGCGTGGTGGGACAGCGTGTGGTGACCTTCCGTGACGCCGATGGACGGGAAGGTGCGGTTGCTGCCCGAGTTCGCCAGCATGAAGGTCGCAACGCGCGTCGAGTCGGTCTGGAAGGCGGCGGCAAGGATGGCCGAGAGCACCTTGATGTGCTCGCCGTGGTCGGCGGGGGCGCCGTTGGGAAGCTCGATGTTCGGGGGCGGGTTGGCCGCCATCTTCTCGGCCCCCTGGATCTGCTTCTCGATCGCGCGGACGCCCTCGAGATATTCATCCAGCTTGCCCACATCGCTCGTCCCGAGGCGGGCGCGCAGACGCTTGGAGTCCTCGTTCACCATGTCGAGGATCGACCGGGTGTAGGAGGCCTCGCGGGCGACTTCGGCCTCCGAGGCGCGGGCTTTCGGATCGCCGAACAGGCGGATGAACAGGTTGCGCGGGCTGGTCTCCTTGGCGTTGGGCTGGCTCGGCGTGCGCCAGGAGATGTTCGAGGAATAGGCGCAGCTGTAGCCCGAGTCGCAGTTTCCCGACTGGGCGCCGCCGTCGGTCCCGATCTCCAGGGAAGGGAACCGCGTCTCGCCGCCGATCTGCTGCGCGATCAGCTGGTCGGCCGAGATGCCGACGTTGATGTCCTTTCCGTCCGTCTTCTTGGGATGCATGCCGGTCAGGTAGACCGCCCCGTCGCGGGCGTGGTCGCCGGCGCCGTCGCCCAGGCCTTCCGCGTTCTTCTGCTGGAGTCCGGTGATATGGCAGATCGAGCTGGCCAGCGTCTTGAGGGGCGCGAGCGTCTCGGGCAGGCCCGGCGTCTTGGGCGGCCGCCACGCTTCCATGTTCATGCCGACGGGGATGTAGAAGAAGGCGACCCGCACCGGCACCTTGGCCGCCGGAGCGGCGAGCAGCGTCCGCGGAAACATCGCCTCGAGGAACGGGAGGCCGATGGCGGCTCCCGTGCCGCGCAGCATCATCCGGCGGGAGATCTGCAGGTTGCGGCTCATTTCTTCACCCTGTCCTTCTGTCGGTACATAAACGGATAGCTCTTCACGATTTCGAGAATTAACGCCGAAAACTTGTAGTCTTTCTTCGTCACGGTGTCGGCGATGGACTTCACCACCGGCCCGTCAAAAGCCTCTACGCCCCGCCCCAGGGCGTAGGTGAGCAATTTCTCCGTAAACCCCTCCAGGAACTCCGACTTCTTCTCCTTGAGGATCTTCTTGAGCTCGATGGGGCCGTTGAACTTCTTCCCGTCGGGCAGCTCGGCGGCCGAATCCACCGGCTTTCCCTGGTCCTGGTCGCGCCAGGCGCCGATGGCGTCGTAGTTCTCGAACCCGAACCCGATCGGATCCATCCGCTTGTGGCAGGAGGCGCAATTGGGGTCCGCCCGGTGCTTTTCCATCCGCTGGCGCAGCGGGAGCCGCGCCGCCTCGGGATCGTCCTTCAGGTTCGCCGCGTCGGGGACCGGAGGAGGCGGGGGAGTCGCGAGGATCGTCTCGAGCACCCACTTCCCCCGCTTCACCAGGCTGGTGCGGTCGGGATCCGACGTGGCCGCCAGCACCGCCGCCATGGTCAGCACGCCGCCCCGGCGCGGATCCGTCAGCTTGATCTTCTGGAAGGTGCCGCTCCCGACGAGGCCGTAGAGGCGTGCGAGACGGTCGTTCACGAACGTGAAGTCCGAATCCAGGAAGGTGAGGACGTTCAGGTCCTCCTTCATCACCGCGTCGAAGTAGAGCACCGCCTCCTGGATCATGTCCTTCTTCATGGACGGATCCATGCCGGGGAAGCGCCCCGCATCGAAGCGCATGTCCTCCAGGCGGCGGATCTGAAGCCACTGGGGGGTGAAATTGTCCGCCAGCGCGAAGGCCTTCGGGTCCTTCAGCATGCGCAGCGTCTGGGCTTCGAGCTCCTTGTTATTGAGGAGCTTCCCGCTCCGGGCCGACTCGAGCAGCTCGTCGTCCGGCATGCTGCTCCACAGGAAATAGGACAGGCGGCCGGCGACCTCGAAGGGCGCCAGGGGATACGTGTCCACGAAGCCTTCCGCCTCGATGCGCAGCAGGAAGAAGGGGGAGATCAGCAGGCCCCGGATCGGCAGCTTCATCGCCTTCTCGAAATCGCCGCCTTCCATCTTTTCGCCGGCGTCGTAGAGCTTGAGCAGCCGCTCGATCTCGTCCGACTGGATCGTCCGGCGGAACGCGCGGGTTCCCAGCTTGGTCAGGCACTCCTTGGCGTAGTCGCGATTCGTCTTGGGCTTGGCCCCCGGCGCGGCGGGCGCCTCCGCCCCGCCGGGCTTGGAGACGAAGATCAGCTTGTCCTTCTCCTTGCCCACGACCGCCTGATCCGCAATCTTCCGCGCCGCCGCCACGTACTTCTCCAGCAGCAGCGGCGGCATCGACAGGACGTCGCCGATGTTGTCGAAGCCGTATCCCAGGTCGTCGTGGGGGAAATCGTTGAACGGGTTGTAGTCGACGCCCAGCAGGTCGCGGATGGTGTTGCGGTACTCGACCCGGTTGAGCCGGTGGGAGACCACCCGACCCGCGACCTTCGGAGCATTCGGATCGATCCGGTCGAGGGCCGTCTCGACGAAGCGGGAAATCGAGTCCCGCTCGTCCTGGGTGGGCTGGGGCTGGAAGTCCTCGGGAGGCATCTCCTTCACGAGGATCTTGGTGAGCACTTCCTTCCAGACCTTCCGGTTTTCGCGGATGGAGGATTCGGAGGAGAACTTGGTCAGGTTGAGGTCCGCTTTAGGCTTGAGCTGGGGTCCGTGGCACTTGTAGCAGAACTTTCCCAGGAGGGGCTGGATCTTGGTGGCGTAGGAGTCCTGGGAGGCGGGGGCCGCCTGAGGATGGAGCGGCGCCACACCGAACGCGCCGAAGATCAGCGCGACGAAGATGCCCGCCAATGGAGTCGAAATACGAGAGCCCACGATCCCCGCTCCAGTAAAAATGCTCGCCGTACTAAATAGTATGCAAGGCGGAAGGGGGAAGTTTCGGGATTCGGGGAAACTCGGGGCTCAGGATCCGGTGTGGCGGCCGTGGCCGGCCGGTGCCAGGATCTTGGCCAGGCCTTCCACGATCCGCTTGCGGGTGCTGGCGCTGACCATGATCTTCGCGTCGTGGATGCTGACCCAGCGGAGGGCGACGATTTCCCCGCGAGGGCCGCTCAGGCTGCCCTTGGCGCGAGTCTCGTAGATCCGGGCGACCGTCCCGTCCTCGCGGCGGTAGGTCCCGGTGAGGCGGCGGGGCACCGCGTCCAGGCCCGTCTCCTCCAGGACTTCGCGGATGAGCGCGTCGGCGGGAGTCTCTCCGGGCTCGAGCCGGCCTCCGGGCAGCTGCCAGTTCTCCTTGGCGCGCGCCTTCACGAGGAGGATCTGCTCGTCCTGGAGGATGATGGCGAAGGCTGAATCCTGAATCCGCATCTTTTTTTCCCCCTCCACCGACCATTATGTCACACGGCGGAGCCTTCCGGCGGGGAAAATGCTCGAGCCGCCGGAATCGGAGCTCGAGCTTTGTAAAGGATTCATGGAGGGCCCGGCATCAGGATCAGCGTGCCGAAGTTGTTGAGGTCCGTCCGCGTCGTCGGCCCGCCCGACCACCAGTCCTCGTGGTGAAAGCTGCCGAAGTTCCCGCGACCCTGCTCCTTCCAGTCGAGATCGCCGACGGCGATGTTGAGGCCCAGCCGCGTCTCGCCCAGCGCGGGACTCCAGAAGACGCCCGGCTTCACCTCGAGGCAGGGATTCGGCCGGATCATCCACTCGATGACGTAGCCCTTTCCCGAGGGGAGCGGCTTCGCCACGGCGTTCATCGCCCCCGTCCGGATCCAGCGCTGGTAGGTGTCCCATGCCGCAGGGTCGGACCGCGGCTCGCCTTCGAGGAGCCCGCCCACCCCGACCCCGCCCAGCCGCGACTTGGTCAGATTGCACACCATCTGCCAGCTCGCGCCGTTGCCCGCGGCGCCGACGCCCGGGGGCTCCAGGCCGGTGGGCCGGGAGTTGATTAGGATCTCAATCTCGTCTCCGAACCAGGGGAAGCCCTCCCGGGTCAACTCGTGGGCCTTTGGATTCTCGTCGGGCAGCCAGCGGGGCGTGTCGATGCCGTAGAGCACGTCGTCGGTCACCCGGAACGCGAAGTACAGATTCTCGCCGTCGTGTTTGACCCAGCCCTCAAGCGCGAGATCGGCGTCGTCGGTCGTCGGCGTGAACGTGGACGTCCAGCCGCGTCCGCCGCGGAAATGGACGGCATCGTCCCATTCGCCCGGGGAGATCGTGCCGTCGAGGACCGGCGTCGTCCCCTTCCAGGCCCTCATCACGGGCTTTCCGCCGCGGCGGTCGTCCGTCCCCGCCGGCGATCCGCAGCCCGCGACAGCGGTCATCGCCATCAGGACCTGGAAGAGGCATTGACGCTTCATGCTTTAAAAAACAAAAGCCCCCGGCCGACCGGCCGGGGGCCTTTGAACTGGACTCTTTAGTACACGAAGAGCATCTCGCGGTACTTCGGCAGCGGCCAGAGCTGGTCGTCGACGAGCAGTTCCAGGGCATCCGCGGATTCGCGGACCTTGAGCATCGCGGGAACGACCTCGTCCCGATAATGCATCGCGTGCTTCAAGTGGTCGCCGCCATGGCTGTCGGCCTCAGCGCGCGTCTTGTCCAAGGCCTCGATCGCCTCCGCGAGGGAGGCCGTCAGCTCCGAGACGTCCTTCAGGCCCTTTTCCGCCGCGGCGGACGAAGCACCCTTGGAGGCGGCCTTCGTCGCGGTGACCGTCTCCGCCAGCTGCATCTGGTACTTGAGGGATGCCGGCAGGAGCTGCTGGCGGGCGATATTCGACGCCGTCAGCGCCTCGATATTGATGGTCTTGATGTAGTTCTCCAGCATGATCGTGTGACGGCTGGAGACCTCCTCCTCGCTCAGGACGCCGTAGGTCGAGAGGAGCTTGACGATCTCCTTGTCGTGCAACGACTGCACCGCGTCGACCGTGTTCTTCAGATTCGGCAGACCGCGCTTGGCGGCCTCCGTGTGCCATTCCTTGGTGTAGTTGTCGCCGTTCCAGACCACCTTCAGGTTGTCGGCGAGAACCTCCTTCACGACGATGTTGATCGCCGAGTGCAGGTCCTTGCCGCCCTTCATCTTCTTCTCCAGCTCGGTCGCGACGTGGTCGATCGACTCGGCGACCGCGACGTTCAGGTAGGAGTTCGGCCGGGCGATGGCCTGCGACGAGCCGACCGCGCGGAACTCAAACTTGTTGCCGGTAAAGGCGAACGGGGAGGTGCGGTTGCGGTCCGACGCGTCGCGCGGGAGCGTGGGGAGCATCGTCGCGCCGATGTCGAGCGTTCCTCCGACGCGGCTCTTGCCCTTGGCGCCCTTGACGATGCCGTCCACCACGTCCTGGAGCTTCTCGCCCAGGTAGACGCTGATGATGGCGGGAGGGGCCTCGTTCGCGCCGAGGCGATGGTCGTTGCCCGACTGCGCGATGCCGACCCGGAGGAGCTTGGACCACTTGTTGACCGCGCGCACGACGACCGCGAGGAACACGATGAACTGCGCGTTCTCCTCGGGGGTGTGGCCGGGCTCCAGGAGGTTCTCGCCCTTGTCGGTTGCCATGGACCAGTTGTTGTGCTTGCCCGAGCCGTTCACGCCGGCGAAGGGCTTCTCGTGGAAGAGAGCCTGCAGGCCGTGCTTGTTGGCGACCTGACGGAAGATCTCCATCACGACCATATTGTGGTCGGCGGCCACGTTTGCCGCCTCGAAGATGGGCGCCACCTCGAACTGCGCGGGCGCGACCTCGTTATGGCGCGTCTTGAGGGGAATGCCGAGCTTGTAGCACTCGGTCTCCACGTCGTTCATGAACGCGAGGATGCGGGGACGGATCGATCCGAAGTAGTGATCTTCCATCTCCTGACCCTTCGGGGGTTTGGCGCCGAAGAGTGTGCGGCCCGCCGCGATGAGGTCGGGGCGCTGCAGGTAAAAGTTCCGATCGATGAGGAAGTACTCCTGCTCGGGACCCATCGTCGAGTAGACGCGGCTGACCTCCTTGCCGAGGATTTTCAGGAGTCGGACCGCCTGCTTCGAGAGCGCGTCCGTGGCACGGAGCAGCGGCGTCTTCTCATCGAGGGCCTCGCCCTTCCAGCCGCAGAACGCGGTGGGGATGACGAGGGTCTTGCCGTTGATGGCCTCGAGGATGAACGCCGGGCTCGTGGGATCCCAGGCGGTATAGCCGCGCGCTTCGAACGTGGCGCGCAGGCCGCCCGAGGGGAAGCTCGACGCGTCGGGCTCTCCCTGAATGAGCAATTTACCCGGGAACTCGTTGATGGCCGTGCCGTCCGAGGTGTAGTTGATGAAGGAGTCGTGCTTCTCGGCGGTGATCCCGGTCATCGGCTGGAACTGGTGGGTGTAATGGGTCGCTCCCTTGGCGACCGCCCATTCCTTCATCGCGCTGGCGATCGCGTCGGCGTTCGTCGAATCGAGCTTCTCGCCCTTCTCGATCGTCTTCACGAGCGAGGCGAAGACGTTTTTCGGAAGCACCTTCCGCATCAGCGCCATATTGAAAACGTTCTCGCCATACAGTTCGCTGATCGACGTCTTCGTGGGATCGATCGCGGACTTCACCGGCTGCGTCGCAGCGATCGCCTTGATCGCCTCCTGACGCGCGTTACGGGCTACCATTAGCATAGTTCCTCCAAGTAACTAAAATCCCCCAGCTGGATCAGGCGACATGATACCGATAGAACCAAGCACTTCAAGCCAAAACCCCACCGCTCCAAGCTGCCATTATCCCGGGTGCATGAATCCGCCGACATGCGTTCCGCAGGACGCTACCGGGGTTCTCCCGTGGAGGAGAACCACCCATCTGCGGCTCGAGCAACGCAACTGGCGTGCCATGGAGAGTTGAGGCAGAACTAGCGGAGAAAGATACCGATGGGTAGGATTCCGCCGAAAACCTTACCTGCGGGAAGCGAGATCCCCCCTACGTCAGGATCGGTGATTCCTCCGATAGGCGGAGGGGGTCAGCCCCGCTTCCCGCTGGAACGCCGCGCTCAGGTACGCCGGCTGGTGGAACCCCAGGCGATCGCTGATCCGGGCCACCGGCAGGTCGGTCGTGGCCAGGAGGCTCTTCGCCTGCTCGAAGCGCAGCCGCTGGATTTCCTCCTTCGGCGTCCGCCCCAGGCGGCGGCGAAACCGGTGTTCCAGCGCCCGTCGCGACAGCGGCACTTCCCGAAGCACGTCCTCCACCGTGATCCCGTCGAAGGCATGACGCCGGATATGGTGGATCGCCTTCGCCACATCGGGGTCGTCGATCGCCAGGATATCCGACGACTGCCGCGCCGAGACGCCCAGCGGCGGCACCAGAAGCGGCTCCGACGGCGCCGCCCGTCCCGCCATCAGGCGCTCCAGGAGGGCCGCCGCCTCGTAGCCGACCTTCTCCGGATGGAAGGTGACGCTCGACAGCGGCGGATCGGAGAGTTCGCAGACTTCCGCGTCGTCATCCGCCCCGACGACCGCGAGCTCCTCGGGTACCGCCAGCCCCGCGCGGCGGCAGGCGTCCAGCGCCCGTAGCCCGTGAAGATCGTTCGCGGCGACCAGTCCGAGCGGGCGCGGCAGCGACACCAGCCAGCGCTTCAGCCGCTCCTGGGACAGCTCCCAGGGCCCGCCCGACGCGTGCACCGCGAACGTGGCCTTCGCCGCCCGCGCCACGTCCGCCGCCCCCGCCAACCGCAGTTCCGACCAGCGCTCGCGCCGGACTCCGTAATACGCGAGATGGCGGAACCCGCGGTCGGCCAGGTGGCGCGCCCCCATTCTCCCCACGGCCAGGTTGTCGTTCAGGATCATCGGCAGCCGGAGCCGGTCCTCTGCGCGGTCGTAGAGGCCCACGGTCGGCAGTCCCGATCGGGCGATCCGCGGATCGTCGCTGCGCGTGATGATGCCGTCGCCGTCCCACTCCCGGATCCACTTCGGCAGCGCCGCACCTAGCTCGCGCTGTTCGAGGAAGATCGACCACGGACCGTGCTCCCTCAGGTAGCCCGCGATGCCGCGGAGCACCCCCCGGCCGTACTCGATCGACGACTCGATGATCAGGGCGACGTGGGGCCGGGACGGGCGGCGGCGGGTCATGTAAAAAAAGGGAGGAAACCATACCCTTCGGGACTATCCTATCCTAAAGGGATGTTAAAAAACGATCTTTATTTTCGCAAAAGAGTATTTGCCGGGGGCGGGTCGCGTGGTAGCGTTAGGTCACTTCAGGAAAGGAATCGGCGACATGGATCTCTTCGCGAAGGCCTGCAAGCCCGGCGCTGCCGCGGCGATCCATCCCAAGGCTCAGAAGGCCCTGGCCGGACGCCTCCAGAACCTCGCCGGATGGGAGACGTCCTATCCGAACTCCGCCCTTTCGTTCCATCACGGCTTCGTCCTGGTCGGCCGCTCCGGCCTCACGCGAAAAGTCGCCGTCGGCTGGCGCGCGGGGAAGCGCCCCGCCTGGACCTCGGGACTCGGGGGGACCGGACAGGACGTCGAGGGCGCGACCGTCCTCTTCCTCGACGCCACCCACCCGACGCTGGTCGCCCTTCGCGAGGCCCTGCCCTTCCTCCAGCCCAAGCCGACCGGGAAGACGCCGTCCTTCGGCTTCGGCGACCGCACCGGGATGGCCACGCCCGGCCACCTGCTCGCGCTCCAGGGATCGGGCTTGTTCCCCAATCTCGCCCAACAGTCCATCCGGGAAATGACCCGCACCCAGCGCTCGCCCGCCGAGGTGCTCGACGCCGCCGTTTTCGGAGCCCTCCAGTCGGGATACCTGGACGGCTTCGGCGCCGATGCCGACCATCTCAAGACGCTGGACGATGTCGAGCGCTGCGCCGACGCGGGCTTCGTCAGCTTCACCCTCGACGCCATCGAGAAGGTCATCGACGCCGCGCCGCGCCTGAGCGACGCCGACCTCGAGCAGGCCTACCAGAAGATCCTCGCCGAAGTCCCCGCCGCGAAGGGCTGGGAACGGAAGTACTCGGGCAAGACCTTCACCTTCGAGAAGAAGGTGGCCGTCCGCATGGAGGGCCGCGCCTTCCGCGAGGCGATCGTGAAGTATGGACGCGCCATTCCCTACTGGCTCGAGATGGAGAAGCGCGTCCGCCAGAAGACCAAGGGCCGCGACTGCGAGATCGAGATCGCCGTCGACGAGACCGGCGCCGTCACCACCGGCGCGGAACATGTCTTCATCGCCCGCGAGCTCCAGGAGCGCGGGATGCGCTTCCAGGGCTTCGCCCCCCGCTTCGTCGGCGAGTTCGAGAAGGGCGTGGACTACAAGGGCGAGAGGAGCACCCTCGAAGACTCCGTCATCGAGCACGCCGTCCTGGCCCGCGCCCACGGCGGCTACAAGATCTCGGTGCACTCGGGCAGCGACAAGTTCTCCATCTACCCGATGATCGCCAAGGCGACGGAGGGCTGCTTCCATCTCAAGACCGCCGGGACCAGCTGGATGGAGGCCGTCCGCGTCATCGCCCGGAAGGACCCCAGCCTCTTCCGCGAGATCTGCGACCACGTCCGAGGCCAGTTCGCGAAGGACAAGGCCAGCTACCATATTTCCGGCGACCCCTCGAAGGTCCCGAATCCCGGCGAGGTTGCCGACCGGGACCTGGAACGCGTCTACGTCGTCGAGGACGACGGCCGCCAGATCATGCACGTCACCTACGGCTCCGCGTTCACCGCGACGGACGCCTCCGGCCGCTGGCTCTTCCGCGACCGGATCTTCACTCTCCTCGCGGCCGAGGAGGACCTCTACACGACCTGCCTCTCGAAGCACCTCGGCCGGCACGTGAAGGGACTGGCGGGATCGCGGCCGGCGAAGCGTTCGCCAAAGAAGCGTCCCCTGATAGGAACCAAGCGATGAAAGCGATCCGACTCGAGAAGCCCGGCCACTACGCCCAGGTCCAGATCGACGAGCCGCCGAAGCCCGTCGCGGGGGAAGCCCTGGTCCGGGTTCTCCGCGTCGGCATTTGCGGTACCGACGTCTCCGGGTTCCTCGGCAAGATGCCGTTCTATACCTACCCGCGGATCCCCGGCCACGAGCTTGGCGTGGAGGTGCTGGAGACCGGCCCCGGAGTGACCCACGTCCAGCCCGGTCAGCGCTGCGCGGTCGAGCCGTATCTCAACTGCGAGACCTGCCGGGCCTGCCGCGCCGGCCGCGGCAATTGCTGCGAGCACCTGAAGGTCCTCGGCGTCATGACCGACGGCGGCCTGCGCCCCCGCTTCGTCCTGCCCGCGCGCAAGCTCCATCCCTCGGGCGATCTTCCGCCCGAGGCGCTCCCCCTCGTCGAAACGCTGGGCATCGGCTATCACGCGGTCGAGCGCGGCGCGCCGCGGAAGGGCGAGGACGTCCTCGTCGTCGGCGCGGGCCCCATCGGCCTCGCCGCCATGCAGTTTGCGAAGGTCCGAGGCGCGCGGCTTACCGTCCTGGACGTCAATCCGCGCCGGCTCGAGTTCGCGAAACAGGAGATGGCGGTCGACGCCACGGTCGTCGTCGACGGCCAGGAGAAGGAAAAGCTCGACGGCGCGTTTCCCGTCGTCATCGACGCCACGGGTCACGCGGGCTCGATGAGCCAGGCCGTCCACTTCGTCGCCCCCACCGGCCGCCTGGTGTTCGTCGGCATCACGCCGGACAACGTCAGCTTCCCCGATCCCCTGTTCCACCGCCGCGAGATGACGATCTATGCCTCGCGCAACTCGCTGCCGCCGGACTTCGACGCGATCGTGAAGCTGATGCAGGAGGGGAAGATCAACACGAAGCCGTGGGTCACGCACCGGACCACCTTCGACCAGTACATCTCGTACTTCCCCGAAGCCACCAAGCCGGAGGCGGGCATGATCAAGCTGATGGTGGAGATCCCGGAATGAATCCCACCTCGCTGACGGTCAGCCTCGTCCCCGAAGCGAAGGGCGGACCCTTCATCCTCTGGGATCCCCTGCCGGTCGCCTGCTCCAAGGCGAAGGCGCTCGGCTACGACGCGATCGAACTCTTCCCGCCCTCGGCGGACGGCGTCGACGCCGCCGCGCTCGAGAAGGGACTGAGGGACCACGGCCTCAAGCTCGCGGCGATGGGCACCGGGGCGGGCGCGGTCCTTCGCAAGTGGACCCTGACCAGCCCCGACGCCGAGGTCCGCCGGCAGGGGCGCGAGTTCGTCAACGCCATCATCGATTTCGCCGGCCGCTTCGGCGCCCCCGCGATCCTGGGTTCGATGCAGGGCCGTTGGGGCGGTCCGGTCGACCATCCGACCGCCCTGGGCCACCTCCGGACGGCGCTCGACGAGTTCGGCGAGCGGGCGAAGAAGGCCGGCACCACGTTTCTCCTGGAGCCGCTGAACCGCTACGAAGGCAACGTCGTCAACACCATCGGCGACGCCGTCGGCCTCATCCGCACCCTCTCGACCCGGAACGTCACGGTGCTGGCCGATCTCTTCCACATGAATATCGAGGAGGACGACCTTCTCGCCGCCCTCCGGACCGGCAGCCACCACATTTCCCACGTCCAGCTGGCCGATTCCAATCGCCGGCCTGCGGGGCACGGCCACACCAACTTCCGCGCCGTCGCGATGACGCTCGACTCGATCGCCTATAAGGGGTATCTGTCCGCCGAGGCCCTCCCCTGGCCCGACCCGGACACCGCCGCTCGTCTTGCCATGGAGGGCATTCGCAGATTCTTTGGATGACATCCTATGCTGAACCATGGACTGGTCCACCCCAAGATCCTCGAGGTGCTCGGCCGCGCCGGACACCACGCGAAGATCTTGATCGCCGACGGCAACTATCCCGCCTCGGGCACCCTGGGTCCGAACGCCGAGCAGGTGAGCCTGAACCTCGCGCCGGGGATCGTCACCTGCACCCAGGTGCTTGAAGCCCTGGTCACCGCGATCCCGATCGAGGCGGCGCATACGATGGACTACGAGCGGACCGGCCCCTACGCGCTGAAGGCGGACCCGCCGGTCTGGGCGGAGTACCGCTCGGTGTTCAAGAAGGCGAAGCTGGAGGTCAAGCTCCAGCCCATCGAGAAATGGGACTTCTACAAGGCGGTGGCGACGCCCGACCACGTGCTCACGATCCAGACGGCCGACCAGCAGCGCTTCGCCAACCTGCTTCTGGTGATGGGAGTGAGGATGGTATGAAGACCCGCGTCCTCGGCCAGACCGGCCTCGAGCTCCCGATCCTGAGCTTCGGGGCCTCCTCCCTCGGCGCGGAGTTCCGGGGGATCGACATCACCGAGGCCATGAAGGCCGTCCGCGTCGCGCTCGACTGCGGGATGACCTTCATCGACACCTCGCCCTTCTACGGCCGTGGCATGTCCGAGGTCCTTCTCGGCGTCGCCCTCGAAGGGGTCCCGCGCGACCGGTACCTCCTGGGCTCCAAGCTGGGCCGCTACGACGCCGCCCACTTCGACTTCTCCGCCAAGCGCGTCCTCGAAAGCGTCGACGTCAGCCTCAAGCGGATGCGGGTGGACTACCTCGACATCTGCCTGTGCCACGACCTGGAGTTCGTGGAGATGAGCCAGATCGTCAACGAGACCCTTCCCGCCCTGCGCCGGGTGCAGCAGCAGGGCAAGGTGCGCTTCGTCGGCGTCTCGGGCTACCCGATGAAGATGTTCCAGTACGTCCTGGCGAACGCTCCGATCGACGTCCTGCTCTCCTACAACCACTACACGCTGCAGAACACGATGCTGGAGGGCCTGATCCCGCTGGCGAAGGCGAAGGGCACCGGCGTCATGAACGCGGCGCCCTTCAGCGCGCGGCTGTTGTCGAACGCGCCGCTGCCGCCCTGGCACAAGGCCACGCCCCTCGTCCGCGACACGGCCAAAAAGGCGGCCGAGCACGCCGCCCGGCGCGGGAGCGACATCGCCAAGCTGGCCCTCCAGTTCTCCGTCCGCCACCCGGACCTCACGACCTGCATCGCCGGCTCGGCCAGCCCCGAGCGCGTGGCCGAGTGGGCCCGGTGGGTCGACCAGCCCGTCGACGAGACCCTGATGCGCGAGGTGCAGGACATCCTTGCGCC
>Ga0070731_10002241_pt1 | contig 18705 bp, 24 predicted proteins | sample Coa_R1_2_FD_66448 | JGI IMG/M metagenome (GOLD analysis project Ga0070731, IMG submission 66448) | Surface soil microbial communities from Centralia Pennsylvania, which are recovering from an underground coalmine fire - Coalmine... | ecosystem: Environmental > Terrestrial > Soil > Unclassified ... | reverse complement strand
CACCTTGAGGTGGCGGGGGGCTTCGCGCTCGGTGAGCTGGGCGACGCTCATGAGGTTTCTCCTTTGTGGACAAAGCACTCGATCTGGGATCCAAGTTCCCCAGGTGATGGTGATTCCACTAGGTATGTACCTGATTTTGGATCCAAGCGCAAGGAATTGGATCCGAGACGAAAGACTAGGGCCCGAGCGTGGAAACGACGCAGACGCTCGGGATGATGCACAGGCTGCCGCCGAGGCTCGCGGTCGCGAGGCCGACCGCCTGCAGCCTCATCCTCGCGTCGAAGGCGAAGACGACGCGACCGACCGCCAGGTTGTACTCGACGGTCCTGCCCTTGCGGACGACCGAATGCACGCTCCGGGTCGGCCCCCATTGCTTGCGCACGGTGGCAAGCGGCGTCCCGGGCATGTCGCCATTCGGCGTCGTGAAGCGACCGGCGTAGCGGAAGACGCTCGCAGCCGAGGACGGCGTCAGCGTGACGGCCGCCCAGCCGCTCCGGGGCGACGGACCGAGGGTCCAGAGGAGCTCGCGCGTGTTCGCTGTCTCGATCGCCCCGCTGTAGTCGGGCAGGCCGAGCTTCTGGACGTACCTCTCGGAGGACTGGCCGAGCTGGAGGCCCCCGACCGCGCCGCGGGCGACGTCGACGAGCAGCGGCTTCGCGGGCGGCGCAGATGCTGCCGCCGATCCCGCGAGCGCCGCGCAGACGGCGGCCACGCCAACCACCGAGCCGCCTTGCGTCACCCAAGCTGTCACCGTGCTTCTCCGTCTCTGACTGTACTCCGACCCCTCGACGGGCCCGTTCTCAGCGCGTGGCGGGAGCCGCTGCCGCGGCCTGGCCGTGGCGGAGGTCACGCGTCCGGACGAGCGCGAAGGACGTGACAGAGCCGATTACGACGAGAACGGCACCCACGAGCAGCAGCCGGACCGTTCCGGAGACGAACGCGGCGTGCGCGGTCGTGAGGAACTCCGGACGCCTCGATGGAGGCACCCGTGCCGCCGCGGCCTTCGGGCCGCCGGCCAGCAGGGCACCGACGACGGCTCGGCTCGAATCCGAGAGCCGCAACTGCACCTGGTGCTGGAACACGGCGCCGAGCCCGGCGACGCCGCACGCGAGGCCGCCGATCCGGAACGTATTGCTGATCCCGGACGCCATCCCGCTCCGGTTCGGCGGTACGACGGCGAGCGCGATCAGCGCGATCGACGGATTCGCGAAGCCGATCCCGACGCCGGCGAGGATCAGGCCCGGGAGGAGGGCCGTCCAGTGCGAGTCCGAGTGCAGCCTGCTCATCAAGAGCAGTCCGAGCGCGGTGATCGCCAGGCCCAGGCCGAGGAGGACGCCGGGCGGGATGCGCGAGCCGAACCTCCGAACGACGAGCGGCACGAGGAACACCGGCACCGTCGACGGAAGGAGCCGAAGGCCGCCTTGGAGCGGGGAGAGGCCGAGCAGGTTCTGGAGGTACAGCGTCAGGTACGGGAACACGGCGAACATGCCGGCGCCGATCGCGAACGTGGCGATCGAAACACCGCCGAACGCGCGGTTGTGGAAGAGCGAGAGGTCGAACATCGGCCGCTCTTGTCGCAGCTCGGCGGCGACGAACAGGGCGAGCAGCAAGGCGGCGCCGACGAGCAGCGAGACGATCAGCGCACTCGACCAGCCCTCGTCGTTCCCGCGGAGCAGCGCGAAGACGAGCAAGAACAGCGAGCCGGAGAAGGTGACGAGCCCGGCCCAGTCGAGGCGCAGTGCGTGCGGGTCGCGGACGTTCACCATGTGCGCGGCGACGATCGCCAGCACCCCGACCCCGATCGGCAGGTTGACGAAGAACACCCAGCGCCAGCCGAGCCCGTCGGTCAGCGCGCCGCCCAGCACCGGGCCGATCGCGACTGCGCTACCAACCGTTGCGCTCCAGAGCGCGATCGCGGTCGCGCGCGCGGGGCCCGCGAAGTCCTGCGCGATCAGCGCGAGCGCAGTGGCGAACATGATCGCACCGCCGATCCCCTGGAACGCCCGCGCGAGATCGAGCTGAACACCGCTCTGTGAGATCCCGCAGAGAAGCGACGCGAGCGTGAAGATCGAGACGCCGACGGCGAAGACGTTCCGCCGGCCGAAGTAGTCGGCAATGGAGCCTCCGGTGAGAACGAGCGCTGCGAGCGTGAGCGCGTAGGCGTCGATCACCCACTGCAGCTGCGTGAAGGTCGCGTGGAGGTCGCGCTCGATGCGCGGTAGCGCGACCTGGACGATCGTGATGTCGACGAGCAGCATGAACGTCGCGCCGCACACGGCGGCAAGCGTCCACCAGTTCCGGGCAGGCTGGTTCACGCCGGGCAGACGATAACTACGTTCAGGGCCCAGAGCAGCGACGCCGCCGCTACTCGGCCTCGATCGCGCCGACCGTCTCGTCGAGGCTGTTCCGCAGCTCCGTCCGTGCCAGCTCGCCGATCCCGAGCACCGCTCCGATCGCCGCGCCGAGCGCGCGTGTGTTCCCGTCCTCGACCTTGAAGGCGTAGCCGACACCGTCCGGGGAGAGGATGCATACGAGCCCTTCGGCGCCCGCCTTCGCAAGCCAACCGGGCCGCGCGAGCATCAGCGCGACGTCGGCTCCGTCGAGCCGGCCGACGAGCTCGGGCCGCGAACGCATCGCTGCCGCGACCCGCCTCGGCGTCCGCTGGAGCAGGCCGGCCGCCTTCGTGAGCGGGAGCCCGTACGTCTGGAGCCCGCAGCCGTCGACCGCGGTGTCAGCGGGCCCGATCAGCTCGGCGATCCGGCGCTGCAAGGGATGGTCGGGGAGGTGGTAGCCGGCGAAAGGCCAGCCGTTCGCGCGACAGGCCGCGAGCATGCCCGCATGCTTGCCGGAGCAGTTGTGGCCGAGCTTGCCCTCCGGCCGGCCTTCCTGGGGGCCGTTCTCGAGGTCGTCCACCCTGGCGTCTGCGCGCGCAAGCAGCTTGCGGACCGCCGCGAGCTGCGCGGGCTCGGCCTGGTGAGAGGCGCAGGCGATCGCGAGCTCGTCGTCGTCCAGGTCGTCGTAGGCCTCGGCGAGCGGCACGGCCTGGATGGGTTTCGCCGCCGAGCGTAGGAACGGCACCAGGTTCTCGCCGTGGAGGACGCGGTCGGTCGTCGCGACGTGGACGCGGTGCACGGCCTCGACTGCGTCTCCGCGCCGCACCGTTACCCTGACCGGGTCCACCCGTGGGAGCGTAGATGCCCGAACTGCCAGAGGTCGAGGCCTGGCGGCGCCAGCTCGACGACGACGTCAAGCGGTATCCCGTCGAGCGCGCCGGCCCGGCGCACATCGCCACGCTGAAGACGTTCGACCCGCCGCTCGAGTCGCTCGGGGGGGAGAGCTTTCGGGGCGCGTGCCGGCGCGCGAAGCGGCTTCTCTTCCCGACCGACGACGACGAGCTCGTGCTGATGGTGCATCTGATGAGCGCGGGCCGGCTGCGCTACCTCCGGCCGGGGGAGAAGGGCCCGAAGACGGCGGCGTTCAGGCTCCGCTTCACCGACGGGGGCGAGCTCGTGCTCACCGAGGCCGGAGCGAAGAAACGGGCGGGCGTCTGGCTGCTGCGCCCCGACGCGCTCGAGGAAGAGCTCGAGCACCTCGGCCCGGAGGCCGACGAGCTCGATGCCGCCGCGCTCGCCGAGGTCCTCGCCTCCGACTCGCGCCGCCTGCACTCGCTCCTCCGCGACCAGCGCCTGATCGCCGGGATCGGCCGCGCGTGGGCGAACGAGATCCTGTGGTCGGCGCGGCTGTCTCCGTACGCGCTCTCGACGCAGCTGACGAGCGAGGAGACCGAACGTCTCGCGACCGCCATCCACGAGGAGCTCGCACGCGGCCTCGAGCTGCGACTCGCAGGCGCGAACGACGCGAAGACCTACCGCGTCCATAGAAAGCTGGGCGAGCCGTGCCCGCGGTGCAGGACGCCGCTCGCGCAGGTCGACTTCGACGAGCACACGATCTTCTACTGCCCCACCTGCCAGACGGAGGGGCGTGTGCTCAAGGACCGTCGGCTGTCTCGCCTGCTCCGTTGAACATCGAGCACGTCACGGAGGCCGACGAGGAGCTCGTCGCCGTCGTCGCGCGTCTGCTGGCGCAGCTCACCGAGGCGCGTACGCCGCCGAACCTCGACCAGCTGCGCGATACAGCCGCGAACCAGACGCTGCTGCTCGCCCGCGACGACAACGGCACCGTGCTCGGCATGCTCACGTTCGTCCTCTACCGTGTCTCGTCGGGCCTCAAGGGCCGGATCGAAGACGTCGTCGTCGACGAGTCTGCACGCGGCCGCGGCGTCGGCGAGGCGCTGACGCGCGAGGGCATGCGGCGCGCGAACGAGGCGGGCGTCCTGATGCTCGAGCTGACGTCGATGCCGTACCGGCAGGCTGCGAACCGGCTCTACAAGCGGCTCGGTTTCGTCCGCAAGCCGACCAACGTCTACGTCTGGTGGCCTCGGTAGCGCGGGAAGAACCTGCGGTTCTCCCCCGCGGGCCCCCTCTCCGACACTTGGCATCTGCTTGTGTGCGAGCACGGGCTGAGCGCGCGCTCGCTGCGACTGCCTGCTCATTGGCAATCCGCGCCGCTTCAGAGCCTGACGCGAAGGACATCGCCCTCGAGCTTGACTGAACCGCCGAGGGCTTCGATCACGCGCCTGGCGACGAGGGCGCCGAAGTCCTTCGGGTCGTCGCCAAGCACGACGGGCGCGGCGGTTGCGCTCACCGGTGTGAGCTCGAGCTCCCGACCGTGCACGGTCCAGGCCACTTCGTCGATTCCTCCGTGGCGCGCGGCGGCTACGGCCAGCGCCTCGAGTGCATGCTGCACGGCCGGCGCGTCCGTGTCGATCGCCTCGCCGTGGCCCGACACGGACACGCGCTGGTCGGGCGAAGTCGCAAGCGCGGCTGTGTCGGTCGCGACGAGCGCCGGCTCGTAGCGGCCGCCCTCGATGCGCGAGAGCCGGGCGAGGTCGTCGAGGATGCCGGCGAGCTGATCCGCGGCCGCGTCGATCAGCTCGACGTAGCGCGCGTCGCGCTCGTCGAGCTCGGCGGTGCGCAGCAGCGTCTTCGCGAAGCCGGTGACGGTGGCGAGCGGCGTACGCAGGTCGTGGCAGGCAAGCGAGACGTCGCGCGGAAAGTCAGGCACTGGACCGGACGGTCCGCCGGAGCCGCGCGCGGTTCTCGGTGCCGGCACGGAGCCGCCGCAGGTTGCCTCGGTGGAGGACGAGCACGCCGAGCGCGGCGAAGCCCGAGAAGGCGATCACCTCCGGCGGGTACCCGAAGACCGCGGCGAAGACAGGGAGCGTGAGGGCTGCGCCGATCGAAGCGACCGAGACGTAACGCGTCGCGAGGAAGAGGATCCACCAGACCGCGGCGGCGGCCAGTGCGACCCAGATTGCGACGGCGAGGAAGACGCCGCCGGCGCTCGCCACCATCTTGCCGCCGCGCGCGAAACGCAGGAAGAGCGGCCGCCAGTGTCCGAGCATCGCGGCCGCACCGGCGAGGATGCCGCAGAGGTGCGAGACCGCGAGCACCCCGACGAGCGCCGGGACGAAGCCCTTCGCGACGTCGAGCAGGATCACCGGCAGCCCGAGCCGACGACCGTACGTCCGCCACACGTTCGTCGCGCCGATGTTGCCGCTGCCGACGAGCCGGATGTCCTCGTGCCTGAAGATCCGGACGAGCCAGTAGCCCCAGGGACACGAGCCGAGGAGGTAGCCCGCGAGGACAACGGCGGCGAAGATCACCGGCCCATTATCCTCAGCGGTGACGACGACCCAAGGAGAAGAGATGCCCTACGAGCTTCCGCCGCTCCCGTACGACTACGACGCGCTCGAGCCGACGATCGACGAGCAGACGATGCGCATCCACCACGACAAGCACCACCAGGCCTACGTCGACAACGTCAACAAGGCGCTCGAGGGCACCGAGTGGGACGGCAAGCCGATCGAGCAGGTGCTCGACAACCTCGACCTGCTGCCGGAGGACAAGCGCGCCGCCGTCCGCAACAACGGCGGCGGCCATGCGAACCACAGCATGTTCTGGCAGATCATGAAGCCGAAGGGCGGCGGCGATCCCTCCGGCGAGCTCGAGTCCGCGATCGAGGACACCTTCGGCGACCCGGATCAGCTCAAGGCCGCGCTCAACGACGGGGGTGTGAAGCGCTTCGGCTCCGGCTGGACCTGGCTCGTCTGGGACGGCACCGGCCTCGCGGTGATGTCGACCCCCAACCAGGACACCCCGCTGATGGAGGGCAAGACCCCACTCCTCGGGATCGACGTCTGGGAGCACGCCTACTACCTCAAGTACCAGAACCGCCGCCCGGACTATCTCGCCGCCTGGTGGGACGTCGTCAACTGGGACGAGGTCGCGCGCAGATTCGACGCCGCCCGCCCCTAAAACCGAGCTCAGCCGGGATCCGTAGTAACATCTGGATGGCACTCAGCGCGGTCCCGGTTTTCGGCGCGGGCGAGCAGCGCCTTAGACTCCGCGCTGTGGTCTCGGAGGGAGGGCTGGTCGGCCGGCCCCTCGTGGGTGGGCGCCTCGTGGACGCCTCGGACGGGGAGCTGATCCAGCGCTCCGGCGCCGGCGACCGCTCGGCGTTCGAGCAGCTCTACCGCCGCTATGCCCGCTCCGTGTACGGTCTCGCGCTGCGCCGGCTCGGCGACCGCGGCCGGGCGGAGGACGCCGTACAGGAGACGTTCGTCTCGATCTGGCGCTCCGCGAAGACGTACAAGCCGGAGCGCGGCCCAGGTGCGCCATGGCTCTACGCCGTCGCGAGGAACGCCATCGTCGACCGCCACCGCGTCGTCACCGACACTCCGGTCGAGGTGCCTGACGACGCGTCGCACGAGCCCGGTCCGCCCGACCTCGCGGAGCAGGGATGGACGCAATGGCGCGTCCACCGCGCCCTCGACGAGCTGCCCGAGAACGAACGCGAGGTGATCGCGCTCGCCTACTGGAGCGGGCTGTCGCAGAGCGAGGTCGCGGAGCGGCTCGGCATTCCGCTCGGAACCGTCAAGACCCGGACACGGAGTGGCTTGCAGCGCCTTGCCGGCCTCTTGGAGGACGAGCTGTGAGCTCGTTCGAGGACTTCGTCGACGTCGAGGGGCTCGACCCCGCGGAGCGCGAGCGGCTCAGGCGCGTGCACGAGCTCCTGCTCGAGGCCGGCCCGCCGCCCGAGCTGCCCGCGTCGCTCGACCGGCCGCCGACCGCGGTGACGGGCCCACGTGTGCTCGCCTTCCCGGCCCGCCGACGACTCGCGGCCGCGCTCGTGCTCGCGGCGGCGCTCGCGGCAGCCGCGTTCGGCGGCGGCTACGCCGTCGGCCACCACGGCGGAGGCGGGAGCACGACGGTGCGCGAGGCGACGCTGAGCGGCCAGAACGCCTTCGCCTCGCTCCGTGTGAGCGCGCCCGACGCCGGCGACAACTGGCCGATCAAGGTTCACGTCTCCGGTCTGCCGAAGCTCGCGGGCGAGGGGTCGTACTACGAGCTCTTCGTCAGCCGCAACGGCAAGCCGAGCTTGCCGTGCGGCGGCTTCAAGGTGCGAGCGACCGGCGCGACGACGGTGACGTTCACGGTGCCCTATGAGGTCGACAAGACGACGACCTGGGTACTGACCGCGGTCGGCGGCCACAACGCGTGGCCAGGCCGCGTCGTCATGACGCAGGCGTAGAAGCGAGCCCGCTGTCATCATCGGGACATGGATTGGAAAGAACTCGAAGCGGTCACATTCCTGTCTCGCCTCTCGAAGAGCGAGTTGCAGAAGCTTGCACGGTGGACGGATGAGGTTTCCGTCGGCGAGGGCCACGAGCTCGCAACCGAGGGCCGGTTCGCGCACGAGTTCTTCGTCATCGAGGAAGGATCGGCGGCGGTGATCCAAAACGGCGAACGGGTCGGCGATCTCGGCCCGGGCGATTTCTTCGGCGAGATCGGCCTGCTCGAGACGGACCGTCGAACGGCGAGCGTGGTCGCGCTGACACCAATGCGATTGATCGTGATGTTCCAGCGCGAGTTCAATCAGATGGAGCGCGAGATGCCGGCCGTCGCCGACCGGTTGCGCGCAGCGATCCGCGCGCGACTGGCCGAGGCGTAGCGCCCGGATTCGGCGACGACCGCATCGGGCGACGCGCGCGCGTCGGCTGTTCGGCCGGGGTCGGACCGTCCGTCCGGCCTACGAGAGGCGCGCCGGCGCTCGGCCGGTGCCGGGTCTACACCCGCGCCACTTCGACGCGCCAGCGACCCAGTTGAACTGACTTGCGCAGCGGTCGCGGCCGGCGCCGAGTCAGCTCGCTGCGCGCGTCTTCGACCGCGCGAACGATCGCCGCCTCGTCGCGCCCTTCTCGCTGCATCGTTTCGATCATCATGAGGAACTGACGCTCGTTGCGATCATTCGCCATCCTGGCTCCTTCCTGTTGCCCGCAGATCAAGGTACAGCCGGCGACCTGGCCCGCGGATGTCGGTCGCAAGCGATTTGGTCACGTGCTCGCCTGCACGTCGAAAGGCCCGCCGCGTGGCGGGCCTTCACGTGTCCCGGTGCCTCGCGAGCCCGCTTAGGCCGCGGAGGCGAGGCTCTCGTCTTCTGCGAGCCGGCGCAGCGCCTCGGCCTCGATCTGCCGCACGCGCTCCCGCGTCAGGCCGAGCTGCTTGCCGATCTGCTCGAGCGACGTCGGGCCGTCGCCGACGAGCCCGAAGCGCAGCGCGATCACGTCGCGCTGCCGGTCGGGCAGCGCTGCGACCGCGCGGCGGACCGCGTCGTCGCGGAGCGTCGCGTCGGCCTCGTCCTCGGTGGACGGACCGGTCGCTGCGAACAGGTCGCCGAGGCTGGCGTCGCCGTCGGAGCCGATCGGTGCGTCGGTCGACGCCACCGCGCGGGCCGCGGCACGAACCTCCTTGACCTGCGCGAGGGGCAGCCGGGAGTGCTTCGAGATCTCCTCGTCGCTCGGCATGTGACCGAGCTTCACGACGAGCTCGCGCTCGGCGCGGGAGACCTTCTGCTCGCGCTCGACGACGTGGACCGGAATCCGGATCGTACGCGCCTTGTTGGCAACTCCGCGCTGCACGGCCTGGCGGATCCACCAGGTCGCGTAGGTCGAGAACTTGAAGCCCTTGCGCCAGTCGAACTTCTCCGTCGCGCGGATCAGCCCGATCACGCCTTCCTGGACGAGGTCGCCGAGCGTGATGCCCTGCGTCTGGTAGCGCTTGGCGATCGAGACGACGAGCCGCAGGTTGCAGTTGATCATCCGCTCCTTGGCGGCCATGTCGCCGCGCTCGATCCGCTTCGCGAGCTCGACCTCTTCCGCCGCGGTGAGCAGCGGGTAGCGACCGGCCTCGTTCAGGAAGAGCTGGAGCGAGTCGGTCGTGAACGAGGCCTCGGCGCGCAGGTCGAGCTCGGGCTCGTCGTCGTCGCCTTCCTCGACGAGGCCCTCCAGCTCTGCCGCAAGCGCCTCCGCCTCGACGTCGTCGAGGTCGAAGGTCTGGACGGCCTCGGCGATGTCGGCCGGGGTCAGAGCGCCGTGCTCCTCGCGCAGCGCGATGAGCGCCTCGGCGGCCTCGTGGACGTGCAGGGTTACTGTGTCGTTACTCATGTGCTCCTTACTACTTCGCTGAAGCCGGGTGCGCGGTTTTCCGCACAACATCCGACACTCCTTCTAACGGCAGCCCTCCCCGAGCTATTCCGGCCGTGCGCCAGAGACTAGGCCAGGTTTATTGACCCAAAGTTAAGAAAACGTATGGAGTAGGGCGCGGTAGTGGGTCACTCTGAATTATGAGACGCCCGCCGCTCCCGAATCTTGCGGTACGAGCCTCTTTTCGTCGGAACCGCCTCGGCTTCCTCCAGGAGGCCGATCAGCTCGGACAGGGGCCAGATGTGATCGGTGAGCCCTGCCGCCATTGCCGGGGTCTTGCCGCCGAGGGACGAGTGGGGCCGGCAGAAGTTGTAGAAGGCGAAGTGGAGACTCACGGCCGCGGCCAGGTTCTCCAGCTTCTTGGAGAAGGCGTTGGTCAGCCGCGTGAATCGTCGCATCCCCATCCGCATCGTCAGGTTCTGCCGCTCGACGTAGCTGGTCGAAATGTGGTCGGGGTCAGGGTTGCCGGTGATGACCTGGGACTTCTCGCCGAGGCAGATGGGCGGGGAGTAGCGGCTCGCCCCCGGGCCGCCGGCAGCGGACGAGGACGCGAAGATCTTGACCAGCTGGGCGTAGTCAATGTCGCCCTTGAATGCGTCACGGACAGCGGTCAGGTAAAGGTTGTAGCCGTCCGTGGTCAGCTGGACACGGTTGCTCAGCCGCCCTGCGAGGTCGCGTACGAACTCGACGGCGGCGTGCAGGTCGCGGTCGTCAATCCGGTAGGTCGGGACGAGCTTGGTGTCGGCGTCCATCGCCACCCACGTCCACACGTCGCCGTAGCCCAGCTGGCCCTGCTTGTCGGCCGGGACGTTCTTCTGCTTGGCATAGCAGAAGGCCCAAATCTCGTCACACTGGATTCGCTCGCACGGGAGGTCGCGCATCACTCGGTCTTGGTGGATCGAGCAGACGGTGCCCATGTCCACGAGCAGCTTGGTGACGGTGTTCTTCGCGACGCCGGTCATGCGCACGGTTGCGAGGATCGAGTTGCCCTCGACCAGGCAGGCAATCACACGCTTTCTCTGCTCGGTAGAGAGGCGATTCATATTGACAGTATGCATGAGCGGTCTGGCATTGTCAAGGTAAAGACCAGGGATGAACGAAGAAAAACCCCTGCAAAAGGGGTATGGACCGAGCAGCCATGCTCGGTTACAATGCAAAGTGAAGTAAGCGGCGGGCCGGGGAACCCACTTCTCCGGCCCCTCTCTTTTGTTTTACGCCCCGACCAGGGTTCTTTCAGGGTTAGCAGCCGTAGGCGCTCGTCATTTCTTCATCACCTTCGCCTACATGGCAAGCGCCCCCTCGTTCTTCACGCTCGTGAAGGTGTCTCGGTCGAGCCGACGCAGCTTTTGCGCCAACTCCAAATCACGGAGCCTCGCGGTGAACGTGTTGCGGGGATTAGCGCCTCCGGGACCCCAACCGCGCCGGATGAGCTCTGCGTAGAGCTCGTCGCGGTCCCAGAGCTTTTCTGGCTCCTGATTCAGGACGCGAAGGATCGCCGTCTTGAGATCGGGGCGAGCGATGGTTACCGCGGCCGGCTGTACCTCCCCATTTCGCTGACCTTCGCGGAGCGACTCCTCCAGCCAGTCGAGCGCCGCGAGAGTCTCCTCGGCGCGGTCAATCATCCCCTTTCCGGCAGCAAGCTCGCTCTCGGCCTGAGCACGCATCCGGGCGAGGGTGTCATCGCCGCCTCCCATGAAACGCTCCATCAGATGGGCGACCCATCCGGCAAGCTGCTTTACATCAGGTTCGGCCATGCGGGCATACTACCTGATCCCTCTGGACCGCATCACTCTGTTTCGGCGGGTGATGTCTCTCAGATGGAACCGGGTTTGCCCCAGCGGGCAGCGGCGGCCTTCCTGGCAGCCTCGCTCCGCTGCTCAGGCGACATCTTCTCTGCCCGAGCCTTTCCGCCCTTCAGGCCACCTTTCCGACCAAGCGCGACAGCGGCCGGATCCTTCGCGGCGTCGGGGTCGTATTTTGGCTGCTTGCCGGTCGCCTCGTCCACGAGCTGCTTGGCTAGCTCGTTCGGGTCGCGCGGGCGTTTGCGTGACCGCTCAGGCATCGACAAGAGGGTAACACGTTCCCGGGCTGGACAGGCTCCCGGGAACGCCGGCCGCATCCCACCGTTTTGGGAGGGCTCCGACTTAGCCATGCCAAGCCGCGGACCCACGTCACCGAGTCTGGCTCGGGTACTGCCTACTTCCCGTCCCTGCCGACGGAGCTGCCCGGGAGGCCGTGGTTATCCACGCGTCTGTGGTTTTCCGGGTCCCTCAAATAGATGTTCAGGATCGACCTCCATCGTCGAGACGAGAGCCATGTTAGAGGACAAGACGTGACGCACGTCACGCCCAAACTGACCCACTACCGTAGGGCGCCTGGCCCCTCTCGTTTGGTCGCGTTGTGCTCGCGCAGCCGCGTCTTGTCAAGTCCGGGACAAGGCCGGACCCGTGCCTGAGCGGGGGAGAACGTTGATCGGGCCGTATGCTGGGCCCCATTCCGAGCCGTGGCCGTCTCCTGGGCTGGCTGGACGCGCAAGCGCGTGCGCTGGTGGTGCTCACGGCCCTCCCGGACTCGAACCTGCCGGCGAAACTGGTCGGCCGTGTGACGCCCCGCCCACGCGTCGCCGACGAGCCGATGGGCGGAGTGCCCGCGACGCTCTTCCGCCCGGGTCGGGGCCGGTCCTGGCCCGGGCTCGTGTTTGTCAACGGGGTCACCGCCGAAGGACGCCGGCATCCACGGGTGCTCCGCCTCGCCGAGGGACTCGCACGCGCCGGATTCCTCGTCTGCGTCCCCGACCCCGCCGGACTCGCACGGGGGCCGATCGACGAGCGCACGGTGAAGGCGACGACGGCTGCGATCGGCGCGGTCGCGGACCGGTCGGATGTTCGCGGCGGCCGGGTGGGGCTGATCGGTGTCTCGCTGGGTGCGTCGCTCGCACTCCTCGCCGCCGAAGACGAGGGCCTGGTCGATCGCGTCGGGATTGTGGCGGGCATCGCGCCGTTTGCCGATTTCGTCAACGTTCTCCGGCTCGCGACGACCGGCCGTGAGCCCCCGACGTTTCTGGCGCTGGTCTCGGCAAGGTCGCTCGTCGCCACGTTGCCTGCTTCGGCGGAGCGCGATGTGCTGCTCGGCCGCCTGGAGGAGCTTCCACCGCACACCGCCGACGCGTTCGCGCCGCTCCGTGCCGACCACGCCGACGACGGAGTGCGCGCGGTCGCCGAGCTGCTGCTGAACCGGGACGCTCGGCGGTTCGACGCGCTCTATGCCGCGCTCTCGGCGCAGACCCGGACGAGGATCGCCGCGCTCTCGCCGATTCCGCGCGCCGGGCGGTTGCGGGCCAAGGTCGAGCTTGCGGTCGGCCCGAGTGACGCCTACCTGCCGCTTGCGGAGCTGACGGCGATCTCACGCGCAGCCACGCGAACGGACGTGCGGTTGACCGTCACGTCGGCCCTCGGCCACGCGGTCCCGAGCCTGCGCCCCTCCGGAGTCGCAGGTCTCGCTCGCCTGGACGGCTGGCTCGTGCGCTCGCTCCGGGCGGCACGCATGTCGTGATGCGCGCCTGGCTTCCGCTTAGGACGAGGTTGCTCTACGCGTCCGACAGCCTCGGCGGCGAGGCCCTGACCGAGAGTCGCGGGCTCTGGCTCCTCTACTACTACGCGCCGCCCGCGCACGGGCGAACCTCGCCGCTGCTCACCCTCGGGCTCGCCGGCGCGGTGCTCACCGCCGTTCCCCTGGTGTGTGCTCTTGCCGACCCGCTCATCGGCCACTGGAGCGACCGGACGGACAGCCGTCTCGGCCGGCGACTGCCGTTCATCGTGCTGGCTACGCCCCTCTGGGTGCTGTTCGCGGTTCTGCTCTTCACGCCGCCGCGGCATGCCGGCGCAACGATCGACGCCGTCTACCTCGGCATCGTCGTCGCCCTCTACTCGCTGACGAGCATCAGCAGCGGCGGTCCATACGAGTCGCTGCTGCCCGAGATCGCCGCCTCCAGTGAGGAGCGGGTCAGCATCAACGGCTTCAAGGTCTACTTCGGCGCGGCCGGCGGCGCGGTCGGCCTGGTCGCGAGCGGACTGATCGTCGACCGATTCGGTTTCCTCGCAATGGCGCTCACGGTCGGCTCGCTTGCGCTCATCTTCAGGGCCGTCGGCACGGCGGGCATCTGGAAGACGGCGAGCCGGCGGCAGGCGCCGGCGAGAATTCCTCTGCGTCAAGCGCTTCGCGCCACGCTCGGCAACCGCTACTTCCTGCTCTACCTGCCGGGGTTCGTGCTCTTCCAGGTCGGCCTTACGATGACGCGCGCCGCGCTGCCGTACTACGTGAAGGCGATTCTCAACGTGACGAAGACCGGGACGTGGGTCGCGATTCTCACGGCCGTCCTGATCGGCGCCTTCGTGCTCTCCGTTCCGGCGCACGCCCGCCTCGCCCGCAGGATCTCGAAGCGGCGCGCATTCGGCCGCGCGATGATCGGCGCGGCGGCTGCCTTCTCGCTGCTGTCGCTCGTCGGGCTTCTGCCCGGCGTCCCGGCGGCGGCGCAGATCCTCCTCGTGATGATCCTCGCCGGGATTCCCGTCGCCGGCGTCTACCTCTTTCCGGCGACGCTCACCGCCGACATCATCGACTACGACAGCACGCAGACCGGGATGCGCCGCGAGGCGATGTACTACCAGCTCCACAGCTTCGTCGAGCAGGCTTCCACGTCGCTCGCGCCCGGGCTGCTCGCGATCCTGCTCCTCCTGGGCGACACGCATGCGGATCAGCTCGGGATCCGACTCGTCGGCCCCGTCGCCGGCCTGCTCGTCCTGATCGGCTACCTCGTCTTCCGCCGCTACGACCTAGCCGACGAGGTGCTCCCGCCTTCGTCGCGCGGTGTCTAGGGCGCGACGCGCTCGTTGGCCACGAACGCTGCGTACGTCACCGGCATCCTGGCCGCGAAAAACGCCTCGACCGCCTCGGCGTACCGCCTGATCTCGCGCTGCGCGAACTCGGAGTTCCGCAGGGAGACGAAGTTCATCAGCGAGCGGGCGTTGACCGTCCAGTAGAACTGGGTGTAGGCCCCGACCGGCAGGACGGAACGGGCGAGCTCGCGGGCGACCCCCGCCTCGACCAGCCGCTCGTAGGTGCCGTAGGCCTGCTCGTACGCCGCCTCGAGCTCCTCACGGGTGCGCTGCGCGAGCTCCGGGTCGACCGGCTCGAAGCTGTAGGCACCGGGCTTGCCGACCTGCGTCCGTACGTCTTCGGGCTCCGGGACGTAGAAGTCGTCGGTCGCCTTCGCGTATCTCAGGCTGAACTCGTTGAAGCTGCCGACCCGGTGTCGCATCCACTCCCGCGCGACGAAGATCGGGCAGCGAATGTGGAAGCGAAACGCGTTGTGCTCGAACGGGGACCCGTGGCGGTCGCGCATCAGGAAGCGGATCAGCGCCTCGTCCGACTCGTCCAGCTCCGTCTTGCGTCTCGCGAACGAGACCCGAGCGCCGTTCACGACCGAGAGATCGTCGGCCATCGCGTCGTCGAGCCGGACGAAGCCGTGGTCGAGGACCTCGATCGTGTTCTCGGTCGTCGTCTCGGTCGCCACGCTCATGGGCCTCCGGCAGCCTAGTCTGCCTCCCGGATGGCGATCCGCGTCGGCACCTCGGGCTGGTCGTATCCGTCGTGGCGGCCGGACTTCTATCCCGCTAAGACCCCGCCGGCCGAGTTCCTCCGCCACTACGCGGAGCGGTTCGACACCGTCGAGCTGAACACGACCGGCTACCGGCTGCCCGCGGAGGATCAGTTCCGCCGCTGGGCCGACGCGGTGCCCGACGGGTTCCGGTTCGCGCCGAAGCTCGCGCTCTACCGTCTCGACCGCGTGCCGCCGTTCGTGGAGCGCGTGTCGGCGCTCGGCGACCGGCTGGGCCCGATCCGCGTCACCGTGCAGAGCGCACGCGACGACGGCCTGCTCGCCTACGTGCTCGGGACGGTCGACCCCTCGCTCGAGCTCGCCTTCGACTTCCGGCACAAGTCGTGGGCGGACACGGACGGAATCGTGCTCGTGAACGACTTCGCGTCGGAGCCCTTTCGCTACATCCGCCTGCGCGAGCCGCCGTATTCCGACGACGACATCCGCGAGCTGGCGGCGAAGCTGAGCGACCCGGCCTACGTCTACTTCCGCCACGAGGACGCTCCGACGGCGCCGGCGTACGCCGCGCGCCTGCTGGCGTTCCTCTAACGCTGCGCGGCCGCCGCCTGCGCCGGCGCGGGCGCCGGCCGTGGCGGCGGCTTCGAGTCGGTGAGGATCGCCGCCATCAGCAGCACGACGATCCCGATCGCGCTCTCGGCGGCCAGCGAGCGGCCGACGCGCGACAGGAACCCGGAGCCGGCCGCCGGCAGGCGCGGGCGCACGACGAAGCGGTGCACCGCGCCCCAGGCGAGCGCGAGCGCGACGAGCGAGACCTTGATCAGCAGCGTCTCGCCGTAGCCCGTCGTCCACAGATCGCGCAGATGCGGCAGGCGCACGACCGCGAGGTAGGTCCCGGCGGCGAGCACGAGCGCGATCAGCACGGTCGCGAGCTGGGAGAAGCGCGTGAACGCCGCGCGGCGGAGCTCCGGGGCCACGAACCAGACGGCGACGACCAGCGAGACGAGCCCGCCGATCCACAACGACGCGGCCGTGAGGTGCACCCAGTCGGCGAGCTCCGACCACCCGGACGAGCCAGGGTCGACGGCGTCGTGGCCGGAGAGGGAGAGCCCGGAGGAAAAGCCGACGGCGATCGCGAGCGCCGGGACGAGGAGGACGACGCGGTCGGTCAGCCAGGCGAGGTAGACGAGCGCCGCGACGAGTGCGAAGGCGAGGGTCATCACGATGAACGCCTTGCCGAAGCGCGTCCCCTGCGAGATCGGCGACAGGTCGCCGTACAGGAATTTCCCGAACGGCAGCTGCAGAACGTCTTCGCAGCGCAGGCAGAAAGCGAGGATGCCGAGCTCGAGCACGCCGACGACGCCGATTCCGGCGAGGGCGTAGAGCCGCTTCTCGACACGCGGCGGCACCGCGAGCCGCCGAAGGCAAAGGAGCCGGAAGCCCGTTGCCCCGATCACGAGCGCCAGCGAGACGAAGTAGAGCCAGCGCACGAAGTCCTCGGTGCGCGTCGGCCCGCTCGCACCGTACGCCTCGGTCGGCGGAAGCGCCTTCATGCGCACGCCGAACGTCCAGACGCCCGAGACGACGTGGCCATCCGCGGAAAGGACGTGCCAGCGGATCGTGTAGTCGCCCGTCGGCAGCTTCCGCACGGGGGCGATCACCTCGGTGCCCGCCGTGTGCGCCGGGAGCGCGTGATCGAGGCCGTGGGTGTCGAGTACCTCGACCGACGGGAACTGCACGAACTGGTCGAACTGGAGCCGGACGACCTTCGGCGACTGCGCGAGGTCGGCCGTGAAGCCGGGGTAGACGTGCTCCAGGGTCGCGTGCGCGAGCGCGGCCGCAGGCAGGGCGAGGACGACGAAAGCGGCGAGCGCGACGAGCCGCTTCACCGGTGCGGCACCCCTGCGAGTGGTGAGAGGTGACCGAACACGGGCGCGAGATCGCGGTCGCAGTAGAGCATCACCGCGAGCGCGACGAAGAGCAGCGCGAAGCCCGACTGGAACATGGCGGAGCGCGGGCGCAGTGCGCGGCCGAGGGGCACGAGCGACCCGAACACGAGCGTCCAGCCGATCAGGTGGTGCAGGAAGGCCGCGCGCGCGAAGTACCACGTGTTCTGCTCGTGGACGAGGAACGCGACGCCGGAGACGAGAATGCCGACCGGGGTCGCGAGCCGCCACCACCGGCTGTGCAGCTTTCCGTGGACGAGTCCGAGCTCGGCCGCCCCCGCGATCATCAGCGCCTGGGCCCACGCGCCGTGCGCGATCATGTGAATCGCCGAGTTGGTGAAGAACGTCATCACCGGCCACATCAGGATCCCGAGCCCGAACGCGATCGACGGCCAGAGATAGAGGCGCCAGCGGCGCTGCCCCCAGACCTGCTCGCCGACGATCGCCCGCGAGAGCAGGATCAGGCCGAGGAACAGGAACCCGGTGGCGAAGAACCAGTGCACCATCTCGCTATGCGGCTCCATCGTCCCCCTCGAGGTCGGCGAGGAGCGGGCGCGCGATCAGGAGCGAGTACGCGATGCCGGCGCCGATCACGAGCAGCGGCGGCTCGGCGACGAGCCACCAGAAGCCCTGGTGATGCGGGTGGAGCAGCGTGATCCGGTACGGCTGGACGATCGCCCAGAGGACGCCGCCGAACGCGGTCAGCGGGCCGAGGGCCGAGATGATGCGCGTGCGGTAATCCCGGTAGGTCCGGACCGCCGGCGCGCGGGTGGCGATTTGACTCTGCACAGCTTCCTCCGCTTGTCGAAAGGACACGACGACCCGCGGCAGGGAGCCGCGGGCTAGGCCGGCAGAGGCGGTGGGCGCGACTCGAAGTCGAAGCCGAAGAGGTGACGCGGCGCGCGGTCGTTGTCGGGGCGCGGCTCCGGCAGCGACGGTGCGCGGCGGAGAAACCTCGTCGCGCGCGCCAGCGTCCGCGACGTGTAGCCCTCGACGTCGGCCAGCCAGTCGCGCACCGCCGCCCACGCGAGCGCGACGAGCAGCGAGAGCACGGCGAACACCGGCAGCGCGTACGTGTGCAGCCACGGCGCGAGCGTGAACCTGTCTTGGTAGAGGATCTCGTCGGCCGAGGCCTGCAGCAGGTACCAGAGCGCCGTGGTCGTGAACGCCGCGACCCAAAGGCGCGGCGAGAGTCGCAGCCGCAGCCGCGGCCGGAAGCCGGCGCGGTGGTGGCCGATCGTCGTGAGCAGGCGGTCGGCGGCGGCGGCGGTCGTATGCGCACGCACGAGCCGCAACGCGAGAGCAGCTGCAGCCACCGTCGCAAGGAGCTTCACGCCCGCGAGCAGGAACGGGTAGTACGACGTCGTCGGGGTCGCGAGCGGTTGCACCGAGAGCGCGCGGTCGAGCCTGAAGGTCGCGCTGCGCCCGGCCAGCTCCGCGAGCAGTGCGAGGAGCGCGAAACCCGCGACCGCCATGGGCCGTCGCCGCGCGAGCGTCATGGCCGGATCATAACGGTGCGAGCAGGGGCGGTTTCACCGCCC
>Ga0070731_10002240_pt1 | contig 18719 bp, 11 predicted proteins | sample Coa_R1_2_FD_66448 | JGI IMG/M metagenome (GOLD analysis project Ga0070731, IMG submission 66448) | Surface soil microbial communities from Centralia Pennsylvania, which are recovering from an underground coalmine fire - Coalmine... | ecosystem: Environmental > Terrestrial > Soil > Unclassified ... | reverse complement strand
GCCTGCCACTTCCGCATGTCCTCGATCATCTGCTTCTTCATCTCCGCCGGCGTCGGGTTGGCGATGTGCGTCGCCACATACCACGAATAACCCTCCGGATCGACCAGGCGTCCGCATCGGTCGCCCCAAAACATGTCCGCCACCGGCCCTTGCGGCGTGGCGCCGAGCTTCACTGCCTTCGCAAAAACCTTATCGACATTATCCACGAGCAGGTAAAGAGTCGTGGGCGAAGCTCCTAGGTTCTTCGCGCTACGCGCACCCATCTGCGGCATCTCCGGACCCAGCATCAGGACCGTGCCGCGCATCGCCAGTTCCGCGTGTACCGGCTTGCCGTCCGGTCCGTTCATAATGCCGCGCTTTTCGAATCCGAAAGCTTTCTGATAAAACGTCACAGCCGCCTTAACGTCCGCGACGCATAAGGCCGCGGTGACGGCCGTATAGTTCTTCTTATTCAACGGGTCGATCTTCTGGGGCATGTTCGAGCTGTCCTCCGGGTCCTTATTCTATCATCGGTCCGCCGCTTTATCAGCCGGCGTACCGGCCATGTCGCCGCAAGAGCCACATCCAGTCCAACCCGAAATGTATTCCACGCCTCAGTGGCTGTGCTAGGGATCTCGGACGCATTGACATACGGGGTACCCCAACTGCCGCTTGCGTCATCTATTTTGAAAAACCTGCGTCGGCGACCAAGCGCCGGCGCGCACCGCGGCCGGTCCAGGCGGGCGGGAACTCGGCCAGGGCTTCGGCTGATACGCCCTGACGCGGATCCCCGGCAGCAGCTTAATACTGGGATCGTACGCGTACGCGAATCGATAAAGGCGGAGTCCAGCAACCGCACCGGCCAACCTCCCGCGACGCAAGGATCACCGTTCCGCCAGAAAATCTCTCGCGCAATGCGCGCCTGTCATTACCTCAAAGAATCTAACGTGTGCCCGTTGCGCGGACCGGTACATCGCCAACGAGTACTCGAATAACAAATTGAATCGCCGGCGATCCCGGAAACATCCTCCTTCCTAGGAGTAATTTTCTTAAGGAGGGAACGACGGAATTGGGCCCGGTTTTGGAAACAGATCCGTCCCTTGCGGTGCGCTACGAGGCGCTCATCCGGATTTCGAACTCCATTCGCGCCCGTAAGGAACCCAAGGAGCTGTTCGATATTCTGGTTGACGAGCTCGGCACGGTTGTCCGGTTCGATGCCATTGCGCAGTTCGACGAGTCGGCCAACAAGATGCACTGGCATCTCGGCTCGGCCTGCCGGCAGGGCCACCCTTCCGAAGTCGAAACCGCTGAAACGCTGCCCCATTTCGTTTACCGCACCCAGGAAACCGTGATCCTGGGCACCCTGGACGGCGAGACCCGATTTCCCGCCTTTACCCGCAGGATGCTCACCTGCGGTCTGCAATCGTTGTGTGCGTTTCCTTTGACCACGGCGCATCGCCGGCTCGGCAGCCTCATCCTCGGCAGCGTACATCCCAACGCCTACTCGCCCGAAGAAGTCCGATTCTGCTCGCTGGTGGCCGACCAGATTGCGCTGGCCACCGACGATGCGGTTAATTTTGGGGCTTCCCAGAAAGCCCAAGAGCGCCTGGAACTGCTGCTTGACCTGACCAATCGCGTCGTGTCGAATCTCGACCTCCGTGATGTCCTGCGCGAGATTTCGGCCCAGGTTCGGCGCGTGATGCATTGCGACGGCGTGGGAATCGACCTGCCAAATCCCGAAGACGGACAGCTCCGCATTTACGCCTTGGATTATGTCGGGGGCGATGCTCCGGTTGAAGAGGGCTACCAGCCGCCCCCTGACCTCGAGACCGCACCCGTGCGCGCGTTCCGGACGGGAGAGGCCATTCTTTACTCCGGGGATGCGATCCTGGACGAGCCCGCCCGGAAGGCTGGAATTCGCTTGTTGGCCCACGTGCCGATGATTGGCCATGGGGGCACAGTGGGTGTCCTGTCGCTTGGCACGCGCAATGAAGGCGCATTTTCGCAAGACGACCTGCCGTTTCTCACCAAGGTTGCCAACCAGGTGGCCATTGCGATTGAAAACGCGCGCACTTTCGGCGAGGTTTCGGATCAGAAGAATCAACTGGCCCTGGAGAAACTGTACCTGGAAAACGAGCTCCGCAGCGAGCTCAAATTTGAAGAGATTGTTGGCCGGAGCGAAGCGCTCCGCCGGGTGCTGGAACAGATTGAGACCGTGGCCCCGACTGATTCCACCGTTCTCATTTATGGAGAGACGGGTTCCGGCAAGGAGCTGATCGCCCGCGCGGTCCACAATTTCAGCGCCCGCAAGTCGGGCGCCTTCGTCAAGCTCAATTGCGCGGCTATTCCCACCGGCCTGCTGGAGAGCGAGTTATTCGGCCACGAAAAAGGAGCTTTTACCGGCGCCATCACACAACGCATCGGCCGGTTCGAGCTGGCCAATCGCGGCACCATGTTTCTCGATGAGATTGGCGAGATCCCGCTCGAACTCCAGCCCAAGCTCCTGCGCGTTTTGCAGGAGCGGGAATTTGAGCGCCTCGGCTCTACGCGCACCCTCCGCACCGACGCCCGGCTCATCGCCGCTACCAATCGTGATCTCGAAGGCATGGTGCGGGAGCAAAAATTTCGTTCGGATCTCTACTATCGGCTGAACGTATTCCCGGTGCGCGTGCCCGCCCTGCGCGAACGGCCCGAAGACATTCCGTTGCTGGTCCGCCACTTTGTGCAGCAGTACAGCCGGCAACTCGGCAAGACCATCGATGCCATTCCCACGGAAACTATGAGCGCTTTCACCCGCTATCCGTGGCCAGGCAACATCCGCGAGCTCCAAAACGTGATCGAGCGCGCCGTCATTCTCACCACCGGGCCCGTGCTGATGGTGCGCAGCGAAGATCTGCATCCGCCGGACCAGGCGCCCGCGCCTCTGCCTGTGCCGGCCGCAAATTCTGCGTATGGCGCATACGCGCCTCCTAACGGCAACATGCGCGAGGCGCTGGAAGAAGCCGAGCGCCAGCAGATCCTGGCCGCACTGGAAAAGAGCAACTGGATCGTGGCGGGTCCGCAAGGCGCCGCGGCGCGTCTCGGTTTGAAGCGATCCACGCTGCAGTCCCGCATGCAGAAGCTCGGCCTTCGCATCTCCCGAACTGCGGCTTGACATCGCGCCCGTTCAGCCAGCTCGCCGCCGGAGCTGCTTGCGCATGCGCACTTTCGTGCCGTTCTCCTGAAACTCGACATCGTTCATCAGCATTTGCATGAGCCGGATTCCCCGCCCATGGGTCAGTAAGACGTGGGCTTTATCCGTCGGATCCGGCAATGAGGAAGCATCAAAGCCCTCTCCATCGTCCTTTACGGTGATGGCGATTTCTCCCTCCATGCATTGGCAATTGACGTATACCCGCTTCTCAGGATTCTCTTGATTGCCGTGGATCACAGCGTTCGCAATAGCCTCTCCCAAGGCGATCTCAAAATCGATATCACATCCATCCTTGGTGTCGGGTTCTCCGATGAGAGGCCTCAGAAATCGCATGAGCTGATCGACGAAAGGCGAGATATCCGCCACGCGGCTCGCCAGAGACTGCCGTAATTCGACAACTGGCGACAACCGGGAAACGCCGGACCGCAAGGTCGAATTATTTGTCCGGATCATCCGTGCCTCCTCGACTCGAAACGAAATTATGCACGCCGCATGCCGCGCCTTGCCGGGCTTTTCGTGGCGCACGCTCTCAACGCGCTGTTGACGTGCGGCGGCTCCGCACCCCTGTTAACGTCCTCGGCACATGCCGAAAATCCGGTACATACCGAACCTACGGCGCTATAAACGATCTCGCCAACGAGTAACTGCTTCAAGATGAGTGCGGCGCCTTTGGCTGCGTGCATGCCTTTTCAAACTTGGAATAGGTGAATGCCAAATGCTTCGAATATGTCAGTCCGATACTGCTGACGGGCAGCGCTGGCTGCTCAGCGGCCGCCTGGCGGGTCCCTGGGTTGACGAATTGCGCTCGTGCTGGCAGCAGGCCCGGCAGCGGACTCCGCTCGCGCGCGCCTTCGTCGATCTGAAGGAAGTCATGTTCATCGACGAAGCCGGCGCAGAACTGCTGGCGGAGATGGAGATTGCCGGCGCCGAGCTGGTTGCCGCCGGGGTGGAAAACAAGCATTTGGTTGCCAGTTTGAGGAATGAGGCGCGCCGCTCTCTGCGGCGGACCTTGAATGGAGGAGAAAAGTAACGATGAAACGCAGTCATCGCATCACTGGGAGTGCGGCGGTCATCCTGATCGCCGTAGGAGCCGTGATTGGAGTCAAACATTCCCGGGGAAACGCGGCCGTTATGGCTGCGCCACCTCAGGTCTTGGTGGCGGCTGTCGAGCAGAAGGATTTGCCCATCGAGCGCGAATGGGTGGGGACGCTCGACGGCTTAGTCAACGCGGCCATTAAGGCCGAGGTTGCCGGGTATCTCCTGCGGCAGGAATACAGCGAAGGTTCACTCGTCCACAAGGGGCAATTGCTGTTCGAAATCGATCCGCGGCCGTTCCAGGCTGCCGCCGATCAGGCTGCCGGGCAGCTCGCGCAAGCTCACGCTCAGATGGCCCAGGCACAGGCCGGCCTGGTACAGGCGCAGTCGCAGCTCGCCAGCGCGGAAGCAAACCAGCGCAAAGCCCAACTGGACGAGGACAAGTACGTCCCGCTCGCCCAGGAACAGGCGGTCACCCAGCAGGATCTGGACAACGCCCGGCAGACTAATCAGGCGAACAAAGCACAGGTCGCCGCGGCCCAGGCCCAGATTGAGACCGCCAAGGCGCAGATTGAAGCCGCCCGCGCCGGCGCCGCAGCCGCGGAAGCCGCGCTCGAAACCGCCAAGGTGAACCTGGGCTTCACCCGCCTCACCTCCCCGATCGACGGGATCGCCGGGGTCGCCTTGGTTCAGGTCGGCAATCTGGTGGGTCCCTCGAGCAATGTGGTGACGACCGTGTCCACGCTCGATCCCGTTAAGGCCAACTTCACCGTCAGCGAGCAGGAGTATCTCGGCCTGGCCCGCGCTGACGCGCTCCATCATCTCCAGCTGAAGCTGGTCCTGTCCGACGGAAGCGTGCATCCGCAGCCCGGCCGATTCTCCTTCGCCGACCGCCAGGTTGATCCCGGCACTGGCGCTATTCAGTTGACGGCCCTGTTTCCGAATCCTGGCAATCTCCTGCGGCCGGGGCAATACGGCAAGGTGCGCGCCGTCGTCGGCGAGAACCACAGCGCTATGGTCGTCCCGCAACCCGCTGTCACCGAGCTGCAAGGCACCTATGAAGTGGCGGTGGTCGGACCGGGCGATCGTATTGCCATCCGCCCCGTTAAAGTCGGCCAGCTCGACGGCACAAACTGGGTGGTCCAGGATGGACTGAAGCCCGGCGAACGGGTCGTCGTCGAAGGGCAGCAAAAGCTCCGGCCGGGCATGCAAGTCCAGCCCAAGCCGTTTCGAGCCAATTAAGATCCCACCAACTCAGAAAGGAGTTCACCAGCCTATGTCCGAATTCTTTATCCGGCGGCCTATTGTCGCCATGGTAATCGCGATTCTCACCGTTATAGTCGGAGTCATCATGACCGCGACCTTGCCGGTGGCGCAGTTTCCCAATATCGCCCCCCCCGAGATCCGGCTGCAAGCCACATATGTCGGCGCCGACGCCAAAGCCCTCGAACAGGCGGTCGCCACGCCCATCGAGCAGCAGATCAATGGCGTCGACAATCTCAGTTACATGTATTCGGTAAACGCCACGGGCAACTCGCAAACGGCCCTGTTCGCGGATTTTGACCTCAAAACCGACCCCAACATGGATCTGATCCTCACCCAGTCGCGCGAGCAACTCGCCTCGCCCCAGCTCCCGCCCGAGGTCAACAACTTCGGGATCACGATTCGCAAGTCCACCACCGCCCCGCTCATGCTGATCGCCTTGTACTCGCCGCACGGCACTCGTAACACGATCTTTCTAGCCAACTACGCCTATATCAACGTCAATGATCCGGTCGCGCGCTCCTATGGAGTCGGCCAGACTCAGGTCTTTGGGGCCGGCCAATATGCGATGCGGCTGTGGGTACAGCCCGATCAATTGGCGAAGCTGAACATCACGGTCCCGGACATCGTCAATGCCATCCAGGCGCAGAACACCGTGAACCCTGCCGGCAAGCTGGGCGGCGAGCCTGCAGCCGAGAATCAGCAATTCACTTATGCGGTGCTGGCGCAAGGCCGCCTGACGTCGCCCGAGGAATTCGGCAATATCATCCTGCGCGAGGCTCCCAACGGCGGCAACGTTCGGGTGAAAGATGTCGCCCGCGTTGAGCTGGGATCTCAAGACTACAGCATCATAAGCCGCTTGAACGGCAAGCCCAGCGCCATCGTGGCCGTTTACCAGTTGCCCGGATCCAATGCCGTTCAAACCGTGGAGGGCGTCCGCAAGCTGATGTCCGAGCTGAAACAGCGCTTCCCCGAAGATATCGACTACGCCATCTCGCTCGACCAAACGCTCCCCGTTACCGAAGGCTTGAAGGAGATCGTCCAAACCCTCGTGGTCGCCCTGATATTGGTCATCTTAGTGGTCTATCTCTTCCTGCAGGATTGGCGCGCGACCCTCATCCCCATGCTGGCCGTGCCTGTTTCGCTGATCGGCACGTTTGCCCTGTTCCCGATCTTCGGCTTCTCCATCAATACGCTCTCCATGTTGGGCCTGGTGCTGGCCATCGGCTTGGTGGTCGACGACGCCATCGTGGTAGTCGAGGGGGTGCAGCACCACATCGAAGAGGGCCTGGCGCCTAAGGATGCCGCGCGCAAGGCGATGCAGGAACTCTCCGGGCCGGTCGTGGGCATCGCTCTCGTCCTGGCGGCCGTATTCGTGCCCACCGCCTTCATCCCGGGCATCACGGGCAGGCTCTATCAGCAATTCGCGCTGACCATCGCCATCTCGGTGGTGCTCTCGGCATTCAATGCGCTCACCCTCAGCCCGGCGCTTGCCGCAATGCTACTCAGGCCGGTGCCTGCCGGTGGCGGGACCCGCCGCGGCCCTCTCGGCAAAATTTTCGGCGTCTTCAATCGGTATTGGGAGGACACCACACATGGCTTCGTCCGCTGGTCGGGCGCCGTCATTCGCAAGGGCGCCATGGTGCTGGCGCTCCTGGCGGTCTGTCTGGTTGCCGGAGTCTTCTTTGCCGAACGTCTGCCCTCCAGCTTCATGCCCGATGAAGATCAGGGCTATTTGTTCATCAGCATGCAGCTTCCCCTGGCTTCCTCCCTGGAACGCACCAGCGTGGCTGCCCGCGATGTAGAGAAGATACTTGCCGGCACCCCGGGCGTCAAGTACACCACCACCGTCGTCGGCTTCAACTTACTCAGTTTCGCCGAAACTTCTTACAACGGCTTCTTTTTCGTCACTTTCAAGCCCTGGGGCGATCGCAAAACTAGCCAGGAGCAGTATCAGGCCATCAAGAATCGCCTCAACCAGGAACTCAGTAAGCTGCCGGTGGGAACGGTTTTCAGCTTCTCGCCGCCCGCGATTCCCGGAGTCGGCACCTCCGGAGGATTTCAGTTCGTCCTCGAGGACCGCGCCGGTAAGGACGTACAGTTTCTGGCCGGCAACCTGGATAAGTTCCTCGCGGCCGCCCGGAAGCGCCCGGAAATCGGCAGCATCAGCTCCACCTTCCTGCCCAGCGTGCCGCAGCGGTTCATCCAGGTGGACCGGGACAAGGCGCTGAAGCAGGGAGTCGCCTTGAACGACGTCTACCGAACGATCCAGGCCTACATGGGCGGATTGTTCATAAACTACTTCAACGATTTCGGGCGCACCTGGCAGGTGTACGTGGAGGCCGAAGCCCCCTACCGGTCCAATGCCGCCAGCCTCGGGCAGTTCTACGTGCGCAACAGCCAGGGCCAGGCGCTGCCCCTTAACGCTCTGGCCAGATACGAAACCCGCTCCGGCCCCGAATTCACTCTGCGCTACAACGAGTACCGGGGCGCGCAAATCAACGGTAGCGCCGCTCCCGGCTACAGCTCAGACCAGGCCACGGCAGCCCTGGAAGAAGTCTTCAAACAAACCATGCCCCGCGAAATGGGCTTCGACTATATGGGCATGTCCTATCAGGAGCAGAAGGCGCGCCAGGGAGTTCCCTCCTGGGTCATCTTCGGCTTTTCTTTAATCTTCGTCTTTCTGGTTCTGGCGGCGCTGTATGAGAGCTGGTCTTTGCCCTTCAGCGTGTTGCTCAGCACTCCCGTGGCGGTCTTCGGCGCTATTGCCGCGCTCTGGCTGCGACGCGTGGTGTTGGCTGCGTTTCTGCCCGCGTACATGGTCCAGATCGAAAACGATGTTTACACCCAAATCGGTTTGGTGATGCTGATTGGCCTGGGCGCGAAGAATTCGATTCTGATCGTGGCCTTCGCCAAAGAGGAATACGAACGGGGCAAGCCCCTGGTGGATGCCGCGCTCGACGCAGCCCGGCTTCGTTTCCGCCCCCTCATGATGACCGCCCTCGCCTTCATCATCGGGTGCGTGCCGTTGTGGACCGCATCCGGCGCCGGATCTATCGCGCGCCAGGTCATCGGGACCACGGTGATTGGGGGGATGTTGGCCGAGACCTTCATCGGCCGGTTCTTCGTTCCCGCCATCTTCGTAGTGGTCGAAAAGCTATCCGGCGCAAAGCGCTCTGCTACCGGTATGGAGCCTTTGCCTTCACCGGCTCAAGGAGACTGATATGCGTATTTCCTACTATGTTGCTCTCGCCGGTGCTGCCGCGCTGTTGACCGGGTGTACCGTAGGCCCGAATTACAAACGGCCGCAAGTGGCAGTTCCGGAAAACTTCCGGGCGCCGGAGCCGCTGGCTCAACCGCAGGCCGATTCGCTCGCGGACCTCAAGTGGTTCGAGGTATTCCGCGACCCGCAGCTCCAGGACCTGGTCCGGGTCGCCCTGGTGCAGAACTACGACCTGCGTCAGGCTGTGGCGCGCGTAGACGAAGCTCGCGCGAGCCTGGGCATCACGCGCTCCGATCAGTTCCCGCAGGTGACTGCCTCCGGGGCCGTCCAGCTCACCCGCACGTCGCGGGATGGACAACTCCCGCTACCCCCGTCGTTCTTACCCAGCCAAAACCGCAATTGGGGCGAGGCGGGGCTCAACCTCTTGTCCTTCCAGCTGGACCTCTGGGGACAATTGCGCCGCGCGACCGAAGCCGCCCGCGCCAACCTGCTCAATGCCGACTGGAACCGTAAGACTGTAATCACCACTGTTGTCAGCCAGGTCGCGGCCGATTACTTCCAGTTGCTCGAATTGGACTCCGAGTTGGATATCTCCAAAAACACGCTGCAGACCCGCCAGGATTCCCTTCGATTGACGCTGCAGCGGCAAACCCACGGCATCGCCACCCTGCTCGATGTGCGCCAGGCCGAGCAACTCGTCGACACCACGGCCGAGAGCATTCCTCAGCTTCAGCAGCAGATCGAACAGACTGAGGACCAGGTCTCCCTGCTCCTCGGGCGAGATCCCGGCAACGTCGCTCGCGACCGCCCCTTCAACCCGCGGTCCGTCCCTCCGGACGTTCCCGCCGGCCTTCCTTCGGCGCTGCTCGAGCGCCGCCCGGATATCCGCGCGGCCGAGCAGGCCCTCATCGCCGCCAATGCCAACATCGGCGTCGCCAAGGCCGCCTTCTTTCCGCAGATCAGCTTGACGGGGAGCATCGGTGGCCAGAGCAGTAAGCTGGCCAGCCTGTTTTCCGGGCCTAACCGCGTCTGGAGCTTCATCCCGCAAATCACCCAGCCGATCTTCACCGCAGGCCGCCTCAAATCCAACCTGCGGCTGGCCAAGGCTCAACACGAGGAAGCGCAAGTCCTCTACGAGAAATCCATCCGTAACGCTTTCACGGAGGTCTCCGATTCGCTGATCGCGCACCAGCGCACGCGCGAAAGCCGGGTCGAGCAGGAAAAGCTGGTAACCACTCTGCAAGACCGCAAGCGTCTGGCCTACGACCGCTACCGGGGCGGAGTGGATACCCAGCTCAACGCGCTCGATGCGGACCGCGATCTCCTTTCGGCCGAGCTGACCCTGGCTCAGATCCGCTACGCCGAACTGGTGAGCGTGGTCCAACTCTACAAATCGCTGGGCGGCGGCTGGCAGTAACTGCCGCACTCCCCGTAGGTGCCGAAAGCCTGCCTCGCCTCTCGGCAGCACCGCTCTTGCGCGGCCGGTCCGATCCGGCGCCGAACGTCCTGCGCTGCGAAATGGCCGCGCGGGGGCGCGTGGTGGCCGACCGCAAAAGAAGGGTTAGCCCTTGTGGCCCAAGTCGCGGATTATGCGAAGGGGTTCCAGCGCGGCCAGTTCAGACTCTTCGGTCCCATCATGCGCTGGTAGTCCTCGATGCATTTCCCCCGGCCACAGCCAGCATGAGCTCGCCTGCTTATCGTGGAGGTGGGCGCGGGAGATGTAGATCGGGCGGCGCTGAGCCAGTGTCAGGACAGCGCTCAGCAGGGACTACTGGCTCGCGCGATGGGCGCCTTCGTGATTTGGCTGGCGGGTCATTACGAGCTCATGCCGGAGCGCCTACAGCAGCGGGTGCTGGAGTTGCGCAGCCAGAGCCAGCGGACTGCTGGACATGCCCGCACACTGGCAGCGGTGGCGGAACTGACAGGAAATCCTTGGTCGAGCGAGTTGAAGTCCAAAACGCGAGGTTCGAGACGTAACCAATCTGGGTACTCAGCTTGGACACCCGACGGCGATTCGCACGGGGCCTGCTGAAAACAAATATGCGTGCACGCTTCGATCATACTACCAACTGGGCCGCAAAAGTTCGAAATGTATCCAGACTGAGGAGCCAATCACTTACAAGCCATTCACGCCTGCTTCCTACGGCCCACTTTAGCAGACCCAAACGCGACTTTCTCCGACCACTGTCGGGATCGGCATACTAGTGGCAGCCTGCCTCAAAGCAAAGGTTCTTGCTGAAAAACGGCATGACATGATTCTGAAAGCGATCCGCCACGGCGCTGGTATGCGTGCCTGAATACACATCGAAACTGTTCGCAATGCCGTATAGATCGAGAGCATCATGCAGCTTACCGGCATCGGTGCGTAAGCGATCCTGGTCCCCGACGTCTAATGCGATGGCGCGGTATTGCCGGAGGTTGCCAATGTATTGATCGATAAAGGCGAGGGGCGCATTGGCCGCCCATTTGGCGAGCACCTCAGGGCGAACGGTCCCGTCCTTCACCGGCAGATCGAGAAAGAGCGGAGGATTCTTCGGGTTGGGAGACCACGCGGCCGCGCTGGCGAGTTGCGCGCGCGCGAAAAACGGCAGATTGGCAGAATCCGCCGGCGTCTTTGCGGCCTCGAGTGCTTTGTCCACATCCGGGTTTGCGGGGCCGGCGGTCCGCGCGGACAGGCAGCACGGGCTCATGATGTACAGGCTGCCGAACCCATCGGAATGCTTCATGCCGATACGGGTTGCGCCATATCCTCCCATCGAGTGCCCAACCAGGCCGCGGCTCAGGCGATCGGGAATCGTCCGGTAATGCGCGTCCATGTAGGCCACCACATCATGAGAGATGAACCTTTCGAAATCGCCAGTGGTGACGGAACTCGAGTACATGGACCCGTTGTGCAGCGTCTTCGAGTCCGGCAGAACGACGATCATCTCCTTGGCGCCCTCGGAGAAAGCGCCTTCGATCGTTTGCGGCACGTGGATTTCGTGGGTCCACTGCTCAGCGCCGATGGAGTAACCATGCAGCGCGTAGACAACAGGATATCGGCGGTGTTTGTCTTTCTGGTAGCCCGGGGGCAAGAAGACGATGACGTCACGGTCGACGGCGTCCCCCTCCAGGTTGCCCTCCAGGGCCGCACCGTGGACCTTGATGTGCTCGACCGTGACCGGTTTGGCGCCCGGGACCACCGGCGGAACCTGTGTTTGCACCTGGGCGGCCAGCCGCAACCCGACTGCCACAGCCATGGTGAGCGCCACCTGGCAAAATACTCGCATGGTCCTATTCATCATGGCTCCAGAGAGATGACCGTCATCGACTTTGGCTCGACCGTCAGTGTCAGCCTGCCGTCTTTCAAATTTACCGTAATAGGTTTCGGCACCACGGTGTTGGGCGCTGAGAATGTATTCACATTGTCGACGGCAGACGCAGTCAGCGTTTCTCCCTTCGCCGACTTCGCCCTCATGCCGGTGATCTCCGCATCCAAGTCGACCGATTTTTGGGGATCCAGGTTCGTTATTTCCAGCCAGAGCTTGCCGGACGCGTCCTTGGCGGCGAGAGCATCCACTAGCGGCAGACTGATGCTTCCTTGCGTGTAGGTGCCGGCGTCAAAGGCGACCGGAACAAACGTCGCATCCTGGAACGGGACATACATCTTGTACGCGTAATAGGTCGGAGTGAGAACCATCTTCTCCTTATCCGTCAGGATCATCGCTTGCAGTACATTGATCATCTGGGCGATGTTGGCCATGCGCACGCGGTCGGCATGCCGCGCGAAGATGTTCAGGTTCAGCGATGCCAGAATTGCATCCCTGAGGCTGTTCTGCTGGACGAGGAAGCTCGGGTTGGTGCCGCGCAGCGCCGTATGCCACGCACCCCATTCGTCCACCACCAGGGCGACCTTCTTCTGCGGGTCGTATTTGTCCATGATGGCCTCCTGCTTGCGCAGGAACTCATTCATGAACAGCGTGGATTTCAGCGTCTTGGCGTAATCCGCCGGGCCGAAGCTTGTCGATGGCGTCGAGGGCGGCCATCCATTCGCCACCGTATACCAATGCAGCGAAAGCCCGTCGACATTCCAGCTCCAGTCATGATGCTGCCAGGCCTTCATGATGGTCTCGGTCCACTCGGTTTCGGGAGTGCCCGGGCCGACGGCTATCTTGAGCATCTGGATATTGCCCTGGGAAGGATTCTCATTCCTGACGAAGTGGCTGTAGACCTTAAGCTGGCTCAGATAGTAGTCCGCGCTCATGTTGCCGCCGCAGCCCCAGCTCTCGTTTCCAATACCGAGGAAGGGGACGCTATAGGGATCCGGATGTCCGTTGGCGGCCCGTTCCCGGGCCAGGGACGTCGGTTTGGCGGCGGTCATGTACTCCAGCCATTCGGCCGCTTCCTGGGGGCTCCCGGATCCGACATTGATCGAGACGTATGCCTGGCTGCCGATCTGCTGGACGAAATCCATAAATTCTTCGGTTCCGAAGCTGTTTGTGTCGACCACACCTCCCCATGAGGAGTTGAGCGTTGCCGGCCTCTGCCCGGCGGGGCCCACTCCTTTGCGCCAATGGTACTCGTCGCCGAAGCAGCCGCCCGGCCAGCGGACATTGGGAACCTTCAGCGCCCGAAGCGCGGCAACCACGTCATTGCGGATCCCGCGCGTGTTCGGAATGGCAGAATCTGGGCCAACCCAAATGCCCTCGTAAAGGCCGTGTCCGAGATTCTCCGCGAACTGGCCGAAGAGGTTGCGGTCGATCTTCGCTCCGGCCTTGGATGCGTCGATGGATAAGTGTTCAATCTCCACAGCCACGAGTGGGCCGGTCGAAACCAGCAGCAGAAGAGGGACGCAATGGATAAGTCGCACACCGCCGTGCTTCATGATATCCACTGTAAAGAAGCGCTCAGGCTGGAGCAAGTCAAAAAGATCACTCTATTCAGATCGATTTCATCAATGGACTTTCGCTGGGTTCACGGCGACGGCTTAAATCACTTTCCGGTTCGCGGCTCATCCTCAGCAACTCCGCCAGGGCATTAGTCTCGAAGTTGCTGGCGCTCAAGTTCCTGCAGACGAGATTCGACCGGACCGTTCCGCTAGGTCTCAGATCGTGCTCGAAAAACAAGTGGTCGCGTGCACATTCCGGATGCCCGTACCCTCGGACTGTAAACCGGCGCGCTCAACCGGCACGCGGAGGAGATTCTCGCGTTTCGGCGACAACGAGCGTCACCCTCTTGACATCGAGCAGACTTCGTCGTTAAAGTCGGCGATGAAAGATGCCGGGGCAGACAACATGAGTACTGTAGGTCAATTCCACCTCGCTGATGGTGGGGTTGATCCCGATCGAGTGCCCAAGCGCATCCTTTACACAGGGGCGGCGATGCCGGCTATAGGTTTTGGCACCTTTGGCAGCGACCAAGCCTCGGCCGAGCAGGTGGCGAAAGCCGTGTGTGGCGCCGCGATGGCAGGGTATCGCCATTTTGACTGTGCGGCCGTGTACGGAAATGAGAACCGAATCGGCGGAGCGTTCGCCGATCTATTTGGCGCGGGGCTTCGCCGTAAAGATGTTTGGATCACCTCCAAACTTTGGAACGATAAGCACGGCGAAAACGAGGTCATTCCCGCATGCCGGAAATCGATCGCCGATCTTCGGGCTGGGTACCTCGACATGTACCTTGTGCACTGGCCTTTTCCGAACTTCCACCCGCCCGGGTGCACCGTGGATTCGCGCAGCCAGGACGCGAAACCATATATCCATGAGAATTTCATGAGGACTTGGCGGCAGATGGAACGGCTGGTCGACATGGGGCTCGCTAAGCACATCGGCACATCCAACATGACGGTGGCGAAGCTGAAACTGCTTCTGCGGGACGCCCGGATCAAGCCCGGCGTGAACGAAATGGAGTTGCACCCGCACTTCCAACAAACCGAACTGTTTGAATTCGTGCGAGACAACCGCATCGAGCCGATTGGTTATTGTCCTCTTGGCTCGCCTAACCGGCCGGAGCGCGACCGCACTTCCGAAGACAGCTCGCCGATGGACGATCCCGTCATTGTGCGTATCGCCAGGCAACACGGCGTCCATCCTGCCGCCGTGTGTCTGAAATGGGCTGGGCAAAGGGGCCAGACACCCATTCCTTTCTCGACGAGAAGCTGCAACTACGTCGCGAACCTCCAGTCGGTTGCGAACGAACCGCTGTCAGATGAGGAGATGCGCGAGATCGCCACGATAGACAGGAATTGCCGGCTCATCAAGGGTCAGGTATTTCTGTGGAAACCCGGACAGAGCTGGGAGGATCTTTGGGATCTTAGCGGGGAGGTCACGCCTCCCTAGGCAGCGAGGGAACACTATGAACGAGATGTTAGGCGCATATCTGCCAGGGAACAGTACAACCGAACTAAGGAAGGTCCCCGTTCCCGTGCCCGGCCACGGGGAAGTCCTACTGAAGATGAAGGCATCCACCATCTGCGGGTCCGACATCCGTTGCATTTACCACGAGTATCTGGGCAAGGGCCCAGAGGGATATCAAGGCGTGATCGCGGGGCATGAACCCGCGGGGCAGATCCTGGAGACTGGTCCGGGATGCAGACGATTTAAGGCCGGCGATCGGGTGATTGTGTACCACATCTCGGGCTGCGGCGTGTGTAATGACTGCAGGCGCGGCTATATGATCTCGTGCACCAGCGAGAAATACCGCCGAGCCTACGGCTGGCAACGCGACGGCGGTATGGCCGGTTATCTTCTGGCCGAGGAAAAAGACCTAATTCCGCTGCCGAACCAGCTATCTTACGCAGATGGGGCGCAGGTGGCGTGCGGCTTCGGAACGGTGTATGAGGGGTTGATGAAGATCGGCATCAGCGGCAGCGACTCTGTGCTGATCACCGGTCTCGGCCCCGTTGGGCTGGCTACCGCGGCGCTGTGCCGTAGCCTGGGAGCCGACAGAATTATAGGCGTTGATGTGATCGAAGAGAGGATGAAGCTTGCGTCCACCCTTGGCCTCTGCGATTTCGTCCTGAGAACAGGTCCTGAGAACGTTCTACAGGTTCGCGACCTGACGGGCGGCGCCGGAGTCGAACGCGCAGTCGATTGTTCGGCGAACCCAGGAGCGCGCGCGACGGCCATTCGGGCGACCCGGAAATGGGGGAAGATCGTGATGCTCGGCGAGGGCGGCACCGTGGAGTTCAATCCGTCGCCCGATATCATTCACGATCAGAAAACGATCTACGGCTCCTGGGTCACATCGACATGGCTCATGGAGGAACTGGTGGAACGGCTGGTGCGCTGGAAACTCCACCCCGCCGATCTCATCACCCACAGGTTCGCTCTCGAGGATGTAAGCGAGGCGTATTCCCTGATGGCCTCAGGAAAATGCGGCAAGGTAGCCGTATGTTTCGACGAAGAACTGGCCGTCGCGGGCACCCTCGCGCAAGCAGGAGCCAAATGATCGCGAGGCGCAAGCCGGCCACGCACCGCCGCGGCTGCGGATAGCTAACGCGCCAACGCGAGGCGCGCGGTCACCGCGCAAGGCGTAGGCCTCGGGATGATCGGCGGCACTGCAGCGTGCGTTGACGTCGCGGCGCAATACGCTCTGCGCCGGACTAGGCCGGCCGCCTCGGCCCGCCGATGGGCACCGCGTCGGATTTTTGAGCGCACAGGTGGCCGGTGGAAGCCCGCCGTGTGTTCGCGTGAAACTACAGCGTCACACGCTACCATCGAAAAGATGAGAGCCTTATTGAACCTGACAGCCGAGACCGCTGCGCGCTACCTGGAGAACCTGGAGGAGCGGAGTGTGGCACCTTCGCCGGAGGCGCTGGTGGGACTTACCGAGTTAGACGAGCCTTTACCCGAACTGCCGATGGCAGCCGAATCCGTGCTGGAGACGCTGGATCGCATCGGTTCGCCAGCAACGGTAGGTATGGCCGGCCGGCGCTACTTCGGGTTCGTGATCGGTGGCTCGCTTCCCGCGGCACTGGCAGCGAACTGGCTGGCCGGCGCCTGGGATCAGTGCCCAGGCCTGTTCGCGGCGTCGCCGATCGGGACCAAGTTGGAAGAGGTCTGCCTGGGCTGGCTGCTGGATGTGTTGAAACTTCCGGCCGGTTCCGGCGGGGCATACGTGACAGGCGCCACGGTGGCCAACTTCACTGCGCTGGCAGCGGCGCGGCACACGGTTTTAGCGCGCGCCGGATGGGACGTTGAAGCCGACGGCCTGTTCGGCGCGCCGCCGATCACCGTGGTGGTAGGGGACGAGGCGCATCCATCGCTGATCAAGGCGCTGGGGATGCTCGGGTTGGGGCGTTCGCGCGTGCTGCGGGTTCCGGTGGATAGTCAGGGCCGCATGCTCGCTACTGCATTACCGCCGCTGAAAGGGCCAGCGATCGTCTGCATGCAGGCTGGGAATGTGAACACCGGTGCGTTCGATCCGGCGGTGGAAATCTGCGAGCGGGCTCACCTCTCGGGAGCGTGGGCGCACGTCGACGGTGCGTTCGGCCTATGGGCAGCGGCGAGTCCACAGTATGTGCACCTGGTAGCAGGCGTCGCTGATGCCGATTCCTGGGCCACGGATGCTCACAAGTGGCTGAACGTGCCCTACGACAGCGGTCTGGCATTCGTTAGAGACGCGGCGGCACTGAAGAAGGCGATGTCGCTGACGGCCGCGTATCTGCCGCAGGGCAGACATCGCGAACCATCTCAGTACACGCCGGAGCTTTCTCGGCGGGCGCGCGGTGTAGAGATCTGGGCTGCTCTGAAGTCGCTCGGACGCACCGGCTTGGCGGACCTGATCGAGCGAAACTGCCGCTTTGCTCGCCGTTTTGCCGCAGCCCTGCAGCAAGGCGGCTGCGAGATTCTGAATGAAATGGGACTCAACCAGGTTTTGGTTTCCTTCGGCGACGCCGCCCGCACTCTACAGGTGATCGAACGGGTACAGTGCGATGGCACCTGTTGGTGCGGCCCGACAGACTGGCAGGGTCGCACGGCGATGCGCATCAGTGTATCGTCGTGGGCAACGCGGGATGAGGACGTAGAACGAAGCGTGACCGCGATTTTGAGAGCGGCGGCAGTCTAGCTGGAGGTCCGCGATCCGCCACGGCCGCGCCTGCGGATTCGTGACGCGCCACGGCGCGGCCGCTGGGCAACGTTTACGTGCCGGTGACTGGGGAGCAGAAAGTGTTTCGCCTCTATCCGCCTTAATTCCAATCTCCGCATGCGGCGGTGGCAGGCATCGAAAAGTTGTGCCGACATCCAACCCTGGATCACGGTCTTCTCAGGAATTGTCGATACGCGCCGCCGTTGAATGTGCTCCACGGCTCAAAGCCCCGCTCCGTATACAGCTTGTAGGCGAAGTCTATGTTGGCTTTGCAGTCCAGCAGGTCTCGAAGATTGACCCCTGCGCGTTTCAAATGCACGGTGTTGATCTGAAAGTAGCCCCAATCGAGCGTGCCGTCGGAGTTGTAGTGATAGATCTCGCAGGCGCCGCGCGGGTTTTCGGCACGTTGAACCGCCAATGCGATGCGGCAGGCTGACCCGAATTTGTTGCAAGCGTACTGCTGGAACGCCGTCAATCTCCGGCCAGATTGATCGTCTTGGGCCGCGCCTGCTTCCTCCCTGGAAGTCCTCGGGGCAATCACCAGCGGCCATTGGAATCGGATGCGCAACGGTGATTGCAGCGTGAATGTATACTGAGTCTGAAGAACGACGGCGCCCACAGCAATTCCAGCAGCCGAGAGGAGAAGCAATCCAAACAGCCTTGCTGGAATTCGTGGTGACTTCAATCGCCTGCGTCGCGCCCGCTTCGGTACCGAGGAGTTCAGAGGCACGGGTTGGCACCTGTGGGTCGGCGGTAAGCTGGGACGTGCTGTGCCGGTCGTTGAATTGGTCGCAAGGGAGAAGGACGTCGCTGAAGCATTCTCCGAACAGCGTACTACAGCGACTTGGCAACGCATGGTGATAACCTTGGTCTGCTGAGATTCGCATCTCGGGCGGAGCGGATGGATCGAGGCCGCTGGCGGGTCCCACGATTGACGCGGCGGGAAACATCTACGGGACA
>Ga0070731_10002239_pt1 | contig 18730 bp, 16 predicted proteins | sample Coa_R1_2_FD_66448 | JGI IMG/M metagenome (GOLD analysis project Ga0070731, IMG submission 66448) | Surface soil microbial communities from Centralia Pennsylvania, which are recovering from an underground coalmine fire - Coalmine... | ecosystem: Environmental > Terrestrial > Soil > Unclassified ... | reverse complement strand
CGTAGGCCTCGCCGAGAGCCATACCAAGATCGCGATCGGCGGCACGAACACAGCGTCTCCAGCGAGGCAACTGAGCTTTCGAACCTAATAACGTGTGGCTATAAAAATCCCAATTTTCATCCACCAGAGCTTTGTTGAGGTATGGTGCTGACCCGTGGACCAAATGCCAGCGAAGATACGCCTTCCAGTCGTCAATTGAACGCTGCTGAACCAGCGACTCCAGGGCTTTGAAGAAAGCGGGCGAGCTTACAAGATAGTGCGGGGCGGAAGGAGGAGCGCCGATCTCGGCGACGTACTGTTTCCAGTTGAAGGAGGGAGTGAGCGACTCCACCTGTTCAAAACTCATTTTGTTGTTGAGGTTCTTGGGATCGCGGCGAGAGATATTATCCATCTGCGCTTGAGCCATAGCAGTTTCGATCGCCAGAATGGTTTTCGCATCTGCGGCCGCTTGGCTTGCGCTTTCGCCGACCAGGGTCAGCATCTTCGAGATGTGGGCTTCATACTTTTGACGGATATCCTTCGAGGTGGCGTCGTCTTTAAGGTAAAAATCGCGATTCGGCATTCCCAGTCCACCCTGGTCGATAGCTGCCACGACCCGGCTGGCGTCATCGAAATCCTGCTGTGGGCCAAAACCCAGAAGCACGGCGTTGGTCTGATTGTCCTCGCCCTCCCACGCGCCGGGAATGAGCATGTGAATGTGAGCCACTTGATCGGCGAGTTCAGCTTTGGTTTTCATGCCATCGATTCGCTCAATCTCGGGCTTCAGATCGCGGATGCCAGCACTCTCTAGCGATGGTTCGTTGGTACAGGCGCCCCAATAATCCCCGATTTTCTGCTCGAAATCAGATCGGCCTTTGCTTTCGGATGAAGCCTTCTCCATCGCCTCGCGGAGAACGTTCTCGTTCGAGTAGCTCAAACCGCTTCCCGTTCCCCATGCAACTTGATCGGCAGGAATGGGATGAGCTGCATTCCATTTGCCGCACACGAACTGGTAGAAGTCCTGACAAGGGTCGAGTGTTTTGTCCACCATATTGGGATCAAAATGCTCAAGCTTGGGAGCTTCTTCCGACGATGATTGCTGTGCTTTAAGCAATTGGGTATAAGCGACAAGAACAAGGGAGAGACAGAGAAGTGCGACTTTCCAGTTGGGCATGAGAGCTCCTGCAGTGAAACGATGATGCGAGCGGCGATTGCGAGCACGCGGTTGACTCGACAGACTACAAGGATTGGACGGAACGCGTCAAAACACGATATCAGCGTTTCTGCGATATCAGAGTGCCCCGGCCGGGTCACTTCCCGCCAATAGAAGATACGCAATGACCGCCTCGTGAGTTCCAAGGCCAAGCACTAAACATTCGCTGAAACGCATCCCAAGAGGAGAATGCAATTCTAAAATTCCTGTGACCCTCGGTGTCATCCTAGGTCAAACTCAATTTCCTTCGTGCTCCTTTGTGTTCTTGATGGTTCAAGTAACTATTGCGGGGCCTTCTTGCCAGGAAGCCCGGCTGGATTTTCGTGCGTGCGCTCACGAAAACCGCCTTTCAGTCCGGTAGCTAGCGTGACGCTTGCTTCTCCGAATTTGTCGCGCAAACGATCCGCGGCCGAGAGAGCCTGCTCCCAGCGGCGTCGGCGATCGCCTTCGATGATGTCTGCCTGCTGACTGTCGAGCTCGAAGTGCGAGGCTTGCACACCCAAAAGGCGCACTTCCATTCCCGCGCGCCAGTTTTTATGAAACAGTTTGCGCGCCTGCTCGAAAATCTCGGTGTCAAGTTGAGTGGGATCTGCAACCGAATGTGCGCGAGTGATAGTAGTGAAATCCTTGTAACGCAGTTTGAGTTGAATGGTTCGAGCATGGAGCTCATGTTCGCGCAGGCGGCGACCGACCATCTCGGAAAGGCGCATCAACGTCGATTCGAGCTTATCGACATCAGCTGTGTCATCGTTGTACGTGTGTTCGTGGCTAATGGATTTGGGATCGGTATCGGCGCCGACTTCGGTATCGAACCACCCACCGGCATCTTCGCCTCGCGCTTTGCCCGTCAGTGCCAATCCCCATTTTCCAAAACGCTCTTGGAGAAAGGCTTCGTCGAAACGAGCGAGATCGCCGACTTTGAGAATTCCTAAAGCATTCAGGTTCTGCTCCGTCACTTTGCCAACGCCGGGGATGTCACGCACGTCGAGCGGAGCAAGGAATTTCGCCTCTTGTCCGGGGATGACCCACAAAATGCCGTGCGGTTTTGCCTTGGCTGAGGAAACCTTCGCGATCAGGCGCGACGTGCCGATTCCAATGGAGCAATTCAGTTGGGTATCCGATTTGATCCTCTTATGAAGTTGATGAGCAGCGGAGAGCGGCGGTCCATGCAGGCGGTCGGTGCCAGTCATGTCGAGATAGGCTTCGTCGATGGATGCCATCTCCACCAGCGGAGAGAATAACTGCAGTACGCGAAAGACCTTCTCCGAGCACTCGCGATAACGCTCCGGATGGCCATTGACGAAGAGCGCGTGTGGACAAAGCTTGGCAGCCGTGCGCAATGGCATTGCCGAGTGGACGCCGAATTTGCGCGCTTCGTATGATGCTGCCGAAACTACTCCGCGCTCATGCCGTTGCCCCCCGACCACGACGGCTTTGCCTTTTAGCGATGGATCGAACAGCTCTTCCACGGAAACGAAGAAGGCGTCCATGTCGACGTGGAAGATGGTGCGCACAATCAGCCAACCACTGCATTCTATATCCGCTGATCAACCTGAACGCGACTTTGGCGGGTTAGGAATCTGCCGCCTGGCTTGCAAGAGCAAGCTTCCTAGTCGCTAGGCTCCTCGCAATAACGAGTTTTGAGAGATGGCTCGACTACACTCCCGCCATCGCGGGTGCGCTCCGCGATTGGAGAGCCTTTTCGTAAATCCGAACGTACTCCTTCGCAGAAGCATTCCAGGAAAAGTCTTTATTCATGCCATTACGCATGAGGGTTTGCCAGGAACTGTGATCCTGAAAAGCCTTCAATGCTTCTTTAATAGTCAGCAGCAGAGCCTCCCCGCTATATTCTGTGAATTTGAAGCCAGTTCCCTTTCCGGTGCGAGGATTCCAGGGTTCGATCGTGTCGTCGAGGCCGCCGGTCGCGCGAACAACCGGAACGGTCCCGTATTTGAGGCTGTAGATTTGATTGAGGCCGCACGGTTCATATTTTGAAGGCATCAAGAACATGTCACTGCCAGCTTCAATTTTGTGGGCGAGCGCGTTGTCGTAAGCAACCTTGACTGCAATCTTGCGTGGAAACTGCTTATTGAGCCGCACGAACATGTCTTCGTAGGGCTTGTCACCCGAGCCGAGGGCGACGACGATCATCTCCTCCCGCGCCAAGCGATCCATGATCTGCGAAATCAGGTCAAAGCCTTTTTGTGCTGCAAACCGGGAGACAATGCCGATCACCGGCAGGCGTAGATCGGGATCAGTGATGCCAAAGGCAGCCAGCAGGTCTTGTTTGCACTTTGCTTTGCCTGCCAAATTCTGCGGGGAATAGGGGCCTACCGTAAACTTATCGACTTCCGGACTCCATTCGGAATAATCAACCCCATTGAGAATCCCCGTAACTCTCGACGCCCGGTCGCGCAACACTCCCTCCAAGCCGAATCCAAACTCCGTAGTCTGAATTTCCTGGCTGTATTTGCGACTGACGGTAGTGATGAAATCGGCCGACACCAGCGCGCCTTTCAGAAAGTTCACGTTGCCGAAAAATTCCATCTTCGCAATCGTGAACAGGTCCCAGGGAAGAGTCAAAAGTGGCAGGGTGTCGGGAGAAAACAGGCCCTGATAACCCATGTTGTGAATAGTAAAAACGGTGGCGACCTCGCGAAACGCGGGGTCCTCGGCGTATTGCGCGCGCAACAGAACCGGAATCAGCGCCGACTGCCAATCGTGGCAGTGAAACACCTGTGGCGTGCCTAAAACCTTCGAAGCCTCCAGCACAGCGCGGGAGAAGAGCGCGAAACGTTCCGCGTTATCCGGATAGTCTCCACTGGAAGTCCCGTAGAGAGCGTCGCGATCGAAGAAAGGCGGGTAATCGACGAAGAAGTAGCGAACCCCGGAACGCGTGCCCCCGTCCACAACCGAGCAGAAACGATAGCGGTCATCAAATGGCACCGTAATGCTGCGCACCGCCGGTTTTGCATCTGTAAGCTTGGTCTGGCGGTATTTCGGCAAATAGACGCACACCTGGTGTCCCAGGGCAGCTAGCGCCTGCGGCAACGCGCCCACCACATCAGCTAAGCCACCGGTTTTGGAAAAGGGAACGCATTCCGAAGCCGCAAAAGCAATTTGCATCAGCTACTCCTTCCAATTCTCGGCCCCGTCGCACGCTATGATATGAAATTATTTACTGATGGCAGAGTGCCGGGCCGAGTTTTATGACCAAAAAACTAGTCTACCTGCCATCAAGAAAGAGGGTCAACGTGCCAAAGGTCTCTGCTGCGCGACCGCGACCAAGGAAACCAAAGCTCGGGCAGCATTTTCTGGTGGACAAGTCGGCAGCCACGCAAATTGCTGAGGCCCTTGGAAACATTTCAGCCAGCACCGTGTTGGAAATCGGCCCCGGACGAGGCGCGCTCACTGACCTGCTTGCGAAAAAAGCGCGTCGTCTCATTGCAATTGAAATTGACCGGGTTTTGGCGGCGCAGCTGCGAATGCATTTTTCCCTTGCCCCCAATGTAGAGATCATCGAAGCGGATATTTTGGCCGTTGACTTTGACACTATCTTCGGCCCGAAGCCCGGCAGCACGCGACCCGGCATCAATCATGAGCCGGAGAAAGCCAAGGTTGCCGGTAACCTGCCCTACTTTCTCACATCCGACATCCTGCTCCGGTTGTTTAAGTTTCGGAAGTATTTCGATTCGATCGTGCTGATGTTGCAGCGTGAAGTGGCCGATCGGCTGGCAGCCCATCCAGGCAATAGCGAATACGGATTGCTGTCGGCGACTGCACAACTGTACGCCAGAGTGGAGAAGCTTTTCACGCTTGCCCCGGGAGCATTTTCACCGCCGCCAAAGGTCCATTCCACCGTGGTGCGGCTCACCATCGAGCCACGGCTGGAAAATCTTCAGGTTCCGGAAGAAGCATTCATCGCATTTCTGAAGCTCTCATTTGGCCTAAAGCGAAAAACCTTATGGAATAATTTAAAAACAGATTACGACCCGCAACTACTCCGGAAGGCGATGCAAGACACGGGAGTGAAGCCGAACGCTCGCGCCGAAGAGTTATCACTGGAAAAAGCCGCGGCACTTTACCGACGATTGAGCATTGCGTAGATTGCATCTGCCAGCTCAGGATCCAATAGTATTAAAATCATTATTGAGAGCTTGAGAGCGGGAAAATGGAAACTCTCCGTCATCCGGCCGTCGCCGGACGTTTCTATCCGGCAGAGCCCACGAATCTGATCCAAGACCTTGAGTCTTATTTATCCCCTCCTGACAACGCAAAGTCGGCCATCGGCTGCATCGTGCCGCACGCTGGTTACATTTACTCCGGACCAGTTGCGGGAGCAGTGTATGCAAATCTCGAGGTCCCGGAACGCTGTGTGCTTTTGTGCCCCAACCATACCGGCAGAGGACGGCCATTAGCCATGATGAGCAGTGGTGCGTGGCAAACGCCACTCGGACCCGTGCAGATTGATTCGGAATTGGCTGGCAAGCTGAAGAGCGAATTCCCACTGATCAGCGAAGACAGCGAAGCACATCGCGGAGAGCATGCAATCGAAGTACAGCTCCCTTTTCTGCAGAGAAAGCGAACACACTTTACGTTTGTTCCGATTGCTCTGGGAACGAGTAACTTCGACACCCTGGAACGGTTGGGAGAAGCTTTGAGTGAGGTTGTGAACAACAGCCGTGAGCCAGTGCTGATCGTCGCATCGAGTGATATGAACCATTACGAAAATGACGCGGTCACCCGGGTGAAAGACCATAAAGCAATCGAGCCGATTCTGGAGCTCGATGCCCGGAGACTTTATGAGATCGTCACACAACACGATGTCAGCATGTGCGGTTTCGGACCTGCAATCGCAATGATTGCCGCCGCAAAGCGACTGGGAGCAAGTTCCGCCGAGCTCATCAAATACGCCACTTCTGGCGATGTGTCGGGCGATCGCGAAATGGTGGTTGGCTACGCTGGCATAGTTGTGCGATGACAATTAGCACTGGAGTTTAATAAGGACGCGAGCCAGACGCGCAATTCTGGTGTCGCAAGAAGCGCGACACTTCGCGCGGCTCGCCTAGATCCCTCGCGGCGCAAGGAAGGCTTGCTCGGGATGACAACTACTCAGTGGACTGGTTCGAGTCACCGAGGCTGCCATAGCCCGCTTGATACCCTTCTTTAAACAATTCCCTTTTGGCCAGCGAACTCCATCGACCAACTGCGATGTGTGCCGCTCTGCCCCGCTTCGCATCCAGCTGCCCTAAAAACAAACCATCGCGGTAAGCGGCGTCCGCGGCACGGGTCACTTTCGCAACGTTCGCGTCCGGTTGAATTTTGTTAATCATGGTGGACGCCGTTGCGAACACCGCAATTCCTACGACTGTGGCAAATACTTTTTGCATGCCGATTCTCCGTCAGTTGCTGAGTTTCAGTGCTTCTATAACAACTCAGCTCGCGCGTGACAGAGTCATCGGCAAGTAAAGGATGTGTAATTTTACGCACACGTCCTCTTGAAGGTTGCAGGACTACCAGACGCGGCAGGCGTTTTCTCGGACCATCGGCTGTCCTTTGTGGCAGCCGAACGCCTTGGCAAACTCCGGCATGTTCGAGACCACATTGTTAACGCGATATTTGTCTAAGGGATGCGGATTCATGAGAAGCAAGGTTCGCATCATTTCCGGGCGGACGTTACTGCACCATATATTGGCATAAGCCAAAAAGAAGCGCTGCAAGGCGGTAATGCCATCTTCACCTTGAGCCTCGAGGCTCTGGCCCTTGGATTTCAGATCAGTTTCCAGAGCGGATAAGGCAAGGTGAATTCCACCATTATCGGCAGTATTTTCTCCTTGCGTTAAGCGGCCATTCTGTTTAACGCCCGCTTCGGGGACGAACTCGGTGTATTCGTCGGCTATACAGTCGCCGCGTTTGTCGTAGGCTTGCGCATCGGCATGAGTCCACCAGTCCCGGAGGTCGCCGTGGTCGTCGAACTTGCGTCCCTGGTCATCGAAACCGTGAATTGTCTCGTGACCGATAACGATCCCAACTGCGCCGTAGTTCACACTGTCGTCTGTTGTGGGATCAAAAAATGGCGGCTGCAAAATCCCGGCCGGAAAGTTAATGGTATTGGTCTGGGGATCCTCGTAGGCATTTACGGTCGGCGGAGTCATCCCCCATTCGGTTCGATCGAGAGGCTTGCCGATTTTTTGCAACTGGCGATTTAACTCAAATGCTGCTGCTCGATGCACGTTGTCTAGGTGACTGTCCGGCCGGATTTCCAAAGCAGAATAATCGCGCCAGTGATCCGGGTAGCCGATTTTATCGATCTGGGCCGCAAGTTTGATGTGGGCCTGCTTCTTGGTGTCAGCGCCCATCCAGTCCATGGCGTCAATGTCCGCACCCAAGGCCGTTTTGATGTTATTCACCATCTCTTGCACACGCTGTTTGCTTTCGGGTGGAAATGCGCGCGCAACATAGGCCTGCCCGAGAGCCTGACCGATGTCCCGGTCTTCGGCTTGCACGCATCGCCGCCAGAGTGGCTGAAGTGCTTTGGCTCCGAACAAGGTTTGACCATAAAATTCAAAGTTTGCATTTACAAAATCATCGCCCATTTCCGGCGCATTGCCGGTCAACAGCTGCCACCTTAAATATGCCTTCCAGTGATTTAGCGATTGGGATCTTATGAGGCGCTCTACTGCGCGAAAGAATTCGGGCGAAGTCACGATGTACTTGTCGCTGGAGGGAGCGTTCACGGATTGTAAGTAGCGAGCAAAATCAAAGCTGGGCGCAAGCTGCTTCACATCATCGAGGGCCATCTCATGATCCAGATTTTTCGGATCACGGCGCTTCACCACTTCCATAGCAGCCTGCGCCATGGCCGTTTCCATGGTGAGTACAACCTGTGCGTCGACACGCGCCTTGATTGCGGGAACTCCTGAGAGTTCGAACAGCTTGACAATGTGCGCTACGTACTTCTTCCTGATCTCGACCGATTTGGCGTCTTTATCAAGATAGAATTCCCGCCCCGGCATACCCATGCCACCCTGATCAAATTGGGGAAGTACGTGGGCGGTATCGTGAAAATCAGGTTGCGCACCGAGACCGAATAACGCTGCGGCGGTTTCTGTATCGGCAGGATTCCATGCGCCATGGATGGAACGATGGAGTTCGGCCACGATATCAGCGATCTGGTTCTTGCTGCTCATGTGATCAATGTGCTCTAACTCAGGGCGCAGAGATTCGAGCGAGGACGTGTTTCTTTGCTTCTCGTCCATACAAGCTGTCCAATAATCGCCAACTTTTTGTTCCACCGCAGTTCGGTCAGCGGAAGGTTTCGCAGCGGTTTCAACGGCGGTTTGATGAAGCTGGGTCTGATTCCAGAGTTGCAGCTTGCCAAATGTACCCCAGAAGACTTCATCGGCGGGCAATGGATTATCTTTCACCCACTGATTGCACGCGTAGGAATAAAAATCGGTGCAGGGATCGACGCTCTTGTCGACCTTGCTCGCATCAAAGTGATCCAGCTGTGGAGGCGCCTGTTCCGAACTGGTGGGAGTTGGTGTCTGGGCAGACGCGCATAAGCAGAAGACGCAAATTAAAGCCGCACAGAATGTGAGCCATCGCATGCATGAAACCTCGCGAGAATTGAAACGCAAGATTATCACGCGCGGGAACGAGTGAGAATCAGATGCGCGAGCGCATCAACACGAGACAAATGTCTTGTAGGGACCACGGCGAGTCGTGCAGATCAAGAGGTTTGCCGCAGTCGCAGAAGCGCTCTAGCGGTGGCCACCACCGCCGCTTGAAGCGTGCCCCCCACTCATGCTGCCGCCCACAGAATGTCCGACCGAAGAGAAGCCATGCCCCATGGAACTGCCCATGTGGGACACGGGTGCAGTGCCGCTATGCCACCAACCTGTGCCCACCGCTGCAGTATGAAGGTTTGTCGTAGCGAAGCCATTCTGCTCCACATGGTGCGACAGTTGACCCAGGTTCCTTACGCTTCCGCGCGGAATTCCCAACCCGGCCGAGTTGCCGGCGATCTGCACTTTATTCCCCGTTTGCAGCGGCATTGGTCCTCGGTTGACCGCGAAAATCCTGCGCCCTGGAAGCAGTGGCGGACGGGGGCGAACAAACCCGGTGGGCGCATTCAAAACCATAGGTAGCGTGTTCCATCCCATCCAGGCGCCCCCGGGTTGCCATGCCCAGCCATACATTGGCAAATACGTCCATGAGCCGTAATGGTACGGTGTCCAGCCCCAAGGATAAGCGGAAACCCAGCCATAGCCGAATCCAGGATTGAAGGCCCACGCACCGTTCATAAACGGATCCCAACCAGCACCGGCAAAATAGGGCTGCCACAACATTCCGTAGCCAGGTAGCGTGAAGAAGTTGCCGTAGTAATTCAGGTCCGCGCCGCCGTAAGCGTATGGCGAATAACTGGAGGAGTTGTTATTAAGCGAGCTGTACTGCTGCTGATACTGGGCTTGTTGTTTATCCCATGAATCGTAAGGAAACTCATCGACACCGGATGCGACGGTCGAATGATCATCAAGCAGGTCGAAGCTAGCGGTGTGATTCTTATTAACTTCAACCGTTCCCTTCGGACCCGTTACGCTGGCTTGACCTTTGAGGACGGCAACCGTCGCCTCGACATCCGCCATAGCAATCCGGAGATGAACCGGTTGCGTAAGGGCCACGATCTCGTGGGCAAATGTCACTTTAAGAACACTGTCCTTGGTTCCCAGAAAATCAACGTACGCAGTGCCCTCCTGGACCCTTACGGTGGAGAACTTGACGCCGGAATCACCAAGCACGAGTTGCGGAAGCTCAACGGTCGTATCAGGAGCGAGCCGGACGGTGCTGCCATCTTCGAATTCCAAGGCCGCCTGCCCGCGTTCCTGGGTGCGGACTTTTACCCCTTGAGTAAGAGGTAGGTTCAGAAAAGCGTTTTCAAAGCCTTGTCCGGTGTTGCGATCAATCTGCACATTACCTTGAACATCGCTCAGCCGTACCACGCGTGCGTGAGAAGCGGCTGATACGGGGAGTGCGAAAACCAGGAGAAAGCCACAACCTACCAAAGCAGCACCAAACAGGTGGGAACGGGACATAGGACACCCTCAGAAATCCAGCTACTGTCATTAGAGCACGCCTTGATCCGCTTTGGTTGTCAAATTAATGCAATTTAGAAGCTGAATAAGCCGACCCCCGCCGGGGTTGAGGGTTACTTCTTACCTGCGCTGGCACCATCAAGCAATCGCTGGGCCCGGGCACGTGCCGTGTTAACGACCGAGGGGTCATCGATGATTTTCTTAAGAGTAGAGGCGATCACCGTCACGTCGCCCAACTCATTGCGGCTTGCGATATCGGCCATGCGCTCCAGTTCCTCATTGATTGCCAGCTTTTGAAAGCGATGGTCGAATTCGAGACGGCGCCCAAATTCCAGAGTGATTGCAAGATTTTGAAAGATAGACGTAAGCTCCTCAACCGCCGGGATCGGCGAGTAATTGTAGCTGGCCGATATATTCCGCTGGCCATCCTTATAAGACAACGTCTTCTGGCCGGTTGATGCAATGTTCCTTTTCTTGGAATCGATAGCGCCTTCGAAATAGTGAGCTTTCTTCGCCAGATCGAAAATCCGATTGATCGTCGCTTGCGGCATGGAGAAATCCAGAGTGAATGGCGCTGAGGGATCGGAGTCCCTCGTAAGCTTGCCATCGGATGTGTAAGAAGCGCGAGTATCAGATGAAACAGAGATGGCGTAATGGGAAGGGTCCGAACCGGGGAAGTCGCAAGTAAAGGCGATAGTCGGATTGGGGGGCTGCTGAGATTGCGCCTTGGATGCAAGAGCAACAAACAACAGGAGTGCCAAGGAATAGCGATACTTGCCGAATTCCATGCAGAAGAAATTATGCCAAAAATCCTGGAGACAACGGAAATCGAAAGCTGGCTCTCTCATTGCCCTGCGGCCATCTGCCGCTGCATCGTGCTAATGGTGTGCAGGTGACAAATCGCAATGGCCAGGGCATCGGCGGCGTCCGGCGACTCGGGAACGTCGCGCAGCTTTAAAAGCCGAGTGACCATTTGCTGTACCTGCTGCTTCTCTGCCCGGCCGTATCCCACCACCGCCGACTTGATCGACAGCGGCGCGTACTCCGCAACCTTTAAACCGGCCGATGAAGCCGCCAGCATCGCCACTCCTCGCACCTGCCCTAGTTTGAGTGCTGACTTTACATTCACGGCATAGAAAATATCTTCAATTGCCACGTCATCGGGACCGTACTCCTGAATAAGGGCATTAAGGCGATCAAATATTTTTGCCAGCCGCATCGGCAACGGTTCCTTGCTGGACAGCTTGATGACACCGCAGTTGAGGCATTTCAGCGCGCCATTGGGATCGTGCTCAACAATGCCGTATCCGGTAAACTCCGTCCCGCAATCAATCCCGAGGGTACGCACAAAGGCAGTTTACTGCCAGCGGCGATGCTCGGCCAGTTGCTTCGGCGCTACGCCGTTATTCCGAGCGCGCTTCAGCGCGGAGGAATCTGCTGTTCTGCTGTTCATTGTGCAATCACTTCTCCCGCTTGCAGCGGCTTCGAGCACACGTGATCGCGCATGTCACCACACAGGTAAATCAAATACACCGGAAGATCCCGCGGCTGCACTACATACTTCCCGATATCGACGGCGTGTTCATCGTCGAAGTCCGCAATGACAAAACGATTGCCAGGGACAGCGCGAACTCTGAATTGTCGGGACATGGGTTCGTAGTTGCCATAGCTGAAGCAGTGTCCAATGCAGGCTCGATCCAAGGTATGGAGTGCAGGGCTGATGCGCCGGTTGCGTGTCGGGAAATAACCCAGGACGCGCGCTCCGGCAGGAAGTTGTGACACAAGCTGGTCGACCCCATCCTCCAACGTATTCAGTTTCGATGTGTCCATAAACATGAGGGAAAAGAAGGCAATGCAGGCCAAGGCGAGGATCGGCTTCTGCTGGCCTTTGGTTGGCGCAGCCGCCAGAACCATGCAGACGATCACTCCCGCCGCCAGCGACAATCGATCGGTTATGTAGCTGAAGGGGATTGCATATCGAGAAGACTCAATCACGTTCGGCAACAGAAATACTGCAGCCATGTTGAGAATGCAGAGTTGAAGTGGAATGCTGCTCCTGAGACTCGATGTTCCCTGCTGCTTGATGAGAGTGCGAAGACTGATAAGACCGGCAAACAAGAACAAGGCAAAGATTGGTATGTACGCGGGATTAAAAAACACTGGCTGAAGAATTCCGGTCACGAAATAGACTTGCTTCCACGACCAAAACCCGTCAAATAGCTTGACCAGAACTTCACGAATGCCGGCCAGCAGCACAATGCCGAAGACAAGCAACCATGCGGTTTGGGAGGGCCGTAATGCGCGCGCAAAGAATACGTACAAAACCATGCCGATTGTCCAAATCACGGGAAGCGGATGCGCCGTCCACGCTAACAACAAAAGCGGAGCTGCCAGGAACTGCCGCTGTCTTTCGCCATTCCAAGCGGCCGCCAAAAACCAGAAACAGATACCCAAAGACAAGTAGTAGTTGAAAAATCCCATGTGAAAGATGAAGCCGTAAGCCAGAACCGCAACCCAGGGGATCGTGAACCACCAGTTCGCCCCCGAGGCCGCAGTGACCAGCGCAATCCCACCCCAAAAAAAGATCAGGACCGCGGCCGACACCATGATTCGCTGCGCTGCGCCAGGGCCGACGCGGACGAGCAGCCATTCCAGGCCAATATCGAAGGCGATATTGTTCCATTGGCGCGTAACGTAAACCCCAGGAGTCTTGCCCTGCTGCGCCAAAGACGCTAGCCAGGCGTTGTAGACATGGCTCGACAGATCGGTTGCCTGAATGCGTCTTTGCCAAAAGCACGGCACAAGGATCACCCCTGAGAAAAGTAATACGAGAAGAATCCTGCGCTTATCAGTGCTAACCCAGGAGGTACGCGAAGCCCTGATCGGGTTTGCTTCAGTTACCAACATTCTCCATTCGAGAAAATTCTATACGGAATTGCGCCGACAATCCGGCGATCCCTTTCTTTTGCTGCTGAGTCCACCCCAAGGCGTATACCGGAGCCGCCTCCGGCTTGAGAGCTAACCGGCATTCGATGGTACCCTTGGATATTCTGCGGCAGCGAATCACACTAAACCTCCGAGTTTCATATCCTGAGGACACAGTTCCGAGATGATCGCGAACCAAGCGCCGAACATCCCTTCGTTCGATTTGTTTTTGGCGAAATGGGCATTGCAGATCATCGAAGGAGCGCTCACGCTTGCGCTTTTGGTCCTCATCTTCGCAAGAAAATCGGCAGCAAGGTCACGAGGATCCCGGACTTTATCCGCGCAAAATTATTTCCGAAACCTGGCTCGAAGAAAAACTCTCTCGGTCTTTGCAATTGGCGTTCTCTGCATTTTGCTAAGAACAATTCTGATTCCGGTGCTGGGCGTGCCGGAACCTCAGGGACATGACGAATTCAGCTATCTACTGGCGGCGGATACGTTCGCCCACGGTCGCCTGACCAACCCGACCCATCCGATGTGGATGTATTTCGAAAGTTTCCACATCATTCAGAAGCCGACCTACATGTCGATGTATCCGCCCGGCCAAGGATTGGTTCTAGCGTTGGGACAACGGCTCGGTCATCCCTGGATTGGTCAGCTGCTGGTCACGGCGTTGATGTGCTCCGCCGTGTGCTGGATGTTACAGGGATGGGTGCCAGCAACTTGGGCTTTGCTCGGGGGTGTGCTCATCGTTTTGCGCCTGGGAATCTTTGGTTATTGGCTCAATGGATATTGGTCCGCATCAGTGGCCGGGTTGGGTGGAGCGTTGGTGTTGGGCGCGTGGCCGCGAATGAAGCGTCAAGCCCAGATGCGGCACGCGGTGCTCATGACCATTGGCTTAGCGACCCTGGCGAACAGCCGCCCGTATGAAGGATTTGTTTTAGCAGTGCCAGTAGCCGCCGCCATGTTGTGGTGGCTGCTGAGACTGCGCGGCCCGAAACTGAGGAGCAGTTCTTTACGGGTCATCATGCCGATGGTGGTGGTTCTAACCATTGGATTTGTCGGGACCGGTTATTACTACTATCGGGTCACTGGCAGTCCATTTCGGACTGGCTACCAAGTAAATCGCGCCATTTATTCGCGCGCGGCGTATTTTCTTTGGCAGAAGCCGGGACCTGTTCGCGTCTACGATCACCGCGTGATGCAGGATTTCTACGACCGCGAATACGATTACTACAAGGCAAACAGGAGCCTGTCGGGATTTCTCATCCATGGTGGATCCAAAATTTCCTGGTTTTGGCGATTTTTTCTTGGTCCAGCATTGAGTATTCCGCTCTTGGCTTTTCCGTGGACACTGCACGACCGTCGCATGCGCTTTCCCTTGTTTGCCCTGGCAGTTTTCGTATTCGGACTGGCTCTCGACAATTTTTTCAGCCCACACTACTTCGCGCCCGGAATTGCTTTGCTTTATCTCGTGCTGATACAAAGCATGCGCCATCTCAGATTTTGGCAGTGGCGCGGAAAGGCCGTGGGAGGTGAACTGGTTCGCGCCGTGCCGATGATTTGTTGCGCGATGGTGCTACTACGCGTGACGGCCGTGGTTGCGCATGCGCAGATCGAACCACCTTATCCCAGAGGTAATCTCCAACGGGCTAAAGTTGCGCGGTATTTGGAAGGCTTACCCGGTCAGCAACTGGTTCTCGTCCGATATTCCAGCAACCACGACGCCCATGGGGAATGGGTCTACAACCGTGCTGACATTGACCGAGCCAAGGTCGTTTGGGCCCGTGATATGGGTATCTCAGGCAACGAGGAACTACTGCGGTATTTCAATAACCGACAAGTCTGGCTATTGCAACCCGACGAGTCCCCGCCGATGCTCACGCCTTATTCCGAGAAAGAGCGTTAGTTTCGGGCGGCGGAGCCAATCATGCTAGTTCTCCCAATGAATTTACGAAAAATGGCCTGCGTCAGACTGACCACGGTATACGCAGCCAGAATCAGCATTAAAGGTTCCATCGGAAAGCGATAGGTGGGAAAACTGTGGGTCACGTAATACACAACTGGAAAGATGAGCAAGACCGCGAAGAATGGAACGGCGGCTAGTCCTTTGCTACGAAGCGCGAGGAATCCTCCAACCCACGCTAATGTGCTAAGAAGCCACCATGGGGATTCTCGCGGGTCTGTCCAGAACAGATGGATTCGCATCAGGCATAGCTTCAGGAAGTACGCCGGATTCTGGCGAGCAAACTGGAATCCGATCTGTTCCTTGGCCTCCATAAACTTGATTTCGCCGAGACGGTTGTACTCGGAGGGGTCAAGTAGCGGGAAGTCTTTCTGCAGACCGTTCGGTGCGCCCTCGTGATTCCCTAACCAGAATTCAAGACCGAAGTTATCTCGCACCGGTATCAGACGATGGAACGCGGCATAGTTGCGAACGGTCCACGGGAGTATCAGCAAAATGCAGACCGCAACGGAGGAGAGCACTAGCCGTCCGCGTAAGCGGGATTCGGCTCGCGAACTGAGCCACAGCCACATCCAAAAAACAGGGAACAAAATTAGCAACGATGTATTGATGAGCGCTGCCGCACCCGCCAGCAATCCGAAGAGCAACCATTTGGAAAACCGGTTGGATTCCGCGACCACTGGCAGTATCAGCAGTGAGACGGACAATAGCAACGCGGAGAGCGCATTCTCCCACAGGCGAATCGAGACGGCTGCTTCATAAAGCCAACAAGCCCAGACCCAGGACGCCAAAACCCCAACAAGCCTCCCGAAAGCTCGTCGCCCAAGTTGCAGAATCACAACTGCCGTGATCGCAGCGAAAACCGCATTCAACAACAGGGCCGCCCAGATCGCCGATAGTGTGTAAGCTCCAAAAATTCTAAAAATACCCGCCACTATTAGCGGATAAACAGGAGGTTGTTGGGCAGTGGGAAGCAGAGGAGTGTTTGGCCAGGGGGAACTGAATCCATGACCAGTGGCAAGCGCCCACGCAATCCGTGCTGGTTCGTTGTTCTGATAGAAAAATGCTGCCGCTTTTTGCGGCAAGAGCTGCGCAGCTGCCCACAACCGAATCAGTAAGGCAACTGAGAAAATTACCAGCGGAGATTGCACGAACGTCCAGGTAGTTTGGGCGAACTGGTTCCTGCGCACCGTGACGGCATTTTAACCCACAGATTTAGTGGACACGCTGGACCGCGCTGCATACGGCCCCGTATTTTGCTCACAATGGCTCGTGATGATCGTCACAGGACAGTGAGACGAAGGCGGTAATAATGAGATTGCGAGGCTGTAAGTTCGAGGGCCATAGGGAGGACGCCATGAAAATCTCATTGGCAATCGCAGTGTTGATCGTTGTATCGGCGACATTGACGCCCGCCTTTGCAGCGCCGGCACCGGCCCCGGGCGCAGGCGTTCCTAAATACAATCCGGCAACTGAGGCGGTTTTCAAGGGTACGGTACAGGAAGTCAGGGACCGGCAATGCCCAGTCAGCGGCGGCATGGGATCCCACGTCGTCCTGAAGCTGGAGGATGGCACCACCATTGAGGTCCATTTGGCCACCACCAAGTTCGTCAAAGAATACGAGTTGGTATTCAATGTAGGAGACCAGCTGGAAGTGACCGGATCAAAAGTGGTGTTCGAAGGCGTCGACACCATTTTCGCCCGTGAAGTAAAGCGCGGCGGCGACGTGTATGTGTTCCGCGACAAGGACGGCAAACCCGTCTGGTAGTTCGGAAGAACAAACAACCGCTTATCAGGCAGAGCGGGATACCACATTTCCAAACAAGAACGTAAGGGCTTCGGGAAATCGCCGGGCCCACTCGCGTTCATTATGGATCGCTCCCTCGTCCACCCGCACCCGAAGACGCTGATCACTTAGCCCACAACGGCGCAAAATTCGTTCAAATTCGCGTACATCTTCAACCACCTGCCGGTCTTTTTCTTCGCGGCCAGCTTCCCTCGTCCCGACGCCTACAAAGATCTTCTCCGGCCAGTGGCGGAAAGCACGACTGGCTTTCAAGATGCGGCGCTGGGAAATGTACAGAGAAGGACTTTCGAGCAGCAAGCGCCCGAAGATTCCAGGATGCCTGATGACGGTGTAAAGCGAGATCAGCGCGCCGAGTGATGACCCGCCGAGGCCGGTGTTCTCTGGGCCGCCGGCAATGCGATATCGCTCGTGCACGGACGGCATAACTTCACGAATCAGAAACTCCAGATACAGCCTCCCTCGCGGCCGCAAGATTGGCGGCTGCAGGCTGCGATAGGGCAGGTATTCCCGCATGCGCTCTGACTGTGCATTGTCAATTCCTACAATCACGAGCGGAGGAATTGTCTGTTCCCTGATCAGGCGGTCCGCAGTTTCGTCGACCTCCCATTCCACACCGCCGAACGCGGTGGCACGATCAAACAAATTCTGCCCGTCGTTGAGATAAAGAACCGGGTAATTCCGAGTGCTATTCTGAGCCGCATCGTATTCGGGGGGAAGCCAGATCCGCAGCATCCGCGTGTTGCGAAATATGCCGCTCCGAAACTCGTGTAACCGTAAATCTCCGGTCACCGAACTATTCCCCGAGACATTCGCTGCCGGCTTTAGATCTGCAGTTTCGGTCACGATAAGGAATCTGGTCTAGGCACGCCGCCTGGAATTCGCCGCCAGCACTGATGAAGAAACCGTAATCAGGAAAATCAACGTCAGCGAAGACAGGCAGAGGATGCACCAGGTCGCCAAAACAAAAGCCTCAATGTAAGTGAGGTAGAGCGCGAATCCCAAGCCCAAAACCGATGCGATCAGCAAAATAACGGGTGTCTCTGATTTACTCCGATACATCGTGGCCAACGAAAGCAGCGCTGCGTAGCCCAAAATTCCGATCAAAGCGTCGGGAACTCCGAGGACGGTTGAGTACGTGCTGCGGTTGACGATATCGCAGTTGAAGTTCTCGCCAAAATCGCAGTAGGTGGTCTTTGATGTCTGGTAGTGGTGGTGGAGTGAAACAGAAGAAACCACGATTCCCGCTAAAGCCAGCACTGCTATCAGAAGAAAGACTCGCCGGCCCAAGCCTGTCATGGCAGGGGACATCCAGTCGCCTGGCTAAGAAACTCTAAATCGTGATCACCTTCAACTCGAGATCCGTCCGCAAAAACCCACGTTGGATAGTGTTTTATGCCTGCGTCAACGCACGCTTGAGCCGGAGTGCGGGAGCCTTTGACCCCGCACTCTACGTATGGTGCGTATTTGAATGAGTCCCCAAATCGTTCCTTCTGATCGGCGCAGTGCGGGCACCAGTACGCACCGTACATCTTCGCGCCTTTATCTCCCAGGCACTGAGCGAAAGTGTTCAGACGGTTAGACTGGCGGTGGCGAGTGAAGGCGTACAACCCGATAGCGACAGCGGCCGCCAAGACTAGAATGGCGGCTTTACGTATCCACGGGCTAGGCTCGAACTCCTGCTCGCGTTCCTGCTTGCGCTTTCGTCTCTCCTCTGACATGCCGATATTTTTTATACCACGACATTG
>Ga0070731_10002238_pt1 | contig 18731 bp, 17 predicted proteins | sample Coa_R1_2_FD_66448 | JGI IMG/M metagenome (GOLD analysis project Ga0070731, IMG submission 66448) | Surface soil microbial communities from Centralia Pennsylvania, which are recovering from an underground coalmine fire - Coalmine... | ecosystem: Environmental > Terrestrial > Soil > Unclassified ... | reverse complement strand
GCGGGTGATCCTGCACAGCGGAACGGTGATCGGCTCCGACGGGTTCGGCTACGCGACCGACCAGGGCGTCCACCACAAGATCCCCCAGGTCGGCACCGTCGTGATCGAGGACGACGTCGAGCTGGGCGCCAACGTCACGGTGGACCGGGCGCGCTTCGGGCGCACGGTGATCGGCAAGGGAACCAAGATCGACAACCTCGTGCAAATCGGCCATAATGTCGTGCTGGGTCAGGGCTGCCTGCTGGTGTCGCAGTCCGGGATCGCGGGCAGCACGAGGGTGGGGAATTACGTCGTCCTGGCCGGCCAGGCCGGGCTCATTGGGCACCTGGATATCGGAGACGGGGCGATCATCACCGCCCAGAGCGGCCTGACGAAGGACGTGCCCCCGAAGGCGGTGATGTCCGGCTCCCCGGCGTCGGAGCGCAGGACCCACTTGAAGGAACTGGCCGCGCTCAGTAAGCTTCCGGAGGCCCTCCAGGAGATCCGGAAGCTCCGGCAGGACCTCGACGAGCTTCGAAAGAAGACGCAGGCATGAAGAAGAACCAGCGGACCATCCAGAAGCCCGCGGAGCTGGAGGGCGTCGGCCTCTTCAGCGGCTCGGCCGGCAAGGTCCGACTGCAGCCTGCGCCCGCCAACGCGGGCATCACCTTCATCCGCACGGATCTCCCGAACCGTCCTCGGCTGCCGGTCACGCCCGACACGGTCAGCAGCAAGTTCCGGCGCAGCGCGGTCCTGGGGGACAACGTCGAGATCGAGACCATCGAGCACCTGATGTCCGCCCTCGGGGGGCTGGAGATCGACAACCTCGAGGTCGAGGTGAACGCGGCGGAGCTCCCGAACATCGACGGCTCCAGCCGCCCCTGGGTGGAGCTGCTGCGCAGCTCGGGCATCGTGGACCTGCCCGACCCCCGACGGATCCACGTGGTTCGGGAACCCATCGCGGTCAGCGACAACGAGGCGTCCATCGTCGCCCTGCCCAGCGACGGCGGACTGACGGTGTCCTACACGCTGAACTACCCCAACACACCGATCGGCCAGCAGCATTTTACGCTCGAGATGAGCGACGAGAACTACACGAAGATGATCTCGCCCGCCAGGACCTTCTGCCTCCAGAGCGAGGCGGAGGCCTTCATCCAGCAGGGCCTCGGCAAGGGCGCGACGTACCAGTCGACGGTCGTCTGGGGCCCCACCGGCCCCATCGAGAACACCCTGCGCTTCCCCGACGAGCCGGTGCGGCACAAGATTCTCGACCTGATGGGCGACCTGGCCACCCTCGGCGCCGGCCTCCGCGCCCACGTCGTTGCGCTCAAGTCCGGCCACAACACCAACATGCGGCTGGTCAAGAAGATCGCCGCCTCGTTCGGCGAAGCAGGACAGCTCCAGGCCAAGCCCGGCGGCACCCTCCTCGACGTCCGGGAAATCGCCAAGATCCTCCCCCACCGCTTTCCGTTCCTGCTCATCGACAAGGTCATCGAGCTCGACGGGTACCGGCGCGCGGTGGGCATCAAGAACGTCAGCTTCAACGAACCGTTCTTCCAGGGCCATTTCCCGGACCAGCCGATCATGCCCGGCGTCCTGCAGATCGAGGCGATGGCCCAGCTCGCCGGCGTGCTCCTGATGCGCAAGAGCGAGAACCAGGCGAAGGTCGCCGTGCTCCTCTCCCTGGACGGCGTCAAGCTGCGCAAGAGCGTCGTGCCGGGGGACCAGCTGCGGCTCGAGGTCGAGACCATCAAGGTGAAGGCGCGGACCGGCGAAGTCTTCGCACGAGCCACCGTCGACGGGCAGCTGGTGGCGGAAGCCAACATGAAGTTCATGCTGATGGACGGGCAATAGTGGGCACCTCCCCCCTCCCCTGTCCCCGAGCCCCACGGCGCCATCCCCCCTCCCGTTCCGGGAGGGGCCGGGGGGCGATGCGGCCGGGGCCGGCACTGGGGAACGGGGGATTTGCGGCATAGATCGATGGCTATTCATCCCTCTGCGGTGATCGAACCCGGCGCCCGCATCCACGCCAGCGCCGAAATCGGCCCCTTCTGCGTGGTCGGCCCCAAGGTCTCCATCGGCCCGGGCACCAAGCTGATCCAAGGGGTCACCGTCGCGGGCCGGACGACCCTCGGCGCCCGCAACGTCATCCACCCGTTCTGCGTCATCGGGGGAGATCCTCAGGATCTCAAGTTCAAGGGGGAGGATTCGACCACCTCCATCGGCGACGAGAACGTCATCCGCGAAGGCGTCACCATCAACAAAGGCACGATGACGGGCGGCGGACAGACCGTCGTCGGCAACCGGAACATGATCATGGCGCTGGCCCACGTGGCCCACGACTGCCTGATCGAGGACCACTGCATCCTGGCGAACGCCTGCCTGCTCGCCGGCCACGTCCGCGTCGAGTCGTTCGCGATCCTCAGCGGCTGGGTGGTCGTCCATCACTTCGTCACCGTCGGCCAGAGCGCCTTCATCGGCGGCGCCACCCGGGTCAACCAGGACGCCCCTCCCTACATGACCATGCAGGGCATGTCCGGGGAGGTCCGCGGCCTCAACTCCATCGGCCTCAAGCGACGCGGGGTCAAGCCGGAAGCGATCAACTGCCTCAAGGAGGCCTACCGGATCATCTGGCGCTCGGCGCTGCCGAAACCCGAAGCGCTCGCGGAAGTCGAGAAGCTTGGCGGGCAGTTCCCCGAAGTCCGGAATCTGATCGAGTTTCTGCGCGCCTCCGACCAGGGGCACATGGGGCGGCGCCGCGAGCACCGCCGCCCCGCCCCGCCCCCGTCCGCCCCTCCGCCGGAACCCGAGGACGACATCGAATGAAGGCCCATGCCACCGCCCTCGTCGACCCGGCCGCGACCGTCGCGTCCGACGTCGAGATCGGCCCTTTCTGCATCATCGGCGCCGGTGTCCGCATCGGTCCGGGCTGCTCGCTCGGCCCCCGGGTCTCCGTGCGCGGCCCCGCGGTCCTGGGCCGCGACAATCGCCTCCACGCCAACGTGTCCATCGAGTCCTCCGTGACGATCGGCGACGCGAACGTCTTGCGCGAATCGGCCCATGTCTCCGCGGGCGCGACCGTGGGCTCCCGCAACCGCTTCGGCACCTGGGTCGATCTCGGCGCCGGGGTGGTCGTGGGAGACGATGCCGTCCTGGGCTCGTTCGTGGTCGTCGCCGACCGCTGCGTCGTCGGGTCCAGGGCGAAGCTCGAGGGCCAGACCGTGCTGGAGCCCGGGATGACGGTCGGCGCCGGGGCCCGCATCCGCAGCCAGGTCCCGGTCGCCGGCGACGTCCCCGAGTCCGCTCTGCTCGACGGGAACCCCGCCGAGATTCAGGCTGGAGGCGCGGCGTGAGCAAACCCCGCGTGGGCGTCATCGGCGTGGGCCACCTGGGAAGGCAGCATGCCCGCATCTACCACCAGCTGGGCGCCCTGGCCGCGGTCGTCGACGCCGACCCCGCGCGCGCCGCGGAGATCGCGGGCTCCTATTCGGTGCCGCACTATTCGGATTTCCGCCAGCTCTTCGGCAAGGTCGACGCGGTTAGCGTGGCCGTCCCGACGATCGGTCATCACGAGGTCGCGAAGGAATTCCTCGAGCGGGGCATTCCGGCCCTGGTGGAGAAGCCGCTCACGAAGACCATCGAGGAGGCCGAGGACCTCTGCCGGATCGCGCGGGCCAAGAAGGTCGTGCTCCAGGTCGGCCACGTCGAGCGCTTCAACCCCGCGGTCACGGCCGTGCTGGACGTCATCAAGAAGCCCCGCTTCATCGAGGCGCACCGGCTCTCGCCGTTCCGGTTCCGATCGAGCGACATCGACGTGGTCCTGGACCTGATGATCCATGACCTGGACATCGTGTTGCACCTGACCCGGAGCCCGCTGGTCCGGGTGGACGCCGTGGGCATGAGCCTGCTCTTCGGGAAGGAGGACATGGCGAACGCGAGGCTGGAGTTCGAAGACGGCTGCGTGGCGAACCTCACCGCGAGCCGGATTTCGGAGAAGCAGATGCGCAAGACGCGCATCTTCTCCGAGGACTGCTACGTCACGGTCGACACGCTCGCCAAGGAAGCCTGGATCTACCGCACGACGCCGCAGCTCGGCGAGGCGCTGGCCAAGCTTCCCAAGGATCGCGACCTGAACCTCGCCGACCTGGCCACGATCCCCAAGGAGTTCTACTCCATCCAGGAAGTGAAGCTGGCCGAGGAGGAGCCGCTGGCGCGCGAGCTCCAGAGCTTCCTCGAGGCCGTGGAGCACCGGCGCGACCCCGTCGTGCCCGGCGAGCACGGCGTTCGCGCGATGAAGGCGGCCGAAACGATCCTGACCGAGATGCGGGCGCATCGCTGGAAATGACCACGATCTTCTTCGTCGCCACCGAACCGTCGGGCGACATCCACGGGGCGAACCTCGCTCGCCAGCTCAAGGCGATCGATCCGACGATCCGGCTGGTCGGCGCCGGCGGCTCCCACATGCGCGACGCCGGAGTCGAGATCCTGATCGATCCCACGGCGCACGCCACGGTCGGCGTGGTCGAGGCGGTCCGCCACCTCGGCCGCTACGCGCAGATCTACCGGCTGCTGCAGAGCTCGCTCCGGACCTGGCTGCCGGACGCGGTGGTGCTGATCGATTCGCCGGACTTCAACCTCCGCTTTGCCGGGCGCGTGAAGGACCACGGCATCCCGGTGATCTACTACATCAGCCCGCAGATCTGGGCCTGGAGGAAGGGCCGCATCAAGACGATCCGCAAGGTCGTCCGCAAGATGCTCGTCATCCTCGACTTCGAGGAGAAGATCTACCGCGACGCGGGCGTCGACGTCGCCTTCGTCGGCCATCCGCTCCTGGACGCGTACCAGGACATCGACCGCGAGGCGGTGCGGAAGGAGTGGGGCGCCAAGAAGCTGCTGATCGGCCTCTTGCCCGGCAGCCGCGGGAAACAGTTCCGGCTGCTGTTCCCGGTGCTGAAGAAGACGGCGGAACTGATCCAGAAGGAGCTGCCCGAGGCGCAATTCGTCCTGGGTTGCGCGCCCAACATCAACCCGAAACTCGCGCAGGGCCACGGGATCGACGTCGTCGTCAATCGGACCCCGGAGGTCATGGCCGCGAGCGACCTGCTCCTGGTCGCCTCCGGCACGGCCACGCTCGAGGCGGGCATCTACGGCACGCCGATGATCGTCACCTACAAGCTCAATCCGGTGACCGCCTATCTGTTCGGCCCCCTGGTCTGGCTGAACACGAAGAACTTCTCGCTGATCAACATCGTCGCGGGCAAGGAAATCGTCCCGGAGATGTATCAGGCCAAGGCGAAGCCCGAACTCTTGGCGAAGCAGGCGGTCTCGATGATCCGCGGGGGCCGACTGCCCGAGATCCGGAAGGCCCTGGCCGAGGTCCGCAAGAAACTGGGCCAGCCCGGGGCCTCCAAGCGCGCCGCCCAGGAGATCCTCAAGACCATCGGAAAGCATCCCCACCCCTGACCGGCCCGGAGGGACAAGCCTCTTAGTCCTTGGTGTCCAAGTCTTTGGCTTTCTTCTCGTCGCTGAGCACCGCTTCGATGGCGCCCGCCTGGACGCGGTAGAGAGTCCCCGCCAGGCCCGTCCAGTAGAACCGGTCCTCGGACTCGCCGTCGGAGACGATGAAGCGGCGCGCCTTCACCTTCTCGCCCTTGTAGTCGATCATCTCCTCCTTGTCGAACTTCACCGCCGCGTTTTCCTTCAGGTTCGGCTTCACCACTTCAAGGAGCGCAATCGGATACTCCTCGGTGCGGGGAAGGATCGTGACCAGGCGCAGGAGGGCCATGTCGACGACCGTGTTGGACTTGATCCGCTGGGCCTTGGTCTCGCCGGAATGCGTCACGATCAGCCGGTCCTCCTTCACCTTCGCCTCGAGAGTGCCGGCATTCTCGCCGCCAGTCGATTCGAGCGACAGCTTCACGGGCGTGAGGTACTCGTCCGGCTGGCACAGCAGCGAGATCTTGATCGTCATCGACTGGTCCTTCGTGGGCTGGAGGAACAGCTCGTCCACGAACGCGATCTGGCCGTCCCGAGTCTCGGCCTTGAGGTGGACCCAGCCGCACTTCAGGGAATTGATGAAGAGGGCATACCAGCGATCACCCCAGGCCGCCACCAGTCCCGCCGCCGCCTGGCGGGTCTCGAGCCGGTCCGCCACCCCGGTCGCCCGTCTCCTGAAGTCGCCGTTGTCGGATTTGCCCGCCGCCTCCCGCAGCGGCGCCAGCGCCGGCGCTCCTGCTTTCAGGAGCTCCGTCTGGGCGGGTTCGGACCCGTCCTTGTCCTTCAATCGTTCGATCAGCGAGGGGATGTCCTGAGCCGACGCGAGCCGGCCGGCGAGCATCACGGCAACCAAGATCGTCCGCAGTGGATTCATCGTGTCCTCCTCCTCATTCCCCGATACCGGACCCCGGGTTCCCCGGTTTCGGCAAAGAGCCGATCCGCGGATGCGCTTCCGGCCGGGCCGACGGTCGTGGGCCGGGCCCCGGTCAGGTCGCGCTTCGTGCCTGGATGCCTTTGTGGTAAAATGCCGCCTCCCATGACATCGCTTCATCGACTTCTCCCCTATCTCCGCCGATTCCGGCGCGCGTACCTCCTGGGCCTGGCCATCGTCGTCGCCGCCACCGCGTGCGGCGCCGTCGCCCCGCCCCTCGTGGGCTATGCGATCGACCGTCTCCGGGCCGGGGCGACCAGGGACTTCCTCCTCGCCGTTTCCGCCGTCATCGCCGGGGCCGCCCTGCTCCGCGCGGGGCTCCTCTTCGTCAGCCGCTATCTGATCCTCGCCGCCTCCCGCCAGGTCGAGTACGAGCTGCGCAACGACCTCTACCGCCATCTCGAGACGCTGTCCGCCCGCTGGTTCGACACCCATGCCAGCGGCGAAATCACCTCGCGGGCCATCAACGACATCGAAGGCGTCCGGACGATGGTGGGCATCGGGATCATGGCGATCGTCTCGACGGGCCTCCTCTTCCTCGCCTCGCTGGTCATCATGTTCGCGACCAACGCCTTCCTGGCGACCCTCTTTGTCCTCCCGCTGGTGGGCATCAGCGTCGTCATGGCCTGGACCGGCGCGAAAATGCACGACCAGTCCACGGACGTCCAGTCCCAGCTGGGCGTCCTGTCGAGCCGTGCCCAGGAGAATTTCACGGGGACCCGGGTCGTCCGCGCCTTCGTCCAGGAAGCCAACGAGATCGAGCGGTACCGCGCGGAGTGCGGCCGGTATCGCCTCCTGAATCTCACGCTCGCGCGCTGGCGCGCGGGCTCCTGGGCCTCCATCCTCGTCCTGGCCGAAGGCGCGATGATCGTCACGCTCCTGGTCGGCGGACGATCCATCATCGGCGGGACCCTCACCCCCGGCGTGCTCACCACCTTCGCCGCCTATCAGTTCCAGTTGCTCTGGCCCATGATCGCGATCGGCTGGGTCATCAGCATCATCCAGCGCGGCGTCGCCTGCATGGGCCGCCTGAACGAGATTTTCGATGCGACCCCGGACTGCGACGACCGGAACGCGCTCACCGGGGAGGTTCCGCTCGAGGGACGCATCGAAGCGCGGCATCTGACGTTTTCCTACGCGGCCGACCGGGCGCCCGCCCTCCGGGACGTCTCCTTCACGATCCAGCCCGGCCAGAAGGTGGCCGTCGTCGGCCGCACCGGGGCGGGCAAGAGCTCGATCGTCTCGCTTCTCCTGCGCCACTACCGGCTTGCCGACGGCATGCTGTTCGTGGATGGCCGCGACGTGAACGCGATCCCGCTGGCCGAGCTTCGCGGCGCCATCGGCACCGTCCCGCAGGACCTCTTTCTCTTCTCGGACCGCCTCCGGGAAAACATCGCCTTCGGGGGGCGCAACGGGGTCTCCGACGAGGCGATCCGCCGGGCCGCCGCCATCTCGAGGCTCGATGCCGACCTCGACCAGTTCCCCGACCGCCTGGACCAGGTGATCGGAGAGCGGGGCGTGACCCTGTCGGGCGGCCAGAAGCAGCGGACCGCCCTGGCCCGCGCCGTCGTTCGCGAGCCCCGCATCCTCATCCTGGACGACGCCCTGTCCGCCGTCGACTCCCACACGGAGCGGGAAATCCAGGACCGCCTCCGCGACTTCATGAAAGGCCGGACCACGCTCGTGATCACGCACCGGCTCTCCGCGATCACCGACGCCGACCTGATTCTCGTCCTGGACGAGGGCCGGATCGCCGAGCAGGGGACGCATGCCGCCCTGCTCGCCGCCGGCGGCCCCTATGCGACCCTCTGGGAAAGCCAGCGCCTGGTCGAGGAGCTGACCCGCCCATGACGGAGCCCTACGACGACGAGGCCCTGGGCCGCGACTACGACCCGAAGCTGATGGGGCGCTTCCTGCGCTATGTCCGCCCGTACTCGGCGTCGATCGTCCTTGCCCTCCTGCTCATGGCCGCCCGCATCGCCTGCGAGCTGACCGGCCCGCTGATCTTCTGGAAGGCGGTCGACGGGCCGCTCGTGTCGCGCGACCTTCCGGGGCTGTCGCGCTACGGGGTCTACTTCCTCCTGGCCGTCGCGGGAACGGGCCTCTTCGAGTTCCTCTACTCCTGGACGACCAGCCGCGTGGGCCAGGACATCATCCTCGACCTGCGGATGGAGCTCTTCGCCCACCTGCAGAAGCTGTCGGTGTCGTTCTTCGACCGGAATCCGGTGGGCCGGCTGATCGTGCGGGTGACCGGGGACATCGAGAACCTGAACGAGCTGTTCACCTCGGGGCTGGTCGAGTTCGCGGCCGACCTTCTGATGCTCTTCAGCGTCGTCGGGATGATGGTCTACACCAACTGGAAGCTGGCCCTGGTCACGATGTCGGTGACGCCGTTCATCTTCGGGGCCACGTTTTTCTTCCGCACCGTCGCGCGGAAGCGGTACCGCGAGATGCGGGTGCGGATCGCCCGGCTGAACTCGTACCTGAACGAAAGCATCAGCGGGATGAGAACGATCCAGACCTTCGGCCGCGAGCAGCAGTGTCTGGAGCGATTCCGGACCCGCAACCGGGACCACCGCGACAGCGCGACCGCGGCGGTCTTCGCCTATTCGCTGTTCTACCCGGGCATCGAATGCCTCTTCTCCTTGAGCGTGGCCCTGCTGGTCTGGGTGGGGGGCCAGGGGATTCTGGACGGGACGTTGACCTTCGGCGCCTTCATGGCCTTCTGGTATTATGTCCACAAGTTCTCCATGCCGATTCGCGAGATCGCCGAGAAGTACAACATCCTGCAGGCCGCGATGGCCTCGAGCGAGCGTGTCTTCACGATCCTCGACACGCCCGTCGACGTCGCCGACCGGTCCGATGCGGTCCCCGCGCCCCCGCTCCGGGGCGAGGTCGAGTTCGACCACGTCTGGTTCAGCTACGACGGGAAGACGCCCGTCCTGGAGGACCTCTCGTTCCGGATCGAGCCCGGCCGGAGCCTGGCCATCGTGGGCATCACCGGCGCCGGCAAGTCCACCATCATCAATCTCCTCCTGCGCTTCTACGATCCCGTCCGCGGCTCCGTGAAGATCGACGGCCGGGACCTTCGCGACTACGACATCCGCTCCCTCCGCCGGCGGCTGGGCCTGGTCCTCCAGGACGTCTTCCTCTTCGCCGGAACCGTGGAGGACAACATCCGCCTGGGCGAGAGGAGCTTCGACCGGGCGCGGGTCGAGGATGCCGCCAGGGCCGTCAACGCGGACCGGTTCATCGGCCGGCTTCCGAAGGGGCTGGAGACGGACGTCCTCGAGCGGGGCGCGGCGCTGTCGACCGGCGAGCGCCAGCTGCTCTCGTTCGCCCGGGCGCTGGCGTTCGATCCGCGCATCCTCGTCCTGGACGAGGCGACCTCGAGCGTGGACGGCCAGACGGAACAGCTGATCCAGGACGGATTGTCCACCCTCATGAAGGGCCGGACGTCGCTCGTGATCGCCCACCGGCTGTCGACGATCCAGCACGCCGATCGGATCCTGGTCGTCCATCGCGGGCGGATCCGGGAACAAGGCACGCACGCCGAACTCGTCGCGCAGGACGGCCTGTACCGGAAGCTGTACCGGCTACAGAGGGCGTCCGCGGGAGCGGTCTCGTGATCCTGCAGCGCTACATCTTCCGGGAGCTGCTGGCCAGCTTCATCTTCGCGTTCCTGGCGGTGCTCATGGTGTGCATGATCGGCACCATGTTCCAGGTCTTCCGCACCTTCCCGGGCCTGGGCTTCACGATCCTGGCGACCGCCCTTCCCCTGGCCACGGGAGCGATGGCGACCTGGGTCATCCTGGTCGCCTCCTCCACCTCGAGCACCCTGGTCTACGCGCGGCTGTCGGCGGAGAACGAGATAACGGCGATGCGCGCCTGCGGCATCCACACGGTCCGCATCCTGGCGCCGGCCCTCCTGCTCGGGCTGACCCTCGTCGGCGTCGCCTACCCGCTGAATGAAATCGTGGTTCCCTGGACCCGCCACGCCCGGCGCCTCCTCTTTCGCCAGTCGACGGTCGAGGCCCTGAAAACCCCGCCCGCCGGGAACCAGGACTTTTTCGTCGGCTCCTTCCGGCTGCACTACACCGACCTTCGGGACGGGCTGATGGTCAACCCCACCATCACCCAGATGAAGGGCTTCCAGGTCGTGATGGACTACTACGCCCCCAGCGGAAAGATCCTCCCCGGCACCGGCAACGAGCCTCTCAAGGTGGTCATGCTCAAGCCCCGGTACTGGCGCATGACCGAGAACGGGAAGCGGGAGGTCTTCAGCGCCGAGAACGAAGTCACGATCGACATCCCGCTGGAGGATTACGAGAACGGTGGGCCCCAGACCGTCGACCTGCCCGCGCGAAGCCTCTGGGACCTCTACTTCAGCTCGAAAGACCGCGTCGAGCGCAATCAGGCCCTCCTCATCCTGCATACCCGCTACGCGTCCTCGATGGCCCCCCTCCTACTCATCCTGGTCGCGGTCCCGATCGGGATCCTCGTGAAGAAAGGGTCCCGCCTGGCGGGCCTGGGAGCCTCCCTGCCGCCCCTCCTGATCTATTTCGTCTCCTATTTCGTCTTCCAGGGCCTCGGCGACAAGGGCAAGATCCATCCGGTCCTCGCGGCCTATTCCCCCGACCTCTTCCTGGCCGTGCTGGCGGCGCTGCTCCTGGGCGGAGTGTCCAGGAAATGACGAGACTGCTCGACCGCTATGTTCTGGGCATCTTCCTCCCGGCCCTGGTCCTGTTCACGGTGACCCTCCTCTTTCTCTTCATCGCCGTCGACTTCGCGTCGAAGCTCGGGAAGTTCCTGGAGCTCACCCGGGTTCCCGTGATCCCCTTCGTGACGAGGTTCTACCTGGTCCGCATCCCGATGCTCCTGGTGATCCTCATCCCCTCGGTGCTCCTCTTCGCACCCACGTTCACGGTCATCAAGCTGGCCCGCGCCAATGAGATCCTTCCCATCGCGGCCTCCGGCATCAGCCTCCGCCGCATGTCGGTGCCCTTCCTCGTCGCCGCGGTCCTGGGCTCGTTCGCGATGGCGGCCACGGACGAGTTCATCCTGCCGAAGGTGGGGGACGAGATCTCCTCGACGGAAGAAATCCTTTCCGTCCGGACGGTGCGCTACAACGTCGAGGACTACGACGGCGCGACGAAGATGTTCGCGAAGGAGTTCGCCCCCGAAAGCCTCCGGCTCACCGGGGACGTCCGCTTCACCCTGCTCAACCCGGACATGAAGCCCGTGGAGATCGTCCTGGCGGAGGAGGCCCGCTGGGATCTGAAGCGCAAGCGCTGGGTGGCCCTGAGGGGCACCGTGGAAAACCCCTTCGAGCTCGTGTTCCCCCCCAACGAAAAGCCGCACACCCGGAAATACGCGATCCCCGCCGAGGGCTATGTGGTGGAGTGCAAGCTCAAGCCCGACAACATCCGCCGCGGCTCGGGCCTCAGCACGCGGTTCTCGTTCGTCCGCTTCAAGTCGCTGGTCCAGGAGATGCGGAAGTATCCCCACGTGCCCTCCGCGGTGCTCAAGGTCCATTCCCGGATCTCGTTTCCGCTCTCGTCGATCGTCCTGGTCCTGGTGGGATTGCCGTTCGTCATGGACCCGAACTCGAAGAGCTTCGTGAAAGGGCTGATCTTCTCCTTCCTCCTGGCGGTGGGCTATTACATGACGCACTTCGCCTGCGAGGACCTGGGCAACATGGGGTCCCTCCATCCGATCGTGGCGGCCTGGTTCCCGATCGGGACCTTCGGCGCCGCGGGCCTGGTCGCCTTTTCGCGGATGAAGACATGAGCCGGAGCTCCCTGCAGGCGGTCATCTTCGACCTGGACGGGACGCTCACGCGCCCGTACCTGAATTTCCGGGCCATCCAGGCCGCGATCGGAGTGGCGGAGCCGCTCCTGGAATCCATGCTGGCGCTGCCGCCGGGTCCGGCGCGGGACCGGGCCTTCGGGATCCTGGAGGGCTTCGAGGCCGAGGCGGCGGAGGCGTCAGAGCTGAACGTGGGAGCCCGGGACGTGCTCGCGCAGCTCCGCGAGCGGGCGATTCCGACGGCGGTGCTGACGCGGAATTCGAGGCGGTCGACGGAGAGGGTGCTCCGGAAGCACGGGCTCCAGGTGGAGGTCTGCCTGACGCGGGACGACGCGCCGGCCAAGCCGCGCCCGGAGCCCTTGTGGATGATCTGCGAGCGCTTCGGAGTCTTGCCGGCGCAGGCGCTGATGGTCGGCGATTTCAAGTTCGACATTCTTGCCGGCCGCAACGCGGGAACGCGCACGGCGCTCTTGACGCACGGCACGTCGCCGGCCTACCTGGAGGAGATCCGGCCCGACCATCTCCTGGAGCGGCTGGAGGACCTCCTGGCCCTCTTCCCGGCGGATTAGGGGGGACTGCCGGCCTCGATCTGCTGAAAGATCGGCGCCCAGCGCTGTTCCGCGAATCGGAGCGAGTCCCCGAACGCGACGCCGAAAGCCGCGAGGGACACGACGAGAAGCGCCACGGTCACCCACCCCTTCCAGGTCAGCCGTTTCATGGCCGGAGCCACGGCAAACAGGCCCAGCAGCCCCGTAATCACGACCACCGCATCGAAGCTGGCCCGCTGCCAATACGGGCCACCGAGATGAATCCACATGCCGAACTCGTCGAAGGTCAGGGCAAGGCCGATGCCGTACACCGCGGCGGCGCCCAGGAGCGCTCTTCCTTTCGGGGGTCTCAGAAGGAGAGCCCCTCCCACCGCCGACAGCAGGAAGATCCCGTAATTCAGGTGGTGGACATGCGTGCCGCCCACGTGCAGGTACAGGCTTGGGATCCGGTGGGTCATGATCAGGAGGACCATGAGACGGGCCAGGAGGAAGGTGATGACGAAGGAGGCCAGAATCGTGGTCGCCAGGGGCCGGGGCAGCGGCGTGGCGCCGCCGGCAGGGTCCAGGGCCGGAGAGTCGGGGGTGGGGCTGGAGTACCCCGGATTGGGCGACGTCGCGGCCATGGACCGGTCCCTTTCCCTTCTTCCTTGCCCGGAAATCGGTCGACCTCATGGTACGACCTCGATGACCCGGCGGAATCGATATTGAGACCGGAACCTCCCGGCATCCCGCGGGCCCGGAGGGCGGCGGCTTCTCCTCGGGGGACGGCCTACTTCAACGAGCCGCCCAGCGCCTCCGCCAGCACCGTCAATCCATGGTCGGCCTGCGGATAGACCGCACCCATGCGGATGAACCCGTGGTTCATGGTGCGGAAGCGCACGCAGGCCACCGGCACGCCCTCCTCGTGCAAGCGCTTCGCGTACGCCTCCCCTTCGTCCCGCAGCACGTCGTTCCCCGCGGTCAACACGAACGCCGGCGGCAAGCCCTTGAGCGATGGCGCCCGCAGCGGCGACACCTCCGGATGCTCGCGCTCCGCGGTCGCCGTCAGGTAGCAGTCCCAGAACCATTGCATGTTCGCCCGGGTCAGCCCATACCCCGTGGCGAACTGACGGTAGGACTCCGTCCCCACGCTCCGGTCCGTCACCGGATAGATCAGCATCTGGAAGGCGATCTTTGGCCCGCCGTTGTCCCGGATCCGGATCGCCAGACCCGCGGCGAGATGGGCCCCCGCGCTGTCGCCGCCTACCGCCAGCCTCGCGGGATCCATCCCCAGCTCCGACGCGTGCTCCGCCGCCCAACGGAGCGCCGTCTCGCAATCATCGAGCGGTACCGGCGACTTCACCTCCGGCGCCCGCCGGTAGTCCACCGAGACCACCACGCAGGGAGTCCGATGGGCGAGGGAGCGGCAGACATCGTCATGGCTCTCCAGGTCCCCCAGCACCCAGCCGCCCCCGTGCAGGTAAAGGAGGGCCGGAAACGGACCCGTCCCCTCCGGCCTGTAGATCCGGATCCGGAAGGCTCCCAGGGACCGGGTTTCAACCGTTCGCAGCGCTTCGTTCCGCTTGGGCAGCTTCGACGCCGTCAGATCGAAGGCGCCCCGCACCTCCGCCAGCGGCTGCAAACGGAACTCCGGCTGCGGCCCCTGCAGGTCGAGCGCCGCCCGCACCTTGGGGTCCAGGCGGTCCTCCCCCTGCTCGGGCCAGGTCCGAAACCACGACATGTCTCGCTTTCCCTCCGCCGAGGCGCACCCGGACAGCAGGAGCGCCAGGAGCCCTAGAGAACGAATCGATGGCACTCGAACGCCTCGGCGGCCTCCATGCTGATCTCACGGCCCCGGCTCTCGGCCATCAGGCGGATCGCCCCGATCCCCGCCTGCGACGGCTCCGGCCGCACCTGCGACTTGTGGCACAGGTAGGCCTTCAGCTTCAGGTCGAGGAACTTGCCCGAGATGTCCACGTAGAAGTTCGGCTTGAAGATCGTCGCCCGGCTCCACGACAGCTGCGGCGCGTCCGCCACCAGCACGAACTGCTGGAACGATTTGTGCTGGTGCAGGTGCGGGCGGCAGGCCGCCAGCCCCGCCTTGTACACCGCCTCGTGGTCCTGGTTGTAGCTCGGGGCGGGCAGGACGATCATGGTCGGCCTGACCTTCTCCGTGCAGAACGTCGACCCCCGTTCGATCTTGTCCGCGAGCTCCCGCCGCGGCAGGGTCTCCAAACGGAGGTGGAGCCGCGTGTCCTCGTAGACGATGTCCCAACCGTCCACGCCCAGCGTCTTCATCGCCGCCGCCAGCTCCTCCCGCCGCGTCTTCTTCTTGGTCTTCTTTCCCGTGTCGTCGAAGTGCAGAAGGTCGCCGGTGGACATCACCATGACATAGACCTTCCCGCCGGCGTCCTTGATGCGGGCCATCAGCCCGCCCGCCCCCGCCGTTTCGTCATCCGCATGCGGCGCCACGACCAGCAGCCGCTGCCGGGCCAGGAACTGCTTGCTGAATCCGTCCACGATGCTCCTCTCGCTCTATTCGGGTTCCGGATGGATCAACGACTTCATCGACCTCAAGGCCACGCTGGCCAGCAGATTGAAGGGACTCGACCGCCGCCCCGACAGGACCGTATTCCCCCGCCGGATCTGCTCCTTCGCCTCGTCGAGCGTCGACGCCGAGACGATCGTCCTCGCCCGTGCCAGCTCCCGGTAGAAATGCGCGTCGCTGCCCGCGGTCAGCGAAAGGTCGTACTCCTTCGCGAACGACGCCACCCGCGGCTCGCCGTCCGCCCCCTCGTACGAGCCCAGCTCGGAGTGCCGCGCGTTGAAGCCTTCGCAGCCATCGAGCGCCCGCGCGACCGGCTCGTCCACCGACTTCGTCTTCGTGAACGGATGCGCCAGCACCGCGAGGCCTCCCTGCTGGTGGATCGCCCGGATCGCTTCGATCGGGTCGTGCTCGACGATCTTTTCCCGGAGGAACAGCCCCAGGATGTCTCCCGCGGCGGTATCGATCTCCTCGCCGAGGATGACCAGGATCTCCCCGCCGGCGGCCTTCTGGGCTTCCCGGGCGCCGTCGATCTCGTCGTGGTCCGTGATGGCGATCGCGTCGATGCCGCGCGCCTTCGCGAGGCGGACGACCTTGGCCGGGTCCATCGAGCAGTCGAAGGACCAGCGGGTGTGGTTGTGCAGGTCGAGGATCATGCGCTCAGCACCGCCAAGTGGCGGAGATTCCGGTAGCGACCGTCGAAGTCCAGGCCGTAGCCCACGACGAAGCGGTCGGGGATGGTGAAGCCGAGATAGTCGATCGGCACCTCCACCCGGGTGCGCTCCGGCTTGTGGAGCAGGGCCGCGAGCTTCAGGCTCCGAGGCTTCTTCCGGCGGAGTTGCCTCAGGACGTGGTCCAGGGTCCAGCCCGTGTCGACGATGTCCTCCACCAGGACCACGTCCTTGCCCCTCACCGGGTGGCTGAGGTCGAATTCCATCCGGACCGTTCCGCTCGAGGTCGTCCCCGAGCCGTAGCTGGAGACGCGGAGGAAGTCGCACGTGAGGGGCAGGTCGATCGCCCGGGCAAGATCGGCCATGAAGATGAAGGACCCTTTGAGGATCCCGACCAGGACCAGGTCGCCCCTCCGATGGTCGGCCCGGATGGCCCGGCCCAAGGCGCGGACTCGGGCCTGGATCCGGCGCTCCGAGATGAACGGTTTCAGCGATTGAGCCACCCGGCTCAATACTACTTCTTTTCTTCCTTCTTCGCAGGCCGCTTATCGTGGTTCCAGAGGTCCTCGTTTTCCTCCGTCCCGCCCTCCTGGCCGTCGGCGCCGTAGCTGATGACGTCGAAATCGGCCCCGGCCTTGCTCGGGTAGTTGTAGACCAGGAAGTTGTCGAAGCCATCCTTGGGGATCGTCTTCAGGTAGCCGTCCTTGGGCCATTCCTTCTTCAGGGGATAGCCGGGCCGGGCGACCAGGTCGTACAGCTTGTCCGGAAAGCGGTCGTTGTCGGCCTTGAACTGCAGGATCGCCTTGACCGTCTCCTCGATCGCTTTGCGGCTCTCGGCCTTCTTGGCTTCGCGCCACTTGTCGTGGTTCCAGAGGTCGGCGTTCTCATTGGCGCCCCAGGTGCGGCCGTCGGCGCCGTAGCTGATCAGGTCATAGTCGGCGCCCGTTCCCGGGACGCGGTAGAGGAACTTCCGGCCCCAGGCGTCCTTAAGGTCGCCCTGGTAGTAGCCGTCCTTCGGGTAGGTCTTCGCGTTCTCGGGCTTGGTCTGAAGGTGCTCCAGGATCGCGGGATACGAACCCTGCTCGGCCTTGAACTTGTCGATCGCGGCGGAGACCTTGGTGATCCGAACCTTCGTCTCCTCGACGTTCTTCTTCGCGGACTTCGTGGCCCACCACTTCACCCAGGCGTCGAGGGTGGCCTTGACGTCCGGGGCATCGCCCGCGAGGACTCCGGCGCGAGGCTCCTCCTTGTCCGTCTTGCCTCGGAGCTCGTGCTCGAGGATGCGCTGGAGGGCACGCGCCGCGTGGACCCCGAGCGACTGGCTGGTCGAGGGATTGATCTTGGGGTTGCTGAGCTTGTTGGCGAGATCGTCCGTCGCCTCGAGCGAACGGATGAGCCCCAGGGCATCGGCGGCGGCGGCCGCGATCAGGGGGGCGTCGTCGTTCTCGCCGGCGGAGGCGGGCTTCTCGTCGTCGAGGGCCTTTTTCAGGACGTCGACGGCGTCGCGGGCGCGGAAAAGGCCGGAGGCGCGGATGCACTCGTACTTGAGGATGCGGTCGGACTCGACCGACTTGGACTTCAGGGTGTCGACGATGGCGGGAATGGCGCTGTCATCCCCGATGGAGGCGAGGGCGTGGGCAGCGGCGGACGCGATGGAGGTGCCGAACTCGTCGGGATCCTTGAGCTTGGCGGTGAGGGCGCTGAGGACTTCCTTCTGGGGGTCGCGGATCGCGCCGAGGATCTCGCAGAGGGCGCGCTTGACGCCGGGAGCGGTATCTTTCTTGTTCAGCTCGGCGACCATGGCGGGAACGCCGCGGCGCGCCAGATCCTTCAGTTCCTCGGAGGCGATGAAGCTCTCGGTGAACCGGGTGGACGAGAGCTTCTTGATCGCGTTCTCGATGTCCTGTTTGATGATTTCGTCGCGCCCCTGGACGGGCTTGGCCTCCTGGACGGAGAGGACCAGCGCGAGGGCGAGGAGCAGGTTCATGAGTTTGATCTCCGTAGTGGTTTAGAGGGGACACTATATATCAGACGTGCGAAAGACGTCAAGGAGAGCTGGGGAGGGGGGACCGGGGAGATCCCGCCGGGGCGAGACCGGTCCAAGGGACGACCCGAGGGATCCGCCCGCTACTCGGCATGTCCGGCGAGGGGCGGCTTTTTCGTCGCCCCGAAGCCGATGTTCGTCTCCAGCGCGCAGGTGAGGTCGGCTCCGGCGAACTGCAGCGTCATGGTGAGATAGAACGGCGTCTCGACGAAGACCTGCTTGACCACGTAGGTGGCCTCCTTGGCCCAGGCCCCGGTCGCCCCCGTCGGCTCATCGAGATAGGACCCCATCGTCCCCTTCCCCCGCCTCCACTCCTGGTAGCCGCAGGCGATCTTCGTCTCGGCCCCGCCCAGCCTCACCCCGAGGGATGCGCCCTTCCCGTCCGCGTCCGGCGAGAACGTCAGCGACTCCAGTTTCGAGTCGTTCGCCGGGAAGACGTAGGTCTTCCCCGCGACGGACGCGGCCACCGGCGACGTCGCCGCCCCCTCCGCCGCCTTCACCTTCAGGCCCGACAGCCGCGAGCGCAGCGCGGCCAGACCGTCCCGGTCCTCCGGCAGCGGGGCCGCCTGAAAGCCGGGAAGGAGCTTGTCCCAGACGAGGTTCAGCACGGCCTGCATGTCCTTCAGGCCGCTCGTGATGGCGACGACGGCGTCCTGCTCGGGGAGGACCACGCAGTACTGCCCGAACGCGCCGTCGCCCCGATAGGCGCCGTGGCGGCAGCGCCAGAACT
>Ga0070731_10002237_pt1 | contig 18738 bp, 11 predicted proteins | sample Coa_R1_2_FD_66448 | JGI IMG/M metagenome (GOLD analysis project Ga0070731, IMG submission 66448) | Surface soil microbial communities from Centralia Pennsylvania, which are recovering from an underground coalmine fire - Coalmine... | ecosystem: Environmental > Terrestrial > Soil > Unclassified ... | reverse complement strand
ACGCTCGCGCAGCTCGCCGCGCTCTGCGGCGCCGACCGGGTCGGCGCGCCGATCGTCGTCGACACCTACCGGCCCGGGGCGGCGGCGGTCGCGCCGTTCGCGCCGCCGACCGAGCCGGGGGATGGAACGGCGTCGCGCTGCCGACTCGTCGTGCGCGCGCTCCGGCCGCCGCGTCCCGTCGAGGTGTTCTGCGATCGCGATCGGCCCGACTTCGTCCGCGGCGATGGCCTCGGCGGCCGCGTGGTCGGCGCCGCGGGCCCGTGGCGGCTCGCCGGCGAGTGGTGGAGCGAGAACGGCTTCGCGCGCGACTACTACGACCTCGAGCTGAGCGACGGCGGGCTCTACCGCTGCTACTGCGATCGCAGCTCGGGCGGCTGGTGGATCGATGGGCTCTACGACTGACTACGTCGAGCTCCGTTGCCGGAGCGCGTTCAGCTTCCTCGCCGGCGCCTCGCTGCCGGAGGATCTCGTCGCCCGCGCAGCAGCGCTCGACCACCACACGCTCGCGCTCGCGGACCGGAGCGGCGTCTACGGCGCGCCGCGCTTCTTCCAGGCCGCGCGCAAGGCCGGCATCCGGCCGCTCGTCGGCGCGGAGGTCCCGGTCGTCGGCGCCGGGCTCCTCTGGCTCCTCGTCGAGAGCCGCGCGGGTTACCGGAATCTCTGCCGCCTGCTCACGTCGGCCGCGCTCGGGCGCGTGAAGGGCGCCGCGGAGGCGAGCTGGACCGACGTCGAAGCGCACGCCGCGGGCCTCCACTGCCTCGCGGGCGGCGCCGACGGGCCGCTCGCGGGACCGGACGCGGAGCTGAACCTCCATCGCCTGCGCACGATCTTCCGCAACCGGCTCGCCGTCGACATCCACCGCCACCTCGATCGCGCCGGCGAGCGGCTCGCGCGCCGTCTCGTCGATCTCGCCGCGGCGCACCGCGTGCCGATCGTCGCGACCAACGACGTCCGTCACGCGACGCCCGCCGGCCGCGCGCTACTCGACGTCCTCACCTGCATCCGTCTCGGCACGACACTCGACGGCGCCGGCCGCCGGCTCCTCGCCAACGCCGAGCGCCACCTGAAGACGGGGGCCGAGATGGCGGCGCTCTTCGCGGACATGCCCGACGCGATCCGCCAGACCCGGCGCATCGCCGAGCGCTGCGAGTTCACGCTCGCGGATCTGGGCTATCGCTTTCCGGAGTTCCCGCTGCCGCCGAGCGCGACGCCGATGAGCCATCTCCGCGAGCTCACGTGGACGGGCGCGCGCGACCGGTACCGGACGGTGACGCCGCGGGTGCACCAGCAGCTCGAGCACGAGCTCGCGCTCATCGAGAAGCTCGACCTCGCCGGTTACTTCCTGATCGTCTGGGACATCGTCCGCTTCGCGCGCGAGCGCGGCATCCTCTGCCAGGGACGCGGCTCGGCGGCGAACAGCGCCGTCTGCTACGCGCTCGGCATCACGGCCGTCGACCCGGTCGGCATGGGGCTCCTCTTCGAGCGCTTCCTCTCCGAGGAGCGCGGCGAATGGCCCGACATCGACCTCGACCTCCCGAGCGGAGATCGAAGAGAAGAGGTCATCCAGCACGTCTACCGGCGCTACGGCGAGCGCGGCGCCGCGATGACCGCGACCGTCATCAGCTACCGGACGCGGAGCGCGGTGCGCGAGGCGGGAAAGGCGCTCGGCCTCTCGCTCGAGCAGGTCGATCGGCTCGCGAAGCTCCTCCACGCCCATGGGTATGCTGACGACCAGGATGACCTCGCCGCGCAGCTCCGGAACGGCGGCGTCGATCCCGAAGCGCCCCGCATCGCGCTGCTCGTGAATGCCGTTCGCCAGATGATGGGCCTCCCGCGCCATCTCGGGCAGCACACCGGCGGCATGGTGATCGCTGCCGGCCGGCTGGACGACGTCGTCCCTCTCGAGCCCGCCGCAATGCCGGGCCGGAACGTGATCCAGTGGGACAAGGACGACTGCGCCGACCTCGGTCTCATCAAGGTCGACCTCCTCGGCCTCGGCATGCTCGCCGCGCTCGAGGAGGCGATCCCGCTCGTCAAGGAGCACGAGGGCATCGACGTCGACCTCGCGCATCTCCCGCCCGATGATCCTGCCGTCTACGCGATGCTGCAGAAGGCGGACACGATCGGCGTCTTCCAGGTCGAGAGCCGGGCTCAGATGGCGACGCTGCCGCGCATGAAGCCGGAATGCTTCTACGACCTCGTCGTTGAGATCGCGATCATCCGTCCCGGACCGATCGTCGGGCAGATGGTGAACCCCTACTTGAAACGCCGCGCCCGCCGGGAGCCCGTCCGCTACGCGCACCCGCTGCTGAAACCCATCCTCGAGCGCACGCTCGGCCTGCCGCTCTTCCAAGAGCAGCTCCTCCGCATGGCGATGACGGTCGCGGGCTTCACCGGTGGCGAGGCGGAGGAGCTCCGGCGCGCGATGGGATTCAAGCGCTCGGTGGAACGCATGGGCACGATCGAGCAGCGCCTGCGCGACGGCATGGCGGCGCGCGGCATCTCGCCGACGGCGCGGGAGGAGATCGTCCAGCAGATCACGTCGTTCGCGCTGTACGGATTCCCGGAGTGCGTCGTGGGCGACACATGGGTGATCGATGCCGATACCGGCCGACGAGTTCGGATCGAGGACGTCGTCGCGGATCGGGTCTGCGTCACGACGACGCTCGCTTGCGACGATGGCCTTCAGCTACGTCCACGATGCGTGCTCGAGGCGCGTCGGAGTGGCCAGCGAATGGTCTACCGACTCCGCACGGCCCTCGGTCGAGAGATCATGGCAACCGCGGAACACCCGTTTTTGACTATTGCCGGCTGGCGTACGCTCGGGGAGCTCAAGGAAGGAGACCACGTCGCGACTGCGCGGTCACTTCCTCCACTTGGACGTCGATCATGGCCGCGGCACGAGCTCGTCGTTCTCGGCGGGCTCATCGCCGAGGGCAATCTCTGCCACCCGAGCACGTTCTATTTCTACACCACCGATCCTGCGCACAAGGACGACTTTGTCGACGCGGTCGAGCGGTTTGAGAACACACAGGCCACGGTCCGCCGCCATCGGAACTGCTATAGCGTCCACGTCCGCCGCCGCGACCCATCCCGCCCGATCGGCGCGGTCGCGTGGGCGAGGCGACTCGGGATCTGGAATCTCAATTCCAGGACGAAGCACCTGCCCGCAGAAGTCTTCGAGCTCGATGACATGTGCGTGGCCCTGCTCATCGCGCGCATGTGGGATGGTGACGGCCACATATCGGCCATCGGCCATGCATCATATGACACGGCATCTCGGCGGATCGCGGAAGATCTGCAGCATCTTCTTTTGCGTCTCACTGTCGTGTCCCGGATCTACGAACGTACTCGTCCGTACCGTGGTCGCTTCTTGACGCACTTCACGGTCACGATCACTGGTACCGAGAATCTTCGGCAATTCCATCGCCTGATCGGTGCGCAGTTTCTGAACGCGCGAAAGCGGACGTTGGTTACCGCTTCGGCGGCGGGCGTCGGATCGCAGCGTGCGTCACGCGACGTCGTTCCAACCGAAGTCCAGGTCTTGATCGATGATGAGCGACGCCGACGCTGCCTAACCTGGGCCCAAGTCAATGAAGGGGCAGGGCTATCGACGCATACGTTTGGCGTCCCCGTGATTTCGAAACGCGGATATCGCCGCTGGGCGATCGCCCGTGTCGCGCAGTATTTCGCTTCTGCCGAATTGGCGCGTCTCGCCACGTCTCAGATCTACTGGGACCGTGTAACGAGCATCGAGCCTGTCGGCGTCCAGGAAACCTACGACCTCCGAATCGAGCAGGATCACAACTTCCTGGCCAACGACTTCATCGTCCACAACTCACACTCTGCCAGCTTCGCTCTCATCGCCTATGCCTCCGCGTATCTGAAGGCGCACCACCCTGCCGCGTTCGCGTGCGCGCTGCTCAACGCGTGGCCGATGGGGTTCTACCACCCCGCGACGGTGGTGAAGGACGCGCAGCGGCACGGCGTCGAGGTCCGACCCGTCGACGTGACGCGCTCGGACTGGAAGTGCACGCTCGAGGACGGCGCGCTCCGCCTCGGGCTCCGCTTCGTGCTCGGACTGCGCGAGGCGGCGGCGCGACGCCTCGTCGCGGCGCGACCGCTCGCGTCGGTCGCCGAAGCGGCCCAACGCGGCGAGCTCCGACGCGACGAGATCGAGGCGCTCGCGCATGCCGGCGCGTTCGCCGCGTTCGGCCTCGAGCGGCGCGAGGCGCTCTGGCAGGCGGCGGCCGTCGAGCGCGACGCAACCAGCGTCCTCGCGCGCGGCCGACCGCACGCCGAGACGTCGCCGCTCCCGCACATGACGCCGTTCGAGGAAACCGCGGCGGACTACGCCGCCACCCATCTCACGGCGGGGCCGCACATCATGGCGCATCTCCGCGACCGGCTCCGTGCCGACGGCATCCGCAGCGCGCGCGAGCTCGACGCCGTCGCGCACGGGACGCGCGTCCGCGTCGCGGGACACGTGATCGTCCGCCAGCGGCCCGGAACCGCGAAGGGCTTCTGCTTCCTCACGCTCGAGGACGAGACGGGCACGGCGAACGCGGTCGTGACGCCGCCACGCTACGATCGCTGGCGCGTCGTGCTGAACACGTCGCCGCTGCTCGAGGTCGAGGGGCCGCTCGAGCGCGTCGACGGCGTCACGCACGTGCGCGCGACCACGGTGCGACGGCTCGACGTTCCCGCCGAGCTGCCCGAGGGTCACGACTACTGGTGACGCACTGCCCGCGCGCGCGTATACGGAATCGTGGCGCGCGTCACGGCGGTCGGCGGCGGCTTTCTCCTCGCCGTCCTCTGGATGGACCTGATGTTCGACGTGCAGGCCTGGCGGCTCGGCGCTGGCCCGGCGGCGGACGCCGCCGTTGTTGCGTCGATCGCGACGTACTACCACCGCGTGACGACCGATGCGTTCCCGATGAACCGTCTCATCGGTCTCGTGATGCTGGTCACGCTCGTCGCGGCCAGCTGGCGCGTCTGGAGCGCGCGACGGCGGCGCGGGCTGCACGCCACCGCCTTCGCACTCGCGGCCGGTCCGATCGTACTCGCGGCCGTGCGCGTGTTTCCCGCGGCCGTCCGTCTCGGCAGTGCCGTGGACGCCGTTCCCGCGCAGGCGGCGCTGGCACGAGCGATTCTCCGCGACCACCTCGCCTGCCTCGTGGCGATTCTCGGATTCACGGGCATCCAGGTCTGGCTCCGCGACGACCCCGCGCCGTAACCCGACGCGCCGTGGCGTGTATGAGGACGGCGAAGGAGGTCGACACGACCATGAAACGATCGGCTCTGCTCCTGCTGTGCGCCGGAACGCTGGTCGTCCCGCTGTACGCGCGGGCGACGACGGCACCGGCGACGCCACCCGCCCCGACGGCCGCGGCCGGTAAGTCCGCGGCTGTCAAGAAGAATACCCACCGCACGGCATCTGCGAAGAAGAGCACGCGGCGGCACGCGCGCCACGCGGCGACCCCCGCCCCCGCACCCAAGTAACCGGGAAATCCCGCCGTGGAGGTAAAGAACCTCCACGGCGGTGTTCACGCCGACTCGTCCCTCTGTGCTAGTCAGCGGCGCAGTGGCGAGCCTCGGCGCCTGGTTGACGACGCCCAATCCCGACGCCGCGTTGCCCGCGGCAGCGAGCGCGGAGATGCGCGCCGCGTACCACGCCGAGGACGACCGCACCGTGCGCCGCGGCGCGATCATCTACTGCCTCCTCGGCGCCGCGGTCATCCTCGTCTCGATTCCGCTCGACCGCGCCCGCTTCACTCCCGAGGTCGCCGCCGTTCTGCTCCGCATCCGATTGCTCGGCGCCCTGGCGCTCGGCGGTGTGCTCGCCGTCGTCCGCAGTCGGCTCGGCGATCGCCTGCCACGGGCGGTCGCGCTGCTCGCGCCGGTGACCGCCGGCGCGATCCTCCAGACCCTGATCGCCTTCTCCGAGGGCATCAAGAGCCCGATGCTCGTCAGCACGAACTTCGTGATCCTCGGTATCGGTCTCCTCTTGCCATGGTCCGCGCTGTGGGCCGCCGGCGCGTCGGTGCTCGTCGTCGCCATCTACGTCACGACGACGCTCGCGCAGTACGGGGACGCGCTCATAAAACAGGGGCTCGCGAGCCCGCTCGGGTGGCGGTTCTTCGACAACCTCATGGTGTTCACGGCGTCGTGCGGGGTCGCCGTCGCGACGAGCTTGTTCCTCGAACGCCGGCGCGCGCGCCTGTTCGCGGATCGCTGGGCGCTCGCCGCTGCCAGCCGCGAAGCGCGCGAGACGAGTCAGCGCTACCGTTCCGTCGTCGACACGGCGGGGAGCGCCATCCTGGTCGTGTCGCCGGACGGCAGCATCGTCGAGTTCAATCGCGAGGCGGAGCGCGTGCTCGGCTGGGCACGCGAGGAGGCGCTCGGGCGACACTACTCCGTGCTCAACGTCCCGGTGAGTGCTTTCCGAGCGCCCGATCGCCCGGACTCCTGCTCCGACCATCCGACGCACGGGCTCGAAGTCCGCCTGGTCGCGAAGGACGGCAGCGAGCGGACGCTCGCGTGCAACACGAGCCCGCTGCGCGACGAAGCGGGGACCGTCGTCGCGGTCGTCGTCTGCGCACAGGACATCACCGACCGGACGCGCGCCGAGGACGCGCTGCGCGAGAGCGAGGCCCGTTTGCGGACGGTGATCGCGAACGCCCCGGTGATCCTCTTCACGACCGACGTGCACGGCGTCGTCACGATGTCCGAGGGTCGTGGTCTCGAGCGGCTCGGGCTCTCGGCGGGCGACGCGACCGGGAAGCACATCATCGATGCCTCGAACGAGGTCGAAGATCACGGCCCAACGAGCGCCAGGATGGAGCGCTACGTCGCCTACGTCGGGCGCGCGCTCGCCGGCGAGTCGGTCAGCTGGCAGGGCTCCATCCGCGATGCGACGTTCGAGTGCCGGCTGACGCCGATTCGGGACGCCGCCGGGCGTATCTCGGGCGTGCTCGGGATCGCGCTCGACCTGACCGAGCGGCAGCAGGCGGAGGACGCGCGGATCGCGCTCGAGCGCAAGCTCCTCGAGACGCAGAAGCTCGAGAGCCTCGGCGTACTCGCCGGCGGCATCGCGCACGACTTCAACAACCTGCTGATGAGCGTGATCGGCAACGCGTCGCTCGCCGCCGGCGACCTGCCCGCCGATTCGCCCGCGCGGCGCGCGATCGAGCAGATCGAGCTCGCCGCCCGTCGCGGCTCGGACCTGACCCGTCAGATGCTCGCGTACGCGGGGCAGGGGACGGTCGCCATCGAGGCGGTCGACGTGAACTCCGTCGTCGACGAGATGAAGGACCTGCTACGCGTGTCGATGGCGAAGGGAGCGCGGACGACGTGCGAGCTCGCGTCGGACCTGCCTCCCATCGAGGGCGACCCGACCCAGGTGCGCCAGGTCGTGATGAACCTGATCACGAATGCGTCGGATGCGCTCGGCGGCACGGAGGGAACGATCGCCGTCCGCACGTCGCTCATCGATCTCGACGCCACCGGGCTCGCGGCGATGCACACGGGGCCGGACGCCGCCCCGGGTCGCTACGCCTGCATCGAGGTCGCGGACACCGGCTGCGGCATGGACGCGGCGACGCTCGAGCGCATCTTCGATCCGTTCTTCTCGACCAAGCTCGTCGGCCGCGGGCTCGGGCTCGCGACCGTGCTCAGCGTCGTTCGCCGGCACCGCGGCGCGCTCGCCGTCGAGAGCGTGCCCGGGCACGGCACGACGTTCCGTGTCCATCTGCCCTTCGCATCCCAGCCCCTCGCCACGGAGGAGAGATCCATGTCCGACGACGAAGCCGACGCCGACACGACCGCTCGCACGGTCCTTCTCGTCGATGACGAAGACGACGTGCGCGCCGTCACGCAGCACATGCTGGAGCGGCTCGGCTGTACCGTGCTCGTCGCGGCGGACGGACGTGAGGGCGTCGACGTCTTCCGCGCCAACGCACAGACGATCGACGCCGTGATCGTCGATCTGACGCTGCCACTGCTCAACGGCGAGCAGGCGTTCGGCGAGATCCGTCGCATCCGCCCCGACGCGCGCGTGATCATGATGAGCGGATACGACGACGAGCGCACGACACGACGGCTCGCCGCTGACGGGCTCGCCGGCTTCCTCCGCAAGCCGTTCTCGGTCGCCGACCTGCGCGCGACCATGCACGACGCGATCGGCGAGTCCGTCCGGTGAGGTCGATCGTCGCGGCTCTCTGCGCGACGCTCGCGCTCGCGCTGGCGACGCGTGCCGACGCCCGGCTCCCCTCGTGCCCCCACGCCTGCCACACGTTGCAGCTGAACTGCCTCGGCTTCGTCCGCCAGACGCTCGCGGACGCCCTCGGCGCGTGCACCGGGGCAACGCGCCGTACCTGTGTGCGGACCGCCCGCCACACGTTCCGCAGTGATCGCAACGGCTGCCGGAAGCTTGCGCGCACCGACTGCCGAGCGTGCTGCCGCCTCGGCGGCCCGAACCAGTGCGCACACGGCGCGGGCGTCCCGCTCCCCGCGGCCCCGCAGTCGCAGGGCGATCCCGATCGCGGACGCGACATCCTTCTGAACGGCGACTACATGACGTGCGGCATCCCGTACGCCGTCTGGGCGATCGGCGGCGCGGCGCAGGATTTCATCGCGCAAGGCTTCGCGAACGCCGGCGGCTTCAAGAAAGCGGCGACAGCGCCCCGCATTCCGGGTCGCACCGGACACAACGCCGACCTGCCGTACTTCCTGAACGCCTTCACCGCGCCGTCGGGGGTCGAAGTCATCAACGCCAACTGCCTCATGTGCCACGGCGGCGTCTTCGACGGTCAGCTCGTCATCGGGCTCGGGAACGCCATCGCCGACTTCACGAACGGCGCGGGCGGCGTGCCGACGAACGGCCTCAACCTTCCCGCGTTGCTCGACTCGCTCGGGTTGACCGACGCCGAAAAGACCGAGGCGCTGAAGATCGCGGACCGGGCGCAAATCGTCGCGCCGCCGACGAAGATGCGGGCGATCGGCATGAACCCCGCCGAGATGCTCGCCGTCATCCTGATGGTGCACCATGACCGCGATACGCTCGCCTGGAGCGACATGGCGGTGACGCCGCTCACGATGAAGGACGCGAACGGCAACCCGATCTCCCTCCCGGACGCCAAGATCACGTCCGACCCGCCGCCCTGGTGGCGCGCGCACAAGAAGAACGCGCTCTTCTACAACGGCATGGCGCGCGGCGATCACCGCGGCACCATGGCGCTCGCGACGTCGGTGTGCGTGGACGACGTGCCGCGCGCGCAGCAGGTGGACCAGCTCTTCGTCGACATCCAGGCGTTCGTCGACTCGGTGCGCCCGCCCCCCTACCCGCGCACCATCGACACCGCGCTCGCGGCGCACGGCGAGGAGCTCTTCCTCCGCGACTGCGCCGGCTGCCACGGGACGTACGGGGCGAACGAGTCGTACCCGAGCCTGCTGATCCCGCTCGACGTCGTGAAGACCGATCCCGTCGTCGCGAACCTCGGTGTCGTGCACGCCCCGCAGCTCGTCACCTGGTACAACGCATCCTTCTACGGACAGATCACCCCGCTCGTGCCGGACGACCCGTTCCCCGGCTACATGCCTCCGCCGCTCGACGGGATCTGGGCGACGGCGCCGTACCTCCACAACGGCTCCGTGCCGACGGTGGAGCTCATGCTGAACAGCCGCGCCCGTCCGAAGTACTGGCGCCGCCAGGACCTCGACAGCACGCACTTCGACGAGAACGCGCTCGGCTGGCCGTTCGTCGCCTTCGACGCGCCGCCGACCGGCCTTCCCGAGGCCGAGCAGAACCTCGTATACGACACGACGCTCTGGAGCCAGTCGAACGCCGGCCACCCGTTCGGCGACCACCTGACCAGCGATGAGCGCCGGGCGGTGATCGAGTACCTGAAGACGCTCTGAACGTCCGCGGCGCGCGTCGGTCAATGAAAATTTTTCCTTGGACAGTGCGTCGTTCGGCGTGGTAGCCCCCCCCCAGAGCATCACGGGGGGTACGTCGCGATGCGTCGAATCCTATTCGTCGTGATCGGGATCGCCGTCGCCGCCACGAGCGCGCGCGCGATCGAATGGCCACTCTATGCGGGCGGACCGCGACGGCTCTTCTTCAACCCCGCCGAAACGCAGATCACCGCGGCGAACGTGGCCGGGTTGCGCGCCAAGTGGAAGTTCAAGATGGGCGCCGCGGTCACCGCGTCGCCGGTGGTGGTCACCGTCGATCTGCCCGGCGAAGGCCCGACGCAGGTCGTGTTCGAGCCGTCGTGGGATCACACGCTCTACGCGCTCCGCCTGCGCGACGGCTCCGAGGTCTGGCGCTTCGCGGTGCCCGACTATCCGGGCGGCAGCTACCCCGACGTCGCGTCGGTCGCCGTCGAGGTCGGCGGCGGCGTGCAGCGCGTCTACTTCGCGTCCGAGCAGTACATGTACTCGCTCGACGCGCAGACGGGCACGGAGCTCTGGCACTTCGCCGCCGGGACCGGGTGCCTCGTCCCGCCCGGGCTCTGCGGGTTCAGCGGCGAGCGCAACGAGATCGAGTCGTCGCCGCTCGTCGCCGAGGGGAAGGTCTTCTTCGGGATGGACGCGAACGACGTCGCGACCGGAAAGGGCGGCCTCTACGCCGTCGACGCCGCCGACGGCCACATGGTGTGGTTCTTCGACCTCGAGAGCGGGATGACGTGCGTCCCGTTCGCGGGCGACGACATCCGTCGCTACGACGGCTACCACAGCGAGAGCGACCTCGGCCTGCCGGCGGGCTTCTTCTCGACGCGTCCCGGCTGCGATCATCCGCGGTCGCCGAACGGCTGCAGCCTCGTCTGGTCGTCGGTCGCCTACGACGCGAGCCGCTCGCGGGTCTTCACCGTGTCGGGCAACTGCGACACCGACAACGACCCGATGACGCCCATCCCGTCGCCGCCGATGCCGCCGTTCGACGAGGCGATCTTCGCGGTGAACACCGACGGGACGGCGGCCTGGCGCTGGCGGCCGCGCGAGGTCGACAACCTCGACCTCGACTTCGGCGCGGTCCCGAATCTGTTCACGATCGACGTGGGCGGCACGCCGCACGACGTCGTCGGCGTCGGCGGCAAGGACGGCACGTACTACGTCATCGACCGCGACGGCGTGAACGCGTCGAACGGCGTGCACTGGGATGACGCCGACCCGTCCGCCCTCCCGTACTGGCGGCGGAACGTCGTCGCCGGCGGCGCCGACGGCGGCATCATCGCGACCGCGTCCGTCGACGAGACGAACGGCCGCGTCTACTTCAGCACCGCCCCGGGCACCGACGTCTTCAACCCGCAGCAGCCGACCGTGCACGCCCTCGACATGAACACCGGCGCGATCCTGTGGGAGAACACGGCCGAAACGAATGCCGATGCGAGCTTCGCGCCGACCAGCGGCATCCCGGGCGTCGTGTTCGTGGGCGGGGCGATGACCGCGAACCTGCGCTCCTACGACGCGCAGACGGGTACCAAGCTCGGGAGCATCCTGACGAGCATCGCCATCCTCGCCTCGGGTCCGACGGTCGTCGACGGTCACATCCTGGTCGGTGGCGGCGCGGGCGAGCAGAACGACGACCCGCACGACCTCGGCAACATCTTCTCCCGCGTCCCGCAGAACCTGACGGCGCTCTGCGTGCACGGCACCCTCGCTTGCGACGCCGACCAGGACGGCTTCGACTTCCCCGACGACTGCAACGACAACGACCCGGGCATCAACCCGACCGCGCGCGAGATCCCGGACGACGGCATCGACCAGGATTGCGACGGCGTCGATGCGCATGCGACCGACGCCTGCCTCCAGGGCGGCAGCGCGCGCTCCGATCGGCGCGACCTCGACGTCCTGCTCGCCGCGATGGAGTCCACGTGCCCGTGCGCGACGTACGACGGCTCACCCGGGCACACGCAGAGCCAGTACCGCACCTGCGTCCGCGACACCGTGCGGGCATCGTTGCGCGGCGGGACGCTCCGTCGCACCTGCAAGCGGCTCATCAACCAGTCGACGTGCGGGCGGCCGGACGGCGTGGTCTGCTGCGAGCAGCAGGTCTCGACCGGCACCCGGCGCTGCCGCGCCCGTCGGACCGCGGCCTGCCAGAGCAGCGCGACCCGGCTACGCACCATCGAGATGGGCGCGACGAACTGCGCCGACACGAACTGCACGCTCGTCCTTCCAACGACCAGCACGACCACGACCACGACGACCACCACCAGCAGCACCACGACGACGACGCTGCCGCCCTCGTGGGCGGCGATCCAGGCGAACGTCATCGGCCCCACGTGCGGCGGCTGCCACGGCGGAAACGGCGGCCTGAGCGGCCTGTCCGGCTGCAACACGGGCTACGCGAGCCTCGTGAGCGTGCCGAGCACGGAGCTCCCGACCATGAACCGGGTCGAGCCCGGCGATCCCACGATGAGCTACTTGATGCTGAAGCTGGACGGGACCCAGCACACGCACGACGCGCAGTGCACGGGCGGGAACTGCGGGGCGACGATGCCGATCGGCGGGCAGCTCTCGCAGGACGTCCGCGACGCGATCCGCACGTGGATCATGAACGGCGCCACGAACGACTGCCCGTGAGCGGACCTTGCCGAGGCGACGGATCCGGCGCTAGGAACTCCCCATGCCGTTCATGACGGAGCGTGCCCTGTCCCCGCGCGAGTTTCTCGACGAATGCTTCGCGTTCAAGCGCGACCATCCCGTCCGGAGCGAGTTCCTATCCGTCTTCGCGACCGGCGGGCTGACGCCGCCCCAGCTCCACCTGTGGGCGAAGGACATGTACCATTACATCCAGCCCGCGATCCCGGCGCTCACGGCGTGGCTCGCACATGCGCCGACGTTGCTCGAGCGCGAGACGGCGCGGCTCGTGGCGCGCAACCTCGCCGGCGAGATGGGCTTCGTGCGCGAGGCGGATCATCGCGATCTCTACCTCCGCTTCCTTGCCGCGCTCGGGATCGACGAGGCCGAGGCGAGGGACCATCTGCCGCTCCCGTCGACGATCGGCGCCGCGGCCGTGCTCGGCTGGTTCTGCCGGTCGTCGTTCGAGGAAGGCCTCGGTGCGTTCGGCCTCGGGATCGAGCTCCAGGTACCGGGCCGCCCGGGCGGCGCCGAGGTGCTCGCGCGTGCCCTCCGCCGCTATGGCGTCGCCCAGGACGCGATGGAGTTCTTCTTCATTCACATCGAGGCCGAGGAGGAGCACGGCGAGAATGCCGAAGCCGCCCTCGCCCGCTTCGCCGCCACGCGCGAGCAGCAGGCGCTCGTCCGCCGCGCGTTCCAGTGGACCGTGCGCGCGACGCACGGCATGCAGACCGGCTTCGACGCGTATCTCGCCGCTGCTTAGCGCGTACCCTTCGCCACCGGCGCGACGTGGAGATGCGCGAGCGAGCGCGTGACGAGCCGGATGAGCTCGTCCACATCCGCTTCCGGGTCGGCGACGACGAGCCGGCCGACCTCGATGCCGAGCCCTGCAACGAGCAACGCGAGCGGGCGCGCCGGCAGCGGGCGACGACCGCGACCGTCGCGCGCGCGGAGCGCCGTCGCGATCTCGTCGACGAAGCGCAGGTGGCCCTCGCTCCCGAACGACGGGCCGCCCTCGAGCAGGAGCCGCGCGCGCCGCAGGTCGGCGCGCCAGAACTCCGCCGTGAGCCGGAGCGCGAGCGCCACCCGCTCGGCCACCCGCATGCCGGGCCGCATCGCCGCCTGCCAGCGCGCAAGGAGGTCGTGCGCCGCCTCGCGCGCGAGGCGCTCGAACGCCGCGCGCTTGTCGCGGAAGTGGAGGTAGAACGTACCCGCCGCGACGTCCGCCGCGCGCGCCATCTCCGCGGTGGTCGCCGCGTCGTAGCCGCGCGCGCAGAACACCGCGAGCGCCGCATCCAGGAGCCGCGCTTCGGTGGCGCGCTTCCGCCGCGCCGCCCGGCTCTCAACCGCCCGCGCCGGCGTCACGAGGAGATCCGGCGGACGATCTTCCGCTTGCCGGCGTTGATGTCGCGCAGCGTCCGGATGCCGTCCTCGGCGACCTCCTCGCCGACGATGCGGTCCTTCTCGACCTCGAGCTCGCGCATGTCCACCCACGCCGCGTAGCGAGCGCGCGTCCGCTCGGTGATGATGCCGGCGCCGAGGAGCGTCTTGATGAGCGAGCGAAAGACGTTGGTCGACTGACGCATCTGGTCGCGGCGGTCGTCGTCGTTGAACGCCTCGAGCATGGCGCCGCGCACCCACTGCCATTCGAGCCCGAAGCGGGGATAGATGAGGCGCTTCTGCTCGGAGTTGACCAGGTTGAAGAGCAGCATGTCGAAGCACTCCGCGGCCCAGTCCTCGACCGCCGCGTGCTCCTCGGGGCTCAGGCTCGGGACGGTCGCCTGCGCCCAGATCTTGCCGAACTTGTGGTGGAACGCCTCGTCGGTCATCACGAGCTGGCAGAGACGCCGCAGGACCGGATCGAGCGCGACCTTGTGCAGCGTCGTGAACGCGCCCATCGCGAGCCCCTCGACCAGCATCTGCATGCCGACGATCTTCTTGTAGACGACCTGAGTGGAGACGAGGTCGCGCAGCAGCGCGCCGATCGTGTCGCCGACCGGGAACGTGGCACCGCCGAAGCGCGAGTCGACATAGCGGGTGAAGGCGTGCACGTGACGCGCCTCCTCGCGCACCTGGTTCGCCGCGTACTCCTGCGCCCCTGGGTCGAGGAACATCTCGCAGAGCGTCGCGGAGAGGCTGAGCGCGCCCTGTTCGCCGTGGAGGAGATTCGACGTGAGCCAGCGCGCGGTCTCGTTCGCGAACCCGACGCGCTGGCGCGCATCGAGCCGATCCCAGACCGCCGTGTGCGACTCGACGACGAAGCCGAGAGGCAGGATCGGCTGCTCCTGGTCCCATCCGGCGTCGAAGCGGATGTAGTCGGGGTCCTCGGGATTCCAGAAGTGCTCCTCGGTGCGCGCGATGATCTCCTCGAAGTGCGGCGAGCGCCGGGCGTAGCGCGCCGGGTCGAGCATCGCGGGGAACTCCTCGGGCGCGACGGCCTGGTAGGCGGGATCGTGCGGCATGGCTGCCTCCGTTGATGAGGATCCCTCAGTACTGAGGGGGACTCAGTGAGTCAACCCACCTGGCCGGGCAGGGCCGGGCTTCGATAGAGTCCGCCGCGATGACCGAGCGCGCAGACGTGGTGATCGTCGGCTCCTCGCTCGCCGGCCTCGTCGCCGGCGCGATCCTGACCCGCCACGGGCATCGAGTGGTCGTCTTCGAGCACGCGGACGCGGTCGGTGGTCGCGCCGGCGCCGTCGAACGCGCCGGCGGCTGGTGGATCGACTTCGGCCACCGCGACGGACACGACATCGGCGACTGCCAGCTCGTGTGGCACCACGGTGTCGCGGCGGCGCGCGAGGCCGACGTCGAGCTCCGCCTGCGGCGCGTCGAGGCGCCGCTCCGGCTCCACCGCCTGCCCGACGGCGCCGTGATCGAGGGCGGCGGGTGGGGCCCCGAGGCCTTCGTCCGGACGGCCCGGGACTTCTTCGAATGTCCGGACGACGGCGTGGACGAGCTCGCGGCCGTCGTCCGGCGGCTCGCCTCGGCCCCGTCCGAGGACGTCGCCCGCGCTCTCCCGCACCGTCTCGGCGACTGGGCCGAGACGAACGTCGCGCATCCCGGCGCCCGGCGCGCGCTCCTCCGGATGGCGACCGTCATCTTCCACCCCCGGCCGGCGGAGGCGTCCGTCGGCCGGTTCATGCAGTTCTTCCAGAACCCGAAGAGCGGCCCGTTCATCCCCGACGACGACGAGGTCGGCGGCATGCAGGGCCTGGTCGAGCCGTGGGCGCGCGCAATTCGCGCCCGCGGCGGCGAGATCGCGCTCGGCTGGAAGCCGGTCGAGATCGTCGTCGATGGCGGTGCCGTCGCGGGCGCAGTGGCGGTCGACCGGGCGAACCTCGTGCGTGAGATCCGCGCGCCCGCCGTGATCAGCACCTACCCAGTGTGGGAGAACTTCGAGCTGATCGACGAGCGACGCTTTCCGACGGAGTTGGTGAGCGCCGCGCACGAGCTGCGTCGCTACCGCGCCGACCTGGTCGGCTGGCAGGCCGGGCTCCGGCGCCTACCCGTTGTGCGCGCGACGAACCGTCCGGAGCATCACGCGGGATGGAACCGGCTCCTCTGGGGTCCGGAGCGCGAGTACCGCGGTGGCTACCAGCTTGCGTCGATGACGAGCCACCACACCGCGCCGCCCGGAAAGCATCTCCTTTCGCTGGTGATGGCGCGCTTCTTCGACGGCGGCTCGACGGCGAGCGAGTCGTGGCTCGGGGCACGGGCCCGGCTCGACCAGGCGATCGAGTACCTCCACCGCTTCTACGCGGATCTCGACGCGACGATCGAGTGGAGCGCGTACCAGTACGTGACCGCGCCGCAGACGGCGAGCTGGGCGTGGGCTCCGGTCCGTCGCCACGGCCTGACCGTCCCCGGCATCCGCGGCCTCTACCTCGCCGGTTCGACGATCGAGGCGCCGGCGGGCATCGTCGACGTCGGCGCGTGGGCAGGGATGGAGGCCGCGCGCGCGGCGATGCAGCCGCCGTCGGCCTAGGCCTTCAGCTCGTACAGAACCGAGAACGGATCTTCGATCGGCAGCCGGTGGAACCGGCCGAAGCCGGCTTTCTCCGCGAGCTCGCGCGCCTTCGGCTCGCCCATCGCAGCGCCGAGTCCGGCGCCGTTCGCCGCGAGCGACTGCGTCATGCAGTACAGCGTGCTGACCGAGTACAGGAACTTGCCGATCGGATTGACGTTCCCTTCGACGTTCGGCGCCGCGTTCGTCTCGAGCATCAGGTACGTCCCGCCCGGCGCGAGCGCTCTTCGGATCGTGGTCATCAGCCCGACGGGATCGACCGCGTCGTGCACCACGTCGAACGTCGAGACGAGGTCGAAGCGCCCCTTCGGCATCCGCTTCGCGTCCCGCGCCTCGAACGTGACGCGTCGCCCGAGACCCTCCGCGCGCGCGTTCTTCCGCGCGCGCGCGATCGAGCCGGCATGGTTGTCGAAGCCGGAGATGCACGCCTCCGGGAACGCCTTCGCGACCGTGATCGCCGCCCGCCCGCTGCCACAGCCAACGTCGGCGTACGCGCCGCCGGCGCGCAGCTTCTCGACGACGTCGGGCATCGTCGGGAGCCACTCCTGGACGAGCTTGTGTCGGTACCACGCGGCCGATGATCGCTCGATCGCCTCGAAGGTCTCGGCCGGATACGCGCGCTGCGGAACGCCCTTCCCGTTGCGGAACGCCCGCAGGAGCTTCGGGGCCTGGCCGACGAGCGGGACGACGATCTCGAGGAACCCGCCGACGAAGAACGGCGACGTCTCGTCCGCGACGACGAACGCGTGCTCCGGCGGCAGCCGGTAGCGTCGCGTCGCAGGATCGTACTCGATGTACTGCGCCGCGGTCATCGCGCCAAGCCATTCCTGGAGATAGCGGCGGTCGAGGCGCGTCTTGCGCGCGAGCTCCTCGACCGTCATCGGCCCGGCGGACGCCATCGCCTTGAACAGACCGAGCCGGTCGCCGATGAAGCTGAGCGCGCCATGCAACGCCGTGGCGACGTCACCCGCGACCTGCCACAGGAACTTCGCCGCCTTGTCGTGATCGATGTCCGGCATCGTCGCCATCGGCCGCGTCTACGGCGAGTCGTTGCCGACGTCAATCAGGAGAACAGCGAGAGCTGCCGGCGCGCGCCGGTGAGCTCGTCGAAGTCCGGACCGCCGACGAAGCGGAGGATCGCGTCCGCGATCGGCTTCAGCTGCTGCGTCACGTAGTGGCCGTAGTCGGGCGGCGCCGTCGTCTCGCCCACCGACTCTGGCCCTGCCCGTGTGACGACGTACGCGACGATACGGCCGCGCGCGCCGGTCTGCTTGCGCGCCGCCTTCACGTGCGGGGGCGTCGTCTTCGTGTACTCGGCGAGCGGCTTCCGGATCGCCTTCTTGTAGACGAGCTCGGCGTCGAAGCGGCCCGCGCGCAGCCCCGCGACGAACGTCCGCACGAAGTCGGCGACCGGCTGGTCGTGGAAGACGAGGCCGAGCAGCTCGCGCTGGAAGCGGCGCGCCACCTCGCTCCAGTCGCGCCGCACCGCCTCGAGGCCCACGATCTCGAGCGCATCGCCGACTAGGCCCGCGTAGCGCTTCTTGCTCCCCATCGCACCGCCGCGCACCTCGGGCATGAAGAAGCGCGCGTAGACCTTCTCGAACTCGAGCTCCAGGTGGCTCGTGCAGCCGAACTCGCACGCGACCGCTTCGGCCACCGCGCCCCCGATCGCGCCGCGCAACGCCTCGCCGCGCGTTGCGGCACGGCCCGCGTCGTCCTCACCGATGTCCACGAACAGCGAATCGGTGTCGCCGTAGATGACCTGGTGGCCGTGCGCCTCGACCGCCGCCGCCGCGAGCCGGATCACGTGTTGCCCCGCAGTCGTGATCGCGTTCGCGACCGCCGGCGAGAAGAGGCGCGACGCGGGCGAGCCGAGCACGCCGAAGAGCGAGTTCATCAGGATCTTGATCGCCTGCGACGCGACCGCATCGCCGGCGGCGCGCACCCGGGCGCGCTCGGCCGCGAGCGTCGCGACGAGCTCGGGCAGGATCCCCGGCTCGTCGCGACGGAACGCGGCGCCGCCGGGCGTGCGGATGACGTTGCCTTCGCCGCCCGGAACGTGCGTCAGCGGGTCGATGTTGAAGGTGCGGATAATACTCGGGTACAGGCTCTTGAAGTCGTAGACGAGG
>Ga0070731_10002236_pt1 | contig 18742 bp, 13 predicted proteins | sample Coa_R1_2_FD_66448 | JGI IMG/M metagenome (GOLD analysis project Ga0070731, IMG submission 66448) | Surface soil microbial communities from Centralia Pennsylvania, which are recovering from an underground coalmine fire - Coalmine... | ecosystem: Environmental > Terrestrial > Soil > Unclassified ... | reverse complement strand
CTTCATGGAACTCACTATAAGGCGAGCATGTCCTAAGTTTGTCACAACTGTAACAGGCGGCATTGGGCGTTAAGGGGGAAGTATGAGGCTCGGTGTGCGGTCAAGTGGCTGGGTAGTGGTTATCGTCGCGGCAGTGGTCAGTTGGTCACAAACTTCCAGCACGTCGTTGCGTGGGACGATCAGTGACCCCAAAGGGGCAGTGGTGCCGGGAGCGGAAGTCACGATCGAGAATTCTGCAACTGCGTTTTCTCGAACCACAAAAACGGATGACCACGGCTTCTATCAATTTCTTGAGGTGCCGCCGGCCACTTACACACTGAGCGTAACTGCATCCGGCTTTGGTACGGTTCGTGTGGACAAAGTGCTTCTTCTGGTGAACACGCCGGCCACGCTCAATCAGGTATTGCACGTGCAAGCCGTGGCTGAGCACGTTGAGGTGATGAGTGAGGCGCCGCTGGTGAACACCGAAGATGCCAGCATTGGTCACGCGTTTACCGCAGAACAAATGACGACGCTTCCCTTGGAAGGACGCGATCCAGTTTCGATTTTGAGTCTCCAGCCCGGCGTTCTTTATACCGGCAACAGTACGGATATTAATCAGGATGCTGACAGTCGAAGCGGGGCCGTCAGTGGCGCGCGCAGCGATCAGACGGACATTACAGTTGATGGATTGGACGACAACGATCCGGTCCTAGGCTACGCCTTTCAAGGCGCTTTGCGATCCACTCTGGATTCGCTCGAAGAGTTTCGGGTTACCACCACGAATTCCAACGCAGAAGCAGGGCGATCGTCGGGAGCGCAAGTATCCCTGGTGACCAAGAGTGGAACCAATCGTTTTCATGGTTCGCTTTACGAATACAACCGCTCCAAGATTGGCGAGGCGAATAGCTGGTTTAATGAGCGGTCGGAACTGCTGGATGGCAGCCCGAATGTGCCTCCGCATCTTGTCCGGAATACGTTCGGCGGATCCATTGGCGGACCGATCATCAAGAACCGGCTGTTTTTCTTCGCCACTTACGAAGGGCAGCGCACGCATGAAACTGCGATTGTCACGAGATTTGTGCCAACCGCCAGCTTTCGTCAGGGAATTTTAACGTATCAGTGCGACAACGGCGGCAACAATGCGACCTGCCCTTCTTCTGGATTATTCAAATTGACCCCGAACACGCCCACCGACATCAAGAACCTCGATCCATATTGTTTCGGATTAGGCAACTGTCCGCAAGGCCCCGGCGTTGATCCAGCGGCGCTGGCTGTGTTCCAAGGTTATCCTCTGCCGAACAATCCGACTGTCGGCGACGGATTAAATATTTCTGGATTTACATTTGCGGATCCCACTCCGGACAAACTTGATACGTACATCGTGAAGCTCGACTACAATCTGACGCCGAACGGAAGCCATCACGTGTTTGTACGTGGGAACCTGCAGAATGACCACGAGACTACAAACGGCGCGGAATTTCCCGGTCAGCCTCCCAACCAAATTTCTACCAACAACGGAAAAGGCATAGCGGCCGGGTACACGGCGGTTATCAGCAATTCCTTAATCAATAATTTCCGCTATGGTTTCATCCGCGAAGGGCTGGGGCAAGCCGGCTTGCAAACTAAAGGCTACATTGGTTTCTATGCTGGAGGAATTTCTAACCCAGTGGGAGAAACACCCACGATCAATGTTCAAGTGCCGCTACACAATTTTGTGGATGACGTGACTTGGACCAAAGGTCAGCACAGTCTGCAATTCGGAACGAACTTAAGGATCATCAACAATCTCCGGCAATCCAACGCTCAATCCTTTGTCACGGCCTCGTCAAATCCAACCTGGCTGGCGGCAGGGGGAATTTCCAATACGGGGACAAGCTTGGACCCTGGTGCTTCGCAATTCGCTGGCTTCGGACTGCCGGAGGTTGCGGGATCTTTCACCGCGGCCTACGATCTCGCCGCAACGGCGTTGACTGGAATGGTGCCGGAGGTCACCGCAGATTATCAGGAGACGAAGGATTTCTCACTCTTACCCGAAGGCGCAATGGTTCCACGCCATTTTCGCGCGCATGAGGCCGAATGGTATGCGCAGGACGCGTGGCGGGCGAAACCGAATCTGACGCTCACATTCGGGCTGCGCTACAGCCTATTGCAACCGCCGTACGAAACTACTGGTACGCAGGTTGCACCGGTACCGGATATCAACCAGTGGTTTCACAATCGCTACGTAGGGATGACTCAGGGGAAAAGCATTCAGCCCTTGTTGAGCTTTGCTCTCGCAGGCCAGGCGAACGGCAAACCACCCGTTTGGAATTGGGATTATAAGGATGCAGCGCCACGGTTTGCCTTCGCGTGGTCGCCCAATTTTGCAAGAGAGAGCTGGCTGGGAAAGATCTTTGGTGAGTCGGGGAAGAGCTCAGTTCGCGGAGGCTATGGAATTTATTACGATCACTTCGGCGAAGGGGTGATCAATAGTTTTGATCGGATGGGTTCGTTTGGGCTGACCACGATTATCGGCGACCCCGCTGGTCTGGTTACGCCGGACCAATCTCCGCGGTTTAGTTCCCTGTACGACGTTCCGAAAATTTATTACGGATGCACAAACGGAGGGAATCCACCCTGCAAAACACAGCAGTTTCTATTGCAACCGCCTGCGCCGACCGGCGGCTTTCCATACTCACCACCGTCTACGCCAACAACCGGTGGTGAGGCGATCAGTTGGGGGCTCGACAACGGCCTGAAAACGCCTTATTCGCATGTGATTGATTTTTCTCTTACGCGCGACATTGGACACGGTTTTGTCGTGGAAACATCCTACGTCGGACGCTTTGGTCGCCGCCTGCTGCAACAACTGGATGTTGCGCAGCCTTTAGATCTGCGAGACCCGAAATCCGGCATGGACCTGTATGCAGCAACCCGAATGATTGCGAGTGCGACGCAAGCGGGCACTCCCGTGCAAAACCTGAAAAAGATTCCCTATTTCGAGAATCTGTTTCCTCTGACGGCCGGTCAAACTCCGACTATCACGTGCGCACCGGGCACACCTCCCGCGCGTCCAACGGCCACGCAAAACATGTATGAGATCTTCAGCTGCAACGGTGGGATTGACATGACCACCGAACTGATTCAAGCAGACTGGTATTGCGATCCGACGGGAGCCGCTTTTCCTGCTTGTCCCACGGTGAACGGGGTAACCAAGCCGTTCCAGTTCTGGGCTCCTCAGTTCTCGTCACTCTACGTTTGGGACACGATGGGGACCAGCAGCTACAACGCGCTGCAAGCGAGTCTCCGGCGGAAAATGGCGTCGGGACTGCAGTTCGACTTCAACTATACGTATTCCAAATCGATCGATCTGGGATCGGACGCTGAGCGGGTTAATCAATACGAAGGCGGCTCTGGTGTTGCCGGTGGCGGATTCGCCAGTTTCATCATGAACACATGGTCGCCGCAGCAGAACCGTGCCGTATCGGATTTTGATGCCACGCATCAGTTCAACGCGAACTGGCTGTATCAGTTGCCGGTGGGAAAGGATAAGCGCTTTGGCGCACACGGCGCCCTGAATGCAATCTTCGGAAACTGGGAACTCACGGGGATTTTCCGGATGACGAGCGGCTTCCCTACTACCGTAAACGATGGGAATTACTGGCCAACAAACTGGGAAAACACCGCCAACGCGATCCTGGTTGGACCAAAACCGAAGAGTGGGACCTTCTCGATCGCAGGCAGCCCCAACATTTTTCAGAATCCTTGCTGTGCACCTGGTTCCGCGATCAATCAGTTCCGCTTCGCTCTGCCGGGAGAATCTGGAGAACGGAATTTCATTCGCGGCGCGGGTTATTTTGGTATCGACATGGGCCTTGGGAAGACCTGGGCGGTTACGGAATCGTCCGCGCTCCGGTTCAGCTGGGAGACTTTTAACATAACCAATTCTGTGCGGTTCGATGCCGCCGCCCTAGAACCCATTGCAGGCAGCAATGCTGAGGGGAACCTGAGCCTGTCGAATAGCACGGGCTTTGGCTATTACACCTCCACCTTGAGCAGTCCGCGGGTGATGCAATTCGCGTTGCGCTATAGCTTTTGACCAGAATCCGATATGAAAAAAATTAGCCTTACGGTGCTCTTCATTTGTTTGATTGCTGCAGAATTAATGGCCCAAGCTCCGCAATCTCTCACGGATAGAGTTGACGCAGTCTTCGCACAGTGGAACACGAGCAGTTCTCCCGGTTGCGCCTTGGCGGTTGTGAAGGATGGGCGGATCATCTACGAGCATGGTTATGGCATGGCGAATCTCGAACTCGGAATCGCCATCACGCCACAATTTGTATTCGATATCGGTTCAGTTTCTAAAGAAATCACTGCCATGGCGATGCTCCTGCTGGCGCAGGACGGAAAGATTTCTCTGGATGACAACATCCGAAAATATTTGCCGGAGATCCCGAACTATGGGAATCCGATCACTATTCGCCACATGCTGCACCACACCAGCGGGCTGCGAAACTACGACGACCTATTCGATCTCGAGGGCATTCCGGAGGCCGATTTAACCACCGACCGCGATGCGCTGGAATTGACGGCGCGTCAAAAGGGTGTGAATTTCAAGCCAGGAGAAGAGTTCCTCTACAGCGACACGAACTTTTTTCTGATGTCGCAGATCGTCAAGAGGGTCACCGGACAGACTTTGCGGCAGTTTGCGCAAGAGCGCATTTTTGGGCCACTAGGAATGACGAGTACGCACTTTCACGATGACCACACGATGATCGTTCCGCGCCGCGCCACCGGATATGCGCCGCATAGCGGAGGCGGTTTTGAGATGGACATGAGCAATTTCGAGCAGCTTGGCGATGGCTCGGTCATGACCACGGTCGAAGACATGTTCAAGTGGGACCAGAATTTCGATCATCCGCAAGTTGGCGGCGCGGATGCGATCCGCCAGCTAACCACGCCGGGGAAGCTCAACAATGGCCAGACGATTCCCTACGGGATGGGTCTTTTCATCGACCATTACCGGGGGCTGAACTGGATCCATCATAGTGGCGAATGGGTCGGATATCGTGCAGCTTTCAGCCGGTTTCCTGACCAACACTTTTCGACCATCGTGACGTGCAATTGCGTGGGGAGCATGGAGCCGATGGCGATGGCAAAGCAAGTTGCCGATGTTTATCTCGGTGGCGAATTGGCACAGGCAGAAAAGACCACTCCTACGGGTAGTGTGTCCGAGGCCTCCAAGGCCGATCTTCGGCAGTATGCGGGAACTTACTGGAGCCAAAACAAAGGGGCGTTGCGCAAATTTGAACTGAATGGCAGCAAACTCGTCATGACAGCGCCGGGCATGACCTACGACATGCTTCCTACTGGCGACGGGCAGTTCGAGGCGATGGAAACAGATTCCGAGCACCGAGACAAATACATTTTTCGCAAGGCGAAGAATGGGGCATCCGAACTGGAGGCGTGGGAAGGCGGAGCGCCAAGTATGTACACCGCCGTGACTGGGCAAGCCGCGGATGCATCGAGCCTTAAAGCATATGAGGGTGATTACAGCAACGATGAACTGCGCGCCGTGTGGAGACTAGTGGTCGACGACGGAAAGCTTGTAAGGCAACAGTGGATGGCCGAAGACCAGGAATTACACCCGGCGTTTGCGGATGGCTTCATCGGCGATCTGAGTGAGGGGCAGTTCCTGATGCACTTTAACCGTGACGCGAAGGGAAATGTGACCAGCTTCGACGTAGCCACCGATATGGTTCGTCCGATGAGATTTGCCAAGGTTCCATCGAGTCCTGATGGCCACCGTTAACGAAGCGGCGATTAGGAATCAGTTCAAGCGACCACCTTAAAATGACACACGCGGATAAGGCCGGTGCCTGACCCGGATGGAACATCTTCTCGTTTGGTTTCTACTCCCTTGGTATCACATGACGCTTTGTTGCAGGGCAGGGCGCTGATGAGTGATCCGCGCCAGTTCTACCACAAATACCTGAAGCAGCTTTACTCCTAGACAGCGCACGGCTTCGTGCGATAGCGTCGTTTGTCCTGAAAGAACTCTCGAATGAGATACGGCTTCGTTATCGACAATCGCAAGTGCATTGGGTGCCACGCCTGCACAGTTGCGTGCAAAACTGAAAACCAGGTCTCTCTCGGTGTGAACCGCACATGGGTGAAGTACGTGGAAAAAGGAAGCTATCCCAATACGCGGCGGGTTTTTCAGGTGACGCGTTGTAATCATTGCGAGAAACCGCCGTGCGTGACGATCTGCCCGGTCACGGCGATGTATCAGCGCAAGGACGGGATCGTGGATTTCAGTTCGGAGCGCTGCATCGGTTGCAAGGCGTGCATGCAAGCGTGCCCGTACGATGCCATCTATATGGATCCGCACGAAGGCACGGCGGCCAAATGCCACTACTGCGCGCATCGCACCGAAGTGGGATTAGAGCCGTCCTGCGTGGTCGTGTGCCCCGAACACGCAATCATAGCCGGGGATCTGGATGAGGCTGGCAGCGAAATTTCCCAACTCGTAGCGCGAGAAACCGTGCGCGTGCGCAAGCCGGAGCAAGGCACGCGGCCCAAGCTCTATTACATCGACGCCGACGAAAGCGCGATCGTGCCAACCGCGGCGAAGCATGACGTTTTTTACATGTGGTCGCAACGAAACGAATCGCTTCACGGCGGCGGGGCGATTTATCCGGCTGACAGTCCTTTGTTGATGCCGAAAACAGTCGCCGCGTATGACGTCGCCCATGCCCGCCCGTGGGGATGGCAGGTGCCAGCCTATTGCTGGACGAAGGGAATCGGCTCCGGTGTGCTGGCGATTCCGGCGATTGCAACGGCGATGGGATGGCTTTCTGGCGATCGCACGCGCGACATTGTTTTGTCGATGATGGCGCTGCTATTTACGGCGCTGACCACCATATTATTGGTGTGGGACCTTGACCACAAAGAGCGGTTCCTGCGCGTGGTGCTGACGCCTCAAAGCAAATCCTGGCTGGCGCGGGGAGCTTTCATTCTGATCGCTTACAGCGGCTTGGCGGGACTGTTTTGGCTCGCACGTGTTCTAGGTTATGGCGCAATCGCGCAGATTCTGCTTTGGCCGACGGTGCTGGTTGGTTTCCTGGCGGCCGTTTATACGGCGTTTCTCTTTGGTCAATGCGAAGGGCGAGATCTCTGGCAGACGCCGTTATTGCCGGTCCATCTGATTGTACAAACCTTACTCTGCGGGGCAGCGGTGCTGGCGCTGCTTCCGGTGGGTTGGGGAGGCAGTTCACAGACTTTATCCATCGCGTCGACGGCGCTGGCGATCACGTTGAGTCTGCATTTGCTGATGCTGGTTGGTGAAGTTGCCATTCCACACACAACGGACAATGCGCGCTATGCCGCTCGATTGATCACGCATGGGCCGTTCAGCAGATTCTTCTGGGGCGGCGCGGTTGTGATGGGCGGAATTTTGCCGCTGGTGCTTGTACTGGTCGGCGCTGCCAATCATTTTGTCGTAGGTGTGGCAAGCGCGCTAGCACTGATCGGGCTGCTGACTTTCGAATGGTGTTTCGTGATGGCGGGACAGAGCGTGCCCAATAGTTAGGTTTCGGAGACTTGATCATGGACGATTTCAAACGCGACGGGAGCCATCTGGCCTCATGCCCGCCGATCGAGAAGTGGGACGATTGGGTGGAATTCGATCCGGCGGCGTGGCCGCGACGCGTGGCACGACACTATGAGCTGATACCGACAATTTGCTTTAACTGTGAATCGGCCTGCGGGCTGCTCGCCTACGTAGACAAAGAGACCGGGAAGATCACCAAATTTGAAGGCAATCCGAAACATCCTGCCAGCCGCGGTCGGCTTTGCGCAAAAGGGCCGGCCACCATCAACCAGATTCATGATCCGGACCGCATTCTTTATCCGATGAAGCGAGTGGGAGAGCGTGGAAGCGGCAAATGGGAGCGAGTTGCCTGGAGTGAAGTCCTGGAAGTTTTCGGGAGTCGGATGCGCAAGGCGCTTCAAGAAGGCCGAGGCGAAGAGATCATGTACCACGTCGGGCGCCCTGGCCATGATTTCATCATGGACCGCACCCTGCAGGCGTGGGGCATCGACGGCCATAACTCCCACACAAACATCTGCTCTTCTTCGGCGCGGTTTGGGTATCTGCTGTGGCATTACGCCGACCGTCCTTCGCCGGACCACGCACACGCGCGTTTCATCCTCCTGCTGTCTTCCCATTTGGAGACGGGACATTATTTCAATCCGCATGCGCAACGAATTATTGAAGGGAAAATGGCGGGAGCGAAGCTGGCCGTGATGGATCCACGGTTGTCGAACACTGCCAGCATGGCGGATTACTGGCTGCCAACTTATCCGGGCACAGAAGCCGCGGCATTGCTGGCCATGGCTAAAGTGATTCTTGATGAGGAACTTTATGATGCTGGCTTCGTGAGGAGCTGGACGAATTGGGAAGAATTGGAAATCGACGGGTTCTCGGCAAAAGGACAGAGCTTCGAAGCGACGATTGATGCATTAAAACAGCACTATTTCAACTTCACCCCGCAGTTTGCTGAAAGAGAGACCGGGGTGAAAGCCGAGAGCATAGTCAAGATCGCTCGAGAGATTGCGAGTGCCGGTAGCCGGTTTGCGTCGCATCTGTGGCGAGGCAGCGCCTCCGGCAATCTTGGAGGATGGCAGTCGGCGCGCGCGCTTATGCTTTTGCACGTGCTGACCGGATCCGTCGGCACCGAAGGCGGACACAATCTGAATGCCTGGAACAAATTTGTCCCGCGCCCGTTCGCGGTGCCACCGCCGCAGAAACACTGGAATGAGCTTCTTTATCCGCCTGAGTGGCCGCTGTGCACACACGAAATGTCATTCCTGCTGCCGCACCTGCTGAAAGAGGGTCGCGGGTACGTTGACACGTATTTCACGCGCGTATTCAACCCGGTGTGGACTTACCCCGATGGTCTGTCGTGGATCGAAGTATTGAAGGATGAAAGCAAGATTGGCCTTCATGCGGCGCTCACGCCAGTTTGGAGTGAGACGGCTTGGTTTGCGGACTATGTATTGCCGATGGGTTTCGCGTCGGAACGTCACGATCTCATGAGTCAGGAAACGCATGCGAGTCAGTGGATCGGCTTCCGTCAACCCGTGCTGCGCGTGCTCCAGGAAAAACATGGAAAGAAATCTGAATACACATATCAGACGAATCCGGGCGAGGTATGGGAAGAAGATGAATTTTGGATCGATCTCTCATGGGCCGTCGATCCGGATGGCGGCATCGGTGTCCGCAAATGGTTTGAATCGCCGTACCGTCCCGGCCAGAAGATCACCGTGGACGAATATTACGGGTGGATCTTTGAGAACTCCGTGCCGGGGTTGCCCGAGGCAGCGGCAAAGGAAGGTTTGAAACCGCTGCAGTACATGCGGAAATACGGCGCATTCGAGGTCGCTCGAGATGTATATAAGCTGAATGAAACTCCGCTCGCGCCGGCAGACCTAAGGGAATCCAGCGTTCGAGCGGATGGCGTGGTCGTACGGGAAAGCAAGCCGGTGGGTGTTGTGGTCGGAGGGAAAGCAGTGGTTGGGTATAACACTCCCTCGCGTAAGCTTGAAATCTTCTCGAAGACCATGCGCGATTGGAAGTGGCCCGAGTTTGCGCTTCCCGAATACTATCGAAGTCACATTCACCGATCGGCTCATGCGGCGTCGTTGGGACAACCTGAACCAGATTTCAATCCGCAATATATGCCGCGGGTGGATTGGCCGCCGCACGCCCGCGGCGAGGTATTTACGCTGCTACCGATCTTTCGTTTGCCCAACCTGATCCACACCCGCTCGGGGAATGCTAAATTCCTCTATGAAATCGCACACAAGAATCCGCTATGGCTCAGTCCTGGTGATGCGCAGAAAATCGGCAAGATTCGCACCGGCGATCTGCTGAAAGTTCACACCGAAATTGGATTTTTCGTGTTACACGCCTGGGTTACAGAAGGCTTGGCGCCGGGCGTGGTTGCTTGCTCGCACCATCTTGGCCGCTGGCGGCTCAACGAAGATGACCAAGTGGAGCGGCTTTCAAGCGCATGGGTTGACATGAAAGAAGTGGGCAAGGGTCAATGGAAGATGCGCCAGATTGAGGCAGTGAAAGCCTACCAAAGTTCGGATCCAGATACTCGCCGCGTGTGGTGGAACGATGCCGGCGTGCATCAGAACCTGACTTTTCCGGTGCATCCCGATCCGGTGAGCGGCATGCACTGTTGGCACCAGATGGTCCGAGTGGAGCGCGCCGGAGTGGATGACCGCTACGGCGACATCTACGTGGACACGAATCTCGCGCACGCCGTCTATCAGAAATGGAAAAGCTTCACACGGCCTGCTCCCGGACCGGACAATCTGCGGCGACCGCTATGGTTTCCGCGGGTCGTGCGTCCTGCCGAGGAAGCGTTCTACATGCGGAATGACCCGTGATCACGGGTCAATGAGGCGCTTGGCCTGCGATGCCTTTCGCTCGCAAGACTGCGAGACACTCCTGCTGAAGGAGTTGAAACAATTCCTCCATGTGTTTTTTCCGAGTGCGGAAGTTCACCGGATTGATGCGAAACCAAGTCGTTCCTTTGAGTTCGGTAGTCGACATCCAAAAACGACCGCTTTGTTCGACCCGGTGCGCCACTTCTGCGTGCAATTCCTTCGATTGCAGCTCATCCAGGCCGGCACCTTTAAAGCGGATGCAGATCGCTGACATAGGCGGAGTGCTGGCCGGCTCGAAATCAGCATCCTTCTCGGCTAAGGCATAAAGGTGCTTCGCCTGCTCCACGTTGTTATCGATCCAATCGCCGATTTGACGCGCTCCGTATCGCTTGAAGCTCATCCATACTTTTAGACTGCGAAAACGCCGCGATTGCTCGAAGCCGTGTACGTAATACTGGTAGCGCTCATTCGACTGATCGAGTTCATCGGTAAGATACGAAGGCTTGATACCAAAAGATGCGGTGAGACGTTTCTGATCCTTCACCAGTACAGCTCCGGCATCGAGTGGAGCATAAAACCACTTGTGCGGGTCAATGGTGATGGAGTCAGCCAGCGCGAGCTCCCGATCGCGCATGGGCCACTTATTCGACAGCAGCATCCCGCCGCCATAAGCCGCGTCTGCGTGCAGCCACATGCCTTCGCGGTCCGCTATACGTCGCAGTTGGCGGATATCGTCAACTGCTCCGGTATTGGTGGTTCCGAAAATACCCACAATGCACATCGGGCGAATCTGATCCTTTTTATCTTTTGCAATTGCCTCTTCGAGGGCATCGATCCTCACCTGGAAATCTGCATCGGTGGGCAGTGCACGCAGCGCGTTCCGTCCTAAGCCGATGCAGTCGACTGCTTTATCGACCGAAACATGGCGTTCCTCGGACGCATACACTGCCCAGCGGTCCTGAATGCCATCATGCTGTGCCTGATCGCCTGTTACCGCGTCGCGTCCTACTTTGAGCCCGATGAAGTTAGCCATCATTCCACCGCTGGTGAGATTGCCTCCTGCGCTTGGGTCGTAACCGCAAAGATCAGTCAGCCAGCGCACAACGCGGCGCTCCATCGCTACCGCGGAGGGACCGATCGAGTACGCACCTACGTTTTGATTGATCGCCGAGCAGATAAAATCCGCAATAACGCCGACAGGATTGGGGGACGGTGTAATCAGGCCCATGTAGCCGGGATGCCCGACATTGGTGCAATAAGGAAACAGTTTCTCTTCAACTTCCTTTAACACGCTCTCCGCTGAACTCGGCTCCTGCGGCAGGGATTCGGAAAATAACTCATTCACCGTGCGTGGTTCCACATCAGGAAAAACACGTTTTTGCTCGATGTGATCGAGATACTCGGCAAGCAGATCCACAACCCGATGTCCTGTGTTCCGAAACTCGTTCGCGTCCATGGTCTCCACACTCCAGTTACGTGATGATTCAGAATCAACTTTCCGGTTCTTTCAAGCTATTTGTTCATGAGTAGCTTGCGATTTGCGATTCGCCAATCTGGGGAACCTAATGCTGATCAGGAAATGCGTTTTTCACAGCGAGTAGAATACTCCCTGCAAATTATCGCTTCTCGGGAGGACAAGTGAATATCCGATATTTGCTGCTTCTCTTGTTCACATCGACGCTGGCTTTGGCTCAGCAGCCTGCCCGCGTCCATCTGAAATCGAAAATGGCGCAGGAGCGCCATCTACCGTTTAGCAGTGGCGTTCTCGTTGGAAACACGCTTTACATCGCCGGCACCACCGGCGTTGATCCGACCACCAAAGGCCCGGTCACGCCAGAGCAGGAAGCCCGTCTTGTCATGGATAACGTGAAGCAGGTGGTCGAACAGGCCGGCATGAAGATGGACGACATCGTCTCGCTGCAGGTGTTCTGCACCGATCTGGCGAGCTACGACGCCTTCAACAGCGTGTACCAGACTTACTTTCACGGCGATTATCCTGCGCGCGCCTTCATCGGCGTTCCCAACCTGCTTTTCGGTGCGCGTTACGAACTGAACGGGATCGCTGTGCTGGCCGACAAGTGACTTGCAAGGTTGATCGTGATAAAAACGCTACAAACTGCTCAACCAGGTTTTGTCACCAGCTTCTTAAGCGTGGCGACATTTCTCTTGTCATCCCCGGGCTCGTCAATCGGAGTTTCCGCGATGAAAGCGGAATGCACGAACCGTGGATCGTTCAGCAGACGCCGAAAAGGTTCAAGGCCGATTGTTCCCTTCCCGATATGCTGATGGCGGTCGAGCTTGGAACCGCGTGCAGCCTTGGCGTCGTTACAGTGCCAAACGCGGACGTTCTGAAAGCCGATGGTTTCGTCCAGATGGGCGAGCGTGGCGCGCATTCCAGCTTCGCTGACGATGTCGTATCCGGCGACGTGGACATGACAGGTGTCGATACAGGCCGCTACTGGAATCACACCGCGCAAACGATCCAGCACTTCCGCAACCTGCTCGAAGCTGCCGCCCAGCGAAAACTCGGCGCCCGCGGTATTTTCAAGGAGAATGGTGAGCCCGCCTTTCACCAGATCAAGTCCCTGAGTGGCCGCAGCTATGGCCGCGGCGGTTTGCAGCAGACCAGCTTCGCGGTGCGCACCACGAAATGAGCCTGGATGGAGCACGAGATATTCGGCACACAGCGCCATAGCGCGTTCGACCTCTCCCCGAAAGGCCTCGATAGATTTCTTCAGAGAGAGCTCATTGGTAGCTGCGAGATTGATGAGGTAATTGGTGTGGATCACCAGAGGGGTCAAGTTATACCGGTCTCGCAGCCGGGTCATGTCGTCGCACTGTGGCGCGCTTAGCTCATACGGCGCCCATTGCCGGGGACTGGTGGAAAAAATCTGAAAGGTATTACAACCGAGGCGATAGGCGCGCTCGGCCGCGTTCTGCACGCCTCCGGCGGAAGATGTATGAATGCCGATGCGGCGCGAAGTCAACGCCGGCGGCCGTTTCGGCGGCGGTAGCTTCAGAATGTCCTGTTTATGCGCGAGCGAACGGGCCATTCAGAAAGTATAGCGGTCGGAAATTCATGAAACTCGACCGCTGAGAGTCGGGCGCAGAGAAGGGCATAAGTTAGAACCAGGTTCGCTCACACGAAGCGGGCGAACCTGGAGGAAACTCTCTCGGCTACCAAGCGGAAAAATGAGCGCGGCGGTTTTGGCTCCAACAGGTCTCGTCGTCTTGGCTACAGACGGGATATAACTTGCCCCATCCTGTGGCAAAGACGATCTGGCTGGCCGGAACACCCATCGAAACCAGGGCATCCTTAGCGTTCTCCGCGCGCTTATCGGAGAGCACAACGTTGTAAACGATTTCACCGCGTGCGTCGGCATCGCCTTCAATCGTGACCACCACATCCGGATGGGCTTTCAGCCATTGCGCATCGGATTGGAGAATCGATTGATCTTCCGTCCGTAAATCCCGCGCGATCAAAATCGAAATGAATGTCGCGGACGTTCTGTTGCACATCGCGTTTTTCAGCAGGGCTGGGCGGGAGAGTGTCGATGCCGCCACTGCCAAACCCATCGAACGCGGCAAATGCATCTTCATTCAAGGTAGCAACCGGCGTCTGGCCGTACGCGCAAGCTGCTACAACCAACAACAGGACTGAGAGAACTACAAAATATCTGGTCATGGCGCCTCCAATCGGCCTCAACAACAAAATCGAATATTTAAGATGCTACGTAGAATCATTTAGTTTCTGAGAAGAGTACGGCGTAGGAACTTAGTCCCTATCGATCCTCGGCAAACGGTTCATCAGTATGGAAGCAGGCAGCTCCCAACAACTCTGGTTTGCCGCAATTGAGTGCGAAAAGATACACTGACACTTCAGAGGTGGGGACATGCTGGTTGTGATGCAGGCGCACGCCACGGAAGCTCAAGTGCGCGCTGTGTGCCAGAAAATCGAGTCCTTGGGATACCGGGCTCACGCCATTCCGGGCGCGGAACGGACGGCTATCGGCATAACCGGCAACAAGGGAGAGGTCGAACTGGGGACGCTCGATGAAATGCCGGGCGTGCAGGAAGTCATTCGTGTAACTAAACCTTACAAGCTGGTCAGCCGGGACATAAAAGAGGACGACACGATCGTCCGATTTCCGGGAACTGACGCGACGGTTGGGGGCTCAACTCTCGCGGTTATGGCAGGTCCCTGCGCGATCGAAAGTCGCGAACAGGCATTTGCGGTGGCCGAGTGTGTGCAGCGCGCCGGAGCTCAGTTCTTTCGAGGCGGAGCTTACAAGCCGCGCACTTCCCCTTATTCGTTCCAGGGCATGGGCGAAGAGGGGCTGCGGATCATGGCCGAAATTCGCGAGCAATTCGGACTGCGAATTGTGACCGAGGCGGTGGATAACGAATCATTGGATTTAGTTGAAGAATACGCGGACGTGATCCAGGTCGGCGCCCGCAACATGCAGAATTTTTCACTGTTGAAGCGGGCGGGACGGGCGCGCAAGCCGGTGCTGATAAAGCGAGGCATGTCCGCTACTTTGGAAGAACTGTTAATGGCTGCCGAGTACGTGATGAGCGAAGGCAACTACAACGTCATCCTTTGCGAGCGCGGAGTGCGCACCTTCGCCGATCACACGCGCAATACTCTCGACCTTAGCATTATTCCGGCGGTGCAGCGGCTCAGCCATTTGCCGATTATTGTGGATCCGAGTCACGGTACGGGGAAGCGCAATAAAGTCACACCGCTTTCGCGGGCGGCAGTTGCCGTGGGGGCTGATGGCTTGATCGTCGAGGTGCACAACAATCCGGATAAAGCTCTGTCGGACGGCATGCAATCACTCTATCCCGACCAGTTTGAGGAGTTGATGGCACAAGTGCGACAGATCGCGGCGGTGGTGGGTAGAAGCGTGGCTGGAGCGGAAACGCCGACGGCCGTCATGCGCGTGGGTAAGAGAGCACGAGCTTGAGGCAGCGGCGCTAGACAGAAACTTTCTTAGCCTCAATCCTGAATCGTTGCCTTGCGGAAAATTCTTCTCAGCGTTTTTTTCCTACCCATCCTCGGCGGTTTCGCCTGGTGGTACTTCCACGAGCGGTTGATCACCGATTATGGCCCTTCTTATCGCGAATACGCCTACATCACCAACGGCAAGAGCAATACCGTAAGCGTGATTGATCTGCGCACGTTCGAACCAGCAAAGACGATCCGTGTGGGGGGTGAGCCCAGCGGCATCGCCGCGAATCCGAAGAAAAACGAAGTTTACGTCGTCAACACCGGCTCGAATAACGTCAGCATCATTAACGCGGAGCAGAATGCGGTGGCGGCGACTATCGGCGTACACGGGAAACCATACTTCATCGATGTTTCCGCGGATGGAAAACGGGCTTACGTGGCGAATTCGGGATCGGCAAATGTTTCTGTGATCGATCTGGACAAACGCATGGTGATGGGAAATATTCGCGTCGGCGCCTCGCCTGGCCTGGCGCGAGTTTCGCCAGACGGGGCGACTATAGTTGTAAGCAATCGAGGCGACAATACGGTGAGCGAAATTGACGCTCGGCGTCTTGCCGTCACCAGCACAATCCCAGTCTGCGCGCACCCGGAGGACATCGCGATAGTGCCCGATAGCAATACAGCTTTCGTGGCCTGCACCGGCTCCTCACAAGTTGCCTCCATCGATGTGAAGGCGGGCAAAGTGCTGGCTTTGCTCGACGTTGGAAGTACCCCGGTTCACCTGGCACTCAAGCCGGACGGGGGCGAGCTCGCGGTCACAAATTTCGACTCGGACAATATTTCGATTATCGAAACCGGCAATGACGAGGTTGGCGGAAGTTATTTAATAGGAAGCCATCCCGCGCGCGGGGTAGTGAGCGCGGATAACTCGCGCCTGTATGTGAGTAATTTTGGATCGAACACCGTGGCAGTCTACGACATTGATCAGGGCAAGATCATCGCGGTCATCCCGGTAGGAAGCCATCCCGACGGTCTGGCACTTTCCCAAAGCCAGAATTATCTGCTCGTTTTAGACTCTCAGTCGGGAGACGTCACGGTAATTCAGAAGCGGACGCCCCACAAGAAATTTGAGCCTGGCGAATATTCGCTGCTGACCATGATCCCTGTCGGCATTCAGCCCAACAATATCGTGATCAAGTCCTTTATGCTTCGCCACGCAACGAGATGAAGACCTGCTACTGAGTTAGATGGCGCGCATCAGAGCTCTTGCTGATTGCGGTCTGCTGCAGTTCCATGTACTGTTCGTAGCCTTCACTCGCAAAACATAGGGCGCGGTCGAAGAACTGGTCCATCAGCCGCAGGAGTTCGAGTTCGCCATAAATCTCAATCGGGTTGCGCATGAATGCCTGCCGCTGAACAAATTCCCACAGGTGCTCTTTGGTCAGGATTACACCCCAGCAAAAATCCGATAGCGCAACGTTCTGGGCCGCCCGACGTTCCCCCACTTCACGGTAGTGCTGCTCGATGTCTCGTCCCGTCTTGGTGAGCAGCCATTCGTTCAGGTGTTGGAGAATTTCACGGATGCGTCCACGCAGCTCTTCTTTGGGGACTTTTCGGAAGTCTCCAGTGCGGGAAGAAGCCTCGAATTTGGAAATGAGGCTCTCTGTGAGCTCGTCAGAATGATCTTGAATCAGCCGTACTAATCGCAATGCCACCATACCATCCTCTATCTAATCGGATGCGCCGGTAGCCGCCGGAGATGCGGTAAATTAGCCTGCTAATGGGCGAAGCCGCTTGTGATGGATGGTGACTCCACCGTGCATCCGCTCCGACAACAGAGGAGATACGGAATCACCGTTTCCGCCCGATGAATTGCGGTACAATCCGCCGCAGGAGCATTCGCTCGCCGGCGTGGAGGCTTCCCATGGAGTTGGGGTTTGGCTTTACTACTATCGCCATCATCATCGTTGTCCTTTATTTGTTAAGTTCGATCAAGATCCTGGCCGAATATGAGCGTGGCGTCATTTTCCGACTAGGTCGGCTGCTTCCGGTCGCGAAAGGGCCGGGAATCATCCTAGTATTTGCCCCGGTGGACCGGATGGTGCGCGTCTCGCTGCGCCAGGAGGCACTGGAAGTTCCGCCGCAGGACATCATCACCCGCGACAACGTAACGCTAAAAGTCAATGCCGTAATCTTTTTGCGCGTGATCGAGCCACGAAAGGCAGTCGTAGAGGTCTCCAATTACGTGTATCAGACGTCGCAGTTTGCGCAGACGACGCTGCGTTCGGTGCTAGGTGAGCAAGAGCTGGATGAACTGCTGGCGCACCGCGACAAGATCAACCTGCGCCTGCAAAGCATTCTCGATCAGCACACCGCGCCATGGGGAGTAAAAGTTGTAAATGTCGAAGTCAAACAGGTCGATCTGCCGGAGTCCATGCTGCGGGCTATGGCCAAGCAGGCGGAGGCAGAACGTGAGAAACGGTCCAAGATCATCCACGCAGAAGGGGAGTTCTCCGCCGCCCAGCGTTTGGTGGATGCTTCCAAGCTGCTTGCAACAGAGCCGGTCAGCATCCAGCTGCGGTATCTGCAAACCTTGACGGAGATTGGAGTGGAGAAGAACACGACGGTGATATTCCCGGTTCCGGTGGACTTCTTCTCGGGAATCCAGAAACTTTTGGGCAGCAACGCAAGAGAGGCTGCACAAACCACGGCCCAACCATAAGATTCGACAAAAGAGGTAGCGATGCCAACCGCAACGGCTGAAGACACTGAAATCACATTGGGAACGGGGAAGATGCTAGCGCTATTCTTTGCGCTGGTGGCGCTTTGCGCGGTTTTCTTCGCGGCAGGATTCTCTCTCGGCAAAGAATCCGCTCTGAAACCCTCTGCAGCCGAGGCAACGCCCCCATCTTCCGCTACACTGCGGCCGGTGTCGATGAAACCGCCAACCAAAGCCGCGCCAGCGAACGATACTCCTACGCAACCTGCGGATGGTCAGGCAGTAAATAGCGCTCCCGTTGCTACTAACGGTGGACAAAGTACGAGCCCGCCTCCGACGCCACCCGACCCTACTGCCCCGCCGGTATTGAATGGCTATTATGTGCAGGTTGCCGCAGTCACGAAGCAGGAAGATGCAGATGCCTTGGTCGATGCACTGAAAAGCAAGCAATACCCCGCTTTCTCAGCCGGTGCCCCGTCGGACAAACTCTTGCACGTGCAATGTGGACCCTACGCTGACATCAAACAAGCAGAAGCGATTCGAGCCAAACTGATTAGTGACGGATACAATCCGATTCTAAAGAAGTAGTCTTAAGGTCAGGGGTCAGGGGTCAGGGGTCAGGGGTCAGGGGTCAGGGGTCAGGGGTCAGG
>Ga0070731_10002235_pt1 | contig 18745 bp, 18 predicted proteins | sample Coa_R1_2_FD_66448 | JGI IMG/M metagenome (GOLD analysis project Ga0070731, IMG submission 66448) | Surface soil microbial communities from Centralia Pennsylvania, which are recovering from an underground coalmine fire - Coalmine... | ecosystem: Environmental > Terrestrial > Soil > Unclassified ... | reverse complement strand
GTCGTCCCGTTCTATTGCCCCGCCGATTTCGAACTCATCGCCCGCACCGCCCCAGCCCAGTAGATCGGGCTAAATGTGGTACAGCTGTGCATCTGGCCTCGGACGAACGCGGCATGCCATTGGGCGCGACGATCACTGTCGCCGCAGCCAATGACGGACAACAAACGGAAAATGTCCTTCGCAGCATGGTCGTTCAACCTCCTGTCCCCGACCAGCCCGCCAGCGTGTTGGGTCACTTGAATTTGCCGAGCGCAAAAGCCGATGGTGCTTTACGCCCTCTTTTCTCATTTGCGCACAAGACATTCCTATATATGCGACGCCTTGAACTCCAAAGCTACATTTGAACGCGACATTGCAGATTTTAGAATATCACAAAGGCATTTGGAGATATATCTTATACTAATGATGATAAACACCTGCATATGGCTCAATAAATGCTTAGCACAAAGTTTCGATCCAATCGGGGCTGGGCGGAGTGCATGAACGTCTAATGTCAATCTCGTCAAAGAAAACTGCGTCTTGCTAAAACTTGGGAAATTCGTAATTCGAAGAATGTGGCGTGGGAATGTACTTAGGGGTGGTAAAAATGTGGAGCGCAAAAGTCAATCGGAATAACCAGGAGGAGTGCGTGAAAAGTCAAATTTCATTCTTGTTGAAGTTGGCCGCGTTCTGTGGCGCGGTACTTCTCAGTACGTCATGCCAAGCGGAAGAAGAACCGTGGGTGGCTCCAGCGCGCGCCGCCAAGAAGAAGAACCCCATTACTGTCTCGCCGGAGTCCGTCAGCCAGGGCCAGAAGATCTATACCGCCAATTGCTTAACGTGCCACGGTACGTCCGGAAGGGGCGACGGTCCCGGGGCAGCCGCAATTCTTCCGAAGAAGCCCGGGAATCTGTCCGACTCGAAACTGTGGGCGCAATCCGATGGCGCCATCTACTGGAAGGTCACTGAAGGCAAGGCGCCCATGCCTACTTTTGAGAAGACTGTATCGGAAGAGGATCGTTGGAATGTGGTAAACTACGTGAGAACGCTTTCGCCCAAGCCCGCGGAAAAGTAAAAAACCTTTGCTTTAGGTACTGTGAAAGGTGTATACTCACGGCACCTCTTATCATAAATGCATCTTTCGTCATTGGAGAACGCCAATGCTGTCAACCCGCATCGTTTTGATCGCTTGCCTGTCAGCAGGGATGGGAGCGGTCGCGGCTGGCGAAGCCGTGACGCGAGAAGAATTCCAAAAATTCGTTGACGAGGTGGCGAAACTGCGGGCTGAAAATGCCGAAATCAAAACTGAAAACGCCGAGTTGAAAAAAGAGATGACGAAAATCAGCACCTCGGCCACCGCTTCCGCCGCGGACTTGGAAAAAGAACTCGACACCTTCGTGACCATCGAAGAGTTCAAGCCCCTCAAGGAGATCGTCTCCGCTTCTAAGCCCGGGACGACGAAAATGCTGTTGACGGGTTCCGCGTTTACGACTTTTTCCGCTCCACAGCACTCCAATTCGTCATTCGTAAGCGAGTTCGATCCGATCTTCCTGTGGAAGATGAGCGACCGCCTGTCCTTCGAAGCGGAGATTCCTATTTCGGTTGAGAATAACGATACGGCGGTGGAACTGGAGTATGCGGACATCGCTTATGTGGTCAACGATTACCTGACCGTTCAAGCGGGCAAGTTTAAATCGCCCTTTGGCCTGTTCAACATGCGGTTCGATCCAGCGTGGATCAACAAGATGTCCGATCCACCCATGATTTACGACGATGGTGCCGAGTGTCTGGTTCCGCATGAGCAAGTCGGCGTTATGGGGATTGGCGCGACCGATATCTGTTCAACCAAACTCAGGTATGCGGCATTTGTGTCGAACGGCTTGCGCGTGGAGCCGAGCGATCCGGCGACCTTTGGCCAGTTGCTTCCGCATAACAACGGAGACAATAACAACGACAAAGGTGTTGGCGGGCGCATCGGTTTTCTTCCAATTTGGGGAGTGGAATTGGGCGCCTCCGCTGAGTATTCGGCCAATGTCTCCGATTTTAGCGCCGCCACGAAGAGGTCTGTCGGAGTGATATACGGGTTTGACTTGAGCATGAATCGCGATTTCAAACCAATACTGGGCACCATCGACTTCAAGGCGGAGTATGTAAATTCCAAGGTCGGAAATAACACGTACACACTGACCACGGACCCTGTCAGCACAGTTGCGTTCAATCACAATCACCGCAGCGGCAGCTATGTGCAGGTGGCCTATCGTCCCATTCTGGTCAAGCAGAAATATGTGAAGAATTTCGAATGGGTGGCGCGCTACGACCACCTCAGCAATCCGAACCCGACCGCGGGTACGCCGCCGGATGCACTCTTTCAGCGCTCCAACCACGATCGCTGGAGCGTTGGCCTGAATTATTACCTTGAACCCAGCACCGTCTTGAAGGCGGACTACGAGCACGATTCGCACAGCGGGCATACTATCACGCTACAGTACGCAATTGGTTTCTAGGAACGGTTGAGCACAATACAGAAAAAGGAGTCAATGTAAAATGGGGATCCCGGCACTGAAACTGAAACTTGCCGCTGTATTCTGTGCTGCAATGCTGCTGCTTGGCGGCGCATCTAAATCACAGGCTGCCGACGACGCGGCTGCGCCGCCCAAACCCAAAGCCGCGGATGGCGCGGCTGACAAGGCGGATGGCGCGGGCGCGAAAACCGCGGATGCCGCAAAGAAACCGGCGGAAGCCAAGAAAGTTGAAGAAAATCCGTGCCTGTGGTCTTCCAAAGCCGGCGCGCAGCTTTGGGCGCAAGATTGCCGGCAATGCCACAATGTACGCTCGCCCTCCACGCTCAGTGCTGCCCAGTGGGAGAATGCGATGGCTCACATGCGTTTTCGATGCAATTTAACGGCGAAAGAATATCGCAAGATAGCGGCGCTCATGCAAGCGGCGTCCGGGGGAAAATAGCTTCCAGACCGCGCTTGACTCGACCACGTTAGTTTGCCCAATTTTGGGAAAATCCCCGGAGAAGTCCGGATGGATGGTGATGCGTCATGGCTCAACTTTTCGGACCCGGAGCGAACTCCGTCGCCAAAGCCAGCATCGCCGGCGGATTGCTCCTCGCCGGCAGCATCGTCTGGGTCGTGGCTGCATTCAATAATTCGCCCTATATCACGAACGTGCGCATGCCGCTCGTTCAACCCGTTCCGTACAGCCATCAAACCCACGCCGGCAGCATGGGGCTTTCATGCCGCTATTGCCACACGACCGTCGAGAAATCGTCCTTCGCCGGCATTCCGCCCACTGAAACATGCATGACCTGCCATTCGCAAGTCTTGGTCAACAGCCCCATGCTGGAACCCATTCGCGACAGCTTTCGTTCGAATCAGCCGATTCAATGGAACCGCGTTCACAACACGCCCGATTTCGTCTACTTCCGGCACAACATTCACATCGCCAAAGGCGTCGGTTGTTCGACGTGCCACGGACGCATCGACACCATGCCGCTCACCTGGAAAGAACAGGCGCTGCACATGGATTGGTGCCTGAACTGCCACCGCAATCCGGTGCCATACTTGCGGCCGAAGAGTGAGATTTACAACATGGAATGGGTTCCGCCGAGCGATCAGGCGGAGGCGGGGTTGAAACTGGCCAAAGAGTACGGATTGCACACGCAAGGACTGCAGGACTGTTACGCCTGTCACCGGTAATGGATGCCAATGAACGAAGCCGCTGAAAAGTTCGATCTCGCTGCCATTCGCGCCCGTCTCGCCGGCGCCCGCGGCAAGCAGTATTGGCGCAGTCTGGACGAACTGGCCGACACCGCCGAATTCCAGGCGCTGTTGAAAAGCGAGTTTCCGCGCCAGGCCAGCGGACTGGACGGGCTCGGCCGGCGCGACTTCATCCGGCTCATGGCCGCGTCTCTGGCGCTCGGCGGCCTGACGGCCTGCGGCGCGCCGACGCCTGCAAAAATTCAACCCTACATAAAGGGGCAGGAAGGCATCGTTCCCGGCAAGCCGCTCTTCTTCGCGACCGCGGTCACGCTCGGCGGTTACGCTCAGGGCGTTCTGGTCGAAACGAACATGGGCCGCCCCACGAAGATTGAGGGCAATCCACAACACCCGGCCAGCTTGGGCGCGACGGATAGTTTTACGCAAGCGGCCATTCTTGGACTGTACGACCCCGACCGCTCGCAGACGATCACGTTCAACGGGAGCCTCAGCACGTGGGATGTATTTCTCAACGCTGTGCGCCCGGAATTGGAAGTGGCGCGCGCCGCGGGCGGAGCGGGCTTGAGCGTGCTGACTGAAACGATCACGTCGCCTACGGGCAGCGCACAGCTTGAAGCGCTGCTGAAGGCTTTCCCCGCAGCAAAATGGCACCAATACGAGCCGTGCAATCGGGACAACGCGCGCGCCGGAGCGGTGTTGGCCTTCGGCGAAGATGTTTCGACAGTGCACCGCTTCGACAAAGCCGATGTTATTCTCTCGCTCGATGCGGATTTTCTGGGAACCGGTCCGGCTTGCGTGCGGTACACACGCGACTTCAGTTCGAAGCGGCGTGTCCGCGAAGGCCAAACAGCCATGAACCGGCTGTATGTGCTTGAGAGCTCTCCGTCGATCACCGGATTCATGGCCGATCATAAACTGCCGTTGAAGGGCAGCCAGATCGAATTGCTGGCCCGCCAGTTGGCAGCGCAACTCAAAGTCGAAGGCGCAAGCGGCGCGTCCGGAGATTCGGGAGTGCCCGCGGCGTGGCTCACGGCATTGGTCAAAGATCTGCGTCAACACGCTGGAAGCAGCATCGTCATTACCAGCGACGCGCAGCCGCCGGCAGTTCACGCGCTGGTCCACGCCATTAATCAAGCTTTGGGCAACGTTGACAAAACGGTCTTCTACAAAGCTCCCGTCGAGGCACGCCCAGTCAATCAAACCGACTCGCTGAAAGAGTTGGTTGCGGACATGTCCGCTGGCAAAGTGAATCTGCTTTTCGTTCTCGGCGGCAATCCTGTCTTCAACACGCCCGCCGACTTGAAGTTCAGTGAGAACCTCGCGAAGGTAAAACTGCGCGTCCATCTCGGCGCGTACGAAGATGAGACGGCGCAGATTTGCCACTGGCATGTGCCGCAGGCTCACGAACTGGAAACGTGGGGCGACGCGCGCGCCTACGACGGGACGACCACAATCCAGCAGCCGATGATCGCGCCCCTGTACGGCGGCAGGTCCACCGCCGAGTTGCTCGCCACGCTGTTGGGACAGGGCGATCCCGCTCACGATCTGCTCCACGATTTCTGGATGCGGCAACCCAATCACAAAAACGACGAGGCGTTTTGGCGCCGCTCCGTTCACGATGGCCTCGTCGCTGGTAGCGAAGCGCCCAGCAAACCAGTCACGCTGCGGCCATTGACGCTAACGCCGCCGGCGGCGGCCAGCGAAGGCTTCGAACTGAACTTGCGGCCCGATGCGACGCTCTGGGACGGGCGCTTCGCCAACAACGGCTGGCTGCAGGAACTGCCCAAGCCCGTGACCAAGATGACGTGGGACAACGTGGCGCATTTCAGTCCCGCGGACGCCGAAACTTTGGGCCTCAAGAACGGCGAGGTCGTTGATCTGAAATTCAAAAATTATTCCGTGCGCGCGCCCGTCTGGATCACGCCTGGCCATGCAAAAAAGTGCGTCACCGTTCATTTTGGCTATGGCCGCACGCGAGCCGGACGCGTCGGCAGTGGAACGGGCTTCAATGCCTACGCGATACGGACTTCCGACGCGCCGTGGCACGGAACGGGTTTGCAGATCGCCAAGACCGGCACGACTCATCCGCTCTCCTGCGCACAGAATCATCACAGCATGGAAGGCCGCGACATCGTGCGCGTGAAGACGGTCGCCGAATTCGAACGCGAATCGAAAGAGCCTGAGAAAAAAGAGCAGCTCGACACGCTCTACCCGCCAGTTGCGTACGAGGGCAATTCCTGGGGCATGCTCATCGACCAGTCGGCCTGCACCGGATGCAGCGCGTGCGTGCTGGCCTGTCAGTCTGAGAACAATGTCCCCGTCGTCGGCAAAGAACAAGTCGCGGCGGGGCGCGAGATGCATTGGCTGCGCATCGACCGTTACTTCGAAGGCAGCATGGACAACCCCAGCGCTACGATTCAGCCCATGGCCTGCGTGCATTGCGAGACCGCGCCGTGCGAATTGGTCTGCCCCGTGGGCGCGACGGTCCACAGCAGCGACGGCATCAACATGATGGTCTACAACCGCTGCGTCGGAACGCGCTACTGCGGCAACAACTGCCCCTATAAGGTTCGCCGCTTCAACTTTTATGAATACGCCAATCGCGAGCCATCGCTGAAGGCGATGTACAACCCCGAAGTGACGGTCCGCGAGCGCGGCGTCATGGAAAAGTGTACCTACTGCATCCAGCGCATTAGCGCCGCGCGGAACACGGCGGAAGTCGAGAACCGCCCGATTCGCGACGGCGAAATCGTCACGGCCTGTCAAGCCGTGTGTCCGGCGGAAGCGATTGTCTTCGGCAACATCAACGACCCCAACAGCCGCGTATCCAAATTGAAAGCGCAGCCGCACAACTACGGCGTCCTGGCCGAATTGGGCACCGTGCCGCGCACGACGCACTTGTCGCGGGTATACAATCCCAATCCGGAAATCGAAGCTCTCGGCGAGAAGGGAGCGGCGAAATGACCGGGACGGACGCTGTAAAACCACCGTTGGAACAGGAAGCGCCGCTGGTCGCGCCGGGCCACACCTCGGCCACCGTGACCGACAAGATCAGCTCCTTGGTGCTGACGCGCTACACGCCGATGCGCTGGATTTTCGGTTTGGCGATTGCCTTCTCGCTGGTCATGGTGCTCTTCGTCGCCATCGGCATGTTGTTCATGTATGGCGTCGGCATCTGGGGCCTTAATTCGCAAGTCTTGTGGGGATTGGCCATCGTCAACTTCGTGTGGTGGATCGGCATCGGCCACGCCGGCACGCTGATCTCCGCGATCCTGTGCCTGTTGAAGCAGGGTTGGCGCACATCAATTAATCGGTTCGCCGAAGCCATGACGTTGTTCGCAGTCGCGTGCGCCGGTTTGTATCCATTGCTGCATCTTGGGCGCCCGTGGCTCTTTTATTGGCTGATTCCATATCCGAATAATCTGGGTGTCTGGCCGCAGTTCCGCAGCCCGTTGGAGTGGGATTTCTTCGCGGTCTCGACGTATGCCACCGTCTCGCTGCTGTTCTGGTATGTGGGCCTGATCCCCGATTTGGCGACGTTCCGCGACACGGCCAAGAGCCGTTTCCTGCGCGTTCTTTACGGAATCGGCGCGCTCGGCTGGCGCGGCTCGGCCACGCATTGGAATCGCTACCAGGTGGCATACCTTCTATTGGCAGGCTTGGCGACACCGCTGGTCGTCTCCGTCCACACCGTCGTCAGCTTCGATTTCGCATCGGCAGTCGTGCCCGGCTGGCATTCGACCATCTTCCCGCCGTACTTTGTGGCCGGCGCGATTTTCTCCGGCTTTGCAATGGTGCTCACGCTGGCCATTCCGCTTCGAAAATACTACGGTCTGCAAGACTTCATCACCATGCGGCACCTGGAGAACATGGGCAAGGTCATGCTCGCGATGGGCATGGTCGTCTCCTACGGCTACTTCATGGAAGTCTTCATGGGCTGGTACGGAACCAACAAATACGAGCGCTTCGCGATCTACAACCGCATCACGGGGCCGTATGCATTCACGTATTACGCGCTGATTCTGTGCAATGTGCTGACGCCGCAATTGCTGTGGATCAAGAGCGTGCGTACAAGTACGGTTTTTCTGTTCATCATCGCCCTCATCGTCAACACGGGCATGTGGCTGGAACGCTTCGTCATCGTCATCACCAGTTTGCACCGCTCGTACTTGCCGGGGACGTGGGGCATGTACGTGCCCACTGTGTGGGACTGGTCGCTTTATATCGGAACGATCGGCCTATTCTTCTTCCTGTTCCTCTTGTTCATTCGCGTGCTGCCGATGATTTCGATCTTTGAAATTCGAGAGGTGGTTCACGAACAAAACGCCCACGCCAAAGGAGGAGGCCACGGACATGGCTGAAAAAGCGCCGCCTCTTTATGGCTTGATGGCAGAGTTCGAAACGGTGGAGCAGTTGCTCCCGGCAGCGCGCCGCGCGTATGAGCAGGGCTACCGCCGCATCGACGCCTATTCGCCCCATCCTGTCGAGGGCCTGGCCGAAGCAATCGGGCGCGGCGGCCGCACGGCCCTGCCCACGCTGGTTCTGCTCGCCGGAATTCTTGGCGGACTGGCGGGGTACGGACTGTCGTACTATGTCTCGGTGATCGCGTATCCGATCAACATCGGCGGCCGGCCTTTGAACAGTTGGCCGGCATTTATTCCGGTTGTCTTTGAGACGACCGTTCTGGCCGCGGCGGTGACCGCCGTCTTTGGCATGATTTTTCTGAACGGCCTGCCTCAGCCCTATCATCCGGTATTTAACGTGCCCCGCTTCGCCGCATTGGCGTCGCGCGAACGTTTTTTTCTCTGCATCGAAGCAGCCGATCCGAAATTCGCCGCGGAAGACACGAGGCGCTTTCTCGAAAGCACGAATCCGGCGCAAATCGAGGAGGTGCCTTTCTAATGCAGACGCCTCCCAACAACAGTAGCGCAGGCGTCTCGCCTGCGATGCGCACGCTGTGTATGTTCGCGCTTCTGATCTTGGCCGGATGCGGCGACATGGCCGATGCGGGACGCATCAAACCGCTCGCAAAATCGGATTTCTTCGCGGACGGCCAAAGCTCGCGGCCGCGCGTGGACGGCACCGTCGCGCGCGGGGAACTGCATGAAGACGAAGCATTCTATACTGGAAAGAAAGCCGGCAAGCTGATCGAAGAAAGTCCCGTGAAACTGAGCCGCCAAGTCCTGCTGCGCGGGCAGTCTGAGTACAACGTCTTCTGTGCGGTCTGTCACGGACGCGACGGTTACGGCAAAGGAATCGTGGTCAGGCGCGGATTCCCGGTCTCCGCTACATTTCACGACGAACGCGTGCGCAATTTGCCGGACGGGCATTTCTTCGACATCATGACCAATGGCCGCGGAGCGATGTTCCCCTATGGCGCGCGCATTCCAGCGGAAGACCGTTGGGCCATCGTCGCCTACATTCGCGCGCTGCAGTACAGCCAGCACGCCAGCTTGGAAGACCTGACGCCCGAAGAACAGCACAAACTTGGGGAGCCGCCAAAATGAACGACGACTCGCCTTCCAATTCTATTCTGGTCCGCCTGCGCTGGGGCGCGCTAGCCGTCGGCATCGTGGGCGCGGGCCTGAGCGTCGTGGGATTCCTCAACGATCGGCAGCAATTCTTCCAAAGCTACCTGATCGCCTACATGTTTTGGTTGTCCGTCTGCATCGGCGCCGCGGGACTGATGATGCTGAATTACGTCGCCGGCGGCCGTTGGGGTGTGGTGATTCGGCGCGTGGCCGAGGCGGCTGCGATTCTCATTTTCCTGATGGCCGTGCTGCTCGCGCCGCTGCTGCTCGGGCTTTCGGATTTGTACAAATGGGCGCGTCCGGGAGTGCTGGATGAAGATCCTGCCCTGCGCAACGTCGTGATCTTTCATCAAATTCCTTTGTTTTACGTGCGGCTCGCGATTTATTTTTCGGTCTGGTGCGGCATCTCTTTCCTGTTGAAACGCTGGTCCGTTCAACGCGACCAGAGCGACAATCCGTCTCTGATGCGAAAGGCCGTCGCGCTCAGCGGGCCGGGAATGTTCGCCTATGTCGTGACACTTACCTTCGCGTCCGTGGACTTTCTCTGCTCTCTGGAACCGGGATGGGATTCCACCATCATCGGATTCATGTACGGCACCGATTGCCTGCTGACCAGTCTCGCGTTTATTATTGTCATCGCCGTGCTGCTCGCCAAAGTCTCGCCGCTGCGCGAGGCCCTCACCACCGACCGCCTGCACGACTTGGGCAACCTGCTCTTAACCTTCGTGATGTTCTGGGCGTACGTTTCCATTTCTCAATACCTCATCATCTGGATGGGCAATCTCCCGGAAGAAGCGCATTGGTACTACCACCGCACCATCGGCGGCTGGGAATGGGTCGCGCGCAGCCTTATGGGCCTGCACTTCGCGCTGCCTTTCTTCCTGCTGCTCTTCCGTCACGTCAAACGCGGCGCGACGTCGTTGTTCTGTGTGGCGCTGGGAGTGCTGGTCATGCGCGTGGTGGACCTGTTGTGGATGGTCGCGCCTGCGTTTCGTCCCGAGTTGCGCGTTCACTGGCTGGATGCGGTGGTGCCGGTTGCCATGGGCGGGCTGTTTGTCGCAGCGCTGACGTGGGTCTTGCAGCGCCAGCCGCTCGTAGTCCCGCCTTCAGGCGGCACAGTTGCCGAAGTGCCTAGCGGCGGGACTACGAACGATGCTCACGCCGCTTCTGTTTCGGAGGCTGCGTAAAATGGAGCGCGAAGAAAAACCCGGCACTCAGCAAGTACCTCGCGACAACTCCCTGGCGCGCGGGTTGTACGTGGTTTTTGGCACGATTCTCGTCGGCATCGTCGCCAGCGTGGCGTTGGTAAAATTGGAACAAAACGCCGGCGCGCGCCAAAGCGCCAACACATCCCCGCCGGCGGTGCGCTGGGTTCCGACAGAGCCGGAATCAATGACAACCGCGCGCGACGACGTGTTCGGTCCGGCATTGACGGAAGTTCGCAAGAATGAGGACGAGCACTTGCAGAGCTACGGCTGGGTCGATCCAAAATTGAAGGTCGTGCGCGTCCCCATCGACCGAGCCATGGAGATTTTGCTAAAACAAGATGCTGAGGCTGCTGCGCCGGCTAAAGATGAAAAGAAACAGGACGAAAAGAAACCGGTTGAGAAGAAACCGTGACCGGCGCTGCGAACTCATTGGATGACTATGGAAAACGCCAGTTTTTTTATCGAACATGCCTCCAGTCACGCGGAACAGGTGGACAAACTGTTTCTGCTGCTGACGGTCGTTGCCGTAGTCTTCGTGTTGCTCACGGGCGGCGCGATGATCGTCTTCGCATTCAAGTATCGGCGCAGCGCGGCCAACCAAAACCCTCCGCGAACCGGCGTCAGTCTGCTCATGCAGTTGGCAGCCGCGCTGGTGCCGTTGACGTTGTGTTTGAGCATCTTCGGCCTTGGCGGGCGCCTGTTTCTCAATGAGCGCGAGCCGCAGTCCGGTGCGGTCGAGATACACGTTCTTGGAAAGCAATGGATGTGGAAAATCCAGCATGCGCAAGGGCGCAAGGAAATCAACGAACTGCACGTGCCGCTCGGCCGCCCGGTAAAGCTGCTGATGACCTCTCAGGACGTGATCCACGATTTTTTCATTCCCGCCTTTCGCCTGAAACAGGACATCATACCCGGCTACTACACAACAGAATGGTTCACGCCCACCAAAGTTGGCGAATACCGCTTCTTCTGTTCACAATACTGTGGCACGCTGCACGCGGACATGCAGGGCACCATGTACGTGATGGAGTCGGCCGCATATCAAGCCTGGTTGGAAGGCAAGGGAAAAGCGGAAGCTCCGGCAGTGGCCGGCGAAAGGCTGTTTAGCAGCCTGGGTTGCATGGCCTGCCACACCAACGCCAAACTCGCGCCGCCGCTGGCGGGCGTGTACATGTCCGATGTCAAACTGACGACGGGCGCCACGGTGCTGGCTGACGCCGCTTATGTGCGAGAGTCAATCCTGGACCCCAACGCCAAGATTGTGGCTGGTTTCCAGCCCGCCATGCCCAGCTTCAAGGGCCGGATCACAGAGGAAGAGTTGATGCAGTTGATGGCGTATATCAAGTCTTTGAAACAGTAGCTTGGTTCCCCTCTCCCCTTGGGGGAGAGGGGTTAGGGGTGAGGGGTAGGTGGACATCGAAATTGTCGAATATGCGGAACGCTTTGATTGTATCGACCCCTCACCCCCGGCCCCTCTCCCCCAAGGGGAGAGGGGTGAAAAAGCAAGATGAAAGGATGTAGGCGAGAACAATGAGTACCCTTGCAATGGGCGAGCCGGTGGCCGCGCCGCCCAATTATCTAACCGCGACACGCACGATACGGTCCTGGTTGCTGACCACGGATCACAAGCGTGTGGCCATTTTGTATCTGGTGGCGATCACCCTCTTCTTCGGGCTTGGCGGCCTCGAAGCTGCAGCGCTGCGCATTCACCTGCTGTCAGCCGGCGGCGCCTTGTTTAACCCCGAGACCTACAACCGGCTCTTCACGCTTCACGGCGTGATCATGGTTTTCTTCTTCCTCGCGCCCGCGGTTCCCGCGGTGCTGGGGAACTTCTTGTTGCCCATGATGATTGGTGCGCGCAGGCTGGCCTTCCCGCGTCTCAATATTTTGAGCTGGTACATTTATGTGCTCGGCGCAACCTTTGCCATCTCATCGGCGCTCACCAGCGGCGACAGCGGCGTCACATTCTTGGCGCCGTTTGGCAGCGCGTTCAAAAACAACACGTCGCTGCTCGTCGCCGTGGGCGTCTTGATCACGGGCCTGGCTTCGATTCTGACGGGGCTGAATTTCATCGTCACCATCTGGAAAATGCGCGCGCCGGAAATGACCTGGATGCGACTGCCGCTCTTCGTCTGGGCGATTTTCGCGACCAGTTTATTTTTCGTGCTCGGCACGCCGGTGCTGGAGATCACGCTGGTTTTGGAAGGACGCCTCGTGCCGGTGGCAAGCTACGAATCGTTCCGCGGTGGCGACCCGCTCCTGCTCCAGCATTTGTTCTGGTTCTACTCCCACCCGGCGGTGTACATTCTGATCCTGCCGGCCATGGGCGTGATCAGCGAAATCTTGCCCTGCTTTAGCCGCAAGCGCCACGCCGGCTATGGATTCATGGCCGCGTCAAGCCTCGCCATATCGGCGCTGGGCCTGCTGGTCTGGGCCTGCCGCTTGTTTCTTTCCGACCAATCCATCTACGGCAGCCTCGCCTTTTCCATCCTGACCTTCATGGCCGCGATTCCCGCGTCCGTCGCGGTCTTCAATTGGATCGCCACGCTCTACCGCGGCTCGCTCTCTTTTGAAACACCGATGATATACGCCCTGGGCTTCATCGGCCTCTTCGTCATCGGCGGACTGGCCGGGTTGTTCGTCGCCACGCCGGCGCTGCACGTTCACGTCGCCGATACTTATTTCGTCGTCGCACAATTTCATTTTGTCGTCGCCGGCGGCGCGGTGATGGGCTACATGGGCGGGCTGCACTTCTGGTGGCCGAAGATCACCGGACGCATGTACTCCGAGCGCTGGGGACAAATCGCCGCCTGGTTGACGTTCATCAGCATCAACCTGACCTTCCTTCCGCAACTGCTGCTGGGCTATTTGGGAATGCCGCGGCGATATTTTGCCTACCCGCCGGAGTTTCAAACGCTCAACGTCATGTCCACTGCGGGTGCGTCCCTCCTGGGCGTTGCCTGCGCCATTCCATTGATCTATCTCATCGCCTCCCTGAAAACCGGCCCCAAAGCCAGCCCCAATCCCTGGAAAACGGAAGGGCTGGAATGGACCACCGCTTCGCCGCCGCCCCCGGAGAATTTCGGCGAAGCATAACCGAGTTCCACTGCGGGCTTGTCCCGCAGTGCCAGTTCACGTCCGTTCGTGTTTTGCTCTAGTACTGGCCGGGGCTGGTTGTGCTCGGCATCTCGCCCTGCTTGAATGAGGGCGCCAAGGCCTTCGACATAATCGGCATCGCCGGCTCTCCGAAAAAATCTCCGGTTTCACCCCGATGCCATGCATTTGCACAATTGGGCGTTGCTACAGCACTGCGAACCTCAACTTTGGAAAGAATTCCTCCTGAGATTATCTGACAGCAAACTTGCCGCTTCGTCAGTGCCAAGCCCGAACTCATCAGCGAGTGGAAATCGTGTTGGGAAAACCGCCCAGACCAGCCGAACTTTCCGTCATGAGGACACTCTCCAGTTTCGCCGCCAATTCATTCGATGAAGGTTTGCGAGAATAACGCCGGACTCGAACGGTGTATCGATTCACATGGAGCCATTCAATATGCGTCACAGTCTTATCTTAATCTTGTTGATGATCCAAGCCGTTGGCATTGCCGCGGAGACTCCCGGCGTCGTGATCGACAAAGACCGGCTCGAGCGTCTCAAGGCCGCAACGATGCCGAAGTTCGATCAGCCAATTCACTTCGACACGCCGGAAGCCGATGCGATTCTTGCGGCGCTGGAGGTATTTCCGCCGGACAACCCGTGGAACATTCCGGTCGATGAATGGCCAGTCGCCGCCAACTCGAAGGCGATGATTGGGTTGATCGGCGCGAACAAGCCGCTGCGGTACGACCCGGACATGTGCTTCGTACTCGTCCCGCCCGATCAGAAAAAGGTCGAGGTGAAGCTGATTTCATACGGCGGTGAGTCCGACAACGGACCGTACCCGGTGCCCGACAACGCAACCATCGAGGGCTGGCCGGCGTACTTCAAGCGTGGCAGCGCGGCGTTGAAGGTGCTGACGCTGGACTATGTCCAGCGCGGCAAGCCGACCCTCGACTCCGACCGGCACGGCATCGTCGTCGACCCGGTGAACCGCAAGCTGTACGAATTCTATCGGTTGACGAAGAACGAATAGTGCCCGCCTATGTAAAATACGCACGCCAACAGGATGCTGTTTCCCAGCATCGATCATTCCAGGCTCGTGTCGCGAGCAAAAGAATTCGGAGCCGAATAAATGAAATTCGCAATCAGATTCATCGTTTGCTTCGCCGGCATCGCCGCCGGCAGCGTTCATGCGGAATTGCACGTATGGACTGTCTCGGAGACGCGGCACGTGTTGCGAAGCGAGCCGGCGGGAACGGCTTTGGCCGTCAAGGTCTGCGCGGCGCGCAACGAATTGGTGAGTTTTCAGATTTTCGTCCGCTCGGATGGGCCGGTGAGGATTTTGGGGCTTGAAGCCCATGATCTGCGCGGCATCGAAACGAGGCGCTATCGCGAACACCAGCTCCTGCTCGAAAAAGGCACGTATCGGAACAAGGAATTCAAGACGGACTGGTATCCCGATCCGCTGATTCCATTCGAGCCGCCGGCGCCGCTGAAGAAATTCGACGCCGAACGATTCAGCGCCGTACCATTCGATCTGGCCGCGAACGAGACGCACGGATTTTGGGTGGACCTGTTCGTGCCAGGGAATGCGGTGACTGGCGAAATTCACGGTTCCTTTCAATTGCTCGTGAGCAACGCAAAGCCCATCGAGATTCCCATTTCGCTGACAGTCTGGAATTTCACGCTGCCGTCGACGCCGACGCTCCAAACGGAGTTCGGTACGCCGCGTCTGCGCGATTTCTACCGCCAGCGCAAGGAGCCGGAACCCGCCGATTGGAAAGCGGTCGAAACGCAGGTTGCCGAATGCTTAAGCGAGCATCGTTTCAACGCGACGCCTCCATCCGCAATGCTGCGGCCGAAAGCGCAGGCCGACAAGTCGTTTCACATTCCACTGGAACAGGTTACCGCCTTGCGCGAGTTCATCGACCGTTACCACGTCAACGCGATTCAGACCCCGCATCCGTCGAGCGCCGTCAAGGACCCGGAAGCCGAACGCGAAACATTGCGCGCATGGCTCGCGGCGTTCGATCAAATGGCCAAGGAACTCAATCGCCCCAACGTTGTCCTTTTCACGTATCTGAAGGATGAGCCGAACACGCTGGAGGATTATCGCTACGTCCAGAAATGGGGCCGTGCGATCCGCGATGCAAAATCCGTCGTGAAAGTGCTTGTCGTCGAGCAGACATGGACCGCGCCGGGCATGGACGGAGCCGACAGCGCGTGGGGCGACTTGTACGGGGCGGTGGACATCTGGTGCCCGCTCTTTTCGCTGCACAAGCAGGACAGCGCCGCGCAGCGCCAGGCGCTCGGCGAGACAATCTGGACCTACACGGCGTTGTGCCAGGGGAAGCCGACGCCGTGGTGGCACATCGATTTCCCTCTCCTGAATTATCGCGCCCCCGCATGGATCGCCTGGCGCTATCGCATGAACGGCTTGTTATATTGGGGCGGCATGTCCTACTGGAAACAAACCGACGACCCGTGGCTGCACGCACCGGTCTACACCGGCAGCGGAAAAATCCAGGAGGGCGACAAGGGCATCCTTTTCAATGGCGAAGGCTCGCTGGTCTATCCGGGTCGGGCAGTCGGGACCGACGGGATCGTGCCAACGATCCGCCTGAAGGCCCTGCGCGATTCCATCCAGGACTACGAATACATGGCGATACTGGATCGGCTCGGCAAGTCCGCCGAAGCCGAAAAAATCGTGCGCCCGCTCGCGGGATCCTTCTTTGAGTGGGAGAAAAACCCCGCCGCCTACGAGACCGCCCGCGCCCAACTGGCCGCGTTGATCGAGTCGTCAACGAAATGACGACCGGGCGACGCAGTCTCGCTCAACCTCGGGAGGAATTCATCCCGAGGTCGGGATCGGGCTATAGAAATAGGACTCAACGTTAAGTCCCATCTGCCGTTAGAACGTTCTCTCGTCGCAGCGATCTTCGGCCCTTCTAACGCCGCCGTCCGGCGCGGCCGCCGCAACGGCTGATAACAGCGCAAATACGAAGCGGAGCGCCTAAAAAGGGCACCAAGCACGTGAATCCGCCCCGAAGATTTCGGGATCGAGTCAAGCGGCATGGCTTGGAATTGGCGCTTCGCTTCAAACGAAACGGAGTCACAGAGGGACTGGGCACGGAAGTCTGCCTCTCGTTGTTTTTGCCGTTGTTGTTTTGTTGAGTGTACGCTTTCCGGAGCTCTTTCAATGCCTTGTAAACTTTTTTTGCCCTTGCGCAGTTGCGCGGTTAGGGGATCAAGAAGCGGAGATTCTTCATCATGCGCAAACTTGCCGTGGCGCCACGCGCGCCGGCCCACAAAAGCACGCCTGAATTGCAACATTCCCTCATGGCTTACGCTCTCTTCTGCGCGGCGCGGCGACGGACTAACCAATCGAAAGCTATCGTCACTAAACACAGGCCTCCAACCGCAAGCACGCGGTCAATGAGCAACCCCCAGAAATGAAAGCGCCGCGTTCGTTCCACTATGGACAAGTCGTCCCGCCCGAACTTTCTGCAATCCATCGCAAAGTAGTTGAATGTGACTGCTCCGCACGGCCACCCCATAGAGGTAGCGTGATAGATATCGTCCCAGACAATGTCGAGAGGGGTTTTTCGAAAGCATCGTATCGAAGGCACTCTTATCAAAATCATTGATGTCGTTATCTATCTCGACATTCTGCGTCACGCGTCGTCGATGCAGAGTCACCCACAGTATTCCGCCCGCCACAAACATCAAAAGCACCGCCGCGCTTAGGTGCACTTGCAACCGACTGCGTCGGAGAATTCCCTGGCTCATCGCCGCCTCGCTACACCCGCTCCAATTTCACCGGCACCGTTTGTTTCGATGCGAATTGCGCGACGTAAAGACTGCCCGCGTCGTCGATCGTCAAATCGTGTGGATGGATGAAGATGTCTTCCTGGTGGCGCATCGGCTTTAGTTTTCCATCGTCGCCATAGACGGGCGGCGTGCCCGCAACATTGGACAACACGCGCATGTCCTTGTCGAGGATCGAGAGGAATCCGCGGCTGTCCTTCCTGGACGCTGCATTTACCTAATGGGGAGTTCTTCGTCCTCGATGGATATGGGCGCGATTACATTCAGCACTTTGATGCGGCGGGAAAGTTCGTCACGATTTTTGGCGGCGCCGAAGGAGGCATTGTCCATTGGGGTCCGCACGGCGGCATGGCCGACACTTGCGACGAGAAGAATCCGACGCTTTTGATCGCGATGAGCGACCAACAATACATTCTGCGTTTGTCGCTCGACGGAAAGAAACTCGCGCAATTCGACATGCCCGGCGGCAACCCGCGCCAGATTCGGCTGCACGACGGCCGCTTCTACGTGGCGCACTTGGGCGACAACTGGCCGAAGGACAAGGATTTACCACGGCGGCAGCCATGCCCCGCCGATCCAACCGCCGGCCCCGCTGTTCGAATCCGAATCGCCCCCCGCGGAACCGCCGCGTCCACATTCACGGTTTCTTTTAATCACTCCCCTAAACGGTTGAAGGCGACGCAGATTCCATGTGGAAATCAGCGGTTCGCCGACATAGTTTCAACCCCAAATTAGGGAGAGCGAGCAATGAAAGCCAATCGTCTCGAAAAGCCATCTTGCATTGACCGATTGTCTGTGGTCAATCGTCTATGCATTGGAGCCGGCGTTTTAATAAGCCCTACTTTGCCATCCACGCCGGCTTCTGGTTTTTCTTGAACCACTCCATCAACAATCGCTGGCGGTCGGTAGGCTGCGTGGCGGGGTGCGTGTCTTCGCGGTTGGAACCGTGCTCAACGCTCCAGCCGTTCCACTCACGGAAGGCGTGGTAGCTCCAGTCCCAGCCGTGCTCCTCGCAGATTTCGATCACATCGCGGAGGTAATTGGCGGCGCTGTCGCCGGGCGCCCAGCGGATCGCGCTGAATTCGCCGATGTAAATGTGGGCATTGTACGTGCGCTGGAAATCGGCCACGGGTTTCAGCGCGGCGGCGAGCGCGGCCTTGTCCCAGCGCTTGCCTTTGATTTCGCCGGGATAAGTCAGCGGCGCGGCGGCAGGCGTGTGAACGCCCTGGTGCGTGAATTCGTGCGGGACGTACATATGCGCGCTGTAGACGAAATTCGGGACGGAGAGGAATGGCACTTAAGGAACGAAAGAACGCGTTAAAGTGAAAATCCTCCCTGACCGAGAAAGTGTTTGCGAACAGCTTTCATCGGGGGGAGGA
>Ga0070731_10002234_pt1 | contig 18745 bp, 15 predicted proteins | sample Coa_R1_2_FD_66448 | JGI IMG/M metagenome (GOLD analysis project Ga0070731, IMG submission 66448) | Surface soil microbial communities from Centralia Pennsylvania, which are recovering from an underground coalmine fire - Coalmine... | ecosystem: Environmental > Terrestrial > Soil > Unclassified ... | reverse complement strand
AGTCTACAACGGTTCAATCTTCGCGTACCTATGATCAATATCGGGGTCTGGGCCGGCGTCCTGCGTCCGGAGAACCGACAGCTAAATCGCGATCTGTTGCGGGTCGCCACTCGGCTATTTGGCAAACCGGTGCCAAAACGGTTGCCTAAAAAGCGGCCTCCCAAGACAGCCAAAGAACGACCAGACGAGCAGACATTGTTTAATGTTGGTTGAACAAGACCGGACGTGAACGAGATTACGAGCGACGTGAAAGACAATCTTCTCAAACTCGAATCGCGCGGCTAGCCAATATAGGTCGTGGGTTTCAAGAAGCATATACGCGGGTGCGCGCTGCGGGAAGCGAAAGCGCACGCTTGAGGCGCGGTGGGTGGATGTTAGATGGAAAGCCCAGCACTCGGCCCGGGCCAGAATGGATACCCTCAGTCGCCCTCCATTAAAGCCCAACCAGAGCGCCGAGGGAATTGAAAGATACTGGTGAGTGAAATAGGTCTAAAGCATGTCCGAGGCCGTCGTGTGAGACTCAGCGATCGCCTTCTGGAGCTGCGTGAAATCGAGATCCGGGAAATGATACTCGAATGGAGGCGAGATCCGCTCCTGATCACCCGTGACCGACGACGAAGGATCACTCTGGAAATTATCGAGTCCGTGATCGATATTGGCAAGGACGCGCTCTCGGAATGGGGGCGAGGTTCCTCAGATGATGCCGCATTCAACAGGTTGGCTATGTTCTTTGAAGACCACCTCGATCGACGCGCAGAGGAAATGTGGCACAAAGTGATGGCCGATGTGGCGCTCGAAACTGGCGAGGCAGAATATGCCCGCTGGCTTATGTCCGAAACGATACGAGACAGCTTCCCAGCCATAGTGGAGCGGATATTTCTTGACCGGATTAAAGGCGGAATCGAACATCTGTCTGACGCAGGGGCAGCTGAGGCCCGAGCGAGATCGGCGCCTTTGATCGGTAAGCAGGCGCCCGGTGCGCGGACTCCGACGACGTCGGCGCCGCCCGTTGCTAGAAACGCTGTTCGGGATGCCAGCCCGATTCGGGAGACCGATATCGACCGCACCAAGACGATGATCATTGAACTGCAACGCGAGAGGCTGACTTTCCTACAGATAGCTGACAGTCTCGCCAAGGCGCCGCGTCAGCTGAAGGCAGAATGGAAAGATGTGCCCGAAGATTACGAGAAAGGACAAACTCGCAAGGCCGATCCTAGCCTGTTGAGGGATAACGAGGCTGTCAACTTCCGCATCGCCGAACAGTATCTAGGCGTTTCGGAACGCCAGCGTCAAAAACTGGTGAGGAAGGGTGCCCTCGTTGTTGTTGGTGGTGGCAAGAACCGCAAGATCACCACCGAATCGCTTCGTAAGTATTTACCAGCCATAAATACCCCGAACTAACCCGAACTAATCCGCACTAATCCGCACCAACGCGAACTCTTCGATCTTTTCTGATGACAATAATCCGTGTTTTGATGAAAGCCGGGAGAACGCGTATGTCAGCGAGGTTTGTGAAAGCGAGCGAAATTGCTGAATGGTTCAGGGTGTCGCGTGATGCGGTTTATCTTTGGATCCGACAGGGGAAGATTCCATCCGAGTGCGTCATCCGAATTGCGGGTACCGTTCGGGTGGACAAGGAGGAATTCGAAAGGCTTTTGCGCTCTGGCGTACTCTATGGCCGACGAAGGCAGAAAACGGTGGCTGGGTAATCCGCCGTATTGGTGCACAGCCAGTGAAGAGCCACCGGCTGGAGACCTGATGACCGGTCTCGGCCCATTTGAGTTCGATGGCTTCCCCGATTCCACGCTCGGCAGGCGATCCGCGTTACTCGGCAATTCCGGAGGAATTGCGGGTTCGAATGCAGTGGATTGCATGGTGGAGCGTGGCCGGCGGTTGACGGGTACATCAACAAAGGCACTTTCGTCGCAACTGTGCGCCTGGGCAATAACCGCATGAGAAGAGCGTCTGGCGAATGCAAGGCAGCGGTCATCTCGACGGCAATCGCTCGCGCAATCGGTCTGGAAGTGCCGGATCGGTTGGATTCGAGGAGGGATGACCGCTGACCAGAGGCCACCGTCTTGGGGCGGCCCTTTAATCGAAAGTGACTACGCCACACTTGCCGACTCCTGGATCTCGCCAGAACTAGCAGATGCGGCGATGCTCCGGCGGGTGGATGCGCGAGAGGGTCGCGAGATCGTCGGGCAAAAGGGGAACCGCGACTGCGAGGGCATTCTCTTTGCGTACTACTGGCCCGGTGAGCCGAATCCTTTCAGCTACCGAATCCGCCGTGACCATCCTGACTTTACGGAGAGGGACGGGAGAATGAAGGCGCAAGCGAAGTATCTCGGAGCACCTGGCAGCGCGAATCGCCTATACATCCCACCCGGCATAACTCTAGAGCAACTTGCCGATTTACGGATACCGATCGTCTTTGTCGAAGGTGAAAAGAAGGCTCTTGCCCTTTGGAGACTCGCCAACCACGAAGCGGCCGAACCCCGATTCATCCCTGTAGCCATCGCAGGGGTCTGGAGCTGGCGCGGCAAGGTTGGGAAAACGGGCGGTCCGAAAGGCGAACGGCTCGACGTTAAAGGGCCAATCGCAGACCTGAGCCGTATCGAATGGCGAGGCCGAACCGTTTTCATCGTCTTCGATACCAATGTCCACAGCAACGAAAGCGTGAAGTGGGCCAGGAACGGAATCTGCCGCGAACTCGCCTCGCGCGGAGCGGACGTCAAGCTGGTCAACCTTCCGGAAGACTCTGGAGTGAATGGTATTGATGACCTGCTTGCAAAGTGGGGACCCGCGAGGGTGCTCGAACTATTTGAGAACGCGGTATCTGGTGATCGGCTTCAAGTCGTGCTTCCGCCGCAGTTCCAAGCGAGACCCGATGGACTGTTTCGCGTCACCACGAAGGGTGGGCAACTAACGCAGGTCCAACTGACAAATTATCAGGCAGCGATCGTTACGAACATTCGGCTGGACGACGGTGTCGAGTCGAGGTGCGAATTCGAGATCGCGGCTGAACTCTTGGGCCGGAAATCTCGATTCACAATTCCGGCGTCAGGGTTCGTAACCATGGATTGGCCGATCGAAAAGATGGGATCGGCTGCGATAACGTATCCGACCCAGCGGGACTACGCGCGGACCGCCATCCAGGCGCTGTCACTGACCGCGGCAGAGAAAATCGTCTATACGCACACCGGCTGGCGGAACGTGGATGGTCTTTGGGTCTACCTTCACGCCGGCGGAGCGATCGGCGCGGACGGCGCTGTGCCGAATGTGGATGTGAGGCTCCTGGGTGCCATGGGCCGCTATGAGCTGCGTATCCCCGCGAGCCCGACTACACGTGAAGCCGCAGTGCGAGCAAGTTTGCGGTTGGTTGAGCTGGGCCCCCCGTCAATCAGCTTCCCACTGTTAGCCGCCACTTACAGAGCAGTCTTCGGAGACGCTGATTTCTCAGTACATCTGGCTGGCGAAACCGGGACATTCAAGAGCGAATTGGCTGCGGTCCATCAACAACATTACGGAAGCGCAATGACTAGGCTCCATCTCCCAGGGGCATGGTCCTCTACCGGGAATGCGCTCGAAGCAATGGCGTTTCAAGCGCAAGACGCAGTCTTCGCGATCGACGACTTCGCGCCACAGGGTAGTAGCGTGGACGTCGCGCGTTACCACATGACGGCCGAACGAGTCTTTCGCGCTGTCGGAAATCGTTCCGGCCGCGGACGTCTGGACTCCAACGCCAGGCTGCGAGAGCCGAAACCACCGCGCGCGCTAATCCTCTCGACCGGTGAAGAGATCCCTCGGGGCCAGTCCGTTCGGGCTCGGCTGTTGATCCTGGAGATATCAAAAGGGAACGTCGATGCCAGGGAACTCGCCGAATGCCAGCGTGACGCAGGCGCCGGCCTTTACGCCGAAGCCATGGCTGGTTTCTTGCAATGGTTGGCCGGGCATTATGACCAAGCGCGAGCCAAATTCGAGGCGAAGGTTGCGCAGCACCGGGCAAGAGCGCTTTCAGATATGGCTCATGCCCGCACACCGGATATCGTAGCTAGCCTGCAAGCGGCTTTCGAGTTGTTCGCGGAGTTCGGGGTGGCAGCCGGCGCGATCGACGCTGCGGAGGCGGCGCGCCTTGCTGAACGGTGCTGGGATGCACTTTGTGAAGCAGGTGCGGCACAGGAGAAGCATCAAGGAGAAACCGATCCGACCGCGCGATTCTTGGATCTCCTACGGTCCGTGCTCTCATCGGGTAGAGCGCATCTGGAAGCGCTGACGGGCGGTGAACCCAACCAATCGCCCGACAGTTGCGGTTGGCGGAGGGAGAACGCCGGCCCACGGATGCCGTGCGGAGAATGCATCGGATGGCTTGACGATGACAACCTGTACTTGGAACCGACGGCGGCATTCCGCGGGGCGCAGCTTGCCGCCCGCGATACGGGGGAGGCGATCCCAGTCTCGGAGCAAACGTTAAGACGGAGGCTTCGCGACAAGGGTCTGCTAGCGTCCACTGACAAGAAGCGTGAGACGCTGACGGTCCGGCGAACCATTGGCGGCACTTCCAAGGACGTCTTGCACTTTCGGCGAAGCACGATTCTGCCGGAAGGACACGATGACGGGCTGGAGGAGATCGGTTGAGCGGGCCATTTGTCGCGTGTGTCGTCGGGTTTTTTGTCGGGAAATCGGATCAACCCGACAAGGGTGAACCCTGCGCCAATAACGACTTAGGCATCCTTTGTCGGGAATGTCGGGTTTTTACAACAGGAGAGAGTCCCGACAAATTTGGCATCACGGATGGACTTGCTTGATGCTCTTGAACGACGCTAACCTCCAGTCGCTGGTTGGAGGCCTGCGATTGAAAGTACGGGTTCAGCACCCCGCTGTTCACGAGCGAACCGATCGCGGCGGTTCGTACTGGTTCTTCCGTTATTGGGATGACGTCCTGCAGGCGGATGGGTCAACCAAGGCCATCCGGAAATTCCGGGCCGTCGGCCCGAGCAAGGGCGATAACCGGCTAACGAAAAAACAGGCCGAAGGAAAGCGCGACGAATTCCTGGCGACGATCAACAAGCTGACGATCCAGGAGAAGATTGTGGACGGCCGGGTCCTTTTCGCCAGGATGGTAGACAAGTACAAGGCCGCGCATGTCGAGGCACAGGTCGCCGGGCGTTTCCTGCTAGCGAAACCCACGCGTGAGAAGTACCTCATGCACCTGGAACAGCGCATCGTCCCGCAATGGAGTGACCGGCGCCTGTGCGAAATCAATCCCGACGAGGTGCAGCAGTGGCTTTTTCAGAGCTGTGACTCTTGGCACATGATGAACGACCTACGCGGCATCATGTCCGGCATCTACACCAAGGCGGAGGAGTGGGGCTACTGGCCAGAGGGCCGCCGAAATCCGATCTCTCGCGTCAAGATCGGGGAGAAATGGAGTGTGCGGCCCGAGCGGATTCTGACGGAAGAAGAGACGGCAAGAGTATTGGCGCGACTGAGCGATCCCAACCGCCTCGTGATCGAAACGGTCATCGCTACAGGCGCGCGCATCTCGGAGATATTGGGGTTGAAGTGGTGCCACATCCATCTCGAGAGCGGAGTCCTCCGCATTGAACAGCGCAACTGGCGCGGCGACATCGACGATCCGAAGTCGAAGACCAGCAAGCGATCGCTGACCCTCGGGTACCTGGTGGATCGCTACCGTGTGAAGGCCGCAGCGGACAAAGCGCGGCCGGAGAATTGGGTCTTCGTGCGGGCTGATGGCAGCGGCCTGACGCTGTGGGATTCCGGCGTGCGGCAAGCCCTGAAGCGGGCGGCGGCCGCCGAGGGCTGCGACTTCCCTGGTCTTGGTCCGCACAGCTTCCGGCGCGCAAATATCACCTGGCGGCAGGAAGTCGGCGGGTCGAGCATCGAGGCGTCGAAAATCGCCGGCCACAGCACCGTCCGGATGACCGAGGAATACACGAAGATCCGACTCAGCCGGCAGGAAGAACTCACCCGCCTGATTCAGGAGCGACTCGCCAGCGTGGGCGAGAAGCAGCCAGCGGTCGTGCAGTAAGGAGCTGATCTCATCTTCGTTTGAAAGCCTCAGCGTCTTGCCCATCGTGGCACGGGTACTGGCTAGTCGGCATCCGCTAACGCTTCCTAGAACGCCGTTTCCGGGGAAGTTGGGCAGACCGGCGAGGCGCTGTACGATGACAGACCACGCACGCAATTGAATTCGCAAACACTGCGCTGTCAACCGCGAGTCCGGACGCGACATAAGCCGACAACTGGATTCGTCGGGGGGCTTGTTCTGTGAGAGAATCCTTTACTATTTGCGATGCCGGGAACATAAAGATCTAATACGCCCCAAACGAAATCTCGCACGTCGGCGCCACCCCTCCCATTGGCCAGCCAGATCACCGAAAGGCCGCTGTCTACGAGATGGGCGTAGCAGACGCGTCCAGCTCCGACCATGTACACGACCTTATGTCCACTCAAAACAGACGCCTGCCAACCCGAGGCAAACTCACCTGTGTCGCCATTGGCAAGTTTGTAGGGCGTCCACATCTGCTTGAGAGTCTCCGACTTCAAAAGGCGACGTTGGTTCAAGGCAAGGTCGAATTGCCCAAGGTCTATCGCGCTTAGGTTCAGGCCGGCGCCATGTACGGCCCGGCGGACGAGATGAAACAGATCACGGTCTCCTCAGGAACCTTGAATTTGGAGAATGAAACCTTTACGTACAATAGCCGGCTGCAACTGACCAATATCAACGCGCCGAGCGTCATGAACTGGACGTACACGTACTCGGCGACCCAGAACAACGGTCAGATCACACAGGCACAGGAACAGGTCAGTGGCGAGACGCTAACGTACACCTACGATTCGTTGAAGCGAGTGCTGCAGGCAAGCGATAGCTGGCCGGCGGGTGGAAGCTGGAGCCAGGGCTACACGTATGACGGCTTCGGCAACCTCACGGACAAGATTGTTCTATCGGGCTCAGCGCAGCCGTTGCACGTAACGGTGAACCCCGCGAACAACCAGATCACCGGCTATACCTACGACGCCAACGGAAATCTGACGGCCATACCTAGCTCTATGACCGCGACCTACGATATCGAGAACCGGATGGTGTCGGGGACAGACTCAAGCGGCACCGTGACATACGTCTACGGGCCAGACAACGAGCGGGTGTATTATACGAACGGCACGACGGTTTTTATGAGTATGTTTTACGGTGCAAAAGGTGAAAAGCTAGCCGAGGCCCCGGCGTTCGGGCCGCCGGCGATATACATCAACTTTGCCGGGCGGGTGGTTGCCAAGATCACGGCGGCCACTGGCAATGGGTTTAGTGTTTTCCAGGATCGTCTGGGGAGCATGCAAACCACATTCGGCTACCAGCAGCACTGGGCGCCATACGGGGAGCACTATGGAACTAACCCGTCAACGGGTGACGGATTTGCGACGTACTCCGAGGGCTCGACCGGGGGGCTAGACTACGCGCGGAACCGGTACTATTCACCAACGCTGGGGAGGTTTTCCACACCAGACCCGTATCGAGGGAGTGCAACTGTTGGGATACCTAGTAGCTGGAACCGGTACTCGTATGTTCTGGGGGACCCTATTAACCGCAATGATCCTGCCGGACTCGACGATGATGATGATACGACAAAAGGGAATATCGTTCAGCCGTCAAATGGCGGCGTCGACAACGGTGCATTTCCTGAGGCGCCGGTCTTTCAAACAACGAATGTCATGACGGTCAACGGCGACGCGGATCCAGTGCCTTTCAATTCGGACGCTCCTATTCCATGTCAAGATCAGGCATGCGAACTCGCCCGAGCAATGAACCAAACGGGTATTCAGTCCCTTAACAATCCCTGCACAATCGGCTTCTTTTATGGAGCTTCTGCTGGTGCGGGCGCTGCCGCAACTGTGGATGCGAGCGCAGCTGCGACTGAAGCCGTCGCGACCCTTGAGACGTGGAATATACCTGCAACGCAGGGGCTGATCGCGCTGTCCAAATTGAACCCGGCCACGGCAGCTGTTTTTATTGTAAATAAATTCCAAATGGTGGCAGACGCGGTTAACAGCGCTTGTAGCTATCTGGGCAACTGGTAGCTGGCGCATTTCGAGGAATGGCAGATCAAGGAAAGATCAGGAGTTGCAATGTGACGAAACAAGAAACCCAATCTCGGACTAGCACGTGTCCGATCTGTAGTGGTGCCGTCCCACTCCAGATCGTCAGCCTTGGACGATCCTTTGATTGTCCTTCCTGTGGTAAGTCTTTGAAGGTCCCTGGACCTCATGAGCTGGTGATCAGGATGACAGCTGTGGTGCTTGGATTCCTTACTGCCCGTGGACTCGGATTCGAGAGCCTCTTGTTGTTCTGCTTCGGCTTGATCATCTCGCCGTTCTTGGTTAGACCCGTTTGGAGAATATGGGCCGCTGTGAAGGCGCCTGTTCTGATTCCTGCCTCTCCGGGTGTTACTACGCTCTGTCTGCGTCGGGGCCCACTGAAGTGAAGCGATCCCAAATCGGCGGAGCCATGCTGTTATTTCTGCTGAGTGCGGGCGTGTTCACCCGGCTCACGTACCGCACCGGGGTGTCGCCGCCGAGGAATCCTGCCCATTCGCCCGTTGAAATCCATGCCCTCGCACTCCACCCTTTCATCGAGAGTGTGGACCTGAAGAACGGCAACGTGGATGTGGAAATCCCGATCCGGGCCGCTCCAGTCAGTGCCATGATCGTTTCCCGGAGCAGGTGGTGACTGTTGATGAAAAACTCATTCCTGGTGTCCAGCCGCTCCAAAAACCTAAGATGCGGCAATCGGCTGGATTTGCCGTGTTGCACGCTCGGCAGTATTTCCGATGTATTCTCAACCGAAATGTTACTGAAGCAGTAGAAGCACTTTCCTTTGGTATCCATTCAGAGCATCTCGGCAGCTCTCATCGAGAAGTTTGTGAAAACACCAAAAACCTCGGCGAAATGAGCGCGCGCAACTGTCACCATCAACCCCACTTCTGAACGTGCTTATGCCTCGGATCTGGCCCCGGCCAAGGCTGGGGTTTCAGGGGAACGCGCCCTCAAGCCTATGTTGTGCGCGCAGATTTGGCTGCGCCAATCGCCCAGTTTCAGATGATCCGGAAATGGAGTTCAAGCAACGAGACGTTTCTTTTGGTCGGCTTTCTTCCGGTAGAGAAGAAAGGGCACGCGCACGCATTTCTTTTTGCGGTTCTGGTCCGAGGGGCAAGAATTAGTTCAAGGAATTTCAGATGGGTTGCAAAATTTTGCTGAAGATACCGGTTCCCGTTGCCGTAGTCTTGTTGGCCTCGTATGGGCAGGTGGCTGTTGGTCAACAGCGAAAAGATCAGCCAGCGCTGCAGCGAGGTACAACCTCGGGGATACTTTCGGGGCGCGCCCTCGGCCATGCCATTGAGCTTTCAACTGGTTATGTGAACCGGGCCTGCGGCTCGACCGGCAAGTTTACGTACAGTGTGGATATGGACTCAGGCCGCCTATCGCTCTCGTATAACATCGTGCGTCATGCGGGCGCAATGTATGCTCTTGCGATGGCCAACCGATTCCACAAGAACCGGAATGTGGTTGATGCGATGACTCGGGCGGCAGGTTTTCTCCTCACAAACTATGTTGGCTTAGATCGGCATTCAAACATGTTGGTTATCTGGTCCGATCCGTCCTCACAAAGCGGGGAGGCTGAGTTGGGGGCGTCGGGTCTCGGCCTGGTCGCTTTGTCGGAAGTTGAGCAGGCTAGGCCTAACACTGTCCCACGGGAGCAGTTGCGGGGCCTGGGACGGTTCGTCCTCTTCTTGCAAAAGAGCGACGGCAGTTTCACCAGTAAATACCGCGCGGATAGCGGACCGGTTGATAATTGGGACAGCTTGTACTATCCGGGCGAGGCTGCCCTGGGTTTGGTTGCCCTTTACGAATTAGACCACTCGCACGAGTGGTTGGTCGCAGCGGGAAAGGCACTGGCATATCTGGCCCAGCGCAGGGCTACCACTCGCGAACTTGCTCCTGATCACTGGGCGTTGATCGCGACTGCAAAGTTTCTTCCATATTACGAACAGAGCGCTTGTCCCGCTTCGCGCGCAGATTTGGTGGCACATGCCGCCCGTATCTGCGAGGGCTTTCTTCGAGAGCAGGTCACGGACCTAAGCGACCCCAGCCGTGATGGCGGCTTCGATGCGGCTGGGCGCACAACCCCTGCGGCCACTCGCTTGGAGGGGTTGCTGGCTGCTCTGGAGTTTCTGCCAAGTGGTCCGACGATTCTGCGAGCCCAAATCAGGACCGCGGTGGATCGCGGCGTAGGTTTCCTCTTGCGCGCGCAGATCGTGTCCGGACCATATGCCGGGGGTATGCCGCTGGCAGTGGACAGTGTCGACTCGTCGAGGGGCGACAATCCGCGAGAGGTTCGCATCGATTACGTACAGCACGCGCTGTGTGCGTGGCTCCGTTATGAGGGTCTATTTTTAGCGAAGGAACGGTAGCGCGGGGGCGATAAGTGAGGTTGTTGGAGTCCAAATGGAGTCCATTCTGAGAAAACGAGGCCGTGGTGTCCACTGGCGTCCAAATCACTTCGCGCTAAGTCTTGTGTTTCTGGTCCAAACATCCGCAAGTGATTGATATTTCTTAAATGGCATGGAAGAGGTCGTGAGTTCGAATCTCACCAGGTCCACCAAAACAATTCAAACAGTTACCGTTCCCCTTCCCACCAAAACGTAGCCGCCGGAGTCCAACCGGAGTCCAAACTGAATTTGATTCGACGCAGTCTTGGGCACGCTCCTATATAAGGATGGTGCCAGCGCACAACCTCAGCGCCTCTCTACTACTTTAGAAACCCGACATTCCCGACAAATGCATCCGAAGTTGTTGACTACACTAGTCCAACCCTTGTCGGGCTGCGCGATTTACCCGACATTCAACCCGACAAACGCTAGCCGGCAACCCGACATTTTCCTTGACTGTCGTGTTCCTGGGAGGGATGTGTGTGTGCACGAGAGCGGGAGATGCGCACCGAAACGATGTACTTGCACCTCAGGCACCCAGTCGAGCTGGGAGACAGAATCGGTCCGTGGTGCGTTACGTGGCTCGGCGGCTGGGACAAGCAACGGGTCTTCTACGTGGTCATGGTGATCAAGCTGAAGAACTGAAAGGGTCCGGATGCAGGGGCCCGAGCTGCATCCAGAACGCCGCGTTTCGCCAGCATGAGGAGGGCGTGATGGTTATCGAAAAGTGGAAAAGCCCGCCACGGCATTGGCGGGCGGGCCATTTGAGGAAGGAAAGCGTTTCTGCCGCTAGATGATTCGATAGGTGCGCTCGCCATCCGACGACTTGGTGGATTCAACGGTCGCGCCCCTCTTCTTGCCTAGCTCAAGGTCGCTGAAGGTGTCGCGAATGCCATCCAGGAGCGCAGCCGCGTGATTGTAGACATCCGCCGACGATTGGAGTTGCTCTCGCCCGTGAAGCTCCGTTCAAAGCTCGACGAATTCGCTAGCGGGCTGAGTAGAACGGCCTGAGGATCGACGCTCTACCTCCCTGAATTGGGTGGCGCCCTTTGCCTGTGGCAATCAGATTTCGCAGACTTTCTCTCCTCCAGATCGATATATCCAAGATCGTACTCCATGAAGCTGACGAGCCAGATGCCATTGTCAACACACCGAGTCTTATTGCCATTCTATTGAGGGCCTCTTGGAGATGATGAGGTGCAGGACGATTTGCATTTGACCGCAGGCGGGCGGCGATAATTGAACCACCCGCCAGGCGAATGATTGCGGCCTTGGGTACTTTCCCGCCGGCACTGTGGTCTGTTACTCTGCCCTTGACACACGCGGAGTGGTGCCGGCCCGCTCAGCCAGAAGTACAATTTTTCCGTGGCAGTGTAATAGCTGCCAGCAGATTTTGTCGACCTCTCGGCTTCATCACCGTTTCACTTCTATCCTTTACGTCCCTCTGGCGACCGATTTGCAAACGATATCAGTGAGGAGGTAAGAGCCATGGCACGCTGTCACATTTGTGAAACCGAAACCAAGCTTTACGATAGAAACGGGATGCCCATCTGCTTGGAGTGCGTGAAAGAACGCGAACGCAATGCTTCTCGCTCGTCGGCGGTCCGCGCGACGTCGAGGCCCCGCGCGGCGGTCAATGCGAAAAACGGTGGGGGGCATCCCGGGGCTGTTTCATGAACGGGATTGAGGCCGCCCTTCCGGCGGATGTGTTGCAAGTGTAGCCATCCCAGTGCGAACTCTTCCTTTAATGCTCGGCTCGGCTGTCGGCGAGCGAACCACACCAAGCGTGGCCTCGTCTCGGGGATTTCGAAGGCGCAAGGTCGGGAATTCCGTGATTGGTTTTAGGGTCTTTACTCGCTTCATCTTGCTCGTTGGACACCGTAGATTCGAATTGGGGGGGTGCCAAACTGACAGATTCGGCGGTTTATCTGCCCTTTCCAGCTCGGGGCGGTATCCCCCTTAAGGTATATCCGGCAAACCTAAGTCCGTGCCGATTGAAAAGCCGCTGACTTCGACAGGACCGCCCGGCCCGAGCGAGGCAGCCGCTTTGCTTGTGCGTGCGGCATGGCTGGCTCCGACACCGCCGATCAGTCGGCGCGGAAGTACTCCATCACCTAGATGTCCTCCAACATGTTGTTCTCGTCCACGATCGTCTTTTCGATCTCGTGGAAGGCCCAGCTATCGAGGCGATTGTTGATCACGTCCACCCTGGGCACAACGCTGGCCACCGGCGGGCGCAGCGCGGCTTGCCCGGTGGCGGCCAGCGCTCGACAATCACAAAAACCCGCGCATGGTGTTCCAAGCGGATCAAAGAAGGCGAGCGTATCCGCACGCCTATCGTCGTCATGACGCCAGAAGGTGCTCGCCGCCACGCCGCGCCGCGTGCACCAGCGCGGAGCCGCGGTCGGCCTCGTCGAATTCGCTATCGCATAGCTGATCGTCGTCGCCGTCAAACCAGTTCCGCGCCGGCTGCGCGAGAAAATGGATGTTTTCCGCGTGGGGCTCACAGCTTCGCCAGCCGCGTGCCGCTGTGATTGGAAGCGCGCTGACAAGCCGGAATTCGCGTTCGCCGAACGAATGATCAAAATGACAGAGGGCCTCAGCTCTGGTACTCTGATCGATCTCGGCGGCGTGACCTGCTGGACATGTCATCGAGGCAAGGTGAAGCCTGCCGGAATGACACGCGCGAGTTGGGAGGATCGGCTGGCGCAGTGGCCGGAGACGCTGAAACTCAGCGAGGAAGATGCAAAGAAGCCTCGCCGGGAGGTGTATAAGAATATCCGATCTACGCCCAATGCCTCGGCCGGCAGTCTCGCCATGGCCATGAGCATTTTCGCTGGTGCGCTGGGAGTCGGCTGCGACCATTGTCATGTTCCAGGCCGTTGGGATTCGGACGAAAAACCAGCCAAGGTTACGGCGAGGCTTATGCTGCGCTTATTCGATGAGATGCCGCTCTATTTCGAAAAGGGCCGCCAACCAATCATGCAGTGCTTCACGTGCCATCAAGGCGCGGTGAAACCGGAGCGGCGCGCTGGTTAAGCGAACAAGCTCCTAGACAAAAGTGTGGACTGCTTAAGCCGTATTGTCGCGCACCTATTCGGCTCGCAGGGCCGTCATCGGATCGACGCGCATCGCACGTCGGGCGGGCAGAGATCCGGCCAGGGTCGTAATACCGATCAGGAGCGCAATTGAAGCGGCCAGCGTGCTCGGATCGCTCACTCCGACGCCGAACAAGAACGATCCGATAAGGCCCCGCGTCATCACAGTCGCCGGGACGCCGACTGCCAAGCCTACCAACGCGAGTCCGAGCACATCGCCCATGACCAGGCGAAATACACGTGCCTTACTTGCGCCGACGGCCATGCGAATTCCGATTTCCGGGATCCGGCGCGCTACCGCGTGGGACACAACCCCATACAAGCCGATCCCGGCGAGCAGCAGCGCGAGCGCGCCGAAGGAAGCGGACACAACGACAATGGTCCGGTCCTCTGCAAGAAACCAGTCCGCGCGCTGATCGACGGACTGCGTCCGCCACGCGAAATGATGGCCGAGAGATTCGAGCACCCGCTGCGCGGCCGTCCCGAACAGAAGAGGATCACCAGACGTGCGCATCGTAAGTAGTGGCTGGTTATACTCGGGCTGCTGGAGGAGAGCGAGATAAACGGCTCTCGGCTCACGATGTCTTACAAGCCAAAGGCTAGCGCTGTTCACCACGCCAACAACCCGCAATCCTTTCGCCGGAAATTCCGGCACCTCCAGCGTGCGGCCGATCGGATCTTGATTCGGAAACAAATCCCGGGCTAAGCTCTCACTAATCACGGCTACGACCGAGGCGGTCTGATCGTCGTGCCAATCAAACTCGCGACCCGCGAGCACGCGCATCCCAAGAACAGCAAAAAGTCCAGGACCGACCACTTCCACCACAGCATTCGTCGAAGAAGATGGGCTGGCTACGTTGTACGGGTATTCCCCGCGAGAGGCCGGTGCGCCATAGGAGTAGCTGACGGACTGAACGCCCGGAAGTTGATGGAGTTTGTCGGCCAGCTCCTGGTAGTAGAGAGTCCGATTCGGGATGCGTCCGCTGCCAGGCTGCGGGAACAACTGCATCGTCAGCATGTGGTCCCGGCGGAATCCCAAATCGGACGTGCGCATGTTTTCAAGGCTGCGAACCAGCAGGGCCGCGCTGTTGACCAACACCATCGCGAGTGCGATCTGAGCACTTACTAGCAGGCTTGGGCCGAGACGAGTCCGGCCATGAAGGCGTGTAGAACTCCGTTGCAGCGCCGCCGCCGGACTCACCGTGGCCGCACTCAACGCTGGAGCCAGACTGAACAGCAGCGCGGTGACCACGGTCAGCGCGAGGGTGAACACCAGAACTTTCAGGTCGGGCGCAGGATCGATGGCATAGGCACCATCACCACCCAAATTGAGGTTCAGCAAGAAGCGGGTCGTCCAAAATGCCGAAGCCAGGCCAAGTGCAGCTCCTGCCGACGACAGCATTATGCTCTCCGCGATCCAGCGCCGCGCGAGTTGCCACGGGCCGGCGCCCAGGACGATGCGGACATGTGTCTCGTGTTCCTTCGCAGCGGCGCGGGCCAGCATCAGGTTAGCGAGGTTCACGCAGGCAATCAGAAGCACGGCTCCCACCAGCGCCATGATCATGAGTAGCGAATGCGACTGCCGCTGGCGAAGATACGAGTTTCCGGCGGCGGCTGAGTCGAGGTCGATCCGCCGTGAGAAAAAGGCGTTGAACTCTTGTCCGTTGTACTGTTCCGGCAGCGTCGCTTTCTGAATTGACGGCCACTGAGTCTGAACTGCCGCACGGGCTTGAGCCATCGATACCCCCGGTCTCAGGCGCCCAGCGACATTGAAGGGCGCGCGCGTCCGATCCCTTACGAAGTCCACGGCGCGCCACGTGACCGGCACAGTTGCCTCGAATCCGTAATCGATATTTAACCCCTGGAAGCTTTTCGGTGTGACGCCCACGATGGTCATGGGCCGCGCCGCGATCAAAATTCTCTTGCCGATGATTCCGCGGTCACCAGCGTAGCGGCTCTGCCAGCAGTTATAGCTCAACACGGCAACCTGGGCGCCTGACGCGACGTCGTCCGTAGTGATCAGTCGTCCGAGCAACGGCTGCACCCCGAGCGTGGAAAAATACTCCCCACTGACCCCGTCCAATCCGGCCGCGTATTTGACGCCGTTCGCTTCGAAGTTTTCCAGTATTCCGTCCCACCAGGCGAATACGCCCGAGAACACAGGCTGCATTGCGCGAATGTGCTCGAACATCGGCCAGGAGAACGATTGTCGATTACGTCCTTCGGGGCCCATGGTGTAAAACTCAGCAAGTTCAGAGGGATTCGGCACCGGAAGCTGCCGCAAAAGGACAGCATTGACCAGGCTGAAAATCGCGGTGTTTGCCCCGATCCCCAGTGCGAGGGAGAGGATCGCGGTGGCAGCGACAGCCTTACTGCGGCTGAGAGATCGAAGGGCATAACGGAGATCTTGCGCGAATTGGATCATGCTGGGCCCTTTGGATGCCGGCTAGGCTAGGATACTCCAAGCGCACTCCATCCAGGGATCCATTTCAACAGCCGCCAGTCGTGCGCTATGTCCACTGCGGCGGCCATCTCGAATCACTCCCGTTCCGTAGGAACACACAATGTGTAAATAAGGGCGATCATGTTCCGACTGCCATGGCAGATAGTTGCGGAGTCGGCAAACTGGGCTTGTGCCGGTCGCGGTCCAGAAACGGGGTTCTTCGAACCGTCGCCGTTCGCGTCGGCCGGGACGGATGCGTTATCCGCATTATCGGCGCCTATTTTACGCCAGCTACGCCGGTATTGGAGGGCGTGAGAGGATTGACCGCCCGGAGTTCATATCTGCGGACCCGTTCTCGAGGACCCAAACGAACACGCAGAGTAACGGGCTACCAATCAACTGTTCAACGCGCTATTTTGCGATGACCGTGGCTGTCGCAATAGTTTGTCCGTTGATTGGATTGACCAGCGAAAAGGTCATCTCGTTGCTGACCCAATCGCCGGTCTGGACTGAGCCGCTGGCCGGGCGCCCTGCCGCAAACAGAACCCCCGCCACCCAGATCTGTAAGCCGTTATATCCGGGCGCATTCCAACTTAGCGTCGTCTGGCCTACGGTCGTTCCAGGCGCCAGCACGATTGGGTTTGGGTTCGCCGAGAAGGTCACCTGACCCGCCGTCGCTGCCGTGTGCACAGTGAGCGTCGACAGCGTCTGGCCGCTCGCCGGATCCACCAGCGAAAAAGGCAGGCCATCGCTGACCCACGCGCCGGTATCAACAGACCCGCTGGCGGGAAGCCCGGCCGCAAAAAGCACGCCAGCCACCCAGATTTGCAATCGGCTGTATCCCGGCGCATCCCAGCTCAGCGTGGTCTCACCGAAGGGGGCTCCCGCGGCTAAAGGGATCGGGTTGGGATTGGCCGTGAAGGCTACCTGGCTGCTCGATGCGATGGTGTGCACGGTGGTCGTGGAAAGCGGAGCGCCGGTCGCCGGGTCGACCAGGGAGAAGTTCATCCCGTCGTTAACCCAATTACCGGTGACGACGGACCCGCTGGATCGGACATTGGAAAACAAAATCCCGTTGGCGAAAATCTGCAGCTTGCTGTGCCCCGGTGCGCTCCAAGTGAGAGTCGTCTTGCCTTCCGTGTTTCCAGCGGTCACCGGAATCGGGCTGGGATTCGCGCTGAAACTTACACCAGGCACAGCGACTGGAGTGAGCACGCGGATACGCGACGGCAGCAGATCCGCCTCATACACCTGCCCGTTGGGACCGATGGCAAGACCGACAGGGCTAATCGATGCACTGGTTGCCTCGCCGCCGTCACCGCCGTAAGCGTGGACTCCGTTGCCAGCGACAGTTGTGATGATGCCGTTCGATACCAGCCGGACGCGGGCGTTTTCGCCGATATAAAGACGCCCGAGGTCATCGACGGCAACGGCAGTGGGTGTATCGAGTGAGGCGAGCATAGCCGGGCCGCCATCGCCACCGGAAGAACCGCTGCTCAAGTTTCCCGCGACCGTAGTGATAATTCCGTTCGAAACTTTTCGTATCCGATTACCGGACATCTCGGCGATGTAGAGATTGCCGTCCCCATCCAGGGCCAAACCGGTAGGGCCAAACAATTGCCCGTCGATAGCAGGGCCGTGGTCACCGCCCGTGCCATTTGGCCCGTTGCCTGCTACGGTTACGATGGTTCCGTTGGAGATCTTGCGTACGACCTGGGCGACGTAGTAGTCAGACACATAGACGTCGCCACCGGGGCTAACGGCAAGGCTTCCGAAGCCCAACTTAGCGTCTGTCGCGGGACCGCCATCGCCGCTGTAGCCGAACGTGCCGTTTCCTGCGATGGTGGTAATGATTCCGTTCGACACCTTACGAACCCGCACGTTCCCCTGGTCGGCAATGAAGAGGTTTCCTGCAGCGTCGAGCCCGATGCCACTTGGACTGTTCAACTGAGCGTCGGCCGCCGGGCCGTTATCGCCACTGAAGCCCGCTACTCCGGTCCCCGCTACCGTCGTGACCACTCCCTGGGATATTTTGCGGACGCGATTCAACTCGGCAATGTAGACGTTACCGGCTGCATCCATCGCCACGCCGCCGGGGATGGGGCTGCTATTATCATTGGCGAAAAAAAGCTGCGCATTCAAAGGCGGTCCATTGTCTCCGGTTGAAATGCCGGTGCCCGTTGCGCTGCCTGCGATCGTCGTAATCACCCCGTTCGATATTTTGCGTATCAGGTCACCGATGACCGGATATCCTGAATTGCCAGAAAGCTCCGACGAAGTCAGAAAAATATTTCCGGCCTTGTCGACGCTCAACCCATTTACGATACTGACGTACGCATCAATTGCGGGCCCGTTATCTCCGATGCTCCCTCCCACGGTCGGAAGTAGCACTCCGGTGATATTCGTGATTACACCGTTGGAAATTTCTTGGATGAGATTAGTATTTTGCATGAAGATATTTCCCGCCGGGCTTACGGCTAGCGTGGTGGGAGCTATCTTCGGTACTACAGTGGTGATCACGCCATTCTGAACTTTGCGGAGATTGGCATAACCGGGTGGAGGTAGTATGCCAACATCTATGGTCCCAGCATCGCTGACATAAAGTGTTCCTGCGGCATCGATAGCCATCGCCCCCGGGCCTGCCAGTTGCGCGCTGGTCGCGGGGCCGCCATCACCGCTGTAACCGAAGGTGCCGTTTCCCG
>Ga0070731_10002232_pt1 | contig 18753 bp, 17 predicted proteins | sample Coa_R1_2_FD_66448 | JGI IMG/M metagenome (GOLD analysis project Ga0070731, IMG submission 66448) | Surface soil microbial communities from Centralia Pennsylvania, which are recovering from an underground coalmine fire - Coalmine... | ecosystem: Environmental > Terrestrial > Soil > Unclassified ... | reverse complement strand
CGACGAGGACGAGCATCGCCGCCCCCCAGATCAGGAGCAGCGGCCCGAGATCCTTCAGGCGGCCCTGCGCAAGGACCTCGCGCTTCTCGCGCAGGTAAGCGGCGAGGAAGACGATCAGGAAGATCTTCGCCAGCTCGCCGGGTTGGAACTGGAACGGGCCGACGTGCACCCAGAGACGCGCGCCGTTCACGGTTTCGCCCAAACCCGGCAGGCGCGGCAGGAAGAGCAACACGATCGCCGCGAGCCCGAACAGGTACTTGTACGACTCGAGCGCGCGGTAGTCGCGCCGGAAACGAAGGAGCGCGGCAGCGAAGAGGGCGACCGCGATCACGATCCAAAGCCCCTGCTTGAAGGCGTCGCTCGGGCCGAGGCGATAGATCTCCGTCAACCCGACGGCCGTCAGGAAGCCTGCCATCGGCAGCAGGTAGGGATCGGCCGCCGGCACCGCGATCCGGGCGATCACGTGCGCGGCGAGGTAGAGGGCGAGGAAGAGCGCGGCGTAGCTCAGCGACCCCCACGACACCTCCGACTCGCGCGCGATGTAGACGCTGGCGAAACCGAGGCCTGTGAGCGCGCCGACGACGACGAGGTAGGCGAGCTCTCGGTTGCGTGCGGTCACGTTTCGCCGCTCCGCTGCGATAGATCCGCTGGGCAAGACCTCTGCCCAGCGGCAAGAGTCGTCCAGCCAAACCAGACGCGTAGCGTGGTCAGCGTGCCAGCCCCCAGACGGCGAGGAAGACCACGAGCCCGGCCAGGACCAGGATCACGAGCGTCGCGAGCACGTAGCGGTAGAACGGGACCGGCGGCGGGGCCGGCGGCTGCTGGGACGCCTCCTCTCCGGACTGGGCGAGCGCCGCCCGCAGCTCGTCGGCGGAGACGATCATCGTGTCGCCTTCGCTGCCCGCTGCGCCGTCGGCGGACACGGTCGGCTGCCGGAGCATCGTGTCGGATTCGTCCGCAGCGGCCGTCGCCGCCTCCATCGTCGGCTCATCCGCGTCGGACGCGCCGTCGATCTCGAACAGGACGGCGGTGATGTTGTCCTCGCCGCCACCGTCGTTCGCGGCCTTGATCAGCGCCCGCGCAGCAGCGTCGGGGCGGCCGCGGTGCCGTTCGACGATGTTTGCCATCGTGTCGGGGTCGACCATGGTCGAGAGCCCATCCGAGCAGAGCAGGAAGACGTCGCCGCTTCGCCCCTCGACGGAGAAGACGTCGACGTCGACGTCCGGGTCGGTCCCGAGCGCGCGCGTGATCACCGAGCGCTGCGGATGCCCCTCCGCCTCCTCGGGCGAGAGCTCGCCGCGCCGGACGAGCTCCGCGACGAGCGAGTGGTCGTCCGTGAGCTGCTCGAAGACCCCGTCGCGCAGCAGGTAGACGCGCGAGTCGCCGACGTGCCCGATGGCGACGACGTCGTCGGCGCGCGCGAGCGCGACCGTGAGCGTCGTCCCCATGCCCGAGGCCGATGCGTCGCTCGTCGCGCGGTCGTGCACGCGCCGGTTCGCCTCCTGGATCAGCTCGACGACGAGCTCCTCGGCGTCTTGCGGCGCCTGCGCACCGTTGAGCCCGCCGGCGACGGCCGCGGCGGCGAGCGAGGAGGCGATCTCGCCGGCCTGCGCGCCGCCCATGCCGTCGGCGACCGCGAACAGCGGCGGCTCGCAGACGAACGCGTCCTCGTTCCGGCGCCGCTTCCTGCCGGGATTCGTCTCGCCGAAGCTCGGTCCGAGGCTCACGGCTCGAACCGTAGGTCCGTCTCGCCGATCCGGATCACGTCGCCCGGCGCCAGTCTCCGCTCCCGCGTCAGCCGGACGCCGTTCACGAACGTCCCGTTGGTCGACCCGACGTCCTCGACGTAGACGCCGTCGCGCCGCGGCTCGAAGCGGGCGTGCCGCCCCGAGGCGTACTCGTCGTCCGAGATCGCGATGTCGTTGCCCACCGCGCGTCCGACGCTCAGCGGCGCCGTGTCGAACTGGAAGACGTCGCCCTCGACGAGCGCCGGGCTCGCTGAGACGACGAGACGGCCGAGCTGCGGGGACGGCTGCTGCGGAAGGAGGCCCGCGACCTGGTGCGGCCGGAGGATCATCGACTCCTGCGGCAGTCGCAGATCGCGCGCCGCCGAGCGCACGATCCGCCAGATGAAGAGGTAGAGGAGCACCAGGAATGCGATCTTGAGGATGGCAAGTGTCGACTCGACCGGCGCCGAGGCCAGCATCAGCTGCGGGGCTCCCGGGAGAACACGAGCTCAGTCGAGCCGATCGTGAAACGCGTTCCGTCGTCGAGCTCTAACCGCCTCACCCGCCGCCCGTCCACCTCGATCCCGTTCGTCGAGTCGAGGTCGACGAGGACGAACCCTTCGCCCTCGCGCCGCACTTCGGCGTGCCGCCGGGACACGTTCGGGTCCGGAAGCTGGATGTCGGCGTCCTTCGAGCGTCCGATCACCGTCCGCTCGTCCTCGAGCTCGTACGAACGACCGTTGACCGTCACCGCCGCGACCTCGACGGGCTCGGGGCGCGCCGCGGCGGCGTTGTAGATCATCGTCGCACCCGGAGCGGCCTGCGACGCGGGTGCGTCCGGTTGCTTCTGCCGCCCGGTGTGCGTCAGCCTCGTCGCGATCCCGAACATGCCGAGCTCGAGGTCGGCGTCGGTCTCGAACCTGACGCGCGGCGGCGAGAGGAGCACGTACCCCTCGCGCCGCGCGTGCGCGGCGATGTACTCCTGCAGTTCGTCACGAAGCGAGTCCTCGTAGTCCGCGAACTGCTTCCGGTCGTCCGGCGAGAGATAGATGGTGTACTCGTTCGGAACGTAGACGCGCGAGACCGAGACGTTGCGGTGCTCGTCCATCTCCTTGACGAGCTTGCGCGCGAGCTCGACCGGTTGCACGTTCGCCCGGAAGGCGCGCCCGAAGATTCCCTCGAAGAGAGCCTCGAGCTTCGATTCGATTGTCCGGAGCACCGTCATAGGCGGGGTGTACCCCGGACGACCAGTCTAATTCGTCTGTTCGAAGACCAGCGCCGTGGCGGTCAGCCAGGCCGCGACGACGAGCGGCGCGATCGCGGCACGCGGTGCGACCGCCGCAGTGGCGACGAGGTAGCAGGCGCCGAACCCGGCCGCGTGCCAGGGCCCGCGGCGACGGACGGACGCGAGCGCGGCGGCGGCGACGGCGAACACCGCAGCCTCGCCGAGCAGCGCAGGATGGCCGGCGAGCAGGTGCCACAACGCGTAGGCGACCGCCGCCGGCCGCGGACTGCCCGCGATCCCGAGCCCGAGTGGCGCCCGGGCACCGTCGAACGGCAACCGCCCATGGCCGAGCCCGGCCACGACGGCGGCGAGCAGCACCGCCGTCCCGGCCTGCGCCGCCCGGCGTGCCCGACCGCGAGCCACCTGGACGACAAGCGGGACGAGCCCGAGCCCCGCCACCGGCCCGAGCAGGGGCCCGGCCAGCGCGAGCAGGCCCGTCCGGGCGTCGTTCCAGCTCAACAGGAGCCAGCCGGCCGCGACCGCCGCGTAGAGGACCGCGAGGCCGAGCGAGATGTTCGCGAGCGGGAAGAAGGCCGTCGTCAGCGCGAACGCGAGGCCGATCCGAGGCGTCGCGAAGCCGAGCGCGCCGGCGACGAGCGCGAGCGCGACAGGCCAGTGGGCCGGATAGAACGGCAGCCGCGCCGCCACCCAACCGGTCGCGAGCGCGCACGAGACGGCCGGCAGCCCGCGCCCGAGCGCCGGCGCGACGGTTAGCCGACGTGGGACAACGGCGTGAGGGCGGCGGACTGCGCGCCGGCGAGACGCCCGCCCTGGCCGCGAATGCGTGCGCAAGGCGTCGGCGAGCTCCCAGGCCGCCGGCCGGCGCGCCGGGTTGAGTGTGAGCGCCGATGCCGTCGCCGCACGAAGGGTCTCCGGCAGATCGGGACGCAGCCCCTCGAGCGGCGGCGGACCGGACTGGATCCTGGTCGACGTGTCCTTGACGCCGCCGGCACGGAACGGATGGCGGCCGGCAAGCGACTCCCAGAGCATCACTCCGACCGCCCAGACATCGGCAGCCTCGGTCGCCGGCTTGCCCAGCAGCCGCTCGGGCGAGATGTAGCCGAGCGTCCCGGGCACGTCGCCCATCGCCGTGAGCGTGTCGAATTCGGCCATCTGGGCGAGGCCGAAGTCGAGCAGCCGCACGTCGAGCTTTCCGCCCTCCGCGAGGAGAACGTTCGACGGCTTGACGTCGCGATGCACGATCCCGCGCGCGTGCGCGTGCGCGAGCGCCTCGAGCAGCTGCGCCGCGACCTCGACCGCCGACTCGTCGTCGAGCTCGCCGGCGGCGAGCGCCTGACGCATCGTGCGTCCCGGGATGTACTCGTACGCGATGTAGACGTGCCCCGAGTCGCGGGCGAGCGCGTAGATCCGCTGGCAGCGCGGGTGGCGCAGCGCGGCGGCGGCCCGCGCCTCGCGCTCTGCCCGTGCGGCCGCCTTACCGTCCCGCGCGACGATCTTCAGCGCCACGTCGAGGCCGTTCTGCTCGTCGCTCGCGAGCCACACTTGCCCCATCCCGCCCGAGCCGAGCGGCCGCAGCGGCCGGTAGCGTCCGAGGATCAGCTGACGCTCGAGCGCGGCGGTCGACACCCTGCGCAGTACTTCGCGCCGAGGAGAACTCCTTTGCCTCCCGAAGAACCTTGTACATTCGCTCAGGCATGGACCCGAACGACGACGACATCGAGTTCGATTTCTTCGACGACGAGCCTGCAACTGCGGAAGCGCCGGCGGGGCCGCGAGTCAGGATCCCACGTCCGGCGCGGCGTCGGCCTCGCGGCCCGATGGGTCCGCCGCGGGGAACTGCGCCGATGTTGCGGCTGCTCGCGCTCGTCGCGTTCGTCATCGCGATCGTGCTCGTGTTCGCCTTGCTCATCCAGTCGTGCGCCAGCTCGTCGAAGCGCTCTTCCTACGCGAGCTACATCGGCAAGGTGAACCGGATCGCGTCGTCGTCGACCGCGAATGGGGCGGCGGTCGCGAACGCACTGACGTTGCTGAAGGTCTCCGACGTCGTCGCGAAGCTGCGCGGGATCGCCGATTCGGAGCGGCAGAACGTGCAGGCGGCCCAGGGCCTCAACCCACCGGGCCCGCTGCGCCCGGAGAACGCGTACCTGGTCGAGGCGCTGCAGCTGCGCGTGAACGGGATCGACGGCCTTGCGGCCGGCTTCGACCAGACCGCGGGCTCGAAGAACACCTCGGCTGACGCGACGCTCCTCGCCGAGCAGGCCGACCGGCTGCTCGCGAGCGACATCGTCTGGGACGACTTCTTCCTCGCGCTGACGAAGCAGGTGATGGCGCACGAAGGCGTCAGCGGCGTCACACCGCCGGAGTCGCATGCCGGCGCTGCTGCGTTCCCGCCCGGCGACCTCGTCGCGCCACACACGATGGCACTCGTCCTCGAACGACTGCGGGGCGCGTCGACCGGAGGCAAGTGCTCGGGACTGCACGGCACGAACATCGTCTCCGTGAAGGCACTGCCTGCCGGGCAGACGCTCTCCACGTCCAGCCTGAACACGGTGACCGCGACGACTGATCTCGCGTTCGCCGTCACCGTCGACGACTCGGGCAACTTCCTCGAGGCGAAGATCCCCGTCACGCTGACGATCGTCAAAGGCTCGAGCCCGATCGTGAAGACGCAGACGATCCAGTCGATCAATCCGAGTGAGCAGAAGGTGATCACGTTCACCGGCCTCGGACAGGTGCCGTTCGCGACGCAGACCACCGTGAAGGTCGACGTCAGGCCCGTCCCGTGCGAGGCGAACAAGTCCAACAACTCGGCGCAGTACCCGGTGATCTTCTCGCTCCCGTAGGCGCCGGTTGTCGGCGCCGATCTACGGAAGAGCCGCCCTTGCTCGCTTCGTCTGCAGCGCTAACCTGGAGCGTTTTGTTCTACCGGCTCACGGTCTAGGTGAACCTCTCGGCGACGACGGCGGTGGTGATCGGCGCCGCCGGCTGTGCGGTCGGCCTCGGAGCGCTCGCGCTCGCGTGGGTCGGCTGGGTCAAGGTCCGCCGACTCCGCGAGGCACAGAGAGTGGTCATGACGGGCGGGCGGCGCGACCTGGTCGAGTTCGCGGTCTCGCTGCAGGGGCGAATCGACGACCTGCACCGAGCGGTCGACGAGGTGGCTGCGTCGCTCGCGCGACTCGACCGGCGGATCGACGGGTCTCTGTCGAACAGCTCGATCGTGCGCTACGACGCCTACGAGGACACCGGCGGGCACCAGTCGGCGTCGTTGGCCGTCCTCGACGGCGCCCGCACCGGGGTCGTGATCACGGCGATCCAGGGGCGTGACTACGCCCGCATCTACATGAAGGAGCTCGACCGGGGCAAGGCGTCGGTCGCGCTCTCGCCGGAGGAGCAGGAGGCGGTCGATCGCGCCATGGGACGCTAGGCGCCGCTAAAAAGCGTGGAACGAAGCCGCGCTCCAGGCGTCACCGGCCCGCCTGTGGGCTACATTTTCGGCGACGTGCAGCAAGTCCTGGTCTTGAACGCGAGCTTCGAGCCTCTCAACGTGTGCTCGGTTCGACGCGCGCACGTCCTCGTCTTCAAGGGAAAGGCGGAGGTGGTCGAAGAACTCGACCGACCACTCTGCTCGGCCACGGCGGCGTATCCGTGGCCACACGTCATCCGGCTCGTGAACTACGTGCGTGTCCCGCGAATCGTGCAACGGAAGATCTCGCGGCGGGCGCTCTTCGCTCGTGACGGCTGGCAGTGCGTCTACTGCGGCACGTCGAGCGGCCGGCTCACACTCGACCACGTGATCCCGCGCTCGCGCGGCGGCGACTCGGTCTGGGAGAACGTGGTCACCTCCTGCGCGCCGTGCAACCTGCGCAAGGGAAACCGCCTCCCGCACGAGGTGCACATGGAGCTGCGTCATCCGCCGCGCGCGCCGGCGCCCGTGCTCTTCATCCGCCTCGCGACGCCCAAGATCCCGCAGCGGTGGGAGCAGTACCTGACCGCGTTCGGCTCGTCGAGCACGGTCGCCGCGTAACGCCGCCGGTCTCAGAGCAAATCACGGAAAAACCCGCAGCTGTGCAGGGGTTTCGTGTGTTCGTCACCGAGCGCTCGTCTCAGACACCGCTCTGAGAAGCGTCTGAGCCGGTTTTGAGGCTCAGCCGCGCTCGCGCGGGAGCTCGCCGCGTTGCTCCCACTCCGACCACGAACCCGGATAGAGCTTCGCCTCCCGCCCCTCGAGCTGGAGGCGGTGGACGACGACGCAGGCGGTGACGCCGGAGCCGCAGTACGCGACGAGCTCGCCCGGCGGAAGCCCGGGCAGGTCCTGGTTCCACGGCGCATTCACCGCGCCCGGAACCCGACCGGGCACGCGGTCGACCGGATTCGGCTCGCCGCGGAAGCGCTCCGGCAGGCGCGCGTCGACGATGACGAGCTCGCCGAGACGAGCCGCGAGCTCGTCCGCCTCGATCGTGTCGCCCGAGCGCGACCGGGGGTCGAACTGGGCCGGCTCGGCCGCCTCGGCGCCGCTCCGGAGGGGCCCGCGCCAGCCGGCGAGGTCGAGCACCGCGCAGTCGTCGTGACCGAAATGACGCAGCAGCCACCAAAGCCGCTCGGCACCGCCCGTCGTCCCATACGCGACGACGAAGACGCCGGCACCGATGCCCGCCCTCCCGGCCGTACCGGCGAAGTCCGCGGCCCGCGGCAGCGGATGCCTGCCGCCCGCTCCGGCCGGCGCCGACAGGTCGCGCTCGACGTCCAGGAACGTCGCCCCCGGAACGTGACCCGCGAGATAGGCCGTGCGTCCGTAGTCCGGATCGTCGAGCGACCAGCGGCAGTCGACGAACTGGTAGCGCACGCGGGCCACCCTAGCGGTGTCCCGGGGTCACCCCCGGGACACCGCTCGGGGAGAGCCAGCCGGCGCGGCGCAGACCCCCCGGACACGCGCGCACGGCCGCGATGAACTCACCATACCATGGTGTTTCCCGAACGGCTAGGGGCGGGCCGCGTCCTCGTCGCGACCCCCGCCCGGTCGACCGGACGGAGGTCGCGTGTCCCGACGGTCCGAGCCGTCGTGCTCAGGCGTCGAAGTAGAGGAAGAACTCGGCCGGATGAGGCCGCAACCGCACGACGTCGACCTCGTTCGCGCGCTTCCAGTCGATCCACGTGCCGATCAGGTCTTCGCCGAACACGCCACCCTTCGTCAAGAAGGCATGGTCGGCCTCGAGTGCGTCGAGGGTCTCGGCCAGCGAGCCCGGCACCTGCGCGATCTCAGCGTTCGCGTCTTCGAAGAGGTCGTAGTCCGCGGGGCCACCCGGGTCGAGGCCGCGCTCGATCCCGTCGAGGCCGGCCATCAGCATCGCCGCGAACGCGAGGTACGGGTTCGCGGTCGGATCGGGGCAGCGGAATTCGATCCGCTTCGCCTTCGGCGACTGCGAGTACATGGGGATCCGGATGCAAGCGGAACGATTGCGCTGCGAATAGACCAGGTTCACGGGCGCCTCGTAACCGGGGACGAGACGCCGGTAGGAGTTCGTGGTCGGCGCGCAGAACGCGAGCAGCGCCGGCGCATGTGCGAGCAACCCGCCGACGTAGTTGCGGGCGGTCTGCGAGAGGCCCGCGTAGCCGGACGGATCCGCCATCAACGTCGCGCCTTCCTTCCAGATCGACTGATGGCAGTGCATCCCGGAGCCGTTGTCGCCGAAGAGCGGCTTCGGCATGAAGGTGGCTGTCTTGCCGTACTTGCGAGCGACGTTCTTGACGACGTACTTGTATGTCATCACCTGATCGGCCATGCGCGTCAGCGGCGCGAATCGCATGTCGATCTCGCACTGGCCGCCGGTCGCGACCTCGTGGTGATGGAACTCGCAAGGAATGCCGAGCCGCTCGAGCGTGAGCACCATCTCGGTGCGCATGTCGTGCAGCGAGTCGGACGGCGACGGTGGGAAGTAGCCCTCCTTCGGGCGCACGGTGTAGCCCAGCCCGCGCGTGCCCGAGTTCCAGTGGCCCTCGGCCGAGTCGACCTCGTACATCGCGCCGTTCACCTGCATGTCGTAGGCGACGGAGTCGAAGACGAAAAACTCGCTCTCGGGACCGAAGTAGCAGGTGTCCGCGACGCCGCTCGAGCGCAGGTACTCCTCGGCGCGCCTCGCGACCCGTCGCGGGTCCTTTGCGTACGGCTCGCGGGTGATGGGGTCGATCACCTCGCACAGGATCGAGATCGTCGGCGCCTCCGTAAACGGGTCGACGATTGCAGTGTCGGCCTGCGGGACGAGCAGCATGTCGCTCTCCGAGATGCCCTGCCAGCCGCGGATCGACGACCCGTCGAAGCCGAGCCCTTCGTCGAAGGCGCTCTCGTCGAAGGCCGACAGCGGCAGCGACATGTGCTGCCACGAGCCGAGCAGATCCGTGAACTTCAGGTCGACCATCTGCGCCTGCGTGCGCCGGCTCCACTCGAGCGCTTCGGCCGGCGCCGGCGCGATCTCGGCGCCGCTCGTCAGGTAGTGCTTCTCCTCCGCCATTCCGCTCCTCCCGCGAGGTTTGTGCCAATGAAAAAGGCCCCACGACTCTCGTAGTCGCGAGGCCTCGTTGCCTCCGCGGCCGTCACTGGACGGCCCGCGCGCGAAACACGTTAGCGTAGAGTCGGCCCGCCGTCCAGCGCCGGAGGTGAGTGAGATGGGAATGATCGAAAGCCGCGCCCGAGCAACGTCGGACCCAGAGGCGCGGCGCGAAGTGCTGCGCCGCATGGAGGAGGAGGGCGTGCAGTCGCTCCTGCTCTGGTTCTCGGACCTCGAGGGACACCTGAAGAGCTTCGCGATCACACCGGGCGAAGCGGCGGGTGCACTGGACGATGGTATGGGCTTCGACGGCTCCTCGATCACGGGCTTCAACGCGATCGAGGAGTCCGACATGGTCGCGATTCCCGATCCGGCGACGTTCCGCTTGCTGCCGACGGCGGGCAACGGCGTCGTGGTCGGGCGGATGATCTGCGACATCGTGCGACCGGACGGGAGCCCGTACGAGGGCGATCCGCGGCACGTGCTCCGCCGCGCGCTCGACCGGATGCAGCAGCTCGGCTTCGACACGTTCAACGTCGGGCCGGAGCTCGAGTACTTCCTGTTCCGATCGAGCGACGGCACCGAGACGCTCGACGAGGGCGGCTACTTCGCGATGACCGCCCTCGACGCCGCGACAGACCTGCGGTACGAGACGATCCAGGCGCTCGAGAGTGTCGGCATTCCGATCGAGTACCACCACCACGAGGTCGCGCCGTCGCAGCACGAGATCGACATGCGCTTCGCGAACGCGCTCGACATGGCCGACTTTACGATCACCTACCGGCTGATCGTCAAGGAGGTAGCGGCGAAGCACGGCGCCTATGCGACCTTCATGCCGAAGCCGCTCTTCGGCGAGAACGGCTCCGGCATGCACACGCATATGTCGCTCTTCAAGGACGGCCGCAACCAGTTCTTCGCGCAGGACGAGGCCTATCACCTCTCGACTGCCGGCAAGCAGTTCATCGCGGGCCTTCTGCATCACGCGCGTGAGATCTCGGCGGTCTTCGCGCAGTGGGTCAACTCCTACAAGCGGCTGGTGCCGGGGTTCGAGGCGCCGGTCTACGTCGCGTGGTCGCAGCGGAACCGATCGGCGCTCGTGCGCATCCCGCTCTACAAGCCCGGCTCGGAGCAGGCGACGCGAGCGGAGATCCGCTGCCCCGATCCGGCCTGCAACCCGTACCTGACGTTCGCGGCGCTACTGCACGCGGGGCTCGAGGGAATCGCCCGCGGCTATGACCTGTCACCGCCGATGGAGACGAACCTCTACCACCTCTCCGCAGAGGAGCGCCGCGAGCGGGGGATCGTGTCGCTGCCCGAGACGCTCGGGGAGGCGATCGACGAATTCGCGCGGTCGGAACTGATGCGACGGGCGTTCGGTGACCACATCTTCGAGAACTACGTGCGCTTGAAGCGACAGGAGTGGGACGACTACCGCGTCCAGCTGACGAAGTGGGAGCTCGATCGCTATCTGAGCGTGCTCTGACCGCGCGCCGACGACCCCCCGAGTGAACCCCGGTCTCAGACACCTCTCTGAGACCGAATCGCCCTGAGCAGGCAGTTCGCGCGGTTTTCGGGCGCGGGCGCGGCAGGCCCGTCTCAGAGAAGTATCAGAGACCGTGACAATTCGTCCACAGGGCGCGCCGCGAGCTAGAGGAAGGTGCGAATCGCGTCGCGCTCGACGCGCAGGCCGATCACCTTCGTGCCGCCGTCGATCTGCTCGATCGTCTCGGCGGGCACGAGCCTGCGGCGGCGCGCGAAAAAGCCCGACCGCACCGACAGCGCGTCCGGCATCTCCGGCGAGCTGCCGTACATCGGGCACTCGACGCGACCGACCACGCGGCCGCGCGCGTCTGCAACGAGGTAACCGGCGGTACTACGGAGGTCGACGGCAACGGCGCTCACGGTTGCGACCGTATTCCCGCGCTGCAAGCAAAATCATCCCTGCAGGGTAAGGAGTTTGTAAATCCGCCCGCGCGGCCGCACGCAGCGAGGTTCATCGACGAACAAGCGTACCCTTGCGGGCGGATGGACTATCGCGAGCGTCACGTCCGCCTGCTCACCGAGACGATCGAGGCGGTCAACTCGAGCCTCGATCTCGAGGAGGTGCTCGAGCTCGTCGCGTCGAAGGTCGCCGGCGCACTCGAGGCAGACGCCTGCTTCGTCTACCTCTACGACCGCCGTGCCGGCGAGCTCGTACTGCGCGCGACCCACGGCACCAAGGTCGAAGAGATGACGCAGCGGCCGCGCATGCGACCCGGCGAGGGCATCACCGGCTCCGCCGCCGAGGCACGAGCGCCGGTGATGATCGCCGCGCAGGCGCACCTCGACCCGCGCTTCAAGAACTTCCCGAACCTGCCCGAGGACGAATACGAGTCGATCCTCGCGGTCCCGATCCTGGCGCGCGGGGAGCGCCTCGAAGGCGCGCTCAACGTCCGCACGCGCAACCCGCGCGCGTTCACGGCCGACGAGATCGATCTCTTGCTCGCGATCGCGGCCCAAGTCGCGCAGTCGATCGAGCACGCCAAGCTGTACGCAGAGGCGCAGCGGCGCGTGCACGAGCTCGAGGCGTTGGCGCGCATCTCGGAGGCCGTGTCCGAGTCGCTCTACCTCGAGGAGTCGCTCGAGGCGATCGTGAAGACGACGATGGACGCGCTGCATGCGACCGGCGCGGCGCTCGTGCTCGAGGACGGCAAGATCGCGTGGCCCGAGGGACGCGCCGACGCGCACGCGATCCGCCAGCCGCTCCGCTGGCGGGGCCGCCAGATCGGCGAGCTCGTCGCCGACCGCGGCAGCCCGTTCACGCAGGACGACCGCGAGCTGCTTGCCTCGATCGCGCAGCACGCCGCCGTCGCGCTCGAGCACGGACGCGCGGTGCTGCGCGGCGTCCTCGCCCAGGAGATCCACCACCGCGTGAAGAACAACCTGCAGACGGTCGCGTCGCTGCTCCGCCTGCAGGCGCGTGCCGACGGCGTCGTCGATCCGCGCAAGGCGCTCGAGGACTCCGTCAACCGCATCCTCGCAATCGCCGCGGTCCACGAGGTGCTGACCGAGCGACGCGACGAGGATGTCGACCTCGCAGAGCTCGTCGAGCGCCTGCGCGCGATGCTCGTCCAGGGCGTGGGGGGCGGCAAGCACGTGACGGCCGAGCTCGAGACGGTGACGTTGCCCGGCGCGCGCGCGACCGCTCTCGCTCTCGTCTTCGCCGAGCTGCTGCAGAACGCGCTCGAGCACGGCGGGGACGACGTCCGCGTCGAGCTCTCGCGCCGGAACGGCGACGTGGTGCTCGCGATCGACGACGACGGCGGCGGGCTCGGCGACGTGCCGTCGACGGGCACCGGCCTCTCGATCGTTCGAGCCCTGGTCCGAGACGAGCTGCGCGGCACGCTCGACCTCCGCTCGGGCCGGGGGACGCGGGCCGAGGTCGTCTTCCCGGCTTAGGGGCCGTCCCGGCGCACGGCGCGCCGCGCGAGCGTGCACTCTATGGCGATGCGCATCCTGATCGCCGAGGACGAGACGATCATCAGGCTCGACCTGCGTGGGTTGCTCGAGCGCTCGGGCTACGACGTCGTCGGCGAAGCCCGGGACGGCGAGGAGGCGGTCGAGCTGGCGCGCGAGCTCGAGCCGGACCTCGCAGTGATGGACGTGAAGATGCCGCGGCTCGACGGGATCGACGCGGCGCGCCGCATCCTGGAGGAGCGACCGCTCCCGATCGTGATGCTGACGGCGTTCGGCCAGCAGGAGCTCGTCGCGCGCGCCGTCGAGGCCGGCGTGTTCGGCTACCTCGTGAAACCGTTCCGCGAGCAGGACGTCGTGCCGGCGATCGAGGCTGCGCGAGCGCGGTTCGAGGAGCTCCTCGCCGCGCGGGCGGAGTCCGACTCGCTCTCGGAGGCGCTCGCGGCCCGCAAGTCGATCGAGCGCGCCAAGGGCCTGCTGATGGAGAAGGAGCGGTTGAGCGAGGCCGACGCGTTCGCGCGGCTCCGCAAGGCGAGCCAGGTGTCGGGCCGGCCGCTGCGCGTGATCGCCGAGGCCGTGATCACGACCTTCGAGGCCGGATGACGACGCTCGCGCCGCCGCGCGAGCGCCTCGGGCGGTCGCGGGGGTCGCGCACCGGAGGGACGTGGCGGGTCATCGTGCTCAACGACGAGCACAACACGTTCGAGGGCGTCGCGTTCGCACTCGCGAAGACGATCCCGGGCGTCGACTTCGACGGCGGCATGCGGCTCGCGAACGAGATCCACAACACCGGGCAGGCAGTCGTCTGGTCGGGCGAGCGCGAGCTCGCCGAGCTCTACCACTCCCAGCTCGAAGGCTTCGGGCTGACGATGGCGCCACTCGAACGCTGAGCGCGCTCGACGACATCCGGCGGGTGTTCGACGCGTTCGCCGGGGCCGACGTGCGCGCGCTCGTCGAGGTGATCGCCGAGGACGCCGTCTGGACGGTGCCGGGCTCGGTTCCCGTCGCACGCGACTACGAAGGCCGCGACGAGATCTTCGGCCTCTTCCGAGAGACCCGCCGCCTCACCGACGGGACCTACCGCAGCGAGCTCCGCTGGGCGCTCGCAGAGGGCGAGCACGCGGTGGCCGTCTACCGCGCGAGCGGCCGACGACTCGGCCGCGAGCTCGACATCGACCAGGTGCTCCTGATCACGCTCAGGAACGGGCGCTGGCAGGAAGTCGTCGCCGTCCCGACCGACCCGGAGGCGTTCGAGTCGTTCTGGAGCTGAGCAGGCGCTACGAACCCGCCTGCGCCTCGTCGAACATCGCCTCCCAGCGTGCGAGCAGCGCCTCGAGGTCGTCGCGCGCGGCGCGGTGCGCGGTGAGCAGGTCGAGGTCCGCCCAGTCTTCGGCCAGCTTCCGCTCGAGCTCGGCCACACGCTCCTCGGCGCGCGTGATCTCCTGCTCCAGGAGCTCGAGCGGCGTCGGCGCGGTCCTGCGTGAGCGCGCCGGCCTCGCCTTCTGCTTCTTCGGCTCCGGTTCCGGCGCGGGCTGCGCAGGCGTCTCGCGCCGGCGCACGAGCTCGGCCCAGCCGCCCGGGTAGGAGACGATGCGCCCGTCCTCGATCGCGAGCGTCCGTCCCGCGACCGAGTCGAGGACCGCTCGGTCGTGCGAGACGAGCAGCACGGTGCCGGGGAACGCTTCGAGCGCCGCCTCGAGCGCCTCGCGGCTCTCGACGTCGAGATGGTTCGTCGGCTCGTCGAGCACGAGGAAGTTGGCTCCGCTCGCGACGACGAGAGCGAGCGCGAGCCGTCGGCGCTCGCCGCCCGACAACGCCGTGACCGGCTTCTCGTGCACTTCCGAGCCGGAGAACAGGAAGCGACCGAGCAGCGCCTGCGCGTCCGGCCGGCGAAGGCCGGTCGCCCCGATCGCCGCTTCGAGCACCGACCCGCGTTCGTCGAGCTCCGCCTCGTGCTGCGAGAAGTACGCGAGCTCGACGCCGTGACCGATCGAGATCCGGCCGGCGGCCGGCTTGCGGCGCCCGATGATCGTCTCGAGCAGCGTCGTCTTGCCGGCGCCGTTCGGACCGACGAGCGCGACGTGCTCGCCACGTTCGAGCGCGAAGTCGACGTCGTCCAGGAGCTCCTTCGTTCCGGCGTGAACGCTGACGCCCTCCAACCCGACCACGACCCGCCCGGAACGTCTCGGCTGCAGGAACTCGAACCCCAGGCTGCGGCGTGCGGGCGTTCCGGTCTCGACCTGGTTCGCCTTGATCTTCTCGATCTGTTTCAGCTTCGACTGCGCCTGACGTGCCTTCGTCGCTTTCGCGCGGAACCGCTCCACGAACCGCTCGAGGCGAGCGAGCTCCTCGGCCTGACGCTCGGCCGTGCGCGCCGCGTGGGCGGCGCGTGCGGCTCGCTCCCGGCGCCAGACGTGCCACTCGCCGGGGAAGAACACGGAGCGGCCGCCCTCGAGCTCGAGCACCGCCGTCGTCACCGCCTCGAGGAACCAGCGGTCGTGCGCGACGAGGATCACCGCGGCGTCGATCGTTCGCAAAAGCTCCTCGAGCCACTCGATCGACTCGATGTCGAGATGGTTCGTCGGCTCGTCGAGCAGCAGCAGGTCGGGCTGTGAGGCGAGCGCGCGGGCAAGCGACGCGCGCGTCAGCTCACCGCCGGAGAACGTCGCCAGCGGCCGGTCGAGGTCGTCGGTCGAAAAGCCGAGCCCGCGTACGACCGCGCTCGCGCGGTCGCGCCAGTCATAGCCGCCCGCATGCTCGAGCCTCGTCTGCGCCTCGGCGTAGCGGCGCAGCGTCCGGGCGCCGTGCTCGCCGCCGGCCATGGCGCGCTCGAGCGCGCGCAGCTCCTCCTCGACGGCGGCCAGGTCGGCGGTTCCGGCGAGGACGTAGTCGCGCAGAGCCTGGTCGCTCGTCGCAGGCGGACGCTGGTCGTGGAGCGCGACACGCGTTCCCTTCTCGAACGCGAGCTCACCGCCTTCGAGCGAGACCTCGCCGGCGAGGGCACGGAGGAGCGTCGTCTTTCCGGCGCCGTTCGGGCCGGAGAGCGCAAGCCGGTCTCGGCGCTCGACCTTGAACGAGACGCCGTCGAAGAGCCGCGCACCGGCGAGCTCCTTGCGAAGGCTCGATGCGATCAGGACCGCCACCCCTCTAGTGTGGCGACTGGTGACCAGGACCTGACCTCGAGCACGATGCTGCGCGCGGTCCTCGACTCCGCCGTCGACGGCATCGCATTCCCCGACCTCGATGGGAACGTGCAGCTCTCGAACCGGCCGCCGGTCCGTCTTGTCGAGGGGCTCGGGATCGTCCGCGGGGCACCACGCTCGACCGGCTGCTCTCGATCCGCGATCAGGTGGCCGACCGGGGGGTACGTCGCGACGATGGAGCCGCTCCACACAGCGGGCGGATCGACGTCCGTTCGCGCCCGGGAAGGGTCCTGTTTCCGCGTGGAGCTACCCCTGGCGATGTAGGCTCGGGTCGTGGGGACGCAGGACGTCGAGCAGCTCTCGATCGACACGATCCGGACGCTGTCGATGGACGCCGTCCAGCAGGCGAACGCCGGGCATCCGGGAACGGCGATGGCGCTCGCACCGCTCGCGTACCTGCTCTACACGGAGGTGATGCGGCACTCGCCTTCGAACGAGCACTGGCCGAACCGCGACCGCTTCGTCCTCTCTGCCGGGCACGCCTGCATCCTCCAGTATTGCGCCCTCCACCTGACCGGGTACAACCTCTCGCTCGAGGAGCTCAAGCGGTTCCGCCAGTGGCAGTCGGCGACGCCGGGACACCCGGAGTACCGGCACACGCCCGGCGTGGAGACGACGACTGGGCCGCTCGGCCAGGGATTCGGGAACGGCGTCGGCTTCGCGATCGCGGAGCGCTTCCTCGCCGACACGTTCAACCGGCCCGAGCACGCGATCGTCGACCACCGGGTCTACGTGATCTGCTCGGACGGCGACTTGATGGAAGGCGTCTCGAACGAGGCGGCTTCGATCGCGGGTCAGTTCGGTCTCGGCAAGCTCGTCTACTTCTACGACGACAACCGGATCACGATCGACGGTACGACCTCGATCTCGTTCACCGTCGAGAACGCGGGCAAGCGTCTCGAGGCGCAGGGGTGGCACGTGCAGTGGGTGGCCGACGTGAACGACCTCGCTGCCCTGCGCGAAGCGATCGCGAACGCGCAGGCGGAGACGTCCAAGCCGTCGCTGATCGTCGTCCGCAGCCACATCGGCTACGGCGCGCCGCACGCAGTCGACACGGCCAAGGCGCACGGCGCGCCGCTCGGGGAGGCGGAGGTGCGTGCGACGAAGGAGGCGCTCGGCTGGGATCCCGACAAAACCTTCGTCGTCCCGGACGAGGTGCGCGAACACTGCAACCGAGTCGACCGCGGGATCGCGCTCGAGGACGAATGGCAGGGCCGCTTCGCGGTCTGGTCCGAGGCCTTTCCCGAGGCGCGTGAGCTGTGGGACAGGGCGCATGCCCGCCGGATCGGCACGTGGACGCCCCCGGAGTTCGCGGCGGGCACCGACATGGCGACCCGCGAAGCGGGCAAGCACACGATGCAGGCGTTCAAGGAGGCGATCCCGACGATGATCGGCGGTGCGGCCGATCTCGTCGAGTCGACCTACACCGAGTTCGAGGGCGGAGGTCTGTTCGGCGCAAGCTGGTCGGGGCGCAACATCCCGTTCGGGATCCGCGAGCACGCGATGGGGTCGATCGTGAACGGGATCGCGTTGCACGACGGAATGGTGAAGCCGTACGGCTCGACCTTCCTGATCTTCAGCGACTACATGCGCCCCGCCGTGCGCCTCTCGGCCTTGATGGAGCTTCCCGTCGTCTGGGTATGGACTCACGACTCGGTCGGGCTCGGCGAGGACGGCCCGACACACCAGCCGGTCGAGCACTACGCCGCGCTGCGCGCGATCCCGGGCTTCTGGTTCGTGCGCCCGGCCGACGCGACCGAGACCGCGGGGGCGTGGAAGGTCGCGCTCGCGCGCGAGGACGGTCCGGTCGGGCTCGCGCTCTCGCGGCAGAAGCTGCCGACGCTCGCGGGGACGAGCGTCGCCGGCGTCGAGCGGGGCGCGTACCTGCTCTGGGAGGCCGAGGAGGCGAACGGGCTCCCCGACCTGATCCTGCTCGCGACCGGCTCCGAGGTGCACCTCGCGCTCGAGGCTGCGCAGCGGCTCGCCCGCGACGGCGTCCACGCGCGCGTCGTGTCGATGCCGTGCTGGGAGCTCTTCGAGGCGCAGCCGCGCGACTACCGCGAGGAGGTGCTACCGCCCGACGTGCGGGCGCGCCTCTCCGTCGAGGCCGGCGTCGCGTTCGGCTGGAAGAAGTGGGTCGGCGACGAGGGCGACTCGATCTCGATCGAGCACTTCGGCGCCTCGGCGCCGGGCGCGACCGTGTTGGAGGAGTTCGGGTACACGGTCGACAACGTCGTCGCGCGGGCGCTCGCGCTGCGCGAGCGCGTCTCGTAGTTTGAGCAACCTCGACGCCACGGAAAGGGCGATGGGAAATGGCTGAGTCGAACCTCCACAAGCTCTCGAAGCGCGGGGTGTCGGTGTGGATCGACTACCTCTCGCGCGACATGATCGGGCAGGGCAAGCTCGCGCGGCTGATGGAGGAGGACGCCGTCGTCGGCGTCACGTCGAACCCGACGATCTTCCAGAAGGCGATCGCGGAGGGTGACGCCTACGACGAGCAGCTGAAGGAGCTGCTCGAGACGGAGTCCGACCCGAAGGAGATCTTCCTCCAGCTCTCGGCGCGCGACGTCGAGGCTGCGCTC
>Ga0070731_10002231_pt1 | contig 18756 bp, 15 predicted proteins | sample Coa_R1_2_FD_66448 | JGI IMG/M metagenome (GOLD analysis project Ga0070731, IMG submission 66448) | Surface soil microbial communities from Centralia Pennsylvania, which are recovering from an underground coalmine fire - Coalmine... | ecosystem: Environmental > Terrestrial > Soil > Unclassified ... | reverse complement strand
GTCGAGGTCGGCGAGCATCGTGGCCCCCTTGGGTCGACGGTGACAACAAGGCACCGCCGACTTCGACCGGCTGCTTCTGGTCCCTACATCACGGCCGAAGCCGTGGAACTACTCATCTAGCGGTCTTCGTCGAGCAATTCCGGCTCGAGCACGAGATCGTGCTCCGCGTGCTCGGCGACGATGGCCACGATCCTCTCGACCGCCTGACGGTCGCCGATCAGGACGACCTGGCCGAACCCGGCCAGGCGAAGGTCGGCGGTGAAGAAGTGGCGCGCTTTCGTGAGCGTGCGGATCGTGTCCATCCCCGACCGACTGTAGGCGCGCCGAGGGAGCCCGACGTCCCCCACCCGGGGCATCGACGTCAGCGACGGGCGGGCTCCGGACGGTGGAGAGCCTCGAGCGACTCACGGACCGTCTCGGCGAGAAGCGAGTACATCGTCGGCTCGATGATCGCGAGAGATTCCCGCAGCAGCGACTCGGCTTCGGCGGTCCTCCCCTGCGCCGCCCGGACGAGTCCCTGGGCGTGCAGGGTCGAGGCGACCGACCAGACGTCCTCGCGACCGACGGCGGCGCGGGCCTGATTCGCGAGCCTCTCGGCCTCGTCGAGCTTGCCCATGTGCACCAGAGACTCGGCGAGCTGCCGCTCCGCCTCGACGAGGTAGCCGCGCTCCTGCGTCGCGCCCAGACGCCGGACCGCTTCACGCAGGATCTCCTCGGCGCGTGGGAAGTTGCCGCGGTCCATCTCGAGCCCGCCGAGCCTCGAGAGCGTCCAGCCTGCACGGCCGGCCGCGCCGATCTCCTCGAAGGCGGCGAGCCCTTCCCGGAGCTGGGACTCGGCGCGCTCGAAGTCGCCGTGCGCGGCTGCGCAGGAACCTGCGACGGCCTTGGCCCATCCGATCGCCTCTCGGCTACCGCTCGCGGTCGCGAGCTCGATGGCACGGCCGGTCAGATCGGCCGACTCGGAGAAGTTCCCTTCCACGTTCGCGATCGCGGCGAGGTGGGCGAGCGCGACGCTCTCGAGATCTCGCCTGCCGGTGGTCTCGGCGATGGGAATGACTGCATTGCGGTGGCGCCGGGCGGCCTCGCCGTCGCCGACCCACCAGGCGATCTCCGCGAGCACGGCGTGGGCGTCGTAGAGCCCCTGCAGCTCGTCGTCGGGCAGCGTGTCGAGGGCTTCATCGGCGAGCAACCGTGCCCGCGGGACGTCGCTGTCGAACTTGAGCGCGAGGTCCGCGAGCAGCACGAGACTGCGGCCCTCGATGTCGCGCGCGCCTTCCGCCCGAGCCGCTTCGAGGACCGCTTGCGCCTCGTCACGCACGGACGGAACGTCGGAAAGCGACCAGGCCGCCTGGGCGGCGAGATAGCGGCGTCCCAGCGTGGGCTCGAGCTCGGCCGCGCGCAGCAGAAGGCGCCGCGCGGAGCCGAAGGCAGCCCTGCGCAGCGATCGGCGACCGGCGCTCTCCAGCGCGGATGACGCTTCGTGCGCGAGATCCGGTGGCACGGCCCCGTCGAGCTCGGCGACGAGGCGCGCCGCCGAGTCGAGGTGGTGCGCCCGCACCTCGGCGAGCTCGTCCGGAGCGCGCTCCGCGACCCAGGTCGCGAAGCGGCGGTGATCCTCGGCGCGCTCCGCCTTGCTCATCGTCGCGTACGCCACCTCCCGGATCAGGCCGTGAGTGAACCGAAAAGCGCGCTCCCCGGAGATCGACGACCGCGCCTCCGGCGCGACGAACTCGCGCTCGAGGAGCGTGTCGAGCGTCTCGGCGACGTCGACGTCCGACGAGAGCGCATCGAGCGCCCCCCGCCAGAACACCCGGCCGATCAGCGCCGCACGTTGCAGCAACCCCTTCTCGGGCACGTCGAGCGTGTCGATCCGTGCCGCGATCAACGCCTGCACCGTGTCGGGCACACGGCCGAGCACGCCCTTCTCCTCGGCGGTGAGCATCCGCGCGGTCTCCTCCAGGAAGAGCGGATTGCCTTCCGCCTTCTCCAGCGCGAGCGCGCGCTGCGCAGGCGGCGTGTCGGCGTGCGCGAGCAACGCGTCGACCAGCTCGCGGCTCTCGTCGGCCGTCAAGGGGCCGAGCTCGAGCGCCAGCGCGCGCGGGTTGCCTCCGCTCCAGCTGGGCCGGCACGTCAAGAGCTCTGGGCGTGCGACGGCGACGATCAGCACCGGAGAGTTGCGGAGCGCCTGCGCGAGATGCTCGATCAGATCGAGCAGCGGCTCCTCTGCCCACTGGACGTCCTCGAAGACGAGGATCAGCGGCTGGGCGTCTGCGAGCTCTTCCGCCCAGCGGGTGGCCGCCCACGTGACCTCGCCGGTCGTCCGTTCGTCCTCCGCCGCCCCGAGCACGCCGAGCACGACTGCGAGCAGGTCGGCGACCGCCTCGCTCTCGCAGGACACGCGCAGCTTCTCGAAGGCGTCGCCGGCGGGATCGTCGTCGGCGATGCCTGCGGAGGCCTTCACCATCGCGGCAAGCGGCCAGTACACGACCCCCTCGCCGTACGGCAGTGCGCGCCCCGTCAGCGCGGTGACCCTCTCGGCGCTCTGCACGAACTCCGACACGAGCCGTGACTTGCCGATGCCCGGCTCGCCGAAGACGCTGACCAGCGTCGCCCGCTTGTCCCGCACGGCCCGCGCGAGCGCGTTCTCGAGCAGCTGGCGCTCCTCCTCACGGCCGACGAACAGCGCCTTCGACATACCGGCAGGCGAGGCAACGGTGCGTAAGGCCCGCCACGTCCACAACGGCTCCTCGCGGCCGCGCACCTCGAGCACGCCGGCGTCCTCGAACTCCACGTCGCCCGCGGCGAGCCGCCGCGCGACCGGCCCGAGCCTGATCTCGCCCCCGGCCGCCGCCTGCTCGAGCCGCGCGGCGATGTTCACCGCCTCGCCGGTCGCGAAGGTCGACTCGGAGTCGTCGACGACGACCTCACCGGCCTCGATGCCGATCCTCGCCTCGAGGCCCAGCTCGTGAACCTGCTCGAGGATCGCAAAGGCTGCCCGGACCGCCCGAACGGCGTCGTCCTCGTGCGTGCGCGGGACGCCGAAGGCTGCCATCACCGCGTCGCCGGCGAACTTCTCGACCGTGCCGCCGTGCTGCTCGATGGATTCCTGGGCGCGCTCGAAATACGCGCGCACGCGCCGCCGTGCGACCTCGGGGTCGACCGTCGAGACGAGCGACGTCGAGCCGACGAGATCGGCGAACAGAACCGTCGCGAGCTTGCGCTCCATCGCTGAATTGTACGGAGGCGCCCCCGGCTGCAGATATTGGGGCTAAAGGTCTCGGCGGTTCGCGCCGACGACGAACCCTGCGGCCGTCGTTCTTCGGATCCGCCGCCGGCGCACCTCACGCCTACGGGGTGCGCCGGCGTACTCCTCCCTCGCGTCTCACGACACCCCGGACTCGACGGCCGCCTCGATCGAGGCCAGAGCCTTCGCGATCGTGCGCTTCGGAGCTACCCGCGAGGAACCACCGCTCGGCGGTTCCTGTCGTCAGGGCTTCGTCTTGATGACCTTGCCCGACGGCGACAGCACGTACCACAGTCCGCCGTTCAGGTTCAACCCCTGACCGGTGGCCTGGCCGGGCTTCGTGTCGCTGACGTACGTGTAGAGCGGCCAGTGGTTGTACGTGGCGACCCGGCCGCCGGACGGGTTGGGGTCGCTGCCGAGGAGCGACTTCTTCGCCTTCCCCTTCGCGACGACCTTGGCGCCGGCGGCGACCTTGACGGGCGGCCACACCGCGGCGCAGGCCTTCACACACGTGACCCGCTTCTGCTTGTCCGGCACGAACATGTAGAGCGTCAGGCCCTTGCTGTCGACGAGCACCGTGCCGAGCTTGGGCACCGTCTTCGTCGACACGACGACCGAGGCGCCCGCCTTCGACTCACGGCCCGCCGACGCCACGGTCGCGACGAGCAACGCCGCCGCCGCCGCCGCAAGCGCTGCGACCCAGAGCATCCTTTTCATCGAGACACCTCCGTACCTGCCCGAGGTTTACGCCTCGACGATAGCTGCCCGCTCAAGTCCGGCAGTCCGAGCAGGCGCCGCGCAGGACCACGTCGTGTGCGGCGACGCGGTACCCGGTCGCGTTCTCGACCCTGTGCAGGGCCTGTTCGAGGCGCACGTCGGCGAACGACTCGACCTTGCCGCACTCGTCGCAGACCAGGTGGTGATGGTGGTCGCCGTCCGCCCGCACCGGCTCGTATCGGGTCGTGCCGGCGCCGAGCTCGATCTTCTGAAGGAACCCCTCGGTGCTCAGCTGGTCGAGCGCGCGGTAGATGCTGGCCAGACCGACCGGACGCTCCGCCGTGCGGAGTGCGTCGAAGATCTCCTGCGCGGTGAGGCAGCAGCGTTGGCGCGCGAGCAGCTCGACGACTGCCTTCCTCGCCCCGCCCGACCGCCCGCGGCGCTGCAGCGTGGCGAGGGTCGCCTCGGCCCACTCGTTGCCGGGAAGCTCGGTCACCGCTTTCGATCGTAGCGCAATGAGACTGATAATGAGTCTCGTTTGCGTATAGTGTGGCGCCATGACGCGGAGGCGCCTCCTGCTGCTCGCGGTGACCTCCGCGTTCGCCGCGGCGGTCGCGTTCGCAGCGGCATTCTCGAAGGGTGGGCCCTCATCCACGGCGCGGGGTCCCCTCCGGGTCGTCGCTGCGGAGAACTTCTGGGGCAGCATCGCGTCTCAGCTCGGCGGGGGCCGCGTGCAGGTGACGAGCATCGTCACCGACCCGGCGACGGATCCCCATGACTACGAGCCGACTTCCGGCGACGCCCGTGCAATCGCCGACGCGAAGCTCGTGGTCGTCAACGGCGTGGGATACGACCCGTGGGCACCGAAGCTCGTCGCCGCGAACCCCGTCCCCGGCCGGGTCGTGCTGACCGTCGGCGAGCTCGCCGGCATCAAGGCCGGCGGCAACCCGCACCGCTGGTACTCCCCGGCGAACGTGAGAGCGGTCGCGGCCGCAATCACACGTGACTACGAGCGTCTCGACCCGCGCGATGCGGCGTTCTTCACACGCGCCGGGCGTCGCTTCCAACAGGAGGCGCTTGCCGGCTACGGCAAGGAGATCGCGTCGATCCGGCGGCGCTTCGCCGGCGTTCCCGTCGGCGCGTCCGAGAGCATCTTCGTCCCGCTCGCACAGGCGCTCCGGCTCGATCTGGTCACTCCCCGCGCGTTCCTGGACGCCGTCAGCGAGGGCACCGAGCCGACGGCCGCCGATCTCACGACGATCGACCGCCAGATCGCGGCCCGCCGCATCGCGGTCTGGGTCTACAACAGCCAGAACAGCACGCCCGACGTCCAGCGGCTCACGGCTGCGGCACGTCGCCGCGGGATCCCGGTGACGACCATCACCGAGACGCTTACGCCGCCTACCTCGACGTTCCAGTCGTGGCAGCTTCGCCAGTTGCGGCAGCTGGCCGCCGCACTGACACGGTCGACCGCGGGATGAGCTCTGCCCTCGAGGCCGCGCAGGCCGAAGTGCGTCTCGGCGGGAAGATCATCTGGACCGACGTCTCCCTGGCGATCGATCCGGGCGCATTCGTCGCCGTGCTCGGACCGAACGGCGCGGGAAAGTCGACGCTGCTCAGGGTGGCGCTCGGCCTGCTGCCGTTGGCGCGCGGGAGTGTGCGCGTGCTCGGCCGTGCACCAGGTTCGGCGAACGCCTCGATCGGCTACCTGCCGCAGCGACGAAGCTTCGACTCGTCGACGCGGATCCGCGGCGTCGATCTCGTTCGCCTCGGGCTCGACGGCCACCGCTGGGGCGTGCCGCTGCCTCGAGTCGGCCCCGACGCGGCCGCAGAGCGGGTGCGCGAGACGATCGCGCTCGTCGGAGCCGAGCGCTACGCGGAACGTCCGCTCGGCGCGCTCTCCGGCGGCGAGCAACAGCGACTCCTCATCGCGCAGGCGCTCGTTCGGCGACCGCAGCTCCTCCTCCTGGACGAGCCGCTCGACAGCCTCGACCTGACGAACCAGGGCGCCGTCGCCGCGCTCGTCCAGCAGATCTGCAGCACCGAGGGGGTCGCCGTCCTGCTCGTCGCGCATGACGTCAACCCGATCCTCGGCTACATCGACGACGTCGTGTACTTCGCAGGCGGCACCGCCGTCTCGGGAACGCCCGGAGAGGTCATCACCGGTGAGACGCTGACCCGGCTGTACGGCGCACCGATCGAGGTCCTCACGACACGTGACGGCCGGCTCGTCGTCGTCGGCCAGCCCGAGGCGCCCTTCGTCCACGGGGAGCGCCATGCCCATTGATGCCTCCTTCAGCGGCCTCTCGTGGAACCCGGTCACCGACCTCCGGCAGCTGTTCGTCTACCACTTCATGGTCAACGCGCTGGTCGCGGGCGCGGCGGTCGCGGTCATCGCCGGCGCGATCGGGTGGTTCATGGTCCTGCGGCGACAGGCGTTCGCCGGGCACACCCTCTCCGTGATCGCTTTTCCGGGCGCGGCGGGCGCAGCGCTCGCCGGCGTGCCGCTCGCGTTCGGCTACTTCGGGGCGTGTGTGACCGGAGCCGCCGCGCTTGCGGGCGTCTCCGCACGCCGCGGCGGCACTCAGAGCCGCGAGTCGGCTGCGACCGGGACGCTGCAAGCGTTCGCTCTCGGGCTGGGCCTCCTCTTCGTGGGGCTCTAAGTGCGGCATCTCGGGTCTCGGGCGACGCGCTCGTGCGGACGACGTCACCATCGGCATCGTCTTCTCCTGGATCCTCGGCATCGGGGTGCTCTTCCTCGCGATCTTCACGACGCAGCGGAGCGGCGCGAACGGGACCGCAGCGGTGCGCGTGTTGTTCGGATCGATCTTCGGCCTGACCGGCGCGGACGCATGGCTCGCCGCCGGGATCGGCGGTGCAGTGATCCTCGCCACGCTCCTGCTCGCGCGGCCGCTCGTCTTCGCGTCGCTCGACCCGGAGGTCGCGGCCGCGCGGGGCGTGCCGGTAAGGTTTCTCGGCTTCGCGTTTCTCGCCGTGCTCGGCGCGACGTCCGCCGAGGCCACGCAGGCGGTCGGCGCGCTGCTCCTCCTCGGGCTGCTTGCAGCGCCGGCGGCCGCCGCCGAGCGGCTGACGCACAGCCCGTATCTCGGCCTGGCCGCGTCGACGGCGTTTGCGGTCGGCGTCGTCTGGGTCGGGCTGACGCTGGCGTACGTGGAGCCGAAGCTGCCCCCGAGCACCGCAATCGTCTCCGTTGCGACGGTGCTGTTCGCCTCGGCGGCCTCGCAGCGGCGGCTACTTCGCGGCCGACAAGCGGCGTAGAGCCAGCGAGAGCCAGGCGACGGCGTGAGTCCGCCACAGCGACGTCGTGTGGCCGCCCCGGTAGAGCTCGAACAGATGCGGCACGTGGGCCTCGTTCAGCTCCCGGTCGAGCTGCTCGTTCTCACCGACGAACGTCGGATCCGCTCTGCCGACGTAGAAGCCCAAGAAGGTCGGATGGTGCTCGAACTGCGAGCGCAGCCTGATCGCCGCGGCGTGGACGCTCGCCGCGTCGTCGGCCGCCTTAGACCCGAGCTCGAGCATCTTCGTCCCCGTCGGGTCCGTCGGCTCGAAGTAGCCGCTCCACGACTCGATGACCGAGAAGCGGGTCGGGTTGGCGAGCCCGATGCTGGCCGCGCCGTAGCCTCCCGCCGATACGCCGACGATCGCGCGCCCGGTGCGGGCGGCGATCGTGCGGTAGTGGCTGTCCACATACGCGGGCAGCTCGCGTCCGAGCGCGGTCGCCCAGTTCCGCCCGGGGCCCCAGTCGTGGTATTCCGGATCGCCGTTCGAGGTCCGGGTTCCCTGCGGGACCACGAGCATCGCCGGCCGGCCGGCGCGGTCGAGCGCCGCCTCGACCCACGCGACGGAGCGGTACGACGTCGGCCCGGCGGGCAGGCCGTGCAGGAAGTACACGACCGGATACCGCGCCGTCGTGTGGGCGTAGCCGTCGGGCAGCTGGATCAGGAAATGGAGGCTGCTGTCGAGAGCATGCGAGTGGAACCGCACGTTGAGCGTCGCGCCGTGCGCGGGCGCTCCGCCGAGCGCGAGCGTCAGGGCGGCGAGGCCCGCGGCGGAGAGGAGCCTCCGGCTCACGTCGACACCATTCCGGACCGGACGTAAGCGCCGCGTAAGAACCACTAATCTCGGGACGTGAGGGCCTGGCTTCGATCGTTCGATCCGGACCTGCCGCGCGACGTCTGGCTGCTGCAGGTCGGCGGCGTGATGAACTCGTTCGGGAACGGGATCGTCCTCCCGTTCCTCGTCATCTACCTGCACAACGTGCGCGGCTTCGGGCTCGGAACGGCCGGCCTGGTGGTGGCAACGTCTGCGGCGACGCTCGTCGTCGCCGGGGTGCTGGCAGGTCCGCTCGTCGACCGCCTCGGTCCGCGGCTCGTGCTCGCGACCGGCCTGGCGATGCAGTCGGTCGGCTTCGGGCTCTTTCCCCTGGTACGCCAGCCCTGGCACGCATTCGCGCTTATCGCGATCGAGGGCGCAGGGAGCGCGGGTTTCTGGCCGAGCCAGTCGACGCTGATCGCGAGGCTCACTCCACCCGAGCGCCGGCATGCAGCGTTCGCGCAGCAGCGTGTCACGATGAACCTCGGGATCGGGCTCGGAGCCTTCGCCGGCGGGCTGATCGCCGCCGACACGCGTGCGTCTTCGTTCACCGTGCTGTTCATCGTCGATGCGGTCACGTTCCTCGCATATGTCGCCGTGGTCGCATTCGTCTCCGACCCGGGAATCGCGCCGGAGGATCGCTCCGACACGCCGGCTTCGTACCGCGCCGTTGTCCGCGATGGATTGTTCGTCCGGCTCTGGGCACTCAACTTCCTCTTCGTGACGGCCGGCTACTCGCTCTTCAACCTCGTGCCTCCGTTCGCACGCGACCAGTCGCACGTCAGCGGGACCGAGATCGGCGTGTTCTTCTTCGTCAACACGTTCCTGATCGTCGTGATCCAGCTCCCGATCTCGCGCGCGATCGAAGGCAGGAGAAGGATGCGGGCGCTTGCGCTCATGCCGGTCCTCTGGGCGGTCGCGTGGCTCCTGGTCGACGTCGGCGGAGCGTGGCTCGACACGACGGGGACGTTCCTCGTGATCTCGGTCGCCCTGGCCGTCTTCGGCATCGGCGAGTGCTTCCACGGCCCCGCCCACCAGGCGCTCGTCGCCGAGATCGCGCCGGCGCACCTGCGCGGGCGTTACATGTCCGCGCATTCGCTGTCGTGGGGGCTTGCCGGAACGGTCGGTCCTGCCGCCGGCGGCTTCATCCTGGCCGCGTCCCCCTTCACGCTCTGGCCTCTGGCCGCGGGCGTGTGTGCTGCCGCTGCCGCGGCGGCGGTGGCGCTCGAGGAGCGGGTGCCCGAGGCTCTGAGACGGATTCCACGCCGCGCGCCCGAGTTGCCGGTCCTCGACGTCGCCGCGTGAATTCGAGGCAAACGGGGCATAGAATGGTGCCTGTGCCGACGACAACCGTGATCGAGGATCCCCTCAGTACCGATGCCGACGCTCCCCCGCATCCGGCGCTCGCGTGCCCGGGACGTTGCGTCGCCGGTTGCCTCTCGGCCCCTTGCGCCTGCTGAGCTCAGCGGCGCAGGCCTGACCTGGGTCCACCTCGACGCACCGACGCCGGCCCGCGCGACGGAGCTGGCCAAGCGCTTCGGGTGGCATCCGCTGGACGTCGAGGACGTCCTGTCGAAGCGCCAGAGGCCGAAGGTAGACGAGTACGCCGAGGAGGGCTACCTCTTCGTCGTCCTCCACTTCCCGGTCTACGACAGGACGGTGCAGCGGTTGAACGCGGCGGAGCTCGACGTGTTCATCGGGCCGGACTATCTCGTCACGTTCCCGACCGTCGAGCTGTTGCCCGTGACGCGGCTGTTCCGGCGCTGCGAGGACGACGAGGGCTTCCGCGACCAGCTGTTCGCGAAAGGCTCCGGACGGCTCCTGTACGAGCTGCTCGACGACCTGTTCGACTACTGCTTCCCGATCCTCGACAAGATCGGGTACAAGCTCGACGCCCTCGAGGACGACGTGTTCGAGGGGCGCTCCGAAGAGGTCGTCCGCGACATCTCGAACGTCAAGCAGGAGATCATCAGCTACCGCAAGATCATCAAGCCGGAGCGCGCGACGCTGCGCGTGCTCGAGCGCCACATGGAGCGTTTCCTTCCCGAGGAGCTCGAGCTCTACTTCGACGACATCGTCGACGCGTCCGAAAGGATCTGGGACCTGCTCGACAACTACAAGGAGGTCGTCGAGGCGCTCGAGGACACGAACGAGTCGGTCATCTCACACCGTCAGAACGACATCCTGCGCGTCCTGACCGTGTTCTCGGTCGTGCTGCTGCCGCTGACGCTGATCACCGGCTTCTTCGGGATGAACGTCAAGTTCCCCGGCGACGGAACCGCGTGGGCGTTCTGGACGATCTTCGCGATCATGGTCACCACGTTCGTCGGCATGCTCGCGTTCTTCCGCTTCAAGCGCTGGCTCTGAAGCGGAGGGGCGACCACGTACGGCCGCCCCCCGCACCGTGCGTTTACTTGAGGTAGAGCGTGGCGAGGTCCATCGCGCCGTACGGCGGATTGAACACGTAGCCCGCCGTCCTCGGACCGACGTAGTCGCGGACATTCCGGTTGTCGAGCGGCACCCACGGCGCGTACTTCTGCATCGTGTAGATGTCCAGCCGCCCCCACGCCTTGGCGCGCGCAGGGCCGGTCAGAACGTTCGCCGTGTCGATCTTCCTGTCGACGTCGGGCGCATTGAAGTACGCGAGGTTGTTGTTGTTGTTCGCGGCGATCGTGCGCCCGTCGAGCAGGATGTGGAAGAAGTCGTAGCCGTCCGCGTAGTCCTGGTACCAGCCGGCAAAGGCGGCGTCGAAGTCGGCGCCCTTCACCCCCGCCGCCGTGTACATCGCGTAGCCCTGGAACGGCTTCTCCGTCACCTGACATCCCATCTGGGTGAGCTCGTACTTGAAGAGCCCGGCTTGCGGCGTGCCCACCGGGCCGGTCTGGTACCAGAGGCTCACGCTCCCGCATTTGCCGCCGTCGAGCTGCTTCGCCTTGGCGACGTTGGCGCCGCCGAGCGGGTAGAGGCGCTGGTCTCGCACGCCGCCGGCCAGCGAGTCGGGGAGGATCTCGGTCGTCGACGTGCCGCCCTCGAAGCCGTAGACATTCAGCAGCGCCGCCCTGTCGGTTGCGAAGTTCGCAGCGCGGCGGACGGCGACGTTCGCGAAGGCCGGGCGGGTCACGTTCAGTGCGACATAGTCGGTCTCCGGCGTCGGATGCACGAAGAAGCGGCCCTTGTTGATGCCGTACTTCTTGGCCAGCGAGGCCGCCGCCGACGGGTTGTCGAGCCCGTTCGGGTCGGTGGCGTACGTCCCGTTCGACACCTGCAGGTACGTCTGCTGCGCGTTCGTGTTCATCGTGAAGATGATCGCGGCGGCGCGGTGCGGGCGATCGCCCTTGTAATACGGGTTCTGCTGCATCACGAGCTCCTTGCCGACCGTCCGGTTCGCGATGTAGTACGGCCCGGACCCGGGCACGGTCGTCAGGCCGTTCGGGTCGACCGGGGTCTTCGCGGGGTCGATCGCGCAGAAGAACGGCATCGCAAGCTTGTCCAGCATGCCGCCGTCCTTCTGGGTGAGATGAAGGATCAGCTTGTTACCTCTCACCACCACGCCGCTGATCTTTTTCGCTTTCTTGTCGTTGACGGCGCTCCAGCCCGCGATGTCGGTCACGAAACCATCGACGGGCGAGTTCATCGACGGGTTGGCGTCGCGGTTCATTGCGGCCTCGAAGCTCGCCGCCGTCAACGGCGCCCCGTCGCTGAATCTGATCCCGGAGCGGATCGTGAACGTGTACGTCTTACCGTCCTTGGAGATGACGGGCATGCCCGCAGCGGCGTCGGGCGTCAGCTCGTTGGAGACGTGGTCACCCGTGTCGCTGTAGTTCAGGAGCTTCGAGCACGTGTTGTATTCGATCTCCCACGACAGCACTCCGTAGGCAAGCGCGGGGTCGCTGTGGTCGACATCCGTGGACGCGCTCGCGAGCTGGAGTGTCTGGCCACCCGCGCCAGAGCGCCCGGCGGCCGTCGCGGCCAGAACCGCCCCGAGTGCAAGTGCGACGAGCACCGCGGGCGCTGCGTACCACAGTCTCCTACGCATCGTTGCTCCTTTCGGGGAAGTGACCCTTCGTTCTACCCCTGACCGGGTGGCACCGCAACAACCCGCGCGCGCATGGCGATTCGGATAGAAGTGACGGGATGACGAAGCCGCTCTGGGCGCCCTGGCGGCTCGAGTACATCGAGCAGGCGGACGAGCTCGACCGGTGCATCTTCTGCGAGCCGGAGCCGGAGCTCCTCCTGCATCGCGGCGACCGTGCGCTGGTGGTTCTCAACAAGTACCCCTACGCGTCCGGGCACCTGCTGGTTTCTCCGATCGAGCACGTCGGCGACTTCGGCGCGCTCGCCGACGCGACCGCGCTCGCCGTGCACCGTCTCGCGGCTCGGGGAATCGATGCCCTGCGCGCCGAATACGCACCGCACGGCTTCAACCTCGGCTGGAACCTCGGCCGCGTCGCAGGGGCCGGCATCGAGGAGCACGTCCACCTCCACGTCGTGCCGCGCTGGAACGGCGACACGAGCTTCATGCCGGTGCTCGGCGACGTGAAGGTCTTGCCGGAAGCGCTGCTCGAGACCGCGCGGCGGCTCCGCCCCCACTTCGCCGGCGCCGACTGACGCGACGCGTCTCAGTCGTTCGGCGCGAGTGCGAGCACGAGCGCCTCGGCGAGCGTCGAAAGGCGCCGCGCATCGCGGCGCGAGCGCCGGCTGAGAACTTGCCGCATGAGCACGATCACAGACATCTCCACCACCATCGTCCGCCCGTGTCACCGCGACGAGGGCCCGGCGACCTACCCCGTTCGGGCCTGGACCCCGAACGGACGGAGGCCCGCCTGGTCCAAGCGGGCCTCCGGTGCAAGTTCCCGCCCGAGAGGGCGACGGGCGGGGTCCCCGTGCCCGTACGTCATTACCGACGCGAGCGCGGATAAACAGGCCTACGCGGCAGCCCGCTTCCTGGTTTCGGCGGCTTCCGACCGCGGACGGCCGCCTTCCGGTCCGGTCCCGACGAGTGCACTATGGAGCCGATGGCAGCGGTCGACGATCCTGCAGGCACCGCCGCAGCCCTGGTCCCGTTCGTGCCCCGCCTGACGCTCGAGTGGCTGCGCGACCACCCCGAACGGCGATGGCTCGAAGTCGACGGGACGCTCGCGTTCGTCGACATCTCCGGCTTCACGGCGATGTCCGAGAGGCTGTCGGCGCTCGGCAAGGCAGGCGCGGAAGAGGTGACGGACGTGATGAACGCCACCTTCGCCGCCCTACTCGACGTCGCCTACGCCGAGGGCGGCGGCCTCCTGAAGTTCGGCGGCGATGCGCTTCTACTCCTCTACGACGGCGAGGACCACGCGCGCCGCGCCGCTCGCGCAGCATTCGAGATGCGCCGGACGCTTCGCACCATCGGCCGCCCGCGCACATCGGCCGGCGCAGTGCAGCTGCGGATGCACGTCGGGATGCACAGCGGCCGGCTGCACTTCTTTCTCGTCGGCGAGGCGCATCGTGAGCTGCTCGTCACCGGCCCCGGAGCCACTCGCACCGTCGAGATGGAGGCGGCTTCGGAGGCCGGTGAGATCCTGGTCAGCCCCGAGACGGCAGCGCGCGTCGAGCAGGCGGCGATCGGCGACGAGAAAGGACCCGGGCGATTGCTGCAGGCGGCCCCGGATGTGCGCGGCACCCTGGCGCCCCTCCCCGACGTCTCGGAGATCCCGCTCCAGAAGGCGGTGCCCACGATGTTGCGTCGGCAATTGCTGGAGGCCGGGCCCCCGGAAGGGGAGCACCGAAGCGCCGCGATCGGCTTCGTCCGTTACTCGGGCGTCGACGAGGTGATCGCGACAGAAGGCCCGGAGGCGGCGGCCGACGGGCTCGAAGCACTCGTCCGCGTCCTCCAGGAGGCGGCCGAGGAGCATCGGGTCACGTTCCTCGAAAGCGACGTCGACCGTGACGGTGGACGGATCGTTCTCGTCGCGGGCGCGCCGGAGACGTCAGGCGACGACGAAGAGCGGCTTCTTCGCACGCTGAGGGCTGCGATCGACGCCGGCATGCCCTTCCCCGTGCACGTCGGTGCGAACCGGGGCCGCGTATTCACCGGCCAGGTCGGCGCGGAGTACCGCCGAACCTACACCGTTCTCGGCGATACGGCGGCGCTCGCCGCCCGCCTGATGGCCCGCGCCGGCGAGGACGAGATCCTCGTTGCCGCCGAGGCGTTCAAACGCGGTGGCAGGCGTTTCGCCGCTGAGGAGCTCGAACCGTTCCAGGTCAAGGGCAAGAGCGAGCCGGTCCTGGCCTACCGACTCGGCGAGCTGACGCCGGAGTCTCCAGCGCAGGTCGCCGAGGAGGTCGCCTCAGATTCGAGGCCGCCGTTCGTCGACCGCGAGCGGGAGCGGGCCGTTCTCGGCGCGGCGGTCGCGCCCGTGCGGATGGGCTTCGGGACGCTCGTCGAGCTCGTCGGCGAGCCGGGAATCGGCAAGTCGCGGCTCGCCGAGGAGTTGGAGACGAACTGCGGTGACATGAGGAAGGTCACGACGCGGTGCGACCAGTACGAGTCGAAGACGGCGTACTACCCGTTCCGTCCCCTGCTCCGCTCCCTGCTCGACGTCGAGCTCAACGGCGGAGGCGGTCACAACCGCACCGTGCTGGCGGAGCGGCTCGGCACGATCGACACGGAGCTCGTGCCCTGGACCCCGCTGCTCGCCGCCCCGCTCGACGTGGAGGTCGAGTCGACCCCGGAGGTCGACGACCTCGACCCCGCCTTCTGGCGGGCGCGACTCCATGGAGTCGTCGGGAAGCTGCTGGGTGGGCTCCTCGAGTCGCCGACGCTCTTCATGTTCGAAGACGTGCACTGGATGGACGACGCATCGTCCGAGCTGCTTCGGTTTCTGGGGTCGCAACTGCCGACGAAGCCCTGGCTCGCGTGCACGACGCGTCGGCCGGTCGAAGGCGGCTTCGCCGCCGCCGACGGGACCCCGCCGCTGCCGGCGCTGACGCTCCGTCTCGAGCCCCTGCCGGAGGCCGACGCGAAGACGCTCGTCAAGGCTGCCGCGGGCGACCGGGCCTTGAGCGACGACGAGGTGGCGGCGCTCCTCGAGCGCGGCGCCGGGAATCCGCTGTTCCTGCAGGAGCTCGCCGGCCCGGACGACGGCACCGAGCGAGCGGAGGAGCTCCCGGAGACGGTCGAGGCGCTGCTCGCGACACGGATCGACCGGCTGAGCCCGGGAGACCGCGCCCTGCTGCGCTGGGCGTCGGTTCTCGGCGTTTCCTTTTCGTCATCCTTGATCGCAGAGGTCCTGGAGGAGCAGGAGGAGGCGGTCGCAGCCGCCTCGGAGGCCTGGGAGCGGGTCGGCGAATTCGTCGAGCGAGATCCGGACGTCCCGGGCGCCTTTCGGTTTCGTCATGCCCTGATCCGCGATGCAGCCTACGAAGGACTGCCGTATCGCCGGCGGAGAGAGATCCACGAGCGGGTTGCGGAAGTCATCGAACGTCGGCACGGCGACAGGCCCGACGAGGCGGCGGAGCTCCTCGCGCTTCACTTCCAGCGTGCCGAGCGCTGGCCCGAGGCGTGGCGTTACTCGGTCGACGCCGGCCGCCGTGCGGCATCGAAGTACGCCAACGTCGAGGCGTCTCAGTTCTTCGAGCAGGCGCTCGGACTCGTTCAGCAGGTGCCGGATCTGCCGCCCGCGAACGTCGCCCGCGTCTGGGAGGAGTTGGGCGACGTGCGGATGCTGCGCGGCGCGTACGAGGACGCCGACAGCGCGTTCGAGTCGGCGCGGCGGCTGCTCGGCGGCGACCCGCTCGAACAGGCGCGGCTGATGCGGAAGGAGGCAGTGGCGCGCGTCCGGCACGGCCGCTATGAACCGGCGCTCGCGAGGTTGAGCGAGGCACTCCAGGCTCTCGAGGGCGTCGACGGTGCGGCTGCGCACCGGGCTCGCCTGCTTGCCTGGCACGCAGCGGTGCTGCAGCACCAGCGGCTCCCGGGCGAGGCCGTCGAGTGGTGCGAGCGCGCGATCGCCGAAGCCAAGGGGACGGACGCCGAGGACGCCGAAGCCCATGCCTACGCGCTGCTCGACTGGGCCTACGTCACGCTCGGGCGCCGCGAGGAGGCGGTCTACTCGGACCGGGCGGCCGAGATCTACGAGCGTCTCGGCGAGCTCGTACGGCTCGCCTGGGTGCTCAACAACCAGGGCACGCTGGCCTACATCGACGGCGACTGGGAAAGCGCGGTCCGGCTCTGGCAGCGCGCGATCGAGACGTTCCGGCGCACCGGCGACGAGACGGACGCCGCAACCGCCGCGCTCAACGTCGCCGAGGTGCGGATCGACCAGGGACGAGCGGACGAGGTCGAAGCCATGCTCCGTGCGGCACTCGATGCGCGGCGCGCCGCCGGCAACCTGCTCAACGTGGCCGACGTCGCCGGCCTGCTCGCCCGGCAGAGCGCCCGCCTCGGTCGGTTCGAAGAGTCCCACGCCCTTCTCGAAGAGGCGCGCGCGCTCTATGCGGCCGAGGACGACGAGGTCGAGCTGCTGACGACGGACACGAGGCTGGTCGAGTGCCTCCTGCTCGAGGGCTCGACCGAGGAGGCGCTCGCGCTGGCCGGAGAGACCCTGGCCCGCGCGGAGGGGATCCGGGGCGTCGCGGTGGTCGTCGCCGAGCTGCACCGGTTGCAGGGGACGGCACTGGCGCAGTCGGGGGAGCTCGCCGCCGCCGAAACGGCGCTCGAGGAGAGCCTGCGCCTGGCCCGTCAGGAAGGCGAGAACTTCGGCGCGCGGAATCCGGAGTACGAGGCCGCGGTCACCCTCTCCGTCCTGGCCCGCGTGCAGGCGCTCCTGGGCAAGCCGACGGAGGATCTCGAGTGGGAGCGCGACGCCATCTTCGCCCGGCTCGGCGTCGCGAACGTGCCTGAGCCGCCGTTCCCCGCCTGACGGCGGGGAACGGCCGCTCCTACGTCTTGTTCGGGCTCGCTACGGGGAGCCGAAGCGGGCGTCCCACGGCGGCGGGACGACGATCGTGAAGTAGCGGAACTGGGACCCGCCCTGCCAGGACGTCTCCTGGGGATTCCCGGCCGGAATCGCGTCCTGCTGCGTCCCGAGGACCCCCCACCAGAGGCCCGTGGCCGGATCGCAGACGGCCTTGCTCAGGATGCCGCTGAAGGTGCCGCTGCCGTTGAGCGTCTCGTCGACCCAACCACCCTGGCCGTCGGTGGTGCACGAGACGGGCGTGCCGTTGCCGTTGACGCGCTGCGTACCCGCGCAGATCGGGATGAACGGGTTGCCGTTGTTCGGCACCTTCTGAACGAGGCTCTTCCCGAGGGCGTAGACGAAGGTGAGGGTGCCGGAGGTGTTGCTCGTCCGGCCGTCGCTCTCCTCCACGATCGCCCCGCCGACCGACGGCATGTTGGCGCAGCCGCCGCCTGCTGCCGTCACGCTCCCCGGGATCGCGGACGGGTCGATCACCAGGAACGGGAAGGCGCCGCCGTTCCCCGACGAGGTGACCTGGGTGTTCTTGTCGATCGAGGTCGTGAACGGCGCGCAGTTTCCGCCGGTCGCGCGACAGTTCTCGCCGTCGAGGGAGATCCTGAACGCGTCGCTCGTCGCCGGCGTGAACCCGTTGCTGGTCGCCATCAACGTGTACGTGCTGCCGACCGGGCTCGCCGTGCTGCCCACCAGCGAGGCGAAGGAGGCGACGCCCTGCGAGAAGGACGCCGTCACACCGGTGAAGCTGCCGCCCGACGGAGTGAGGGTGACCGAGGTGTTGCCGCCGACGCTGGTGATCACGTTACCGTTCGCATCCTCCGCCGAGACCTGAACGGTCATGACTCCCGGGTCGCTCAGGACGGGGTCGTACTCGGTGTTCGTGATCAGCTGGTCGTGGATCGCGCTCGTCGGCTGCTCGGTGAAGACGAGCTTGCAACCCGGCGTGACGACCGAGGTGAGGCCGGTGGTCTTGTTCTGCGTGAAGTCGTTCCCGGGCGGGCCGCTGAAGTCGTTCGACTGCTTCGCCCGTACGCCCCAGGCGTACTGACCGCCCGCGCACGGGATGGGCGCGGAGGTGCTGAACGTCACGCTGACGGACTGGCCTCGGCTGAGGCTCAGGTTGCGGATCTGGAAGCTCGAGGCGGAGGCGGCCGCGATTGTTCCGCTGGTCAGGCCGGCGAAGCTCGTGGTGTCGATCGAAAAGCCGGCCGGAGCCTGGAGCTGCAGCGAGCCGATGTTGAGCGACGCGCCGCTGCTCGGGTCGTTCCAGAGCTTCAGCGTGAGCGTCGGCTCGGACCCACCGGGCAGCGATGTGTTGGTGGAGGATGCGGGAATGCTCGTGCAGTCCGGGGCGCCCGAATACTGCAGGCACGCGTCGAACAGCTTGTTCCCCGAGGCGGGGCCACTCGCCGCGCCCACCTGGGCCAGCACGACGGCCGCGACGGCTGCCCCGATCGCCGCGACCAGCCACCTCACGCGCAACTGCCGCATTCCGCACTCCTCTCCAGTAACCGCAGGTCACGGGCACACGCCGACAGGCGGAGGCGCGGTTCCGCTGTGACAACCCAAGCACACTCAGACCCGGATTCCAAGCCTCCGCCATCGAGTTCCGCCTAGATGAGTAGTTCCACGGCTTCGGCCGTGATGTAGGGACCAGAAGCAGCCGGTCGAAGTCGGCGGTGCCTTGTTGTCACCGTCGACCCAAGGGGGCCACGATGCTCGCCGACCTCG